>Ga0172376_10002169_pt1 | contig 24311 bp, 19 predicted proteins | sample Lak35m_FD_121114 | JGI IMG/M metagenome (GOLD analysis project Ga0172376, IMG submission 121114) | Freshwater microbial communities from Kabuno Bay, South-Kivu, Congo - kab_092012_35m | ecosystem: Environmental > Aquatic > Freshwater > Lake | place: Democratic Republic of the Congo: South-Kivu...
CAGCCACACCAGTCGCTGTTTCCCTCATTGCCCCTGCTCCCCGGAATCCGCTGCTGCACCCTCCGACACCGGCTCCGGTCGAACCAGCGATGATGGCACATACGCCTCGTAATACGGATAACTTTCCTGCCACGAACCCAGCCACTGAATGTATGTCAGCATCGCCAGACCACGCCGATTCGGCTTGTCCGGATCACCGTCAAAAAACCACGGATACTCCGGCATCGGGGAACCCTCCGAGACACTCTCCGGCCTGAAAAAATGCACCGCATGCCAGTCATTCGAACGCCGACCGCCCTCGCGAGACAAATCGGGGCCAACTCGCCGAGTCCCAAACATCACCGGACGCTGCAGCTCGTTCTGGTACTCCTCAGATCGAGACACCGGACCCCACCGCTGCTCCTCATTCGAAACAGGTCGCACAAACTGACTGTGGCAGTGCCAGCAACCTTCTCCAACATACACCTTGCGACCTTCACGCAACGCCTCTGCACACGTGTCATTCCACCACTTGTTGTGCTCAGCTTCACCACCAGGCGGCTTGCCAAACGCCGCCTCAAAACTCTCCGGATACCGACGAGCAAGATCCTCAAACTGATATCGCAAATTCGCATTCACCAGCTGCTCTGCCGTCTGCTCCGGATAACGCTGATACATCAGCCACGGCACTACCGCATTTGATACAAAGGCCAGCACAAAAAAGCCCAGACCCGCCACATACAAAATACCCGACTTGCTCTCAAACATGACTCATGTATCCCATTCTTCCGCACACACACACTCACTCACTCACACACTCACACCCCGCACTCAAACCACCGCCAGCCGCGTCGGCTCAGCACTCGAATCCACTACCGCACTGCGCAACGTCAGCCAGATGTTCGTCAAAAAGGCCAGCAATCCGCCAAACATCGACAATCCAGCCAAAACACGCAGCACCCAAAATGGCTGCGAAAACTCCACCGAAACATCCCACGGCTCCAGTGCCGCCCACGACCAGCCCTGAAATAGTCCCAGCAGAATCAGATCACCAGCCATCACCAAAATACCCACCGTTGACATCCAGTAATGCCACTCACACAACCGCACACTGGCCCACGGACGATGCAGCAGCCGCGGTATCAGATAGGTCATCATCCCCATGATCCACATCGTAAAGACACCAAACATCACCAGATGAGCATGACCAACCACCCAGTCGCTGAAGTGAATAATCTTCTGAAATGTCAGAGTCACCTGAAATGCACACTGCAGACACGTCAGGAAATAATGCACCATCCCCGTGTAAAACCATCGCACCGGCAAATTCTTCTTCACGATGTCAAAACTGCCCCAGATCGATCCAAAGAAATTGATCACCACTGTGGCCACAACCAGCTCTACAGCAATCGTCGAAACCACTGCTCCATACTGCAAAAACATCGGTATCGGTGTGTACAAAAAGTGATGTATGCCCTGCAGCGGATAAAAGAACGCCAGACCCCAAAAGCCCACCAGCGACAGACCATGACTCCAGATCGGCTTCTTCGTCAGAATCGGCACGAAGTAATACATCAGCCCCCAGCCCAGTGGCGTTACAAACAGACCCACAAGGTCATGAATAAACAGCCCGCCGACCGCCCCGGCACTTGAACCCGAAACCAGATACTCCGGCACAAAGTTACCCATCGCGTACGTCAAAAATGTCCACACAAAAGCCGCCATGAAATACCACAAACTCACATACACCGGACCCTTCATACGGGCAATCGGAGTCATGAAATTGATCGCCACCAGCAACAGACCCAGCTGAGCAATCGGATCTATCCAGACCGGCGTTTCTCCCCACTCAAGACCCTGAGCCTCGCCCAGCAATATCCCCACCGCTGTCGACAGCACTACACCCTGCCAGGCCACAAAAATCAGCCACGACAAACGCCGGTCCAGAACTGGCTGCAATGTCAGACGCGGGACAGCCCAGTGCAGACAGCCCAAAAATCCATTCGCCAGAAACCCATACGCCACAGCATTCGTATGCAACATCCGCCAGCGACCCGGAGAAAACAACTCCAGACCCCGCAATGGATTATGACGGATCAACTGAAAAGACATCAGCAGACCCGCCAGCATGCTCGTCGTCAAAAACAACAGCGCGGCATAGAAATACAGCCGCACCATCCGCTCATCCACCAGGCGCTCACGCACACTCGTCTGCTCTGTTCCACTCATGGCTGTCGTCTATCCCCGTACTAACCCCGGCTGCAATTCAGGCACCGGCTGCTTCACACATCAATCATCTCAGACACCACATCACCAACACACACCCAGTTCAATCTGTCGGCCTGCGATAAGGCACATAAGCCCCAAACGGACTCATCAACGCCATCGTCCAGCCAAAAACCAGATGCGTGGATAACGCGACCCACCATGGCAACAGCGAGTTGTCTGTGATCCAGCGACCGCCAAACAGCAGCGGCTGCAGCCACACAAGAATCAGGTAATAATTCACAAACCAAACCAATACACCCAGCAGCGTCCCCACAATCAAACGCACTAACAGCGGACGCCCCTCCGACAACATCGATATCACCGTATGAAACACCACCCCCAGAACCATCCCGGTCCCGATATACAAACAACAGCCCAGGGCCAGTATCACACCGTCATCAATCACGTAGTCCGTCCCCGCCACTGATGTCAGAGGCAACGCCTGATCCCCCAGTGGAAACGTCAGATACACTCCAATAATCCGCAACGGATGCTCGCCCGCCACCGTCGAGCCAATCACGTTAAATAACAAACTGGCCATCGCTGCCACACCGCCCAGCACAAAGCCAGTCATGGCATAAAACGCACTGTAAAACCGCTGCGGTGCCCACGCAGCAGGAACCTCACTGTCAGCAATCTCAGCCTCCAGTCGAGCCACCTGCTGCTTCAGCTGACTCAGTGCCTGCCGCTGTTGTTCCAGTCCCGAATCAGACATACACACTCACTCCAGTCACTCTCAACATCAAAAAGTCTCTCAGCCACCCGCCGCCGACTCCGACTCACTCGACTCACCCTCAACAGCCGCCGGCTCTGCATACGGCTTCAACAGTCCCGCTGGTATCTCCGCCGCACCACGCAACGTCTCCTCGCGACGACGACCCGAAATCTCCAGAACATAACTCACCAGATTCCAAAGCGTCTCCGGCTCACTCTCCAGCGCACCCCGAAATCCCGGCATCGGAGTCCCGTTGATGCCATTCAGAATACGCCGGTAAATGTCAATCGGCTCCTGACCACCACGCAGCATCCCCGAGGTCAGATCCGCCGCGCGAGTCGCATGGCCCCACACATCACGGCCAATATTGTCCCGCGTATGACCCCGACCGTCCTCACCATGACACTTGCTGCAGCCCTTCGTCAAAAACGCCTCTCTCCCCGCTGCCACACGCTCCGCTGTCAGCTCCGGTTGCGGTGTCAAAGGCTGAGTCGCCAGGGAACCTGCCTCCTGCCACCGCCCCTTCACCGTATCCACATAATCCGCTACCGAATCCTCCTCCAGCTCCTCAGCCGCTTCCGCCTCACTCGCCAGCAAAAACTCCAGCTCGCCGCGACGAGACAAAATAAGCAGGTAATCCACTACCGCCTCCACGTCCCGCTTCGACAACAGCCGGAACGAAGGCATCGAAGTCCCCGCAATTCCCCGCACCAGCGTCTGCACCAGGTCCTCACGCCGCGGCTTACTCCCATACGACGTCGAAGTAAACTTAAATACTCCCTTCGTGTAGTCCCGCGGCCTCGGATACAAACTCACTGCAACTGGACCGTCTCCCGCGCCCGAAACACCGTGACACTGCACACAACGCTGCAAATACACCGACTGCCCATGCTTCAAATGCAACTGCTGCCGACGACGATCCGCCTCAGAATCCGGAGGCGCCAAACCCACAAATCGCGGCTCCAGTACAGTCCCCGACTCCCGACGAACTGCCGATGTCACAACAAATCGCAGCTCCTCCGGAAGCTTCGCCGACTGCTCGGAAGTTCCCCACTCCGCAAGCTCCGTTCGCTCACAGCCCGACACCGACAGCAACACGACCGTCAGCACTACACCGCGTCGAAATACCTGCTCAACAAACATGTCCGCGCTTCCGTAGTCACCCCTGTGTCCCAAAAAACACCACAACACTCCACACCCAGTCACCAGGCAACAGGCGTGCCAATGCACCGCCATCACCCCAAATTCCGCTCGCACGCAACACGCCCGCAGTCACGTCAACCCGCAAAAAAGCCACAAATCCACGCCTTTTCTCGCAAAGGTGGCCGCCTCAGCAGCACCCCGTCGCTGCCCGCACCTTCGCACACAGCACCTGTGCAACCTCCGCACGCCTCAGCCGGCACGCCCGCACACCCGCACTCGCACTCGCACTCGCACTCGCACCCGCACCCGCAGCCGCAGCCGCAGCACTCACTCCAGCCGCAAATCCACCAGCACCGCTCGATGATCCGAGCCGCTTCCGGGCAAAATCCGTCGCCGCAGACTCCCGATACCTTCCGTATGCAGCACATGATCCAGTACCAGACCAAACACAAAATACGGACGACTGTACCACGTCGGCTCAAGCCCCCCGCCAGCCGTCACACTCCGTAAACCCGCTCGATCCTGAAACCGCGCAAATGTCGGTGACCACGGAGTCACATTCAGGTCCCCCATCACAATCACCGGCAACTGACTCGCCGCACGCAGCTCAACCACCCTCGCTGCCAGCACATCCAGATGCTCATTCCGCATCCGATGCTGCCAGGCATCCATCGGGGGACGAGGATGAGTCGCAATCAGGTGCACCCGATCGCCACCCCGCAACTCCAGCTCCGCCTCAATCGAAGGCACTGATGGCAGACGGTAATTCACAACCGCAGAACTGCTCAGCGGCAGCCGCGATAACACACCAATCCCAAAATGACCGGGCTCACGCTCTGCAAAAATAAAATACGGATAATCAGCCGCAAACTCAGACTGCAGCCGAATACGCAGCGCCGTCGTCAGTTCCAGCACTGCTATCACATCCGCATCACATGCACGCAATGACCGCAACACAGATTCCATATCCGGATTGTCAGCCTGCACGTTCGACACGCAGACCGTCAGATCCGCGGCCGACAAACCCTGCTCAACTGACCGCCCGTCAGAAATCCAGGCAGAACGCAGCCACCAGATATGCCAAAACAGCAGCACCACACCCAGCAAACGCCACCGCCAGCATGTCCGCAGCAAAAATGCCAGCACGACAAGCGGCACAAGCACACACAACTGCTGCACACGCAGACTGACCAGCAGCTCAGCAAACCACCACCACCCGGACAACAAACCGGACACAGCCACAATCAGCAGTGCCAGCAGTGAACAACGCAGGGCACTTGTGGCAACAGACATCCCAGTCACTCGTCCTGATCAGCCCCAAATCGCTTCACTTCCCGTGAACGACGCTCGCGACGGCGAAATGCCTCAAACCCATCCAGCTGATATTCGGGAAGGACCGTGTTGATCCGCTTCTCAATGTTCGTCAGCTCACCACCCTGAGCCAGTGTCACGAAAGTTACCGCACGACCGTTCTGGTCAGACGACAAACGCCCCGTCCGACCCACGCGGTGCACATAGTCGTCACAGTATTCCGGAATGTCGTAGTTGATAATGTGCGAAATTCCGCTGACGTCGATTCCACGACCCACCACATCCGTCGCTATCAGCAAACGCAGCTGACCCGCTCGCAGCGCCTTGATCACACGGTCACGCTTGCTCTGCGGCATGTCACCGTGAATGCAGGCAATCCGATTCGACTTCAGACGCCGTGAAAAAACGTCGTACAGCTTGTCCGCACCTCGCTTTGTTCGAGTAAACACGATCGCCTGAGATGGCTTCTCGTGCGCCAGGATACGCAGCAGCAACGGCAGCTTACGGTCCTCGTCAACCGTCGCATAAAACTGCTCGATCGTGTCCACCACCACACGGTCTTCAGACAAATCCACCGACTCAGGTTCAACCATGTACCGCTGTGCCAGCTTCATGACGTCAGGTGGCATTGTCGCCGACAACAACAGCGTCTGACGATCCGTGGGACACGCACGCAAAATCCGCTCAATGTCCGGACGGAACCCAATGTCCAGCATCCGGTCCGCTTCGTCCAGTACTGCGATGAACAACTCAGTCAGACGCAGGTGACCACGCTTCATCAGGTCCTGAACACGCCCCGGAGTCCCAATGACGATCTGTGCTCCTCCACGCAAGTCATCAATCTGACGACCCATCGGACGACCGCCAACCGCCAGTGCAAATGTCAGCGGCAGATTGCCTGCCAGCTTGCGAGATTCCAGGTAGACCTGCTCGCTTAGCTCACGAGTCGGAGCGAGCACCAGAACCTGCACCACACCACGCTCACTGTTCACCTGCTCCAGTGTCGGCAGCATGAACGCCGCTGTTTTTCCAGTACCAGTACGAGCCTGACCAATGCAGTCACGACCCGTCAGGGCTATCGGAATCAATGCCGCCTGAATCGGGCTGGGATGGTCATACCCGATCTTCGCCAGCAGCCTTAAAGTCGGAGCACTCAGCCCCAGCTGATCAAACGTAACCGTTTTTTCCGGTGAATCTTCCAAGGTTTTTCCCGAGTCTATGCAGCATCGGATTTGCAGGATGTACTCTGATTGCGCTCTTCACACCTGACTCTATGCCGAAAACTGCCCCCGGTCAACCTGCACGGCTGCAGCAACTGAAGTTGGCCCGGAGCGGGAATACACTCAAAAACCTCAGATGCACACAACGTCCGTTCCTGCTCTAATTCACTCACCATGAAAATCACCGCAAAATCCACAGTTTTTCCCCTGATCCTCGCCGCCGGCAGCGCCGTCGCCCTCGCCGCACTCCTGCTCCCGGCACAATCCCCCGCCGAACTCTGGAAAACCGGACGCTCAGCCGTCGGACAAAATGACTGGAAAACAGCCACTGCTGCTGCCGACCAGCTGCAAAAACTGCCCGAATGGAAAGCACACGCCGGCCTGCTCCGCGGCTACATCGCCCGCGGCAATGGACAACTCAACCAGGCACTCCTGCTCTTCAGCACCGCCAATGACAACCCCGCCACACGCACAGAAGCCTACTTCCAGGCAGGCTCCATCTGCTACCAGCAACAACAGTTCGCACAGGCCACACTGCTGCTCAGACAGGTACTCGAATGGCAACCCGGTCACCTCGATGCCCTCCGACTCCTCGCTGCATCATGGTACGACATCGGGGCCATGGAAAAGGCCATCCAGAAACTCAGCGAAGTTTCAAAACTGGCCCCGGCAGACTATCGCCCACTCTACATGCAGGCCTCCATCCTCAAAGACTTCGAACGCTTCGAAGACTCCGCCATCGCCTTTAAAGCCGCTGCCGAAATCGCTCCCCCGGACTCCCCGGTTGCTCGCGAAATTCAGACAGAATGGGGTGACTGCCTGATCAAACTCAGACGCTGGGATCAGGCACTCGCGGCGCTCGAAAAAGCCGGAGACCAGCCGGAAGCTCTCGCCCTGAAAGCTCAGACCATGTACAGCCTCCGTCGCTTCGATGAAGCCGACGCCCTCGCCGAGCAGGCCCTCGCCAAAGATCCCGCACAACCCGATGCAGTACTCGTCGCAGCCGCCACACGTGAACGTCGCAGTCAGGCCACTGCAGGACTGGAACTGCTGACCGACTGCCTGAAAAAACACCCCTTCGACCTGCGACTGCATCATCGCATGGCTGACCTGCTCGCCGCACTCAATCGGCCAGCAGAAGCTGAACTGTTTCGCAATCGCGCTGCAGAAATCGCTGCAATCCGAACTAAACTCTCCGCAGCACAGCAGGCACTCGTTCGCGACTCTTCCACGGCCCAAAAACGCCTCGAAATCGCTGCCGTCGCTGAACAACTTGGTGAAATCAATACCGCTGAACAATGGCTTCGCGCTGCCGTCGGAATGGCACCCGATCAGCCAGAACCCCGCACGGCACTGCAGCAGTTCCTGCAAAGACACCCACCCGCTCAAAACTCAAACAACCCCAAACTCAACCCGCAATCAGCCGGCAATCAGCCCGCTGACACCGAATTCTGACACAAACTGCTGCCCGGTAACACAACCCTAAACCCGCGAAAAACGCACCGTAAACTCGCTCCCCTCGTTCACTCGACTGCGCACCGTCAGATGGGCCTGCAGCGCCTGACACAAATGCTTCACGATCGCCAGCCCCAGCCCTGAACCACCTCGCTCTCGCGAACGATCCTTCTCCACCCGATAAAATCGCTCAAAAATTCGACCCAGCAGCTCCTCCGGAATCCCGCTGCCCGTGTCACGCACTACCAGCGTCGGACCATCAGCACTCGCACGCAACTCCACAAGCACCTCGCCACCCGCAGGAGTATGCTTGATCGCATTGTCCACCAGATTGCTCAGAATCGTACGCACCGCCTGCTCGTCCGCCCGCACTGCCAGACTGGCCACACCCAGACGCCCCAGATGCACTCCACGGTTCTCTGCCACTGTGCGAAACGCATCCACTGCGTCGTCAGCCAGATCCGCAAGCTCCAGATCCTCCACATGCAAAATCTCACTGCCGGATTCCACTCGAGCCAGCTGCAGCATCGCCAGAATCAGCTGCAGCAGCCGCTCCGCCTGCTCGTCTATCTGACCCAAAAATCGCCGCGCAACCTCACCATCCTCCAGCGCACCGTTCAACAGCGTCTCAGTGCACGCCTGAATCACCGTCAACGGTGTCTTCAGTTCGTGTGAAACTCCACTCACAAAATCCCGCCGCATCGCCTCCAGTTGACGCACCTCAGAAACATCACGCACCACAATCACCGCCCCCGCATGCGGACCCCGCAGAATCGGAATCACTGTCAGCAGGTGGTGGGAATTCTCACGAGGCGCCCGGTATTCCAAAGTCTGCATGCGGCCCGCTGCCAAAGACTCCTCCACTGTCTCCAGAAATGCCGGTATTCGCACCGCTTCGTACAACCGATGACCTGCCTGTATCGCCGCACCAATCGACAGCAGTCGCCGCGCTCCCGGATTGACAAACACCAGCTTCTGCTCACGATCAATCGCGATCACACCCTCAATCATCGACTCCAGCACCGCTGTCAGCAAATCAACACTCGCTCCGGCTTCACGACCAGCTCGCTCCAGACTGTAAATCCGGTCCTGCAGCTCGTCCTCCAGCCGATACAGCGCCGAAGCCACATCGCCAACCTCGTCTCCACGATCCGAGACATTCAACAGCATGTCCCCGCGGTCATCACGACGGACATCCCCATGCAGCTTCTTCGACATCACCCGCAGCGGACTCACAATCGTGCCGGCCACAATCCCCATACACAAAGTACCTATCAGCCACGCCGCTGCCGCTGATTTCACCAGCAGCACACTCATCTGCCGAGAAGACTCGGCAACCACAGCCGTCGGCGATGTCATCACCAGACACCACTCAACACCCGATAACTGAAATCGCTGACCCGTCGCCAGTACCTCACCCGATTCCCACTGCGGACGCACATGCCGCTTCGCCGTGCCCGCCGCAAGCGTCGTCCGCAGAATCGATGCCAAAGCCGCATCGCCAAATTCAGGCTGCACAAGACCCGCAACGTCCCCGCCACGCTCGTCAGACAGCCACACGCGGCGACCTCCCGTCAGCCCCGCACGAATCCGCAATAACTCGTCACCTGCAGCACCAGGCCCCCGCTGCACCGATAAACGCCCTGCCGAGTCTCGCAGGACAGACTCCAGCTGCTGCTCGTGCAACAACATCACGTCAGCGTAAAGCCGCGTCTGCAGTGCTGCCACCAGACCGACCAGGGCCGGAACCGACAGCAGCACATACAGTCCAGCGATCTTCCAAAACAATTTCGATCGAATCAGGGACAAGCAGAACCCCGGTCGAATTGCAGGCGTGGAAAACAATCCTTCACCAAATTACACCTGGCAAAATGCCCCGCCATCACAGCATCGCACCCCGCCGACGGCCTCCGTGACACCCGCCCGAGCAGCGATCTTAAATCGCAGCACCACAACTGTCATTGCACATTCCAACAGTCTTAACAATACCCCGCACGTTTCTGTGCTTTGAAAGGACAAGGTAATCTGCAACTATCAATCACTCGAAAATTCGCAGCAATTATCGGGAATTTTCTTGACAATTGCCACCTACCTGATCCCCGCCGGGCTCACCACCAGCGACTCCAGCTCGCCACGCAGCCTCAGACTGTCGCCAGGACGCCCCGATCGCTCCAAAACCTCCACCACGTCCCGCATCGCCCGCCGACAGTGCCACGGATCCAGCGGAGCCACCAGCGGCATCCACAGCAAACTAATCGCCGCCTCATCGTCTTCGTTCAGTCGCAACAGCGCACGACCAATCTGCAGCTCCGCTGCACCACGCTCCTCTCGAACCAGCTCCCCCGCTCGCTGCTGCCACGACTCCGCCTCCAGCAACTCCGGACCTCCCTGCAGCAATCGCAATCGCCATAACTGCAGTTCCGCCAGACGACCAAAATTCCCCCGCCCGCTCCGCCGCAATGACCGCAACGCAGCCTCAGACTGCAAACGACTCGACTCAGCAGACAACAGCACCGATGCCGCCACCAGCTGCCGCGCCAGCGAACGCGCCGAAAGATCCGACAGCTCAGCACGTACACCCAGCTCCTCACACACCCGCTCGTCCCAGATCAGCGGCAATGACAGTACATGCCGAGTCTCCGGGTCCGACTCCAAAATCTCCTCCACCGTCGACAAACTCTCCTGCCACAACCCCAATGCCCGCTGACACTTCGCCAGCTCTCCACGAATCTCACGCAAGGCCCACGGTCGCGCCTCCCGCTGTAATGCCTCCCGCAGCTTCGGTAACGCCTCCGACCAGCGCCGAACCGCACACAACTCCAGCCCCTCCTCCCACAACTCAGACCGCGCAAATCGCACCACCCGCAGCGCCGACAAACGCACCACCTGAACACCACCATCCGCTCGCCGGAAAACAACCGAATCCCCCGAAATATCCTGTACCAAACCCGCCAGTGAACGTGCCCTCACACCCTCCGCAGTACGCAGCTCCAATATGTCCTCCGCCGCAGACGGCAATACCAACGGCAGCTCGTCACCAGCACACACAGCACACAACACACCCCACAGCAAAACACAAATCCTCATTCCGACATTCCCGGCAACTGACCCACAAAACCACGCCGAAACACACCGCCCGGATCACAGCGCTTCACCTGCTCAACAAATCTTCCCAGCTCCGGATACAACTCGGCACGCAGCTCTCCCTCAGGAAACCACTTGCCCCAGTGCGGACGAGCCCCGTAAATGCGGATCAGCGCAGCACCCACAAATCCCGCAAACCGATAAAAATCTTCACTGCCTCGCTGATAATTGATCAGACTGATCGCATACCAGTCCTCAGTCCCGCCAGCCGACATCGAAATCAACGCCTCGTCCGCCCGTACACGACGAACACAAACCGGATAGTGATGAGTCCAGCGGCCCTCAATCTCCGAGACCTCGCCCAGCAAACCCACCCGCCGCAGCTGATCACAACTCGCTCCCGACAGACGCCACGCCCGATCATCACCCAGACGCAGCAGATCCTCCACCAGCAATAACGCCGGCACCAGATCCGCCCGACGCACAAACAACTCCTCCTCCACATGCCGAAACAACTCGTGCTCCATCACCAGCTGCCGATCACTGCGATCTGTCGGTCGCCAGCTCGTCACCACCGTCCACGGCAGCAGCCTCGAAAAAAACAAACGCACCAGACCACGGCTGCGCAAAAAAACCGCCGTCAGCAACACCACCAGATGCAGGCCAAGGTCCATCGCCAGAAACCAGTACACGCGAAACAACTGATCCGTCAGACGCCCCCCAGGATCCGCCGTCTCCTTCCGCCGCTGCACGTAAAATTGCCACAAATGCGGAATCAGAAAGAACTGCTGCAGCGGAGTCTCCCCTTCCATGCTCAGCACCTCCGCCAGCGATCCCGCAACCACCATCTGCTCCTGCACCCGATACTGCGGCACGACCGTAAACACCACCTCCGTGATCACTCCCATCGCACCCAAAGAACAACGTACCGCCCGCAAATCCTCACCACCCTCAATCCACCTCGCCTCAACACCACTGCCGCTCTCATCAAAATGCACCAGTCGAACCCGCTGCACATAATGCGACAAACTGTGACGGCCTGAACCATGAGTCGCCGTGCTGATCGCTCCCGCGACCGTCTGCTCCGTTATCAGACCCACCGACGGCAACGTCAGATCCCGCTGATTCAAATACGACAGCAACTTCCAGATCTGACAACCACCACCCACCGCAACCAGCAGTCGATCACCGTCCTCATACAAACGACACCCGTCCAGATGCCGCAGATCCAGCAACAATCCAGATGTTCGGATCAGCGGACTCCAGGCATGCCGACTGCCCACCACACGCACACCGTCCCCACGATGCTGCTCCACCAGTCGACAAACCTCGGACTCACTGCGAGGAACTGCCAGACGACCCGGACGAAAACGAACGTTGCCGCCAAAGTTGGAAACCTCTCGACCGCCCTGCAAATTCCCGACTGACTCAGACACAAAACACTCCCCCGCACCGCCCAGCCACACCCAGCCACACCCAGCCACACCCAATAACACCCACCCGCACCACACATCGCATCCGTCAGCGCCCTGACAACTCCTGCAGTCTCCCGCACACCCCCCCGCAAATCCAATCAATCACAGCTCAAAATACTCGCAGAAAGCCGCAAAAACGCAAAAAACACGAAGCAACGGCTGTTTCAGTGGTATACTTGTTCGCAGGTTCAGCACAGGAGACACCGCATGATCGCTCAGCTGCTTCCCAAAAATGGTCAGGCACCCATCACTCTGACAGAACCCATCACAGTCGTCGGACGCAGCGCCAAACTCTGCGATCTCGTGCTCGACCACACCAGCATCTCCAAACAACACTGCATGCTCGTCAAAACCGACGGGCTCGTCTACATCCGCGACCTCGGCAGCACCAATGGCACCCGCGTCAACGGACAACGCGTCATCCGCGGCGCCCTGCTGCCCGGTGACATGCTGTCCTTCGCCGGAATTACCTACAAAGTCCACATGGGGCCAGACACCCCAAAACAACAGCAAGCCCCAGGACGCACCGTCTGGATGCCCGACGCACCTGAATCCAACACTCCCCCCAAACTGTCCGACTCCAGCCAAAGCGATGTTCGCTTCCTCCGTGACTCCGACCTCCTCCTGCCAGACTGAAGTCACCCGTTTTTCACAACTTCCGTGAACTGGGTGCCAAACCCCTGAAATCCAGCCCGCACTTCGCTAGGATTCGGGTGCACCCGTATACCACTGTGCGCTGCCTGCCAGACTGCCGGTTACAGCCTCTCGCGGACCAAAATCCCCATGTCCATACTTGATCTGCCAGTCATCGTCGCCGCTCTCGACGCGACCGCCGCCGCCGCCACCGCCGATCCCGCCGCCGCTCAACAAATCGTTGAGCCCATGTTCGTGAAAATTCTCGCGACCACACTCTTCGCCATCGCCGTCATCCACACCTTCGCCGTCAAAAAATTTGCCAGAATGGCACACCACTACCCGCAGGGCTCGCTGCAGGAAAATCTGCTGCACTTCCTCGCCGAAACCGAAATCGTCTTCGGCCTCTGGGCCTCCGTCATGTTCGCAGCCTATGCCGCTGCTCACCGATCCATTCACCACGCCGTCGAATACATCGAAACTCACCTTGATTTCACAGAACCCAAATTTGTCCTCGTCGTCATGGTCGTCGCAGCCACCCGCCCCGTCGTCCAGCTCGCTGAATCCCTCATCCTCTCCGTCGCTCGCCTGCTCCCGCTGAAAGAAAACGTCTCCTTCTACATCGCCTCCCTCACCTTCGGCTCGCTGCTCGGATCCTTCATCACCGAACCAGCCGCCATGACCCTCCTCGCCATGCTCCTCAAAAACCGCTACTTCGATCGCGGCATCAGCAAATCACTCGCCTACGCCACCATCGGACTGCTGTTCGTCAACGTCTCCATCGGCGGTACTCTCACTCACTTCGCCGCTCCACCAGTCCTGATGGTCGCCGCCAAATGGAACTGGGGCTTCTGGCACATGCTGACCAACTTCGGCTGGCGCTCAGCCGCCGCCTGCATCGTCTCCACACTGATCGTCACAGCCGTCTTCTTCAAACAACTGAACAACCTCCAGCCACCCGGCGAATCCCGACAGTTCATCCCCGCATGGCTCACCGCAGCTCACATCTCCTGCCTCGCTGCCGTCGTCTACTTCGCACACTACCCCGATGTGTTCTTCGGCGTCTTCATGCTGTTCCTCGGACTGGTCACAGCCACACGCGAATACCAGGATGCACTCAAACTCAAAGAAGGACTGCTCGTCGGCTTCTTCCTCGCCGGACTCGTCGTCTTCAGCAAACTGCAGGCATGGTGGCTGGAACCACTCATTCAAAATATGAGCGGTTCCATGCTGTATTACGGTGCCACAGCCCTGACAGCCATCACCGATAACGCCGCCCTCACACTCCTCGGGTCCCAGGTGCCAAATCTCCGCGATGAACTCAAATTCGCACTGCTTGCAGGAGCCGTCTCGGGAGGTGGTCTGACGGTCATCGCCAATGCCCCCAATCCCGCCGGCGCCGGGATCCTGCAGTCATCCGCTGCCTTCGCCGACGAAGGAATTAACCCCGGTAAACTGCTCCTCGCTGCTCTCTTTCCGACCGCTGTGGCCATCGCCTTCTTCTGGCTGATCTGACAAACCCCAGACCCAACCAGCAGATCGTCACGGATCCGTAACCACCACCTCACCCGCCAAACGCACAAACAGACGCTCCAGCAGCAGCTGCGGATCCGTGCGACTGCCACCCTTGATCTCACTGTCCGCTTCCATCAGCAGCGACAATATGCGCGAAGCACGCTCAAATCCCAGCCGCTTCAAATAAACTTCAGATGGGCCCACCGCAGTCGAATAAACCCCGGCACGATTCAAAGCCGCCGACAACTTCTCGCCCTGACGAGCCAGCTCGGTGGCCTCCGCCAGCTTGCGAAACATGTACACCACACCACCCAGAATCTTCGCCGGAGTTTCACCGGCCTTGAACAGCTTCTGCAGATTCTCCAGAGCTTTCCCGGGATGCCCGTCACGCAATGCATCCAGCATCACCCACGTCGTCTCCGTACGCCACCCGCCCACGGCCGCAATGATGTCCTCACGAGAAATCACGGGGGCATCGCCGGCCAAAGCCGCCAGCTTCGCAATCTCCTGACGCAGCATCGACAAACCGTCGCCAGCCATCGCCACAATCATCGCCGCATTCTCACGGTCCAGCGTCTTCCCATACTCCTGCTTCGCTGTCTGCTGCATCCACCGAATCAGCTCAGCTCCCTTCAGCTCACCACATTCAATGTTCAGACCATGCTTCTCAACCAGCTTGTAAAGACGCTCAGTCTTCTTCCAGGCCTTCACATCCAAAATCAGCAGTGAACCCTTTGACGGCTGACCAGCGTACTTCTCAAGAGCCGCCCGGTTCTCAGAAACAAACGGATCCGCATCCTCAATTAACAGCACCCGCCGGTCGCCAAACATCGACACCGTACGCAAATCCGTCATTACCGTCTTCAAGTCCGCCAGTTCACCGGCCAGCCTGGTCAGAGACAACTCGCCCTCTTCACCGCCGGCACCCGGGATCCGACGCAGAACCTCAGACCGAAAATACCGCTCCGCTCCGTACATCGCCACAATTGCGACTGCAGGAAACGGGGATTTGTCAGCAAGAAATTCGAGTGCATGCATGGTGCAAAGATAACGACTGCATACACCCAAAGTCCAGCCTGCGGTTCACCCGATACACTCACCGCCGGATCTTCGGAAATCATACCAGCAGAGACTCAATCGGCACCGCTCCATGATCCGCCAATGGAATCGGACGACCAATATTACTGAGATTCGTGGCGGAAGGGTCCAGCCCCATCGCTCGACAAATCGTCGCCATCAAATCAGGCACACGCACCGGATTCTCACGCACCTCCATCCCGTCCTCAGAGACCGATCCCCACACCTGACCACCCCGGATCCCGCCACCACCCAGCACCGCTGACCAGCTGCCCGGCCAGTGATCTCGACCAGCGTTCTCGTTGATCTTCGGAGTCCTCCCGAACTCACCCATCCACACCACCAGAGTATTCTCCAGCAAACCACGCTGCTGCAGATCTGACAACAACGCTGACCACGCCGGATCCAGCACGCCACACAAGTCACCCACGGCCTTGAAGTTGTCCGCATGAGTATCCCAGCCAGGACCGGCACCGCCCGCCACACCGTTCAGCGAAACCTCCACAAAAGGAACCCCCCGCTCAACCAGCCGCCGAGCCAGCAGGCAGCCCTGACCAAAAGGATTCCGACCATACGCCTCACGCACAGCCGCCTCCTCACGCTCCAGATCAAATGCCTCCACCGAAGACGACTTCATCATCCTTATTGCTCGCTCATACGACTGCAGATGACTGCGACCCGGAGCATCCGGACGGTCCGCCAAAAATGACTGCTCCAGCACACCCAGCAAACGCAGGCGCTCGTCAACCTGACCACCACTCAGACGCGACGCCGGTTTCAGATTCCGCACCTGAAACGATACCCCCTGATCCGCATCCGTCTCCGCTGCCACCACCAAAGGCGACCACGCCGGTCCAAGGAAACCTGATGTGAACGCCGCCGGACTCAGCGCCCGAAACGGATTAATGCTGATGCACGCCGGCAGATCTCCGTCCTCACGCTGCAATGCCTTACCCACCACCGAACCCAAAGCAGGATACGTCAATGGCCCCTGCGGCAAATAACCGGTCCGCAGGTAGTAGGTCGCTCGAGTATGGTCGCCCTCCTTCGTCGTCATCGAACGAATCAAAGCCAGATCCTGCATCCGCTGAGCCACCCTGGGCAAATGCTCAGCTATCCGAATCCCCGCAACACTCGTCTCAATCGCCTTCGTCGGCCCCCCGTTTTCATGACCAGGATGCGGATCAAACGTCTCCATCTGGCTCGGACCACCAGACATCCACAGCAAAATACAGGATCGCGGCGGACGCTGCCCCGATCGCTCAACCTGCGCAGCCAGACGAGGCAGCCAGCCAGACATCGATGACCCCAGCAGCGATAATCCACTCAGACCGCAAAGTCGCCTTCGAGACATCCGCTGCATCGCAATTCCCCCGCTCCCAACACCACACACCAGCACCCTCTGCACACACCAGCACTCAGTGATTCAGCACAAACTCTGAACTGTTCAGCAATGCCCAGAATACGTCCGCCAATGCCGCACTCGCAGATTCCGACCGCCGCACATACTCCAGCATCGCCGCTCGCTCTGACTCCACCGGACGCCGACTCAAGGCCGCCAAAAACAATGTCTCCAGACGCTCCTCGTCCGTCATCAGCGGAAACTCCACCACTCCACCCAATGTCTGACTGTTCTCCAGACTGGTCGCCGCATCCACAAACTCTCCGTTCATCATCGCCAAAGCCTGCAGTATCGTCGTTTCCTTCTGCAGCGGAGAATCACCCTCGTCACGAAACAGCTCAAGGAAAGTGGCCCGCGGAGTCTCTGCGGAAATCACAAAGGGATTGTCCGTCCGATACGGCTGATAATAACCCGTCGCCTCCGCCAGACTGTCGAAAAGCTGCTCAGGAGTCAGCCCGCGAACAGCCGCCCGCGCAAATTGCAATGGATCCGACTGCGACTCATGAGTCTGTCGGCTGCTGAGCTGATACACACGAGTCCTGGTGATGGTGCGAACCAGAAACTGCAGGTCAAAATCATGAGCCACCAGCTGGTCCGCCAGCAACTGCAGCACCTCAGGATGAGATGGCGGATTGTTCTCCGAAAAATCATCCACCGGATGCACAATCCCCTGACCCATAAACAATGCCCACACACGATTCGCAGCCATCCGCGAAAACCACGGATTACCACGCGATGTCACCCAGTCCGCAAGAACCTCGCGAGCAGATCGGTTCAATCCCCAGTCAGGCTGCTCGCCCTCCAAAAATGACGCCTGCACCGTCTGATCCTTGTCCGGAATCGCTATGCTGCGACTGTCACGACGCTCCGCCAGCACCGCCGACATCCCCGCTTCCGCGTCCACTGGACGGAATCCCGAATAAAATGCCGCCAGACTCCAGAACTGACCCTGCTTCCAGCGGTCAAACGGATGATCATGACACTGCGCACAGTCCAGACGCACACCCAGAAAAGATCGCGCTGTTCCAGCCGCCAGATTCTCAGGACGCATCTCACGAATCACATAAAACGCCGCCGGACTGCTGGCCGAACGCAACGCAGGACCCGCTGCCGCACCGCCGCCGTCCAGACCGCCACTGTCCAGTGATACCGTCAGCAGCTCACGCACCATCCGATCATACGGCACACCAGCTGAAAACTGAGTCCACAGCCAGGCCTCAAATCCAGGCACCAGACGCCGACCCGACAAGTCATTAAATGCCTCCGGTATCAGCGCGTTTCGCCACAGAATCGTGAAATGCCGCACAAATGCAGGACTGTCCAGCAATGAATCCACCAGCGCCGAACGCTTGTCCAGTCGCTCATCAGCCAAAAACTGACGCACCTCGGAAACCGCCGGGACCCGACCAGCCAGATCCAGATACAGCCGACGCACAAACTCTTCGTCAGAAGAAACCGCCGCCGGCTGCACCCCAGAGGACTGCCACGATCGCTCAAAAATACGATCCACCTCGGCCGCCGCCTCAGCAACCGACAAACTCTTCGATGCACCTGCCACAGCCGCCACAGCCGCCGCAGACGGCTCAGACTGCTCAGACTGCTCAGACTGCGTCGACTGAAACAGACACACACCCAGCAACACAGCTGCCAGCTTCAACATCGTCGCCAATCCCCGGACCAGGAAAAAACAAAGCCCGACTCACTGACAAACTTACGCCCACAGCCATCTCAGAGACCAGACTAGCAGGTTTTTGTCTAAAAATGTTAATCCTCGGCCAGCACCGCGTTGTGATACACCTCCTGCACGTCGTCACACTCGTTCAACAGGTCCAGAAACTTCTTGAACGTCTGAGCATCCTCGCCGGAAATCTGCTTCGTCGACTGCGGCAGCCACGTCACCTCAGCCGTCTCCAGCTCCAGACCCGGAAACCCCTCCTGCAAAGCCGTCTTCGCCTTGAAAAACTCAGACGCCTTCGCGTACAGACTGATCTGACCCCCGTCCGCCTCGACGTCGTCCACATCCACGTCCGCATTCAACATCACTTCCAAAACCTTGTCACCGTCGTCGCCCGCAAACTGAAATAAAGCCACATGGTCAAACATGTGCGAAACAGAACCAGTCGGACCCATCCGCGAACCCGTACGATTAAAACAGTTCCGCACGTCCGTGATCGTCCGATTGTTGTTGTCCGTCAGACAGTCCACAATCACCGAACAGCCGCCCGGACCAAAACCCTCGTAACGCACCGTCACAAAGTCCTCGCCACCAGCCCCCGCAGCCTTCTCAATCGCCCGGTCAATCACATGAACCGGCACCTGCTCACGCTTGGCTCGCTCAACAAGATGACGCAGCGTCGGATTGTTTTCCGGATTCGGCACCCCATTCCTGGCCGCCACATACAACAGCTTGCCATATCGAGAATACAATTTGGATTTAATCGCTGCCGTCTTGAAGATGGCATGCTTGCGATTTTCGAAGCTTCGTCCCATACCGCTGACCAGTCAATATTTTTGAATGAATCGACAGCACGCCACTGCACCGTCGACAAGCCCTGATTCTAACACAGTCCCCCCATTTCGTCGCCACCGGAAACCACCCCCAGCCCCCCCGAATCTTCCAAAAGACTCAGACGCAAATCCGCAGATACCACCGCGTCCTCCTCCCGACACAATCGCTCCCGCACCGCCGACACACCCGCTGCACCGCCCCGCCGACATAAAGCCCAGCCCGCAGCCGCTCGCACCAGACCCGAACCGTCCTCCAGCGCACAGATCAGCTCCGACTCTCCTCCCAGATCCGGCAGATTCCCCAGCACAATCGCCGCATTCCGACGCAAAATCTCACACCCCGTACGCTCCAGTGCCGTACCACCAAAAATCACCCGAAATTCCGCCTCACTCATCCGCAGCAGCCCCGCCGGATCCAACATCACCGGCCACTCCCGCGAACGATCACGAAACTCCCGCAAAACCGTTGCCGGAGCAAACCGGTTCCACGGACAGACCTCCTGACACACGTCACAGCCAAACAGCCAGCCACCCACGCCCGCACGCAGCTCCCGAGGTATCCCGCGATCTCGCAGCTCAATCGTCAAATAACTAATGCACCGCCTCGCATCCAGGACACCAGACTCCGGAAATGCACCCGTCGGACACTCGTCCAGACAACGAGTACACGTGCCGCACCAGTTCCCCTCCTCCGGCTCATCACACAGCAGCTCTGCATCCGTCAGAATCGCAGCCAGAAAAAACCAGCTCCCAAAACTTCGACTGATCAGCATCGTGTTCCGGCCAAACCAGCCCAAACCCGCCAGCCGACCAAAATCACGCTCCAGCAAAGGCGCTGAATCAACCACCACTCGCGCCTTGCTCGAGGGCAGGGCGGCTCGCAAATGAGCCACCACCGGAGCCAGTCGACGCTTCAGCAGCACATGATAATCCTCACTGCCCCACGCATAGCGCGATATCCGCGCCCCGCCCACACCACCCGACACTGAACCGTCATCGTAATTCATCGCCGCCATCAGCACACTGCGACAGCCCGGCAGCAAGGACTCAGGATGACGACGCAGCTCCGCGCGAGACTCCATCCATGACATCTCGCCATGATGCCCCGACTGCAGCCACCGCAGCAAACCATGGAAACCCGCCGGAGTCACTGCGGGGGCAATCGCCAAATCCGCAAATCCCTGCTCGCAGGCCAGATGCTTCAGCTCACGAGATAAAGATTCGCCTGCCCGCATCGCCACTCAACCCAGTACACTTTGCACCTGCTGCAGATGACGCCGGCCAGTCAGCACCACCTCGTCCGAACCAATCCGCTGCAATGGGGAATAACGAGGATGTCGGCCGTCCTTCCACGGATCATTGCTCCGAGCATTATAACAGCAGATGAAGGCCCACCGCGGATAATCACTCTGATTCTGATCGGAACGATGCAGAGTATTCCCGTGAAACAACACCGCTGAACCCGGCTCAAGCTCCACATGCACCAGCTCCAGACGCTGCAGTGCCGCCTCCACTCGCTCCATGTCAGCACCCGTCTGATCACCACGCTTCAGATGATCAATTCGCCCCATCCGCTGCGATCCACGCAAGACCTGCAGACAGCCGTTCTCACGAGTCGCCCGGTCAACCGCAAACATGCAGCTCGCCATGTCCGGAAACAAACAACCGTTGCTGTACCAGTAACCGTAATCCTGATGCCACGTCCAGGCGCCGCCAATTCGAGGCTCCTTCAGGATCATCTTGTGGTGATAATGATACACCTCGTCACACAGCAGCTGCTCCATCGCCGAAACCAACGGATCACACTGCACAATCGCACTGTAAATGCTGTCCGCCGGCAGCTCGTTCTCCACCACCAGCTCCACCGCACCACCCTCGCCGTCCGCTCGCGATGTCCGACGCTCAGACAACACTCGGTCCTGCTTCGCAATCTCACGCAGCAGTGATGTCTCCTCCCCGGACAACAGACCGTCCACAATGATGTAGCCGTCCCGGTCAAACGCCTCTACCGCGTCCAGCGTCAGAAAATCGGTCCGCATCAATCCGCTCCGCGAAGAAAATCCACCGCCGCACGCACCGATATCGTACCCTCGTAAATCGCACGTCCCGTGATCGCTCCTGTCAGACCCGGTCGCTCACGAGATATCGAACGCAGCGCCGCCAGATCCGCCATCGTCGTCACACCTCCCGATGCAATCACCGGCAATCCCATGTCCGCCAAAATCCTAAAGTCCTGCAACGTCCCCTCGTCTATCCCCTGCATCATCCCGTCGTTCGCGATGTTCGTGTAAATCACCGCCGCCAGCGGCAAACCGACGAACCTTCGAGCCAGCTCAAGTGCCGAAACCTCGGATACCTCCAGCCAGCCGTCCGTCGCTACCATCGAATTGCGCGCATCCAGACCCAGCGCCAGCTGTCCCGGAAACGCACCGCACATCTCCGCAAACCACTCCGGCTCACGCAACGCCTTCGTACCAATGATCACACGATCCACCCCCGTCTGCTCCAGCGTCGCCCGAATCGAATGCTCGTCACGGATCCCGCCTCCCAGCTGACACGGTAAACCCGTCGCATCCACGATCCGACGCACCACTTCCTGATTCACAGGACGACCCGCCTTCGCTCCGTCCAGATCCACCAGATGCAGCCGCTCAGCACCCTCCTGCTGCCACCGACAGGCGACCTGTACCGGGTCATCCGAAAATACAGTGCTGTCCTCGTAATTTCCCTGCCGCAGACGTACACAGCGGCCCCCCAAAAGATCAATCGCGGGCAATAACTGCAACATGGATATTCATGACCTGCGCGGCAGGCAAATTCGAACCGTCAGCTTCGACAGCCGCCAACAGTCACAGACCGACGACGGAACAAGCCACAGATTACACAGCAAAGGGAGCCCGGTCGAGCCTTCTTCAGGCTGCCTGCGAGACGCTCTCCTTCTTGCCATATCCGGCAAGACGACTCAACACGCCCAAACGCATCGTCGCCAGCAACACCATAAACGATGGCACCATAATCGGACGAATCACAAACGTGTCCAGCACCACGCCCGTCGCCAGTGCCAGTCCCAACTGGTCCATCCCCACCAGACTGCCTGCCATCAGCGAAGAAAATGTCCCCGCCATGATCACGCCACAGCTCGAAATAATGCTGCCCGTCTTCTCCAGTGCCACCGTAATGCCCTGCAACGGACCATGCACCTTCTGCTCCTCGTCAATTCGAGCCATCAGGAAGATGTTGTAGTCCTCACCCACCGCAATCAAAATCGTGAACAAAAACATCGGGACCTTCCAGTCCAGTCCCGTAAAACCCTGCGGATCCATCGCCCAAAATGCCAGATACGTGAAACCCAGCGTCGCAAAATAACTGTACAACACCGTAAACATCAGGTACGCACAAATCCCCGGCTTCTTCAGCAGTGCCCACAAAATCAAATACACCCCCATCATCACCAGCGCGTCAATCCGAATCTGATCCCGGTCCGTCACTGCCTTCAAATCGCTGATCTCTGCCGTGTTCCCCACAAACCACAGACGAGCATCCCGCAGACCGTCCGGCAACTCCGTCCGGATCCGATCACGCAGCATCCGAAACTCACTGATGCTGCTCCGCGCAAATGGATCGTTCTTCGGTATCAGATTCAACCGCGTAATCGAATGATTGTTGGGGCTGACAAAATATTGGCGAGCATGCAGTTTCTGAGCCTGACGCACCGCGATGCTCGGACGAGTCCGAAACTCACGCTGACCACGCGGTGATGACAGCGAACGCACAGAATCCAGACCCAGCTCGTCCTTCTGAGCTACCAGACGCTCAGTAAACTCCCGAATCAACGTAAACGACGTGCCCTGCATCGTCGTGAAATCCAGACCCTCCGCCTCTATCATCAGCGTGATCGGAGAAACCTCGCCCGCCGGGAAATGCTTCTGAGCAGCCTCGGCCCCGTACACACTCGCCGCCGTCTTCGGCAGCTCCGACAGCAGCCCGTAACTCAGATCACCAAAGTAAATCACTCCCGCTGCCGCAAATGGCAGCAACATCGCCAGACTCCCCAGCCACGCAAACCACGGACGACGCTCCAGAAAAGCACCCATCCACTTCCAGCCCATCGACAGCAACCGCAGACTCTTCACCCGCGCCAAAACACCCCGACCCGCAGGGAACGTGTCGGCAGGGCGAGTCATCATGGCAGGCCAAAATGCGTACAGACGACACAGTCGCAAAATCGCCGGTGTCAGCGTAAGCGAAGCCAGCAGACACACTCCCAAACCAAACGTAATCGCCACACCCGCCTGACTGAACTTGCCAAACTCAGCAAAATACATCATCCCAATGCCGCACATCACCGTCCCGGCACTCGCCGTCAGCGCCGCACCAATCCGCTGCATCGTCCCCGTAATCGACTCCTCGATCGTCTGGCCGGCATCCAGCTCCTCTCGATATCGAGCAATCAGGAACAGGCAATAATCCACACCAGCACCATAAACCAGCACCGTCACATAAGTCTCAATACCGTTGAACAACGA
>Ga0172376_10002171_pt1 | contig 24303 bp, 20 predicted proteins | sample Lak35m_FD_121114 | JGI IMG/M metagenome (GOLD analysis project Ga0172376, IMG submission 121114) | Freshwater microbial communities from Kabuno Bay, South-Kivu, Congo - kab_092012_35m | ecosystem: Environmental > Aquatic > Freshwater > Lake | place: Democratic Republic of the Congo: South-Kivu...
GCCTGAAGGACTCATCCGCTTCCGCGCTCGGCATCCTCCCGCGGCGATTGACGGTCAAAGAGGTGCTGACCCTGCGGGGCAGAATTGTTCTCTAAAAAACGGCCAGCGGTCTGGAGCAGTTCAGCCGTAGCGCTCGATGGTCTCCTCCGCTGCCGCCAGTCGGCCCCCCTCATCGAGTCCATGCACCGCCTCCACCGCCTCCAGCAATTCCTCCCGCGTGGCGCCACATCGCACCGCTCCCCGCGCATGGCTCGCCAGCTGACGCTCCTGCCCCGTCAACGCCAGCGCCACGCACGCCAGCACCTCGCGCATGCGCGCCGACAGCCCCTCCCGCGCGAGGACCTGTCCATAAGCGTGTGACAGGACCCACTGCGCATGCAGCGGATGCTGTCGCTCCAGCATCATCCGCACCGCCTGGCTGTCCGATGCATAAATGCGCGTGAACAACGCCATGCCGGCCGCCGGATCGGGCTCGAGAAGCTCTCCGGTTTCCACCGCGCCGGCACCGCCCGCTTCCAGGATCACGGCCCATGATTCCACCGATCGCGGAACACCCGCGAACAGGTGAACTTGCAGCAGTGCCTCGCGCAGGCCGCGGTTGACCTCCTCCGGTGGGAGCTTCTGGCGCAACTGGCGCAGGCGCTCCCAATGGCCCATCACCGCGGCGCCGAAAATCTGGCACAGCCGGCGTTCGGCTGCGTTGAGGCTCATGGCCGGACCCCGATCGGCTGGCCCAGCCGGACCGCCTGGGTTTCACGCAAGCCGGGGAAGAACGACAGCATGGCGCGCGGCGCGAGCAGCACGATCGTCGAGCCCATTTCGAAGCGCGCGAGTTCCGCTCCGCGATCGAAGGGCAGCGGCGTGGAGAGCGCTCCGTTTCGGCCCTGCGGCAACCCCAGCACGCACATGCGCCCGACATTGGTGGCGCCGACCAGCACCAGCCATAGCGAGCCGTGCTCGGTGCTCAGTTCCAGCGCGACGCGCTCGTTGACGTCGAGCACTCGCCGGCGTGCGAGAACTTTCGGCGCCACCGAGTAGAGGGATCCGTCGAGCCACTGGGCCCGCACGAGCCGGCAGCGCTCGGGCGCGTGGATGCGGTGGTAGTCGCGCGGGGAGAGATAGATCGTCCAGCTGATCCCGCCCTCGAGTTCGGGCGTTTCGATTCCGCCGAGCAGCTGGCGCACGGTGTAGCCGCGACCCTTGGCCTGCAGCACGCTGCCCTGTTCGATGGCGGACAGGCTTTGCACGCGGCCGTCGACGGGGCTCACGATGTGCCGCGGGTCTTCATCGATCGCTCGAGCACCCTCGCGGAGCCGCCGAACGAAGAATGCCCCCAGACTCGGGTGTTCGGCGAGCGGCAGCCGCAGCTCCCCGAGATCCGCACCCGTCGCGGCTGCGTAGGCGCGGTAGATCGGCGCGCGCAGCGGGCGCGGGATGCGCCGGTCGGCGAGCCAGCCCACCGAACGCGAAAGTGCCGTGCGCAGCGGGGTCGAGTCGCGCGCCAATCTGTCCTGGTCCGCAGCGGCGGTGGGGGTGGGCTGAGGGGGCATCCGAAATCCGGGGCGGATTCTAGAAAGCCTAGCGGGACCCTCAAGGGATCCCGCTGGATGTCTTCGCCCGATCGGGCCGATTGAGGAGCGCTCGCCGACGGACGGGAGCCTCAGCCCCCGGTCGGAGCGCCGCCACCTTGGTTGCCGCCGCCGGCGCCGCGGTTGCCGCCGCGGTTGGCCCGGTTGCCGCCCTGATTGCCAGTGCCTTGATTGCCGCCGCCGCCACCCTCACCGCCGCCGAAGCCGCGGCCGCCGAAGCGATCGTTTTCCTGAATCTTGGCGGCCGTCTCGGCGCCGAACAGCGTGTTCAACTCCGTCTCGCGCCAGCTGCGGAATTCCTGGAAGGTCTGGCGCATCGTGTCCCGATCCTGCTGGCCCGTGCCATCGCGCATCTGCGTGCGGAACTCTTCCATGCGCGCGGATTCGCGCTCGTAGAAGCCGACCAACTGCTGCTTCTGCACGGCGTTGAGGCCAGCCTTTTCGGCGACTTGATCGGCCCGAGTCTGCAGTTGATCGCTCTGGCGCTGCTTGCGCTCTTCTTCGCGCTTCCTGGCCTGATCCGCGCGGTCTTCCTCGATCACGGCCTTGATCGCGTCCTTGTTGAGGGCGGCGAGCGCGTTGGCGCTGGTCACTTCGGTCTCATGGACGAGCTTCTCCGGAGCCGCGGCGACGCGCTCGGTCGCCGAGCGCATCTGGGCGATCTGTTCGTGGAGCATCTCCAAACGCTGTTGCAGCGCGCTCAACTCCGCCCGCAGGGCCGTCTCACCCTCCGCCGAGCCGGCCGCCTGTGCCAGCCCCGGGCCGAGTTCGGGAACGGCCGCGGGTACGGGCGCGGGGGCGCCCAGCCGAGCGCCCAGATAGCCGCCGGCCATGCCGGTGCCGACGGAGGCGAGCAGGATGACAAGGATCGGGAGCGGCTTCATGCAGGGTGGCTTGGGCAGAGGTTTTCGGGGCGGCCTCGAGGGCGCTCCCAAGGCCAGGACAGCGTCACGGCGAACGAGTAGAAACTACCCGAACGGGCGCTGGAACCCCGGACTTTCCCATCCGTCTCGCTCCAAGGCCCGGAAATTCCTCGCCCGGGTCGCTCCCGGAGACGAAAAACAGGCCATGGACTTTCGTCTCTCCGAAGAACAGGCCCTGCTGCGCGATCTCGCCCGCGACCTGACCGACCGGCTGATCCGTCCCCAGGCCGCCCGCATCGAGGCCGAGCACCGTGTCCCGCGCGAACTGATGGCGGCCTTCGCCGAGGCGGGCCTGATGGGGGTCGCGATCCCGGCCGAGTACGGGGGCGCGGGGATGGGGGAGACCGGCCTGTGCCTCGTGATGGAGGAACTCACCCGCGGCGATTTCGCGACCGCCGTGACCTACGGCGCGCACGCCTCGATCGGCGCCATGTCGGTCGTGGTGGGCGGGACGGAGGAGCAAAAGCGCCGCTTCCTGCCCGACATGGCCGCCGGCCGGCTGCTCGGAGCCTACGCGCTCTCCGAGGCCGGCGCCGGCTCCGATCCGGCCGCGATGCGCACCACGGCGGTGCGCGAGGGCAGCGGCTGGGTGCTGAACGGCGAGAAGGTCTGGATCACCAACGGGGACATGGCCGATCTGATCACGGTCTACGCGATCACCGACAAGCGTCTGGGTGCGCGCGGCGGCGTGACGGCCTTCCTCGTCCCGCGCACTGCGGCCGGCTTCAGCGTCGGAAAGCGCGAGGAGAAAATGGGGCAGCGCGGCTCGAGCACGGTCGCGCTGGCCTTCGAGGACGTGCGGCTGGAGGATGACTACCGCCTCGGCGAGGTCGGCCAGGGCTTCCGCATCGCGATGGCGACACTCGATCGCGGCCGGCTGGCGCTGGGCGCCAACTGTCTGGGCTGCGGACGCGAGGCTCAAGCGCTTTCCGTGGCGCATGCCCGCCAACGCGAAGCCTTCGGAAAACCGCTGGGCGAGCATCAGGCGATCCAGTGGATGCTGGCCGATTCCGCGCTGGACCTGTACGCGATGGAGAGCCTGATCTACCGCACTGCGCACCTGTGCGACACGCACCAGCCCTTCAGCCGCGAGTCGGCGATGGTCAAGCTATTCTGCTCCGAAGCACTCGATCGGATCGTCGATCGCGCCGTTCAGATCCACGGTGGAATGGGGTACTCCGCCGAGTATCCGATCGAGAAGCTCTACCGCGATGCCCGGGTGACGCGCATCTACGAGGGCACGAGCGAGATCCAGCGCATGGTGATCGCGCGGGACGTGCTGCGCCACGGCTGAGACTTCGAATTCCGGTTGATTGTCGGCCATCGCGGCCGTTGAGATGGGCGCATATGCCGCCGCGTCTTGGCTACTACCTCGCGAACCTCGGGCGACTCGCAACCCCGCGAGCGCTGCTCGAGCAGTCGCGCGCCGAGCTGGAGCGCGAGATCGACCGGCTGGGTCGCGAGGCGCTCGAGCGGCGGCTGGATCTGATCTGCCGCTTTCCCGAGCGCTTCGCGCTGCCGACGGATGCCGCCGCGCCCGGCTTGGGTCTGCTGGGCGCCCAGCGCAACTACGCCTTCGATCTGCTGGAACACACCCGCGCGCTCCCGCGCTCGCTGCGTTTCCGCTGGCGCTTCGGCGACGAGACCTCGGATCCGGGCGCCCCGACGCTGGTCAAGGCGCGCCGGATCGGGGAACCCAGCGGTCATTCGGTGGTTTTTCCGCTCAACAAGGTGCGCCACTACTTCCGCGTGCCTGACCGCAGGAGCTTCCGCGACAAGCGCGACAGCGCGATCTGGCGCGGCAAGGCGCTGCGCCCTTGGCGCCAGCAATTTCTGCGCAGCAACTTCGACAAGCGCGGCTTGGATGTCGGCTGCATCGACGAGCGCCCGGAGAACGCGCCCTACCGCAAGCCCTACGCCAGCTTCGACGAGCAGCTGAGCCACAAGTTCGTGCTCTCGATCGAGGGCAACGATGTCGCCACCAACCTCAAGTGGATCATGGCTTCGCAGTCGCTCTGCCTGATGGTCCCTCCCAGCGTGGAGAGCTGGTTTCTCGAGAGCGAGTTGATCCCCGGCGTGCACTACGTGGCCCTGCGGCCCGACTACGCCGATCTCGAGGAGCAGATCGAGCGCTACGCGCGCGACGTGCCGGCAGCCGAGCGCATCCTCGCCGCCGCACAGGCCCGCGTGCGGCCCTTTTTCGAGGCCCGGCGCGAGCGGGTGCTGGCCCGGGCGGTGCTGTGGCGCTACGCGCGGGCCAGCGGGCAACTGCCGGACTGAGCGCCGTCCCCGCCGGCTGGCGGCACGGGCCCGCGGGAGTGGGGCCCGCGGGAGTGGGGCCCGCGGGAGTGGGGCCCGCGGGAGTGGGGCCCGCGGGAGTGGGGCCCGCCCCGGCGGCGACGGCCCGTGGTTGACACTGCGCGCGGCATGCTTTTCAATATTCCCCCCTTTGCGCGCCCTCCCATGACCTCGAAGGACAGCCCTCTCACCGTGATCATCCTCGCTGCCGGTCTGGGCAAGCGGATGAAGAGCGACCTGCCCAAGGTGCTCGCGCCGATCTGCGGACGGCCGATGGTCGCATGGGTCATCGACGAGGCGCTCGCGCTCAAGCCCGAGCGGATCCTGCTGGTCGTCGGTCACGGCCGGGAGCGGGTGGAGGCGGCGCTGCACGAGCAGGGCCTGCTGTCTTCCGTCGAACTGGTGATGCAGTCCGAGCAGCGCGGCACGGGCCACGCCGTGCAGATGTGCCTGCCGGCGCTCAAGGGCGCGCGCGGTCGCATCGTGATCCTGTACGGCGACATGCCGCTGCTGCGAGCCGAGACGCTGCGCTCCCTGTGCGCGCTGCAGCGACAGAGCGCTCCCCTCGGTGCCGCGATCCTCACGGCCTCGCCGGAGGACGCGCGCGGCTTTGGGCGCGTGCTGCGCTACGGATCCGGCGAACGGCAGGGACAGGTCGAAAAGGTCGTGGAAGAGCGCGATGCGAGCCCCGAGATCCGCGCCGTGCGCGAGGTCAACACAGGGGTCTACTGCTTCGACGCGCCGGGCCTGCTCGAGGCCCTCCCCAGGCTCGCGACGGACAACGCGCAAGGCGAGTACTACCTGACCGACTGCATCAGCCTGTTCCAGGCGGCGGGCCGGCCCGTGATCCCGCTGGAGACCGCCGAACTCGACGAGATCATCGGCGTCAACAACCTCAAGCACCTCGCCGAAGCCCGCTGGGCCGTGCAGATGCGCATCCTGGAGCAGCACCTGATGAACGGCGTGCGCATCGAGGATCCCGCCACGACCTACATCGACCACGGCGTCACGATCGGCGTGGGGACGAAGATTCTGCCCTGCACCGTGATCCGCGGCGGCGTCAGGATCGGCGCGGGCTGCGAGGTCGGGCCCTTCACGCAGCTGCGGCCGGGCACGGTGCTCGAGGACGGAGCCGAGATCGGCAACTTCACCGAGTGCAAGAACGCGCGCATCGGCGGCCATACCAAGGCCAAGCATCTGGCATACCTGGGCGATGTCACGATCGGAGCCGGCGCCAATGTTGGCGCGGGCACGATCATCGCCAACTACGACGGCGTGAAGAAGCACAAGACCACGATCCACGACGGCGCCTTCCTCGGCAGCGGCACGGTGGTGGTGGCGCCCAACACGATCGGCGCCAAGGCCACGACCGGCGCCGGTGCGGTCGTCACGCGCAACGCCAACGTGGGCGCGGGCGAGGTCTGGATCGGCGTGCCGGCCCGCAGGCTGGAGCGCCGGGCCGCGGGCGCGGCGGCAGACAGGGCCGCGGAGGGCAAGGCCACGGTCGCGAAGGCCACGGTCACGAAGGCCACGGTCACGAAGGCCACGGTCGCGAAGGCTGCGGTCACGAAGGCTGCGGTCGCGAAGGCAGCGGGTGCGCAACCCCGCACTCGCTCCAGCACCACTCAGCCCCGCCCGGCCGCGAACAAGCCGAGCCGGGGCGGCCGGCAGACCGCCAAGACGGGGAGGAAGCGCTAGACATGGCCACGCACAGCGAGAAGATCACGCTCATCGCCGGCAACGCGCACCGCGAACTCGCGGGAGCGATTTCGCGCCACCTCTCGATCCCGCTGGCCTCGGCGCACATCGGCCGCTTCCCCGACGGCGAGATCGACATCAAGGTCAACGAGGACATCCGCGGCACCGACTGCTTCGTGATCCAGCCGACCTGCCCGCCGGTGCAGGAAAACTGGGTCGAGCTCCTGCTGCTGCTCGACTGCCTGCGCCGCGCCAGCGCCGGTCGCATCACGGCGGTGATGCCGTACTACGGCTACGCGCGCAAGGATCGCAAGGACGAGGGGCGCGTGCCGATCAGCGCCAAGGTCGTCGCCAACACGCTCGTGGGCTGCGGTGCGGACCGCGTGCTGGCGCTGGATATGCACGCTGCGCAGATTCAGGGCTTCTTCGACGTTCCCGTCGATCACCTGTACGCCAAGCCCGTGCTGCTTTCGGCCATCAAGCGCCTCAACATCGACAACCCGATGATCGTCAGCCCGGATGTGGGGGGGATCAAGATGGCCCGCTCCTACGCCAAGGGGCTCGACAACTGCGATCTCGCGATCGTCGACAAGCGCCGGATTTCCGGCTCGCAGGTCGCGGTCGAACACGTGATCGGCGAAGTCGAAGGCCGCAATGTCGTGATCGTGGACGACATGATCTCCACCGGAGGCTCGATCACCGAAGCCGCGCGCATCGTGCGCGCCCACGGAGCGCAGCAGATCGTGCTGGCCGTGACCCACGCCGTGCTGGTCGGTGGCGCCGTCGAGAAGATCGACAACGCGCCCATCGACCGCGTCTTGATGACCGACTCGATCCCGCCGCGGGAGCGCATGCCGCGCTGCGCGGAAGTGATCTCGATCGCGCCGCTGATCGCGCGCGCGATCGCCAACATCCACCGGAACGAGTCGGTGTCCAGTCTGTTCGAGGAAGCACCTGTGTAGCCCGCGCGCTTCCCGGCATGAGCCGGGACGCGGGCTTGCGAACCAACCAGGAGAAAAACATGAGCAAGTCAGAATCGATGAAAACCTTGCCGCGCCTCAAGCTCGGCACCCGTCACTCCAAGCAGATGCGCATGCAGGGACTGATCCCCTGCTCGATCGACCATGTCGGCGCGGGTGGCCTCGTCCACTTCGCGATCAACGAGCACGATTTCCTGGCGACGCGCCGTCGCCACGTGCACCTGTACGACCTCGAGGTCTCCGGCGGCGTCGAGTCGGCGGTCGTGCGCGAGCTGCAGTGGGACGCGATGGGCGAGTACGTCACGCACATCGACTTCAAGCGCGTGCGCAAGGACGTCGAGACCGAGGCTGAAGTCGAGCTGGAGTTCGCCGGGCACCCCAAGGGCGGCATGCTCAACCACCTCGTCACGCACATCACGGTGCGCTGCCTCCCGCTGGACATCCCCGACTCGATCGAGGTCGGCGTCGGCCACCTCGAGGCGGGCCAGTCGATGCAGGCGAAGGAGCTGACGCTGCCCAAGGGCGTCAAGCTGGCGGGCAACCCCGCCCAGATGATCTGCAACGTGGTCATCCAGAAGGTCGAGGTCGCTCCGGCCGCCGAAGCCGCTCCGGCCGCTGGCGCCACGGTGGCGGCCCCGGCCGCGGCCGGCGCCTCGGGCGCGGCCAAGAAGGAAGGCTGATCCGCTCCGGCCCGGTGCGCTTGCGTTTCCGGGCCGGATCGGTAGGATACTCCGCCCTCCTTGTCGTCCGGACTCCTCCGGGCGGGGGAGGGCGAACGCCTTCGCCGGCAGGATCCGCACCTCATGAAACTCGTCATTGGACTCGGCAACCCCGGCTCCGAGTACGAGTGGACCCGACACAACGTCGGCTTCGAGGTGCTCAACCTGCTGGCACGGCGCGGACAACTGCTCTTTCAACCCGGACGCAAGCTGGACGGTTTTCAGGGACCGGCGCCGTTTGAGTATGCCGTGCACCCCAGTGGTGCGCTGCTGATCAAGCCGCTGACCTTCATGAACCGCTCCGGAGTGGCCGCAGCCGCACTGGCTCGGCAGCTGGCGGTGGCCCCGAAGGACATGCTGGTCGTCTACGACGACTTCGACATTCCCTTCGGCAGCCTGCGGCTGCGCGAACAGGGCGGAGCGGGCACGCACAACGGCATGCGTTCGATTCAGGACAGCCTCGCCTCGGACCAGTTCCCGCGCCTGCGCGTGGGGATCGGACAGGCGGGCACCGACGCGGTGCGCCATGTGCTCGCGCGGTTCCGTCCCGACGAACAGGTCGAGATCGAGATCACGGTCGCGCAAGCGGCCGATGCGGTCGAGGCCTGGCTCGCAGGGGAGGAGCTCGCTCGGCTCATGACGCGGGTCCACAGCCGCCAGAACCCCGGGTCCGAGCGCTCCTAGCGCTCCGCCCCTGCACGAGACACAGCTGCAGAGACAGATCAGACACACGGATCAGAAAAGGAAAAACACGGTTTGACACGTTTGTATGAAGGCATGTTCCTCCTCGACAACCAGCTGGTGCGGGAGGATTGGAAGGCAGCCAAGTCGGCTGTCTCGGACCTGTTGGGCAAGCACGGAGGCAAGATCCGCACGCTGCGCCGCTGGGACGAGCGCCGTCTGGCCTACCCGATCAAGAACCAGAAGCGCGCCACGTATTACCTGGCGTACTTCGACATCGAATCCGGCTCGATCCCGGCGCTGCGCCGCGATCTGGAGCTGAGCGAGAAGGTGCTGCGCCACCTGATGCTCGCCTGCGAGGCGCTGCCCGAGCAGGAAATGGAGCTGGCTCAGGCCGAACTGGCCGAAGGCTTCAGCGTTCCGCCGCCGCCGCCGGACGACACGCCCGAGCCCAAGCGCGAGGAAGAGCGTCGCGACGATCTGGGCATCGAGATTCCCGAATTCAACGCCATTGACGAGGACATGGGCCGATGAGCTTCATGAGCATGGAACGTCGCCCCAAGGGCACGATCGTGGGCAAGGACAAGAACTGCGAGCAGGAAACTCCCGACTACAAGCAGGTCGAGATGCTGCGCAAGTTCCTCTCCTCGCAGGGACAACTCTTTTCGCGCAAGCGCACGGGCTACTGCGCCCAGTGCCAGAAGCTGCTGAAGCAGTCGATCAAGCGCGCGCGCTTCCTGGGCCTTCTGCCCTACGTTGGCTGATCCGGAAAGGAACACACTCCCATGGCAAGCAAGGTTGAAGTTCTTCTGCGCGACAACATCAAGCCGCTCGGCAAGTGCGGTGATGTCGTCGCGGTCACGCCGGGCTACGCCCGCAATTACCTGTTCCCGCGCAAGCTGGCCCTCGAGGCCACGGACGAGAACAAGAAGGCCATGGCCAAGCGCCGCGCCAAGCTGGACGCGGAAGAGGCCAAGCGCACGGCCGAGATTCTGGCCCAAGTGGCCGCGATCGCGGGCGTGAGCGTCAAGACGACGGCCAAGGCCGACGACACCGGGCACCTCTACGGCTCGGTCAACGCCGGTCAGATCGTCGAGCTGCTCGCCGCGGCGGGCCATCGCATCGACGAGAAGGCCGTCAAGCTGCCGGCGCCGATCAAGCTGGTCGGCACGCACATGGTCAAGATCCACGTCCACGGCGAGCACGATGCGGAAATCAGCGTCGTCGTCGAAGCCGAGGCCGCTCCGGCCTCCTGAGCCCGGCGGATCCGATCGAAGCGCGCGGCCGCTCTTCCTCGCGAAGGGCGGCCGCGCTGTGCTTCAGGGCGGCGGCGGAAGGGCGCCGGCCTGGCTCACGGGCTACCCTCTGACTGCCCGCGTCGATATCCTCAGGCCCCCCGCCATGGCCGACTCCATGCCTCACGGCCGCGTGCCGCCCCACAACGCCGACGCCGAGCGCGCGCTGCTGGGGGCCTTGCTGCTCGAACCGCAGCGCATCCCCGATGCGGCCGAGCGCGTGCACGAGGGCGATTTCTTCGAGCAGCGCCACAACCAGATCTTCGCCGCGCTGATCAGCCTGTCCGAACGCCGCCAGGCGATCGATCTGGTGTCGATCGGCGAGGCGCTCAGCGCCGCCGGACACTTCCAGAAGATCGGAGGCAAGGCCTACCTGATCGAGTTGTCGACGGCGGTCACCTCCGGCGCGCACGTCGCGCACCACGCGCGCATCGTCGCCGAGACCGCCATGCTGCGGCGCCTGATTCAGGAGTCGAGCGACATCATCGGCGAGGCCTTCGAGACGCGGCCGGACGGCGAGAGCGTGCAGAAGCTCGTCGACATGGCCGAGCACCGGATCTTCCAGCTCAACAGCGAGCGCGACGCCTCCGGCGCCACGACGATCGAGAGCGCGATCCAGGAGGCGTTCCGGCGCATCGACTCGGCTTCACACCGCACCGGGCTGACCGGGCTGGCGAGCGGCTATCACGAGCTCGACGAGATGCTGTGCGGCTTCAACAAGGAAGAGCTGATCGTCATCGCCGCGCGCCCCTCGATGGGCAAGACGGCCTTCGTGCTCAACCTGATCGAGAATGCCGCGCTCAATCCGGGCGACAGCGTCGACCACCAGCCGGTCGTGCTGTTCTTCTCGCTGGAAATGGGCCAGCAGTCGATCGTCAGCCGGATGCTGTGCTCGCGCGCCCGGGTCGATGCCCACCGCCTGCGCACCGGCCGGATCCCGACCGAGGACTACAGCGAACTGACTCGCGCGGCGGGCGAGCTCTCCGCATCCAAGATCTTCATCGACGATACGCCGGGCATTTCGGTGATGTCGCTGCGCAGCCGCGCCCGCCGCATGCAGGCCCGGATCGGCCTCGACATGATCGTCGTCGACTACCTGCAGCTGATGACGCATCCCAAGGCCGAGAGCCGCCAGCAGGAGATCAGCCAGATCTCGCGATCGCTCAAGGAGCTGGCCCGCGAACTCAAGGTGCCCGTGATCGCCCTGTCGCAGCTCTCGCGTCAGGTCGAATCGCGCGAAGACAAGCGTCCGCAGCTCTCGGATCTGCGCGAATCGGGGTCCATCGAGCAGGATGCCGACGTGGTGCTGCTGCTCTTCCGCCCCGAGTACTACAACCCGACGGAGGAGAACCGCGGTCTGGCGGAAGTGATCTGCGCCAAGCAGCGCAACGGTCCCACCGGCTCGGTGCGCCTCAGCTTTCAGGGCAGCGTTCTGCGCTTTGAAAATCGCGCTCCCACGATGGACCAGCCCTTCCAGACCTGAGGCAACGCGTGCGAAACGGCATCTGGGTGGTCGGGTTGCTGGCGTGCCTGTGCTGGAGCGCGGCCGCTCGGCCCGCGCGCGCCCAGGTGCTTGCGCCGCCGGCCATGCAGGCGCAGGCCGAAGTGCGGTCGCTGCGCGTGATCGGCAACCGGCGCTACACCGAGCAGCAGCTGGCGGGAGCGCTGGGGCAGCAGATCGGACAACCCTTCGACGCCCGCCGCGCCGAGGAGGGCATGAGCACCCTGTGGAAGGCCTACAAGGTGCGGCCGGAGCTGTCGGCGGTCGAGGTGGAAGGCGGCGTCGAACTCGTGCTGCGCGTGGTCGAAATGTCCTCCGATCTGGAGCCGCGCTTCATCGGCAACGCCGACATCGATCTGGAGACGCTGCGCCGCTGGGCGCAGCTGGAAGAGCGCGGTGAGTTGTTCCTCTACCAGGCCGAGCGAGTGCGCCAAAGGCTGCTCGAGGGCTACCGCCAGGAGGGTTACGCCTTCGCCGAGATCGAGATCCAGCGCCGGGGCGGGGAAGCGACTTCTGATCCGCAGGCGGCGGAACAGACGCCCGACTTGATCTTCGAGATCCGCGAGGGTCCAAAGGTGCGCGTGCGCGACATCGTGATCCGGGGCAACGACTCGCTGCCGGACACGGGCGCCTGGTGGTGGAAGAACGGCCTGAAGCAGCTTTCCAAGCCGGAGCTTTCGGGTCCCTGGGCCTTCAACTGGTTCGGCACCCCGTTCATCCGCACGGAACTCGATGCGGACATCCTGGCGATGCGCGAGGTGTACCGCGATCTGGGCTGGCTGGATGCCGTGGTCGAACTCGAGCGTCTGGAGTACAGCGAGGATCGCTCGCGCGTCACCATCCACGTCGCCGTCGACGAGGGCGCCCGCTACCGCGTGTCGAAGGTCTCGATCATCGCGGTCGAGCGCACGCAGGATCCCAATATCCGGCCGTCGGGGCTGCGGGAGACGGAGGTCCCGCTGTTGTTCCCGCGCGAGGAACTGCTCGCGCTGTGCAAGCTCAGGGCGGGGGATCTCTACCTGCGCTCGAGCCAGCGCGAGGATGGGTCCTCGCTGCGCAGCTACTACGGCGAGCGCGGCTATGCCTCGCACCCGACGCTGCCGGCGCTCGACTCCTTCCAGTTCCTCGAGCCGGATCTGGTGGTTGACACGGAAAAGCACCAGGTGGAACTGGTCTACAAGCTGCAGCAGGGACGGCAGCGCTACATCCGCGAGGTGCTCTTCGCCGGCGGAGAGCACACGCGCGATCGCGTCCTGCGCCGCGAGGTCGACGTTCTTCCCGGCGAGATGATCGACATGCGCGAGGTCAACCGCTCCCTCAGCCGGATCTATTCCACGAACTACTTCAGCGACGAGTTCCAGCCGCTGGATCACCGCGATCCGGCCTACCGCTTCCTCTCGACTCCCGATCCCGAGTGGGTGGATCTGGAGTTCGAGGTCACCGAAGGCCGCGTGGTCGATTTCACCGTCAACGCGGGCGTCGACTCGAACAACGGACTGTTCGGCCGCGTGATGCTGCAGATGCGCAACTTCGACGCGAGCAATCTGCCTTCCTCGCTGTGGAGTTTCCCCGAGGAACTCTACGAGAAGGAAGCCTTCCACGGAGCGGGCCAGACGCTGGTGATGGAGCTTTCGCCCGGCACGGTGCAGCGTCAGGCGCGGGTGCGCTTCTACGAGCCCGACATCTTCACCTCGCATTTCAATCCCTACAGCCTCGATCTGGACTTCAGCACCCGGCGGCGCTTCTGGCGCTTCTACGACGAGGATCGCTCGATCGCGCAGGTGCTGCTCGGCCGCCAGATCAGCCGCACTTTCTCCGTGGCGGCCGGTCCGACGCTGCAGTCCATCCAGATCTCCGACATCGACGCGAATTTCTCCGGAGGCTTCGCCGAACCGGACGAGTTTCCGCTGCCGGAGGGTATCTATGAGATGGAAGGCGACTCGACGCTTCAGGGTCTGCTGCTCAACGCCACGTACTCAGACCTCGACAACCGCATCAATCCGATGCGCGGGCTGCGCCTGACCTCGCGCAACGGCGTCTACGGCGGCTTCATGGGCGGCGACTGGCAGTTCGCGCGCGCGCAGGCCGATCTCGACTGGTTCTGGCGACCGGGCGATCCGGAGGATCCGGCCGTGCGCTCGAGCTTCCATTTCGGTTTGGGAGCGGGTCTCTCGGAAGCCTTCGGCGAGACCGAGGACGTGCCCTACACGGAGCGTTTCTTCCTCGGAGGCCTGGGCACCGTGCGCGGCTTCGCGCTGCGCGGCATCGGCCCGAACATCGGCGGGCAGCCGATCGGCGGCCAGACGATGCTCAACGCCTCGGCGGAATGGCGCATTCCGCTGCACACGCAGGTGCAGCCGGGCAGCTACATCGAGCGCGAAACCTTCCGTTTCACGCTGTTCGTGGATGCCGGAGTGATCGATCCGGAGTTCGGCCGCCTGGATCTGGGGGAGTTGCGCTCCTCCTTCGGCTTCGGTCTGGGGATGTCGAATCCGATTCCGCTGGGGTTTTACTTCGGCTTCCCGCTGGAGAAGGGCGAGGGCGACCGCACGGAGGTCCTGTCCTTCTCGATCAGCACGCTCAACTGAAGGTTTGACTTCCGCCTCGGCGGTGCGCTACACCAAACACGCACGGAGGCCTTTTTCCTCCGTCGACCGCCGGCCTTCCGCCGGCGCAGGGCTCCGAGTCGGGGTCAAGCCATGAGCGAGTGCACACTTTCTGAACTTGCCCGCATCTGCGGCGCCGAGCTGATCGGCGACCCCGCGCGGGTGATCCGCGGCCCGGCCTCCCTGACGGATGCCGGTCCGGATCGCATCAGTTTCTACGCCCTGCTGCGCTACCGCGCCCAGTTCGAGTCCACGCGGGCGGGAGCCGTGGTCGTGGCGCCGGGAACCAGTCCTGCGCGGCCCGACATGGCGCTCCTCGTCAGCACGGACCCCAGCCGGGCCTTCACGCGCATCGTGCAGCACTTCGCCGGCGATGAGCTTCTGCCCCGGGCCGGAGTGCATCCCGCGGCCGTCGTGGCGCCGAGCGCCCGCATCGCCCCGGAGGCCTGGATCGGTCCGGGCTGCGTGGTGGAAGAGGGGGCTAGCATCGAAGCTGGCGCCCAGCTGATCGCGGGCGTGCACGTCGGGCGCGAGGCCCGCGTGGGAGCGAACACGATCCTGCATCCGGGCGTGGTGCTGTATGCGCGCTGCCGCATCGGTGCGCGCGGCATCGTCCATGCGGGTGCCGTGATCGGCGCCGATGGTTTCGGCTTCGAGCCGACGCGCGAGGGCTGGAAGAAGATCCCGCAGTGCGGCACGGTCGAGATCGGCGATGATGTGGAACTCGGCGCCAACGTGTGCATCGACCGCGGCCGCTTCGAGGCCACGCGCATCGGCAACGGCGTCAAGCTCGACAACCTCGTGCACCTGGCTCACAACGTGATCGTCGAGGATGGCGCGCTGATCATCGCCCAGGCCGGCATCTCCGGCTCCACGCGCATCGGCAAGGGCGCGATCATCGCCGGACAGGCCGGCATCGCCGGGCATGTCACGATCGGCGCGGGCGCACGCATCGGCGCACAGGCGGGCGTGATGGGCTCGGTGCCGCCGAATGAGGACTGGGCCGGATACCCGGCTCGGCCCAAGACGCAGTCCATGCGGACGCTGGCCCACGTCCAGCGCCTGCCGGAGCTGGTGGAGCGCGTCCGTGAACTCGAGGCGCGCATCGAAGGACTGACGGCACAGAGGACCCAAACATGACCCGCAAGCAACGCACGCTGAAGAGCGCCGTGGAATTCTCCGGTGTCGGCCTGCATTCCGGTCGCACGATCCGGGGGCGCATGCTGCCCGCTGCGCCGGGAGCCGGGGTCGAGTTCGTGCGCACGGATCTGCCCGATGCGCCCTCGATTCCCGCCAACATCCGCTACCACCATCTCAAGGAGCGGCGCACGCGCCTGCAGCGCGGTGCGGCGGAAGTCGACACCGTCGAGCACCTGCTGGCGGTCTGTCAGGGCCTGCACATCGACAACCTCGTCGTCGAGCTCGACGGTTCGGAGCTGCCGGGTCTCGACGGCTCCGCGCAGCAGTTCGTCGAGTTGGTTCAGCGCGCGGGCATCAGCGAGCAGGATGCGCAGGCGAAGGAACTGGTGCTGGATCAGCCGATCTATGTGCGCGCCAACGGTGCGACGCTGGTCGCCCTTCCGAGCGAGAAGCCGGGGCTTTCGATCCAGTACGTCGCCTCCTTCCAGGAGCCCGGCGTCGAAGGCGGCTCCTTCCAGCTGGAGCTGGGCGAAGAGAGCTTCCTGAAGGAGATCGCGCCGGCCCGCACCTTCTGTCTCGCCTCCGAGGTCGAGATGCTGCAGAAGGCGGGCCTGGGCAAGGGCGCCACGCGCGAGAACACGGTGGTGCTCGGCGATCCGGCCTCCGTGATGCGCATGCCGGGCGAGCCCGTGCGCCACAAGGTGCTCGATCTGCTCGGGGACCTGTATCTCCTCGGAGCGGACCTCTCCGCGCACATCATCGCGACGCGCTCAGGCCACTCGACCAACGCGGAGCTGGTCCGGCGCCTGTTCGACGTCATGCAGGCGCAGGAGACCGGCGGGCTGCTGCGGCGCGAATCCGGTCTGGAGGTGCGCGAGATCCTGCGCTTGCTGCCGCATCGCTATCCCTTCCTGCTGATCGACCGCGTGATCGAGATCGACGGCTACAAGCGCGCCGTAGCCATCAAGAACGTCACGATCAACGAGCCGTTCTTCCAGGGCCACTTTCCCACAGCTCCGCTGATGCCCGGCGTGCTGCAGCTCGAGGCCATGGCGCAGCTCGCGGGCGTGCTGCTGCTGCGCAAGATGGAGAACACGGGCAAGCTGGCGGTGCTGTGGTCGATCGACAAGGTGCGCCTGCGTGGCGCGGTCACGCCCGGGGATCAGCTGCGCATCGAAGTGGAGACGATCCGGGACAAGGAACAGACCGCTCAGGTGCGCGCCATCGGCAGCGTGGCGGGCAAGACGGTCTGCGAGGCAACGCTGATGTTCACGCTGGTGGACGCCTGATTCGACGGAGGGGACTGGAACAGACATGGCAACCAAGATTCATTCGACAGCAGTGGTGGCGAGCGGCGCCGAGATCGGCGAGGACGTCGAGATCGGCCCGTACAGCGTGGTGGGGGCGCGGGTCACGATCGGCGCGCGCACGGTGATCGGCCCGCAGGTGGTGATCGACGGCGTGACGCGCATCGGCTGCGACAACCGCATCGTGGGACAGGCCAATCTCGGCGGACCGCCGCAGGATCTGTCGTACAAGGGCGAGCCGACCGAGCTGTGCATCGGGGAGCGCAACACGATCCGAGAATTCGTGACCATCAATCGCGGGACGGTCAAGGGCGGCGGCCTCACGAAGATCGGCAGCGACTGCCTGCTGATGGCCTGCTGCCACGTGGCCCACGACTGCGAACTCTCCGACCGCATCATCATGGGCAACAACGTGCTGCTCGCCGGTCACGTGCGCGTCGAGCGCTCGGCCAACATCTCCGGCGGTGCGGCCGCCCACCATTTCGTCACGATCGGTGCCAACGCCTACGTGGGCGGCATGACGCGCATGGTGATGGATGTCCCGCCCTACATCATTCTGGAGGGTCACCCCAGCCGAGTGCGCGGCGTCAACGTGATCGGAATGCAGCGCGGTGGCTTCGCCGAAGGCGACATCGAGCACGTGCGCAACGCCTTCCGTCGCATCTGGCGCTCGGGCAACCCGCGCAAGCAGACACTGCAGGAATTGCGCGAGGAATTGCCCGAGTGTGCTCCGATCCAGCACCTGGTGCGTTCGCTCGAGAACACCGAGAGCGGCATCAAGGGCCGCTACCGCGAGATCTTGCGCGAACAGTTCCTGCGCGCGGGCCAGGAGCGCATCCTGAGCGCGGCGGCCCGGCCATGAGCCGCCGGCTGCGCACCGCCGTGATCGGCGTGGGACACCTCGGCAAGTTCCACGCCCGCATCCACAAGGCCAATCCGCGCGCCGAACTGGTCGGTCTGGTCGACAGTCAGGCGGGCCCGGCCGGCGAGATCGCCCGCGAACTCGGGGTGCCGCTGGCAGCGCGCCTGGAGGACCTGCCCGGGCCGATCGAGGCGGTCAGCATCGCCGTGCCGACCGTGCTGCACGCAGCCGTCGCCGTGCCGCTGCTCGAGCGCGGCATCCACTGCCTCGTCGAGAAGCCGATCGCCGCCAGCGGGGAGGCTGCGCGCGAGATCCTGGCCGCCGCGCGGCGCGGCCGGGCGCTGCTGTCGGTGGGCCATGTCGAACGCTTCCAGCCCGGGCTGGTGCGCGTGCGCGAAATGAACCTCGCTCCGCGCTTCATCGAATGCCACCGCCTGGCCCCGTTCAGCTTCCGTAGCATGGACGTCGGCGTGGTCCACGATCTGATGATCCACGACCTCGATCTGGTGCTCGACCTCGTCGATTCCGAGGTCGTGAGCTTCGACGCCTCGGGGGGCGCGATCCTCACCGACCACGAGGATGTCGCCTCTGTGCGCCTGGTCTTTGCCAACGGAGCGCGGGCCAATCTGACCGCCTCCAGGGCCTCGCTGCAGCCGATGCGCCGCTTCCGCATGTTCTCGCGCGAGGCCTACGTCAGCCTCGACATGACCAAGAACTACGGACTGGTGATTCGCAAGGGCCCGGAGTGGGAGTCGGGGCGCGAGGCGCTGCGCACGCAGGAGGTGGCGGCGCTGGCCGCGCGCAAGGACTGGCTGCAGGAGCGCGTGATGAACATCTCCGAGCTGGACCTTTCCGGCATGGAGCGGCCGCTGCAGGCCGAGATCGACGACTTCCTCGCCTGCGCAGTGGAGGGGCGCGCACCGCTGGTCAGCGGGGAGGATGGCCTGAGAGCGCTGGAACTCGCCGACCGGATCTGCGCCGCCATCAGGTCCGAGGTGTGGTAGTCGCGCCCGGGGAATTGCATCATCGGGGGAATGAGCGCCTCCTTGACGAAGCTCTTCCAGCCACTGCCTGACAACGTTGCCACCCGCCCGGCGCCCGCCGAGGAGGAGGTGCTCGCGCTGTGGCAGCGTGAACAGACCTTCAGGACCATCGAGACGCTCCGCGCGGGCGCCAAGTCCTTCGTGTTCTGGGAAGGCCCGCCGACGGCCAACGGCAAGCCTGGCATCCACCACGTCTTCGCGCGCACGATCAAGGACACGGTCTGCCGCTACCAGACGATGCTGGGCCGTCGCGTGACGCGCAAGGCCGGCTGGGACACGCACGGACTGCCCGTCGAGCTGGGTGTCGAAAAACAGCTTGGAATCTCGGGCAAACCACAGATCGAGGCCTTCGGGGTGGCGGCCTTCAATGCCCGCTGCCGGGAAAGCGTCTGGCAGTACAAGCAGGACTGGGAGCGCCTCTCCGAGCGCATCGGCTACTGGCTCGACTACGCAGAGCCCTACATCACCTACGAAGACTCGTTCGTCGAGAGCGTGTGGCATCTGCTGGCGCGCTTTCACGAGGCGGGCCTGGCCTACCGCGGCAAGAAGGTGCTGCCGTACTGCGGACGCTGCGGCACGGGGCTTTCGAGCCACGAACTGGGCCAGCCGGGCGTGTACCGGGACATCAACGACCCCAGCGTGCTCGTGCGCTTCCGCGTGCTCGACGGACAGCACGGCGAGTCGCTGCTGGCGTGGACGACCACGCCCTGGACGCTGCCCTCGAACATCGCGCTCGCCGTGCATCCGCGCGAACGCTACGTGCTGGCGCGCGTCCATCTGCCGGTTGCCAAGGGCGCGCAGCAGGGCTCGGCGGGCTCCGAGTGCGTGTGGATCGCGTCCGCGCGCGCGAAAGCCGTGCTGGGCGAGCACGAGGTGCTGCGCGAATGCCCGGGCAGCGAGCTCGCCGGCCTGCGCTACCAGCGCCTGTACGAGGAATCCGTGCCCACGGTCGAGCCGGGCGCCTGGAAGCCCGATCCGGCCGGGCTCGAGCGCGTGTACGCCGCCGAGTACGTCAGCATGGAGGACGGCACGGGCATCGTCCACACCGCGGCGGCCTACGGCGTCGATGACTGGGAGGTCGCCCGCGAGGCGCGCCTGCCCGTGCGCCAGGCGGTCGGGCCCGAGGGGCGCTTCCTGTGCGCGGCGGGCCCGGTCGCGGCCGGGACCTTCTTCAAGGAAGCGGATGACGCGCTGATGGAGGACCTCAAGCGCCGCGGCCTGCTGTTCCGCAAGGCGCGCGAGCCCCACAGCTACCCGCATTGCTGGCGCTGCGACACGCCGCTGTTCTACTTCGCCGCCCCGGCCTGGTACCTGCGCACGACGGCGCTCAAGGAGCGCATGATCGAGCTCAACCGCGAGGTGCGCTGGATTCCGCCGGAGATCGGCAGCGGACGCTTCGGCGAGTGGCTCGAGAACAACATCGACTGGAACATCTCGCGCGATCGCTACTGGGGCACGCCACTGCCCTTCTGGGTGTGCGAATCCTGTGAACACGAGGATGCGATCGGTTCGCGCGCCGAACTCGAGCGCAAGGCCGGCTCCCTGCCGCAGGGCTTCGACTTTCACAAGCCCTCGATCGACGAGCCCGCCTGGCCCTGCGCGAAGTGCGGCGGCTTGATGCGCCGCACAAAAAGCGTGCTCGACTGCTGGTTCGACTCAGGCGCCATGCCCTACGCGCAGTGGCACTGGCCTTTCGGCGACTCGCGCGAGCGCGCCGAGGACCAGTTTCCCGCCGACTTCATCGCCGAGGGCCTCGACCAGACGCGCGGCTGGTTCTACACGCTGCATGTGATTGGCACCTTCGTGCAGTCGCTGCCCGATGCGCGCCTCGAGAAGGGGCCGGTCTACCGCACCTGCGTCGTCAACGGTCTCGTGCTCGACAAGGACGGCGTCAAGATGAGCAAGCGCCTCGGGAACATCGTGGACCCCTGGGCCGCGGTGGGGGAGCACGGGGCCGATGCGGTGCGCTGGTACCTGCTCGCCAGCGGCGCCACCTGGCTCCCCAAGCGCTTCGATCCGGCGGGAATCCTCGAGGTTCGCCGCCGTTTCGTGGGCACACTGCTCAATAGCTACAAGTTCTTCGCCGAGTACGCGCGGCTTGCCGATGGCTACGATCCCGCTCTCGATCGCGCGCCCGCCGCGCCCGAGCGCAGCGAGATCGATCGCTGGCTGCTCTCGCGCACCCAGAGCCTCGTGCGCGAGGTGCGCCGCGCGCTGGACGCGTACGAGCTGACGGCCGCGACGGAAGCGATCGAGCGCTTCACCTCCGATGATCTTTCCAACTGGTACATCCGGCGCAACCGGCGGCGCTTCCACCGTTCGGGCAAGGATGCGGACAAGCTCGCGGCCTTTGCCACGCTGCATGAGGCCTTGCAGAGCCTGTCGCTGCTGATCGCTCCGATGATGCCCTTTCTGGCCGAACTCCTGTGGCGGCGCGTCGGCCGGCCCGGCGAGTCGGTGCACGCGCAGGAATTCCCGCGCTGCGACGAGGCCCTGATCGACGCCGATCTCGAAGAGAGCATGCGGATGGTGACGCGCGTCGTGGAGATGGGTCGCAGCCTGCGCGAGCGCGCCGGCATCCGCATCCGCCAGCCGCTGCGCGCGATCCACCTGCGGGCCTCGCACGCGCATGCCGTCGAGCTGCTGCAGCGCAGCTTCGCGCGCGAGGAGATCCTCGGCGAGCTCAACATCAAGGGCTACGGCAGCGTGGCGCTCGATGACGGGCAGCTGTGCGTGCTCAAGGCGAAGGCCAACTTCCGCACGCTCGGCAAGCGCCTGGGCGCCAAGATGAAGGCGGCCGCGGCCGCGATCGAGGCTCTGGAAGCCCCGCGGGTCGCCGAACTGCGCGCCGGCGGCGCGATCACGATCGTGCTCGCCGACGAGCGCGTCGAGATCACGCCCGAGGACGTGCAGGTGCTGGTGGAGACGCGCGCGAGTTTCGATCTCGAAACCGATGGGCGCCTCGTCGCCTTCCTCGACACCGCGCTCGATGACGAGCTGCGCGAGGAGGGGCTGTTCCGCGAGGCCGTCAGCCGGCTCAACGCTCTGCGCAAGGAGCGCGGACTCGCGGTCGAAGACCGCATCCGCCTGCGGCTGGACGGCGGCGGACAGGCGCTGCTCGAGCGCGCGCTGACCCGCTTTTGGACGGCGCTGGCGGAGGAAACCCTGTGCGCGGAAAGCTCGCGCGCGAGCCTACCGGCAGAGGCCACCGCCCTGGAGCTGGAACCGGGCCTGCGTCTCTTGGTGGAACTGGAAAAGGCCTGAGCCGGTTGTGGCCGCGCGGTTTTCGGCTTAGCCTCCACGCCTCCTCGGGGTGTCCCTGGACCTCAGGTGCACCCGTCCATACCCCCGGACCCGAATAAGCAATCTCCGGGCCCTGTCCTGCGTTCCTTGCAACGCGTCGGGCCCACCTGGAACCTGCTGGTTTCCGGGCTCGACGGGCACGGTGGCGCTGGGGCCCCCGAGGTTTTTCCACCGCCATCCGTGGAGCGCTGGATTATCATCCCGCCCTCGTTTTCGAGGGGAGAAGGCACTTCATGCGCACACTGCTGCTGATCGTTCTGGGGCTCGGTCTCGTGGTCTTCCTGACGCTGCGAAAGGACCCGGAAAACACTGCGGTTTCCGAGGCCAGCGCCGATGGCGTGATGCTGGCGGAGGAAGGCGTCGTGCGGGCCGCACCAGCGCCCGCGCCCGAGGCTGAGCCGGCGTCCGCGCCTGCCGCGGCTGGCCCGGCCGGCCCGGCCGACCCAGCGCCAGCGCCGAAACCAGCGCCGGCACAAGCCGCACAGCCCGCAGCGCCGGGCGAAGCCCAGCAGCCGGCCGCGGGCAGCGCACCGGCGGCAGCACCCGCGCTGCTTGCGCCGGACAGCGCCGAGGAGTTGGAACTGGCACAGGAACTCGCCCACCGTCCGGAGTCGCTCCCGAACTGGCTTGGCCAGCGCCCCGCGCTGGAGCGCAGCGCGCGCGGGGAATTCGCCAGCGCGCTCGCCATGGCCGTCCTCGGCCGCGGCGAGGCCGCCAGCGCCATGCTGGAGCGACTCGAGCGCTCCGGCGGGGTCCAAGCCGCCGAACTCGAGGCCCTCAGGGCCTTGATCTCGACCCAGAGCGCCCGTCCGGTGGCGGCCTCTGCCTCGGCCCCTTCGGCGTTGGTGCACGCGGCCGATCTGGCGCGGGCCGTGCGCGAGGGCCGCGAAGCTCTCTCGCGCGGCGAGTACGCGGGCAGCGCGAGGGCCTATTCCGCGGCGCTGCGCGCGGAGATCGACGCGCCCTGGGCGGCAGATCCCCGACAGCTTGGGGAGTGGACCGAGGCGTTGCGCCGCGCGCAGGCGCAGCATCAGTGGAGCCCGCGTGGCAGCTGGAAAGCGCTGGAAATCTCGGTTCAAAAGGGCGACAGCCTGATCGCGATCCGCAAGCGCGCGCTGGCGCAGTCGGAGGGTTTGACGACCTGCACGGGCCTGATCGCCAAGGCCAACGGGCTTCGGAACGAGGCGGCGATCCACCCGGGCATGAAGCTGCGGGTGCCGACCGACAAGCCGGCGGTTCTGGTCGATCTCAGCGCCCGCTGGATGCTGTTTTTCCTCGGGGAAGACGTGGTTTCTTCCTACCCCGTGGGGATCGGCCGGCAAGGCAGCGAGACGCCCGTCGGCAGCTACCGCATCGGCGAGAAGACCAGCGAGCCGACCTGGTTTCCTCCGGGCGCGGCCCCCGTGCCCTTCAACGATCCGCGAAACCCGCTGGGCACGCGCTGGATGGCCTGGCAGAGCGAGGGGGGCAGCAACACCTCGCTGGGCATCCACGGCACCCGCGAGCCCTCGAGCATCGGCCAGCAGGGCAGCGAGGGCTGCATCCGGCTGCTCAACAGCGATGTCGAGGAGCTGTTCGAGCTCCTTCCGCGGGGAACCCCTGTCCGGGTGCAGATCTGAGGGCCTAGGTGGTGCCAGAGTTGCCTCCCCTAAGTCCTTATTTTGCAGCACCTTGAAGGAATCCTTGCCGAAATCCCCGCCGAGCCGTTGACGGGCGCTCCAAAGACCCTATTATCCCCGTCCCTCGAACGCGGAGGACAAGCCCGCGAACGAGCCTGAAAACACGACCTGTGGCCGGCCTACCCTCGAGGTAGGCTGCCAGTGGTCGACGATCTTTGAAAACAGGGTGGCCCTTGAAACCATGCGAGCAAGCCTGATCCTGCTTCGGCAGGGTCGGCAACTCAATTTTCATTCCACAGAACAAACTTTTTGAAGGGTTTGATTCTGGCTCAGAACGAACGTTAGCGGTGTGATTTAGGCATGCAAGTCGCGCGTGAAAGCAGCAATGCAAGTAAAGCGGCGAAAGGGTGAGTAACACGTAACCAACCTATCCCAAAGATCGGAATAACCACTGGAAACGGTGGCTAATGCTGGATGTTCCTGGCGGATGGCATCATCTGCCCGGCAAACGGTGGCGCAAGCTGCTGCTCAGGGAGGGGGTTGCGGGCTATCAGCTAGTTGGTGGGGTAATGGCCTACCAAGGCGATGACGGCTACCAGGTCTGAGAGGACGGACTGGCACACTGGGACTGAGACACTGCCCAGACTCCTACGGGAGGCTGCAGTCGTGAATTTTCCGCAATGGGCGAAAGCCTGACGGAGCGACACCGCGTGCAGGATGAAGGCCTTCGGGTTGTAAA
>Ga0172376_10002176_pt1 | contig 24257 bp, 17 predicted proteins | sample Lak35m_FD_121114 | JGI IMG/M metagenome (GOLD analysis project Ga0172376, IMG submission 121114) | Freshwater microbial communities from Kabuno Bay, South-Kivu, Congo - kab_092012_35m | ecosystem: Environmental > Aquatic > Freshwater > Lake | place: Democratic Republic of the Congo: South-Kivu...
AAACTAAATCAATGACCCTCGACAAGCAAAAAGTGATGGCTCAGGCAGAACGGATTTATACACCAACTGTAAAAAAACAATAACTGAAAAAAATATTCCCCTTAAGGCTTCAAACAGGAACCAACATAAATCATTTCTCCTATTTGAAACTTTTTTGCCTCATGGGTAGGAATCGGAATTTTGTAGGCTTTACCTTCAACCATTACCTGGAGATGACTAAGCGCTGATTCTGTCATTTCTTTGGAAATGACAACCCCACATACGGTCACCTTATTTTCATCCTCCGGAGAATATGTTATTAGTTTTTCATTTTCAAATGTTAAAAATTTATTTGCATAAGGCCTCAATTCCGAAACATGGTGATTGACTATCAACGTAGTAAAGCCATATTTCTGGTGCAAATCGTAAATAAAGGCCTGAATATTTTTCCTTAGTGCCTCATCTAAGGCAGAAAAGGGTTCGTCCATTAACAATAAAGCAGGCTTTGAAATAAGAGCTCTGGCAATGGCAACCCTTTGTTGCTGACCACCTGAAAGCTGATGTGGAAATCTGGTTAGTAAATTCCCTAAACCCAAAGCTTCCAGCAGGGTATGGAAATAGGACGAATCCCCATTTTTTGTTGCAGCAAATAGCATATTATCCCTGACATTCATATTTGGAAACAGGGCATAATCCTGAAAAACCATGCCAATTTTCCTTTCCTGCGGAGAAACCATTATCCCCCTTTCTGTATCCAGCCAAACCTTTTCCCCCAGGCGAATATTTCCGTATTCAGGATGAATTAGTCCACAAAGGAGTTTTAAAAAAGTGGTTTTACCGCTTCCCGAAATTCCGGAAACAGATATAAAATCACCTGTTTGCAAATCGAGATTAGTCTCAATATGCTGTGTGCCATGAAGGGTTGAAAAATGATAAAATAAGTTAACTGAAATATTCATTTTCTTACCTGTTACCGGATTTTCTTCTCCAAAATTGAACCATTCCCAATAATAAAAAGGTAATTAATAAGAGAATTAAAGCATATTGATTGGCTTGTTTATAATGTAAAGATTCCACCGCATCATAAATAGCCATAGAAGCCAGTCGGGTCTCTCCGGGTATATTCCACCAATCATCAGGACAATTCCAAATTCTCCCATGGTATGGGTAAAAGTTAGGGCAAGAGCGGTATGAATAGCGGGAATGCAATTAGGAAGTTGAACTTTTGTCAGGGTTTGCCATTTTGATTTCCCCATCAGGTAGGATGCTTCTATCAGTTGAATGGGTATTTTTTCCAGCCCGGCCTGTATGGGTTGAACCATAAATGGTAAACTATAAATAACGGAGCCAACAACCAGACCTGGAAAACTAAAGATGATGTTTAAATCAAAACATTCTTTGAAAATGGCCCCTATGAATCCCTCCGGACTGAAAAGAAGCAACAGATAAAAGCCAATTACCGTCGGTGGCAGCACCAGAGGAAGAGTCACCATCATTTCAACCATTGATCTAATCATTCCCTTACTTCTTGACAGGTAAAATGCAATCGGAACACTGATACCAAACAAGATGACCGTAGTTATGGCAGCCAGTTTTAAGGTGAGAATTATAGTTTGAACAAAAGTATCCTCCAAGATCTAATCCTTTTTATGGTAATGTGTAGCCGTTTTTTAGCAGTATTTCCTTTACTTGCTGTGACTTCATAAAGGTACTGAATAATGTTGCAGCACTTCCATTTTCTTGCTGCCCCCTTTTGGTAACGATAAAACCCTGATAGATAGGTTCATATAGATGAGCAGGAACTTCCTCCCAAAAACCAGTCCCCTTTAATTCAGGAGCAAATAATACTGATTTTGCCGTAAACCCCATTTCACAAATACCTGAATATACATATTGAGTAGCCTGGGCTATACTTTCGGCGGTAACTATGTCAGGTGAAACCAGCTCCCAGAGACCTGCATTTTCCAGGGCCAGTTTTGCCTGAAAACCATAAGGAGCGGTGGCAGGATTTGGTAAAGAAATTTTTATTCCATCCTTTTCTTTTAGTACGTTAAATAAATCCTTACCCTTTAAGTGAGACCTGGTGGTCCATAAAACTAAAGACCCAATGGCATAAATATACTGATTTGGAACACCCTTACCCGCTTCGATAATCTTATTGTTTAATAAGGTGTCAGCGGCCACAAATAAATGAAAGGGTGCACCATTTAATATTTGACTGGTCAGTTTCCCGGATGCTCCAATCATCATCTCTACCTTTATACCTTCTTTTTTTTCAAATACCGCAGCAATTTCACGCATGGCAAATTGCATATTAGCCGAAACAGCTATTTTTAAAGACAAGTCTGGTTTTTTAATTTCCCTGCCCAAACATCCATGCAAAAAAAACAACAATAGCAACGACAGAATCCTCATGATGGCAATAAGATTTTAACAGCCCATCAAAACACCTTAATTTAATCCTACTTGTTATGTAGTATTTAATAAAAGTATTATTATTACGCTCCGAACGCTTAAAGTTATCACTTTTATCCTTTATTTTTAACTTTGAATTTTTAAAACCCTAAAGCAACAACATTGGCTGAAAATATTTTTCCACATTTTGACCAGATGATTTCAAGGGAATTTCGTGAACATAAATTGGGTCAAAGAAGCAAAGTTATATGGTTGACGGGCTTATCAGGTTCAGGAAAAAGCACAATAGGTTTAGGATTGGAAAAGCGTCTGTTTCAGGAAAATTTTTACGCTCAACTCCTGGATGGTGACAACATCAGGTCGGGTATCAATAAAAACCTGGGGTTCAGTGAAGCAGACAGAAAAGAGAATATCCGACGAATTGCCGAAATAGCAAAGCTTTATCTTTCCAGCGGCATCATTACTATTAATTCCTTTATTTCACCCACAAAGGAAACAAGAGATTTGGCACGGGAAATTGTCGGTGCAGATGATTTTCTGGAAGTATATGTCAATGCGCCCATCGCCACTTGCGAATCACGCGACGTAAAGGGCCTGTATAAAAAGGCACGTGCAGGTGAAATTCAGGGATTTACAGGAATAAATCAGGTTTATGAGGAACCTGATAATCCCGCTTTTGAATTGCGAACCGATCTTCAGAGCATTGATGAATCAGTTGATTTATTATTTACATTTCTTAAAAAGCATATTATTTTACCCTAGGCCTATTTGATTATGGAACAGTTTAATTATCGTCTTGATTACCTGAGGGAGTTGGAATCGGAATCCATATTTATCATTCGGGAAGTAGCCGCACAGTTTGAAAATCCGGTTATTCTATTTTCAGGTGGCAAAGACTCCATTCTGGTGACTCATCTGGCCAGAAAGGCATTTTATCCGGCCAGGATTCCATTTCCCCTGTTGCACATTGATACAGGCCATAATTTTGAGGAAACACTGACTTACCGGGACGAGATGGTTACCCACTTAGGGGTTCGGTTGAAAATTGGCTCCGTTCAGGAAATGATTGATAACGGGGAATTGATGGAAGAAAAAGGATATAACGCTACAAGGAATTATCTGCAAACCCCAGTTCTCTTGAAAGCAATAGAGGATGGTAAATATGATGTTGCCCTGGGTGGCGCCAGAAGGGACGAGGAGAAGGCCAGAGCAAAAGAACGCTTTTTCTCCCACAGGGATGAATTTGGGCAATGGGATCCAAAAAACCAACGACCTGAGTTATGGAATCTTTTCAATGGGAAAAAACGTCCGGGCGAACATTTCCGGGTTTTCCCTATCAGTAACTGGACAGAACTTGATGTCTGGATGTATCTGGCCCTGGAGAAAATACCATTACCAACCCTTTATTTCAGCCATACCCGTTCCGTATTTGAAAGAGACGGTATGCTCCTTGCTAATCATCCTGCTATCCTTCGCAGGGAAAATGAAATCCCTTATGATGAAATTATTCGGTTCAGAACGATAGGCGATATTACCTGTACGGGTGCTGTCCGATCTCCCGCCAGTTCCTTAGAAGATATTATTGAAGAAGTAGCCACATCCAGAACTACGGAAAGAGGTGGTAGGGCTGATGACAAAAGAGCTGAAACAGCCATGGAAGACAGAAAAAAGCAAGGCTATTTTTAACGATTGAGTTTGAAATTATGAATCAGGAAAAAGCAGAATTATTACGTTTTACCACAGCGGGTAGCGTAGATGATGGCAAAAGCACCCTTATTGGGAGATTATTATTTGATGCAAAAGCGATTTTTGAGGACCAGCTGGAAGCTATACGTCTAACCAGCGAAAGAAGAGGAGGCGATGAAGTGGATTTATCCCTGCTAACCGATGGTCTTCGGGCCGAAAGAGAGCAAGGTATTACTATTGATGTAGCCTACCGATATTTTTCGACACCCAAACGTAAATTTATAATCGCTGATACACCCGGCCATATTCAATACACAAGAAATATGGTTACAGGCGCTTCAACAGCGAATGTTGCACTGGTATTAGTTGATGCCAGGCACGGTGTTATTGAACAGACCCGGAGACATGCTTTCCTGGCTTCACTCCTCCAAATCCCTCACCTGGTTGTTTGTATCAATAAAATGGACCTGGTTGATTATAAAGAGGATATTTATAATAACATAAAAGCCGAATTTGAAAAATTCAGTTTTAAACTCGATGTCAAGGATGTCCATTTTATACCAATTTCTGCCCTTAAAGGTGATAATATCGTGGACAGGTCACAGCACATGCCCTGGTTTGAAGGATCAACCTTATTGTATTATCTTGAAAATGTACATATTGGCAGTGACCATAATTTTATCGATGCCCGTTTCCCGATCCAACATGTCATTCGGCCTAATACCGATGAGTTTCACGATTATAGAGGCTACGCCGGGAGAATTGCGGGCGGAGTATGGAAAAAAGGCGATCAGGTAACCTTGCTTCCTTCGGGATTTCAATCGAAAATAGCTAAAATCGATTCCATGGATGGGGAGTTGGAAGAGGCATACCCTCCCCTATCAGTCACTCTGTTACTGGAAGATGACCTGGATCTGAGCAGAGGGGAAATGATTGTCAGGGAAAATAACCAACCTAACATAGATCAGGATATTGAATTAATGATTTGTTGGTTTTCAGAAAAACCTATGCAGCTGAATGGTAAATATACCTTGTTCCACACAACCCGAGAAGCTCGTTGTGTGATAAAAGAAATACGCTATAAACTGAATATTAACACTTTGCATAGAGACCAGGAAGATTTAAAAATCGGAATGAATGATATAGCGCGTATTGCCATAAGAACAACTAAACCATTATTTTTCGATAGCTACCGGAAAAACCGGATTACAGGAAGTGTGATATTAATTGATGAAGGAACCAATGCAACCGTAGCTGCCGGAATGATTATTTAAACAGATTTCTTGATTATGCAATTGTTACACACCTTCATCTTCTTCCTTTTTTTTAGTCTTTCCCTGATCGGTAAGAAGGTTGACAGGCCCAATATTATTTTTATTCTTACCGACGATCAACGGTGGGATGCAATGGGTGTTGCCGGAAATTCCATCATTAAAACGCCCCAAATGGATGAACTGGCAAAAAAAGGTATTTATTTTAAAAATGCCTTTTCAACAACCCCCATTTGTGCCGCCAGCAGGGCTTCTATATTAACGGGTTTGTATGAACGAACCCACACTTACACTTTTCAAAAACCTGCTTTACAAGAACCATATACCAGATTACTTTACCCAAATCTGTTAAAAGAAAACGGCTATCATGTCGGTTTTTTTGGCAAATTGGGCGTAGTTATAGATAAACCGGCACAATATTTTAATGAAAGCGATTTTTATGACCGTGGTCCGCGTTCTGACAAAGGAGGATATTTCTATAAACAAATAGGAAACGACACGGTTCATCTTACCCGATATACCGGTCAGCAGGCGCAAGATTTCATCTCGAATGCACCAAAAAACAAGCCTTTTTGTCTTTCCATTTCTTTTAGTGCGCCACATGGTCATGATTCGTCTGTTGAACAGTATTTTTGGCAGGAAAAATCGGATGGCTTGTATGAAAATATCGTTTTTCCTAAACCCAATCTGGGAGATGACCTTTATTTTGACAGATTACCGGTGGAGGTTAAAAATGGATTCAACAGGGTAAGATGGAAATGGCGATTTGATACCCCGGAAAAGTATCAACGCATGATGAAGGGATATTATCGGATGATTACGGAAATAGATGATGAAATTGGCGCTTTAAGAAATCTACTGACAAAAGAAGGCCTGGCTGATAACACCATGTTTATCATTATGGGCGATAATGGCTATTTTACAGGAGACAGGCAACTGGCGGACAAATGGTTGATGTACGACCCTTCCATACGCATTCCCCTTATTATATATGACCCCCGTATGCCAACGGCTAAGTCCCGTACGGTATCGGATATGGTTTTGAATATTGATGTTACCAAATCAATTCTTGATTTTGCAGGGATAAAATCGCCACTAAATTATCAGGGAGAAAGTTTAAAACCCTTTTTGAAAAAAGCTGATTTTAGCTTAAACCGAGACTTTATTTTGATCGAACATCTATGGAAATTACCTGAAATACCATCCAGTGAGGGCATCAGGACAGATAAATGGAAATATTTCAGGTATCGATTTATTCAAGCGCCAGAAGAACTCTATGATTTGGAAAAGGATCCCATGGAAACCAAAAATCTGGCGTTGGAGCAAAGTCATCAAAAGATACTCAACAAACTGAGGGATAAATTCACCAGGAAGGTTCAGCAATTAAGGGACGACCAACTCGCAGAGGAAGCATCCTCCCAGGAGCAGATAAAAACCTGGTAACAGCAGGCATTTTATAAAATCTACGGGCTATTAAGTCAGATTAAACTGGTCATTAACGAAGAAACTAAGAAGGGTTATACATTGCTTAGAAGTTCTGAAAGAAAAAGGCATCTTGTAAACTTTGCTTTATAAAAATATTGGCATTGAGTTGAAAAGAACGTCTATTAAACACATTAGCCCAATTGCGGGAAATTTCTAGATTAGCAGCCTATGAGTAGCAGATTAACTTTCGCACAAAAAGAGATTGAAAATCGAATTTCCCATTTTCGTGGTACTCAAGTTATGCTTGATAGTGATTTGGCTAAAATATATCCGATAGAAACACGAGTTATGAATCAGGCTGCAAACAGAAACATAGCGCGTTTTCCGGAATTGTTTCGTTTTACGTTAAATGAAGCTGAGACGGAAGATTGGAAATCACAAGTTGTGATGTCAAGTGCACATAAAGGTCGCTGAACGATCCCTTATGCATTCACTGAACAAAGCGTGGCAATACTTTCCGCTGTATTACGAAGTGATGTGGCGATTGAAGTAAGTATTCAAATTATGAAATCCTTTGTTGAAATGGGAAAACTCATCGCTAAGCATAACGGATTATTGCAACGAATGAATGGTATGGAACAAAATAATTAGAAACTGACCAAAAATTTGAACAGGTATTCAAAGCGCTGGAAAGTAAAAGGGCTATTACCTACTAAAACCATGTCAAATCAATTAACTTCATAAGTGAAAAAAGCCAACGTGCAATATGGCAATTTTTATATTAGGATATTTGACAGCAGCCATAACCACTTTATAATCATTGATAATTCCGATGTATATCACCTGGGGGCTTTATTAAAAGATGTAGGAAAAAAATGATTTGCATTTTTAAAGATGGACAAAAGGGCTTTTTAAGCATCCCAAATTGAAATCGGCAGTGAATAAGGAGAAATTGATACCAGCATTATGATTCCCTAAGTTTAAGAAGGACCAGGCGTGCGCATCAAAAAACGTTGGAGCTATTTTCAAAAATGAATTAACACTTATTAAAAAAAAAGAGTGTAAAAAAAGAGGCCATCCTTTTGGACAGCCTCTTTTTTATTATAAAGATTTAATTCTCAAATTTTTAAACCGAACTTCGGAACCATGTCCAAGAAAACCGATGTGGCCCTTGGTTCGTTGTAATCCTGGATGGTTCTTATGGTCTAAGGTACCATTTGAAGAAGCATCCATTAAATCGCCATCTACGATTATCTGCCCGTTTAGCGTTACCCGAATTCTATTTCCCTCAATTCGAATTTCCTCCTCATTCCACTGGCCAACGGGTTTTAGAAACTCTCTTTTTGCCGGAATAACCCCGTAAACAGAACCATGATATTGATAAGGTTCAAGATTTGCATATATAGGTGAGGTATTGTCAAGTACCTGAATTTCCATACCGACGTAAGCGGCATCACCTTCTAAAGGAGTTCTGATACCTATACCATTATTAGCTCCCGGTGTTAATTGGAAATCAAAACGAAACACAAAATCATCATATTCTTTTTCTGTATATAGATTTCCCTTACCACCCGCCGTTGGGTCAATTAGAATCGTTTGGTCCACGACCTTATAATCGGTCATGTTACCAACCCAGCCTGTCAAATCCTTTCCATTAAATAAGGAAACGAATCCATTGGTTTCCTCTTCCGGCGTAAGGCTGATCTGGCTGCTATTTAGCTTTCTGACATAAACATCCCTGAAAGCCAGGTCGGTCCCGTGTGCTTGCAGTTCGATAGGGCCACTTGGAAAAATAGGTAATTTTCTATCCCAGTAATTTTCCAGCGTCACATTATCAACGACTAATTCACCATTCAGATAAACCGTTACTTTTTCACCTATCATTCTTATAAAAAAGGTATTCCAGTCGCCAATAGCATTATCCATTAATTTTAATGGTTTGGAAGGATTATTCTTATTATTGTAGAGTCCTCCGGACCCCACATTGGCACCGACATCTACGCGCATCGTGTCCCAAATTTGAACCTGTGGCGTACCTCTTAGATAGATACCACTATCCCCATTTTTGGAAATCCGCCAATCGACCCACATTTCAAAGTCAGCATAATCCTGCACGGAACAAAGGTTCTCATAACCAGTTCCCGTAAACCGGATCTCACCATCGACGACTGTCCAGTTAAGGGGTAATTTAGCATCCGCCTCTTTCTGCTTTGCCTTCAGGATTTCCGGAGACATGGCTGCCCGGGCAATTGGATTTTCCACAAGCCCTTGCCAACCTGACAAATCCTTTCCATTGAACATTGAGACAAATCCTTCACTGGCGGGCATTTGTGCCATCCATGTCCTTATGTTCTCTCGGGTATAATCACTTTCTGCCCCACTTAGCACCACCATACATTTTTCTAATACAGGTTTAACGGTTGCTCCGAACAATCCCGCCTTTCCGCTTGATTCAGGCAGGGCAATATCTGTACACGCCTGAGCTGCCGCTTGTTGAACCTTAGCATCATCTAAAAATCTGGCTACGGTAATAAAAGATAAAAAGGATTTATTATTAGCTAACTGATTAATAATCAATCTTTTTAATCCGGAATCATCATTCGTAAAGGGAATAAGTTTCCTTAATGCAAGTACTTTTCTTTCTGTACTTAAAGATGAGCTGCCTATTTGTTTTACATAAGCGCGAAAGGCCACATTAGACTTATCGGGATCATTAGAAATAATAACGGGAAACAACAGAGAAGCTGCAGCTTCGTTTTCCCATTTCGTTAAGGCCAGAAAGGCAGCGTTTTTAAGATCTTCCTGGTTACTTTTATAGGCGGTTTCGACCAGACCAAGCAGAGCAGGATCAGAAATAGCAGCAAAGGCACCTAAATATTTTTTCCGATTTGCAGGAGACGCTGTCCATACCTCTTTTAGTTTTTCTACTGTCTGCGGTGACTTTATGGAAACGATAGCATCTTGCAATGACTTTATTACCTGATCATCAGTAGCTGATGCTAATTTTTCCAGCAGGATATCTATTGAAGTAGCTGAACTGGTTCCTGTTAATGCTTTAAAAGCAGCTATAGAAATAGCTTTATCAGTGGCATTGGTGTAACCAATTACATCATTAAAAGCCAGGGTGGCATTTCTGGCTGCTAAAGTCTCCAGTAAGGCTATTTTTCCATTATTACCCGCCTTATTTAAAGCTGAAAGGACTGTCGGGATTTCTCTTGAACTAATCCAGGATTTCAATAAACCCGAAACTTCAGCAATTTCAGTTGTACTTATATTAGAAGCAAAAGAAAGTAATGCCGGAATGCCTTCTTTACCTTTAATGGACATGAAAGCTTTTATTGCAGCTAATCTGTTATCTGTTTCTGTCGCTTTCAACTGCGATTCAACGAAAAGTATGGCTAAAGGATTTTTAAGTTTACCAACATAATCCAATATTTGAATTTGTACAGCAGAAGATAAGGAAAGTGCCTTTTCCAATATTTTTCTAAGACCCGCCACATCTTTATTTTCAATTGCCAGTGCCAGCGCCGCTCCTCTGTAATCTGCACTGGCATGACTAAGTGCCTGGATTACTTCGTCCATCCCATTCATTCCATCATAAGTGATCAGTAGGCGCAATGCAGCTAATGCATAAGTATATGAAGGGGTACCGGCGTTATTTTTTACAATGAACCTGGCATTTTTTTCAGCTGTAGCCCACTGGTTATTTTTTGCCAGCTGATCCAGATAATTTATCCAGGAACGCATAGTTTCAGAAGGTTCATATTTAAATCCTACCGAAGTTGCTGCCGTTTTCATTAATTTTTCAGAGGAAATCTGTCCAGCTTTAGCGATACCAGCTAAAGCAATTTTGCGTAAATCTGAAGCCGTTTCATTTTGAATAACAGCATGTAAAATGTCCAGACTTTTTGCATTTCCATAGGCGGCAATCCCTTTTAGTACAGGTAATTTCTTATTACCTGTACTTTTTGCATAGGCACGCAATAAAACATCGTGAGCCTCTTCCGAACGAATGGCAATCAGGGTTTGAACGGCATAATCAGCCATTGTTTCTGATGAAAGGAATGGTTCAATGGAAGGAACTATATCCTTGCTGCCAATGAAGGACAGATGATGAAGGAAAAAGGCTTGCACCGTCGATTCCTTCGAAGTGGACAAAGCACGTAGGAAAGCTTTTTCAACTAATTGTCTGGCCTTATCATTTCCATCCTGACCGGCATACCAGACCAGTCCGTTTAAGGCTGCCCGTACTCTGGTATCATTTCCTGCTTCAGCTGGTGTAACTCCGGCGGTAAACAAATCGAGACCTGGGGCACCCATTTCTATCATTTCCTTAGCTAATTTATTCCGTTGATTTACATCTCGGGCAGGTATTTCATTTAAAATATCAGCCAGTTGTGTCTGCAGGGTTCGCTGACCAGGGCTAAGTGTAGGTAGTAAAACGGACCAAATAAGTCCTATTAAAAAAAGAGGTCGAATCATAATTAGATCATTGATAGGTTTGCACCTTTTAGTTAAATAGTCCAGGCACCCCTCATAGGTTGCCAAACCAATCGATTTGCTTCCTCATCATTAACAAATGATTGAGATACAGGGTCAAAATGAAGGGTTCTACCCAAGCGAATAGCAATGATACCCATATTCACCAGGGTAGCAGAACGATGACCATTCATCTCATTCAGGGCAAATTTCTGTCTGGTTCGCACACTGTCAGAGAAAAGCCCAATTTGAGGTTCGGGGTCGGGTAAAGTATCAATCAACCCCTTTAAATTGGGTATATCGGACTTAAAACCTTTATATATTTTTCCATAAGGCCCTTCTATGTATGCTGCATCCTTATCTTTATTTTCCCCATCGAGAATAACCTGACAACCATCGGCATAAGTATAAGTAACTCGTCTCCAGGAACCTACGGCATCAGCATCCTGCTGGGGTGCGTCTACTTCTACTTTTACTGGTGTAGTATGGTCTTTTCCCAATAAATATTGAACGGGATCGAGGTAGTGCTGTCCCATATCGCCCAGGCCTCCGCCATCATAGTCCCAATATCCTCTAAATACGGAATGAACTCTCTCCGGATTATAGGGTTTGTATGGCGCGGGACCGAGCCAGGCGTCATAGTCGAGTGATTCCGGCACTGGCATAGGTTTGAGATTTGTTTTTCCACTCCAGAAAAATTTCCAGTTATAACCGGTTATTCCACTAACCGTTACCTTTAATGGCCAGCCTAATACACCACTTTCAATAACCTTTTTTAAAGGTTTAACATCGGTTCCCAGTCCATAAAAGGTATCTTTAAAGCGAAACCAGGTATTGAGTCTGAACATGCGACCGTGTCTTTGCACCGCCTCAACTACTTTGATACCTTCGCCAATAGTTCTGGTCATTGGCTTTTCGCACCATATATCCTTACCCGCTTCTGCGGCGGCAATAGCCATCAAGCCATGCCAGTGTGGAGGTGTAGCAATATGAACCACATCAATATCAGGTCTGGCCAATAATTCTCTGAAATCGCTGTAAGTGCTTACATCAGGGCCTGCAATGTCCGAAGCCCTTTGGAGATGATTTTTATCGACATCACACACAGCCAAAAGTTTGGTCCCTTCATAATCAAAATGACCTAAACCCATTCCACCGACGCCAATAATACCTTTAGTCAACTGGTCACTTGGCGCGGTATAACCTTTTCCACCCAAAACAGATCGTGGAACGATAATAAATGCCGCTAAAGAAGCCGAAGTATATTTTAAGAAATTCCTCCTGGCTACCGATTTTTTTTCATTCATAATATCAACGATTGTGAAGTGAATATACTATTTTTTTCCAAATGCTGCTGCTTCCTTATTCAAAATAGCGGAATCCGGAAGCAGATCAGAAATAAGGATACGATAACGGAAGGTAACTTCTTCCCCCTTTTTCAGGGTAAGATTTAAGGATTCCTTTCCTTTGCTGAAAATGTTAGCCCCCAGTGGATTAGCTGAAAAAAGGCCATAACCTCTGGCATGCCAGTAAGTAGGATAGCTTGCATTTTCCGGATGATCCAGCATAGTTATTGAAACGGGTTTGTTGTTTATCATGCCACCCAGACGCATCCATTTAGCTCTGGTACTCCATACTTCCTCTCCCTTAATGCCTTCGCTGCTTAGGTATTCCCCCGTAACACCCACATTATTTAATACAGGAACGGTGGTTTCCTTCCCTTGCGCATCGGTGAAAATTTCAGGCTTATTGGAGGGGTGTTCCAGTTCGCGAGATACCCTGATAGCTATCATCCCCTCCTTATCATCCTTAAAATAAACACTTTCCATCAGTGCTTTAAGGGTAGTAACGCGGTCAATATACCTGCCCAATGGGTGAGTACCAAAAACAAAGGTCGTATTTTCCTCCAGCACTTCTTTTCCTTTTCCGTCTTCTTCAAACCAGCCTGCCCGAATAGAAAGGACACCTTTCTCCTTACCAGGCTTTAACTTTGTCACTGCCTGATGTTTCACCAGGCCATAATTTTTAGGATCACCTGAGGTCAAAATTTCCCTGGAATTATTCCAGTAATCGATACCATTTACTTTCCCATAATTTAACCAAAGGCCCACATGATGAGGATGATCAATTCGTTCGCCCGCTCTTGGTGCAACAGGATAACCTCTGGTCAACAGTTGACCGTTTTCAGTTATCAAAGGGTATAGCACCGGTTTCTTGACTTCCTCATTTTGCGAAATAAAATATTGGGTAAACAATTTACCATTAATCTTAACTTCAATATCCTTATTAGGTAAAGTGTTAAAGGTAACTCCTTCATTTTGAGATTTTAGCATAACTGAAGATATGAAGGATAAAATCAGGACAACCGCTTTTAAATTTTTCATCCAAAAAAGCATTTATAGATTAAACATTATTTTTCCCAGCCTAAATACGTTCTGACATTATGGTAGCAAATATCCTGGATTATTTTTCCAGCCCAGGGGATATCTCCCGGCAATTCTCCATTTTCAATTTCATTTCCAATCATATTGCATAATATTCTTCTGAAATATTCATGTCGCGGAAAAGAAAGAAAGCTTCTTGAATCGGTAAGCATACCCACAAACTTACTAATGAGCCCCATGTTGGACAAGGTATTCATTTGTTGCTCCATCCCATCTTTCTGATCTAAAAACCACCAGCCTGAGCCATATTGTATTTTACCCGCAACACTGCCATCATTGAAATTTCCAATCATGGATGCCATCACTGCATTATCGGCAGGATTCAGATTATAAATAATGGTCTTTGTCAATCTATCCTCCTCGTCCAGACGAGCCAGATATTTTGATAATGCTCCGGCCTGTGCCCAATCACCGATAGAGTCCCAACCTGTATCTGGCCCTAAATTTCTTAGTGCTCTCAGGTTATTATTTCGCATGGCACCTATATGAAATTGTTGAATCCAGCCCAGTTTATGATACATACAGCCAAGATCGAAAAGGATAGCCGACATATAAATATGTGCTTCCTCCTGAGAAACAGGTTCCCCATTAAGTGCCTTTTTAAAAATGCGATCCACCTCGGAAGCAGTGTAATTTTCCGCACATAAATATTCTAATCCATGGTCAGAAAGCTGGCAACCCAGAGAGGCAAAAAATTCGGCACGATGGGATAACGCAGCGAGCAGGTCGTCATAACATAAGACAGACATGGCTGTTTTATCAGCAAGTTGTCTGACAAATGAAGCAAAATTTACATTTTTTATTAAAATGAATTTATCAGGTCTGAAAGCGGGCAACATCTTTAAACTACTATCCGGTTCATTTTTCATAGCGACATGAAATTCAAGGGAATCTAAGGGATCGTCCGTGGTACAAACCGCCTTCACCTTCATTTTCGTCAATAGCGGCCGAACTTTAAAAGAGGGCGTTTGAAGCAGCTCGTTACAATGAGCATAAATGGAAGCAGCACTTTCTTTATTCAGCAGGGTATCCACATCAAAATATCGTTTCATTTCCAGAGCGGTCCAGTGAAAGAGCGGATTTCTCCAGGTATATGGAACTGTTTCAGCCCATTTTTCGAATTTTTCAGCATCACTTTTATTACCCGTACAATAGGATTCATCAACGCCATTTATTCGCATTGCTCTCCATTTGTAATGATCACCATAGAGCCATATTTTTGAAATATTTTCAAAAGTATGATTTTCAGCAATTTGCTGTGGAGGCAGATGATTATGATAATCTATGATAGGCATTTCTTTAGCATAATCATGATAAAGTAAAGCGGCAGTTTTTGTTTGTAACAAGAAATTTTCGTGTAAAAAAGAAGTAGTAGCCATAATAAAAGGTTAGTTAAAGGACTGTATTACGAATAGAAATCAAAAGATAAGTGTATATGTTGAATAAACTATCAAAAACTATATTTTTTTAAACGCAAACGTTTTCGTAAATTTAATATCAATAAAAAGTAACCTTTTATTTTAATTATTATAATTTGTTGCAAATTAAAATGTACAAATATGAAAAAACACTATCTTTTATTGGGTTTTTTACTGACATTACTGCCTCTGCAGCTTCTGGTTGCTCAATCACGGACCATAAATGGTACCGTTTCTGATGCAAACAAGGAAGGCTTAATCGGGGTAACCGTTAGTTTAAAGGGTACCACCGTTGGTACGGTTACAGATGAGAATGGAGCTTATTCAATTACAGTGGGAAGTGGGAATGATGTCCTGGTTTTCAGTTATGTTGGATTTATTTCACAGGAAATTACAGCTGGTACGCAAACGCAGGTGAATGTTACCCTGGCGGAAGATGTACAAAATCTTTCTGAGGTCGTCGTCGTTGGTTATGGTACCCAAAAGAAAAGTCAGTTAGCGGGTGCTATTTCGTCGGTCAGTGCAGAAGATATTATGTCACTTCCTGTAACCAATGCCCGTCAGGCATTACAGGGTAGAGCGGCTGGTGTTGACGTAGTTCAGGCCGGGAGCAAACCGGGAGCCGGACCACAGATTCGTATCAGGGGTCGTCGTTCCTTTAATGCTACCAATAACCCACTTTATGTGGTTGATGGAATTCCATTATCCGGCGGTATAGATGATATCAATCCTCAGGATATCCTGTCTATGGAAATCCTTAAAGATGCTTCAGCTACCGCTATTTATGGTGCAAGGGGTGCGAATGGGGTGGTCATCATTTCCACCAGAAGAGGAGCTGCCGGAAAAACAGTAGTTTCGTTTGATACTTATGTTGGCGTAAATCAGAGTCTGGGTAATATTAAAGTTTTTGATGGCCCGGGTTTTGCCGAGTACAAAAGGGAATCAAGAAGAGCTATTGGCCAGTATCCTCTTGGGAAAGGCACAGAAGCCGACGATGCAAAGATTTTTGAACCTGTTGAAATGGAAAGTATTAAATTGGGCAGAAGCACTGATTATGTAAATGGTATGTTACAAGATGGTATGATACAATCCCATCAACTGGGTATTTCCGGTGGTTCAGAAAAAACAACTTTTAACATTACGGGTAATTTCTTCCAGGATATAGGTGTTGTTAAGAAACAAGATTTCACTCGTTATACCTTCAGAGTCAATTTAGATCATCAGATTAATAAAAGCCTGAAAGTAGGCCTGTCAACCCTATTTGTCAACAGTGCCAGAAACGGAGAAAATTTTAATCCTCTCGGGGGCGCCCTGGCTGAAAATCCATTGGGCAAGCCTTATGATGACGCCGGAAACCTGATATTCCTGCCTACGTCTGACGGACTTAGAACGAATCCATTTGCAGAAATTGTTGATGGTGCTCAGGAAGATCTTGGCAATAGATATCGTATATTTAATAGTATTTACGGCGAATGGCAAATTGCAAAGGGTTTAAGGTACAGAGTGAATTTTGGACCTGATTTCACCGTTACAAGAAATGGCCGGTTTACCGGTGCTTTTACAAATAGTCAAAGAGGTGGTGTAGCTACAGGTAGTGTTGAAGACCGTTTTAATTTCAATTATACCTTGGAAAATATCCTCACTTATGATAAGAAATTTGGAAGTTCTCATAATTTTAATTTCACGGCATTACAATCCTTTCAAAAAGACAGAGAAGAGTTTGCACGCATTAGCGTTTCTGGTATCCCTGCCGAAGCGCAATTATACCATTCCCTCGGTTCAGCCAGTCTGATTACCGGCGCTACAACTAACCTATCTGAATGGGCGCTACTTTCCTACATGGGTAGGATTAACTACGATTTCAGAGAAAAATACCTGTTAACCGCCACGGTTCGTGCAGACGGTTCTTCCCGTTTCGGAACCAATAACCGGTTTGGTATTTTCCCTTCAGTGGCTGTCGGATGGAATATCGCCCGGGAATCCTTCATGGAGGATTTAGGATTTCTTGAAACATTGAAATTAAGAGCCAGTTATGGTTCAATAGGTAATCAGGCCATTAATCCATATCAAACGCAGGCATTACTGGGAAGAACTTCTTATGCGTATGATAATACAGCTGGATTCGGCTATAGACCAAACACAATAGGAAACCCTGATTTACGCTGGGAAACATCAACAACAGCCAATATCGGCTTGGATTTCAGCCTTTTTGCTGGTAGAATTAATGGTTCTGCGGAATACTATAATACCACAACAACTGACTTACTCGCTCCTCAACCACTTCCAACTTCTACTGGTTTTGGGGGATTTACAACGAATGTTGGTTCTACACAGAATAAAGGGGTTGAATTGACGCTTTCAACAGTTAATGTTGATAAAGGTGGCTTCACCTGGGAAACCGATTTGATTTTCAATAAGAATACAGAAGCTATTCTGGAATTAGCTAACGGGAAAGTTGATGATATTGCTGCCGGTCGTTTTATTGGAAAACCACTGACCGTATTTTTCGATTATAAAAAATTAGGTATCTGGCAAACAAATGAAGCAGATCAGGCCAAAGTTTTTGGGGATAGAGTAGGCCAGATTAAAGTGGAAGATTTCAATGGAGATGGCAGGATAAACGCTAGTGACCGCCAGATCCTTGGTTCTGCTGTTCCCGATTTTGCCGCTGGATTAACCAATCGCTTTTCTTACAAGGGCATTGATTTCTCCTTCTTTATTTTCGCCAGGATTGGTCAGATGATTCGCAGCCGTTATCATTTAGATCAGAATAAACTGGCTGGTCGTTACAACAACATTGCCGTAGATTACTGGACACCAAGTAATCCAACCAATGCTTTCCCTCAACCTGTAGTAACCCAGGAGTTCCCAAAATATGATAATTCCCTGGCCTATTTTGACGGATCTTTCATAAAAGTCAGAAATATTAATATTGGATACAATCTGCCAAAATCAGCGGTTGCCAAGTTAAAAATGGAAAGCCTCCGTTTTTTCACCAGTATTCAGCAACCCTTCATATTTTCCCAATATATCACCAAGTATCAAGGGGTAGATCCTGAAACCTGGGCCGATGGGGAGCAAGGTGTTGGAGGTGGAGAAGTATCTGGTTCCGTTAGCCCCGCTATTCGCACCATTACCATTGGTCTGAATGCCAAATTCTAATTTTTTAATTTTCAATGAATATTATGAAAACAATGCACATAAATAATAAGATTTCGATAGGAATGTTTCTGATATTCCTATTATCTGCCCCCTCCTGTGGTGATTTGCTGCAAGAGGAGGTTATATCAGCTATTGGTAATGATTATTTGAATACCCCGGCGGGTGTAAATGATGGGGTAAATGCAGCCTACTCTTCTGTGAGGATATGGTATGGAACGGAACAAGGAAATAATTTCACCGTTTTTGGTACCGATACCCACACCAATGGGGCCGATGGAAGCTGGAAATTTATGAATACCTACGACAGTCAGTTTGATTCCAGAAATGGACATGTTCAGAATATCTGGGATGAACTTTACAGAGGAATCAATACCTGTAATGCGGTTATTGACAGGAGTGTAAATGTTAAGGGTATGCCAGAGGCTACCTTAAAGCAAAGAGTTGCTGAAGCAAAATTCATTCGCGCACATAATTATTTTATCCTGACCCAATTATTTGGTGGGGTAGATCTAAGATTAAAGGAGACAGTAGCACCAACCAAAGAGGTTACCCGTTCTACAGTTCAGGCACAATATGCCGCTATTATCAAAGATCTTACGGAAGCCATTCCCGATCTTGAAGCAAAAGCTAAAGCAACCCTATATGGAAAAGCAACAAGACCTGCTGCTGAACATTTACTCGGAAAAGTTTATTTGACCAAAAGTACCTCAGAGGCAAAGGCCAATGATGATTTAGCTAAAGCTATTCCTTTGTTTCAAAATGTCATCAATAACTACGGTATTAAATTATTACCTGACTTTGGTTTGGTTCACCAGCAAGGAAATGAAATTAATGATGAGGTTATCTGGTCTGTTCAATATACCCGGGATCCATTGACCAATGGAGGTGGAAATAACGCCCATGTTTTCTTCCTCATGGAATATGATATTCAACCTGGTATGCAACGCGACGTAGCTAATGGAAGACCTTTCAAACGGTATATGCCAACCAAATATACCATCGATGTTGTTTTTAAGGACAAAGAAAATGATAGCCGGTATAAAAAGACATTTAAAGATCTTTATCTATCCAACAGACCAGGTACATACAATACCAGTTTCGACGGTTCCAAAACTAAGGTGACATTTGCCGCAGGCGATACCTGTATCTTTTTACCTGGTTATGAAATGCCAATGGCGGAAAGGGCTGCAAAAAAATATCAGGTGCTTGTTCCCTCCAGATATGATGAACGTCTTTTCCCATCCCTGTCAAAACATATTGACGGTGCAAGAATTGACCGTACCCAATTTCAGGGGGGAAGAGATTATATCGCCTTCCGTCTTGCTGATACTTACCTGATGCTGGCAGAGGCTCAACTACTTACTGGTGACAAAAATGCAGCCGTTGCTACCATCAATTTGGTTCGCCGCCGTGCGGCATTCCCTGGCAAACAATCAGCCATGGAGATTAAAACTGATCAGATGAATCTTGAATTAATCATCGAAGAAAGAGAAAGAGAATTAATTGGTGAGCAAATGCGTTGGTTTGATCTAAAACGCTGGGGAATTCTGATTGAAAGAGTTCAAAAATATAACCCACAGGGTGCCCCTAACATTAAACCATTTCATGCCCTAAGACCAATTCCTCAGGTACAGATTGACAGGGTTACCGGAAATGCATCCGCTTTCCCTCAGAATCCAGGATATTAATAATTTTCCTATATTAGGGGTGGTTTTTTTAATCACCCCTGATTTTTTAATCTCAGCACTTCATGAATATGAGAATTTCAACTGTCCTTGTTTTGTTTTTCATTCCGCTTATCCTCATTGAGGCTAAAGGCCAGGTAAAAGAACCTTCCTTTAAAAAAATATTTAACGGTAAAAATCTGAAAGGATGGATAGCGACAGCTGAAAAAGACAGCTGGCAGGTAGTCAATGGTATTTTAGATGTAAAAAGCAGTCCGGAGAGAAAAGGGAGTATTCTCTGGACAGAAAAAAGATTTAAAGATTTTATTTTTCAGACTGATTTCAAAATGGGGGATGGGATTGTTGATTCAGGCGTTTTTCTGAAATCAGAAGATAATCAGATTCAAATGGGGATTTCAGGTTCCCTGAAAACAGATAAAACAGGTTCGCCGTATATGCCCGGCAGAGGTTATCCGGTAACTGCTGCCAATATTCCGGAAATTTTAAAACCGACTGACTGGAATACCATGCGGATTAAATGTGAAGGTAAAAATTTTACCGTATGGCTAAATGGGGTTGAAGTATTGCAATATATGTCCGATACAATACCAGCAGAGGGTCCAATCGGGCTTCAGTTACACCCTAAAAATATAATGACTATTCAATTCAGGAATATCCTGATTCATGATATTTAACCTTTTTTAAACATTTTAACCTATCTACGAATGAAATTACACATTGGAAAACTACTTTTACTTATCTTGACACCTTTATTAAATCCTCACTTATACGGACAGTTAAATATCCTGTCAAGTCAGGAAAAAAAGGATGGCTGGGAACTACTATTTAATGGTAAGGATCTTACCGGTTTCAAACAATTAAATGGTGAAGCAAAGTATCGGGTAGAAGAGGGTGCTATTGTTGGAACAACCGTTCCAAATACATCTAACTCATTTCTGGCTACTGTGAAAGATTATGGGGATTTTATTCTTGAACTGGAACTAAAAGTGGACAACTCCATGAACTCTGGCGTTCAGTTCAGAAGTCTTTCCCTCCCGGAAGTAAAAAACGGAAGGGTACATGGTTATCAAATGGAAATCGACCCCTCTGACAGAGCCTGGTCAGGCGGTATCTATGATGAAGCCCGTCGAGATTGGTTATATATACCCAATATTAATCCTTTGTCAAAAACTGCTTTTAAGAAAAATACCTGGAATAAATATCGGATCGAAGCCATCGGACCTGTCCTCCGTACCTGGGTGAACGGCGTTCCCATTTCTGTCTTGATTGATGACTTGACCCCATCGGGATTTATTGCCTTACAAGTACACGCCATTGCCAAAGATGCTGTTCCAGGTAAGGAAATACGCTGGAGAAATATCAAGATTAATACTAAAAATCTGAAGACTATGCCTCTTGACCAAACACCTGTGGTCAATTTGTTAACTAATAAATTATCAGAACAAGAGAAATTTCAGGGTTTTGTATCTCTTTTCAACGGCACTGATTTGACGGGCTGGAGAAATGTACATTCTGATAAAATGCCTTCGGTAAGATGGAAAACACAAGACGGCATCTTAATGGTAGGTGGTTCTGATGGCTCAGAAACAGGAAACGATATCGTTACAAAGGATAAATACAGTGCTTTTGAATTGGTCTTCGATTTTAAACTGACAGAAGGAGCCAACTCAGGTATAAAGTATTTTGTGGATGAAACCTATGATTCCAATGGAAAATCAGGGGTTGGACTGGAATTCCAAATTCTGGATGATGCTAAACATCCGGATGCAAAAGAAGGCGTAGTTGGAAACAGAACGCTGGGAAGTCTTTATGATTTAATTCCTTCCATTAAAGTAGAGCCAAGATTCCAAAAGAAAATCGGTGACTGGAATACGGGCAGGGTTATCGTTTATCCCGATAATAAAGTGCAGCATTGGTTGAATGGTTATAAGGTCGTGGAATATGAAAGAAAATCACCCATCTATAATGCCCTGGTAGCCCGCAGTAAATACGTTAAATATCCCGGATTTGGTGCCGCCGATGCGGGTCATATTCTCATTCAGGATCATGGTGATAATGTATCCTTCAGGAATATTAAAATCAGAAAAATAAACTAATAAAGTTTAAATCAATAGCAATGAAAACAAACAGAAGGGATTTTATTAAAAAATCAGTCTTGGCTGGTGCCGCTATCGGTTTCTCCGCTTCAAGCTATGCACGCATTCTGGGTGCAAACGACAGAGTAAGAGTTGCCTGTGTTGGATTTTCAGACCGTTTTAAAAGTTCCCATATTCCTCCATTTAAAGCATTAATGGGACCTATGAATTTTGAAATGGTTGGTGTTTCTGATATCTGGAAAAAAAGAAGAGAAGAGGGAAAAGAATTCATTGATAAAGCACTGGGCTCAAATATTACGATGTATCGAAATAATGACGAACTCTATGCCTCTAAAAATGTAGATGCCGTTTTTATGAGTACTGCCGATTTTCAGCATGCGCTCCATACCATTGAAGCGGTCAAGGCCGGCTGTGACATTTATGCGGAAAAACCTCTGGCTGAAACCATGGCCGATAACAGAGCGGTGCTTAAAGCAGTCAAAGAATCAGGGAAAATTGTACAGATTGGTTCTCAAAGAAGAAGTGGTCAGAATTATCATGCTGCCGCTGATTTCATCAAGAGTGGCAAATTTGGCCCTATAGTAATGGTTGAATTGATGTGGAATGTCAATCAGCCAGGCCGCTGGAGAAGACCTGAACTTGTCTCTCAGCTTAAAGAGGAAGATATCGATTGGAAACGATATCTGTTAAACAGACCATTCGAAGCTTTTGATCCAAGAAAATATCTGGAATACCGATTATTCTGGCCTTACTCTTCGGGTATTCCAGGCCAGTGGATGAGCCATCAGATTGACACTGTTCATTGGTTCAGTGGGTTAGCACATCCAAGAAGCGCTGTTGCCAATGGAGGTATTTATCAATGGAAAGACGGACGTACCAATGCAGATACTTTAACGGTTGTCTTCGATTATGGTCCTGCTGACGATCTGAAATCAGGTTTCCAGGTTCAATTTACCAGCCGTTTCTCAAATGGTGCGGGTGGTACTAAAGAATTGTACTACTCAAACGGTGGCATGATTAACCTCGATACCAATGAAATTTCTTCTGAAGGAGGTATGGGAGAAAGGGAGGCAAAAGCAATGGGCATGCAGGCTAATTTGTTACAAAGTTTCAAACTGGATGGAGACAAGGTAGAAACTGGAGCCAATACAGGTGGTGATCCACTCACCTTTAATCATATTAAAAACTGGATGGAATGTGTCCGTTCCAGAAAGCAACCAAATGCGCCTGTTGAGGCAGGATATCAGCATTCAATTGCAACGATAATGTCAACAGCAGCGTACAGAACAGGTGCCAGGGTAACATTTGATGAGAAAACACAGGAAGTTTTGGCTAACGGTAAACCGTTTATGTATTAATAAATATTTTATGTTAAATGAAAAAGCCCTTTTCAACTATTGAAAACGGGCTTTTTCTATGATATCATATACCTTGTAATTTAATCACTCCATCATAAGATAATACCCAGCTGGCCCAGTCTTTTATGTCCATGTCCTGGAACCTGTCAAGGGAAATAGGATTATTCTGGCTATATTCACGGATGGACTGAATAGCAACACATAAAAACCATATATTAAGAAATAAAAAGGCTCCTGCAAGGTTAGTTGCCTAAAATCACAAAAAAAAAAGGCTTTATTTGTTATACTTTTTGATTACATCCTGAAATCCCTTATTTTTCCTGATGCGTTCATAATAAAAGTAGGTCTCCCCTTCTATACCCCTTTGTCTGTTATAAGCTAATTTTTGATCCAATATCTCCGGAGTGATAGCATCACCACTGCCAACACCTACCAAAATACCAGGACTAAAAATAAGTTCCTTAAAATTAAAGGGAGACATGGTGTTCAAGGCCTGATCGAGGGTTGCTTTATAATCATTGAAGTTATATCTGTAAAGTTGCGGATGAATATGATCTACAATTCCCCTTTTTAACCATTCAGGCCAATCCTGAAGATAATTCTGCAACGACCAGCTAAAAGGGGAAGGTGACCATGAAACCATTTTACTTCCTTCCAGTGATTTTATATGCTTAAATATATATTCCCCGAAATCAGATAGTTTATCAGCCCTCCATTGAAGCCAATGACTATCAAGGTAATTAGAGGGCGCTGTTCTTCCTGTTTCCGTTTTATACCGGGCAGTGACCGTACTATTATATCCTCCGTTTGAGGCTAATGCAGGGAGTCTGTCATCACCC
>Ga0172376_10002177_pt1 | contig 24250 bp, 16 predicted proteins | sample Lak35m_FD_121114 | JGI IMG/M metagenome (GOLD analysis project Ga0172376, IMG submission 121114) | Freshwater microbial communities from Kabuno Bay, South-Kivu, Congo - kab_092012_35m | ecosystem: Environmental > Aquatic > Freshwater > Lake | place: Democratic Republic of the Congo: South-Kivu...
GTTGATTTGATTGAGCAGGTTCAGCTGGCGCCGCTGAGCAGGTGTGGAAAGTTGCGGGTGATCGATGTTTTCGATCAGCCGACCAACCTGTTCATGACGGGAATCGACGTACGTACCCTGATAAACGCCAGGCAGAAAGGCGGACTGCCAGTTTTCAGTGTCCTTGATCGGAAGTCCGCTGGGACACATCGCCACAAAACCAGGAAGGTTCTGATTCTCGCTTCCAAGCCCATACAGAACCCAGGCACCCATGCTGGGACGAGGCTGCACCGAATCGCCGCAGTTCATGAGCATCAGAGAAGGCTCGTGGTTGGGCACCTGAGCATACATGGAGCGGATAACGGCGATCTCATCGATATGGGCTGCTGTCCGCTGGAATAAGTCGCTGACGGCAATCCCGGACTGACCGTAGCGGCGAAATCGAAAGGGTGAAGGAAAACCTGCGCCTGTGCGACGTTCTGTAAGAAGGTTGTCAGAAATGCTGCGGCTTTGGAAACGTGCAAGCTCCGGTTTTGGATCAAAAGTATCGACGTGCGATGGGCCACCATTCAGAAAGAAGTGAATCACGCGTTTCGCGCGGCCAGGAAAGTGGGGGGCGCGGGACGACAGACCCGTCTGCCCAGGCGAACCTGCCGATGGAGCAGAAGTCGTCCACAGATGACCTTCGTCAGCCAGCAGGCTGGTAAGCCCCAGCGCTCCGATGCCGAGCGCTGAGGTGGCGATCAGCGAACGTCGCGGCAGGAAGTGGGTGGCGAGGTGGGCTGGAGCTGGCGGGCAGGGTGGCACCATGGAGGCAGACGCCCCGGAGACTGGGAACAGAATGGATTTGTACGCGTGATGCTAACGGAATATCCTGAAGATGTCCCGGGAAAAATTGGAGATTTGAGGTTTGACACGGGGATTTGTACCGGTGCCAGGCGCCGATCTCCCACGCAACCACTTGTCACGTCAATCCATGCGTTCACCCCGGTTTTCTGATTTTTTGTACATTTCCCGATGGTTTTAATGGTGGTTCAGGGCAAAGGATTTGATACAGTCCAGACAACACGTAATGCGAAACTTCAGTGGCAGCGACGGTTCATTGCTCTGGCAACTGTTTCCGCGTGTTGTTCAGTCGGAGTAGGCTCAATGGTTTCGGCAGAACTCAAAGTCGTCGGCGGCAAACATTCCGGTCAGGTCATCCCCCTCAACCGCCGCAAATTCCTTATCGGACGCGAACAGGACTGCCAGTTACGCCCCAACAGCGAAATGGTCAGCCGGCATCACTGCGTCTTCAGCGTCGATGACTTCTCCGTTCGCATTCGCGATCTCGGCAGCACCAATGGTACCCTCGTCAACGGCGAGCGAATTCGCAAAGAGACAGTCCTGGCCAGTGGAGATCGTATCCTCATCGGCAATCTTGACTTCGAACTCGTTGTGCGGCCCGGCGTCGCAGTCCCGGAAGCCGACAGCAAGGCTCTGCCAACAGGTACAACGCTGCATTCCGACACCCAGACGTCTTCACCAACCGTTCTCGATGTGCCAGGGGCCGCACCGGCGCCCGTCGCCGGGGCTCAAACAGTCGCTTTGCCGCTCACAGATATCGCCGCAGTCTCCGCGACCACCCCACCAGCCGTCGGCGCAACCGCTGTCCCCGCTATTGCTGCCGCACCGCCGCAGCCTGACCTCGCTTCACTCGCTGCTGCCATGCAGCCTCAGTTTCCCTATCCTCCAATGATGCCGCCGATGGGCTACCCCGGAGCAATGTATCCCGGCTACCCCTACCAGCAGCCGATGATGCCCGGTTACGGGCAAATGTACCCACAAATGATGCCCCCGATGGGCTATCCGATGCAACCTCAGAGCATTTCTGCTCCTGTCGCCCCCAATCCCGCACAGGCGGCGGCAACCATCGAAGTGTCGCTTCCGGACCCCTCCACGACGGGGGCTAAGGAAACAGAGGCCCCAAAAGGCAGTACCGGTGCTGCTCCAAAGGACACAGCAAAACCAACAGGAGCGGCAGATGCTATTATCAAACAGTACATGGGGCGCCGTCCCGGCGCACCGGGTTGATCCTGCTTAAAGTATTTGCGAAAAGGCAGCCATGGCAGAACAAACCGACGTGCAGCGACGATATCGCGAATTCCTCGACCTCATGCCGCTCACTCTCGCACTCGCAGGACTCCCCCCCAGCGACCATGGGAGGTATTTCACTGCGGAACAAATCGAAAGCCGCCTGTTCACCATCCGACACGCCTGGAAAGCATCCCGGCAAGTCGTCAGAGAGTGCATCGCCGGATCCGGTTCCTCATCCACAGGCTCCAATGATGGCTGAATTGCCGCAGATTTTCCGCAGAACCCGTTGCGTTCCGCAGGGACCTGCACGCCGTTACTTGACAATGCTCCCCCAACTCACTACTTTTGACTCATAACCAATTGCGGTTTTGGTCGAAACTCGAATTCCCTTTCGGTAAATCTCGATTCGCCTCAAAGGAATCTGAAATGGATAAGATGTAGGTCTTTCTCCATTTCTCCACAGTCGTCTGGTGTCGGAAAAGAACTTCCAACCACCCGACTTCTGCGGTGCAAGGTTCCGACAGGTCCACTCTGTCGGCTGCAAAAAGTGGGACTTCGCTCCCGCTTTTTTTTTACCAAAAAACAGGACAGCAGACTCCAGTCCCATGAACGGCAACGAAATCCTCAGAATTGTAGACGCGATCCACCGCGACAAGGCCATCTCGATGGATGTGGTCTTCGAGGGAATCGAGCAGGCGATCCTGTCCGCAGCACGCAAACACTTTTCTGAAGAAGAAAAACTGGAAGTTCGAATTAACCGCCAAACCGGCGAACCCGCTCTGATGTGCGACGGCCGCGCACTCGAAGCGGAACTCCTCGGCGACCTCCTTGGTCGGATCTCTGCACAGACCGCCAAACAGGTCATGATCCAAAAGATGCGAGAAGCCGAACGCGACTCGCTCTACGAAGAATTCCTCGAACAGCGCAGCCAGCACGTCCGCGGCATAGTAACTCGCGTCGATCGTGGCACCGTGATCGTAAAACTCGATAACCTCGAAGCCATCCTTCCGCGCAGTGAACAAATCCGCAAAGAAAATTTCCGCCCCGGAGACCGCGTTCGCGCAATCGTGCTCGATGTTCGAAAAGCGGGCTCACGTGTTCGCGTCATCCTCAGTCGTACCCATCCGGATTTCGTTCGACGCCTCTTCGAAATCGAAATTCCGGAAGTCAGCGAACGCCTCATCGAAGTCCGCTCAATCGCCCGAGAAGCAGGCAATCGCTCCAAAGTCGCAGTCTCCTGCGCCGACTCATCCATCGACTGCGTTGGCGCCTGCGTCGGTGTTCGTGGGGCACGCATTCGCACCATCGTCGATGAACTCGCCGGAGAACGCATCGACATCGTTCGCTGGAATGACTCCCTCTCTGTGCTCGTTCCCAACGCCCTGCAACCGGCCGACGTTGAAGACGTCATCCTCTGCCCAATGCTGGGAAAAGTCATCGTCCTCGTTCGAGAAGATCAGCTTTCACTGGCCATCGGAAAATTCGGACAAAACGTCAGGCTGGCTTCCAAACTCGTCGGCTGGGACATCAACGTCATGACCCAGTCACAACTCGACCAGCAGCTCGATAAGTCCATCGAAGCGTTCTGCGTCGTCCCTGAAGTCACCCCGGAACTCGCAGAAAACCTGGTTTCTCAGGGCTTCTTCACATTCGATGATCTCTCCGTCATCGAACCAGATCAGCTCGTCGAAATCAGCGGTCTCACAGAAGAAGAATGCAATCGCATCGTTGAGTATGCGGACGAGGAAAGCCGCCGCGTCGAAGAGCGCGAAAAACTCGCCGCCGAACAGCGCCGTGCTGCCGCTCCAGCTGCTCCCAGCCCCGCCACGCCTCAGGCCGAACAAACCCCAGTTGCCCCAGCACCCGCACCGCCTGCTGAGAATAACCTTCCGCAGGAGTCTTCAGAGCCACCCGTCGCATCCCTCCCCAGTTAAAGCAGTTCAGACATCGCTTCGGAGATACAGCCTTCAACTCTTTGTAGTCCCTCCCGTTCATCATCGTATAACCATCGTCCGCTCTGGTCGTTTCTCATAGCGGAATAGAATGCATCCGGATTGCCCTGTGTCGTCCCGTCCATTCTGCAAAAACTTTCGGTGTCAGAATTCAGTGGTGCTGGTTCGCGCTGCCTTCGTCCTCAACGACAGGCAGCCTAAGGGGTTTGTGTTTTGAAGATTCGAATTTTTGCCCTGGCCCGAGATCTCGGGCTCGACAGCAAAGTCCTGATTGACCTCTGCGAAGAAGCCGGCGTCCGGCTGCGTAACGCGCTCGCAACCATCAGCGAAGAAGAGCGCGACCAGGTCGTTGCCTACATTCGCAAAAAGGGCTCCGCTCCCGCCGCGGAGCAGCCCGCCGCAGACATTTCCCCGCTCCGCGATCAGCCCACCGTCGGCCGTCGTGTCCCCGTGATCGGAACACCTCCTCGCAGCATGCTGAGGGGATCCGCAGAAAGCGGTGATCAGGAGGGTGCGGGACCGCCTCCGGAAATGATTCCAGAGAGCCCAGCGTCCAGTACTCCAGAGCCCCACGTTGTTCAGGAGGTGGGCGAAGCAGTTGCCGAAACCGCACCCACCTATCAGACTTCCCCCGCGCCTCTCGTCGAAGAACAGGCTGCAGTCCCGGTGCCTCCCCCAGAGCCGGAGCCACTCCCCGCCAGCGTCGAGGCCGCTCCGGAACCGCTCCCTGAAGTCTCAGTGCCCGCAGGACCTGCCGCAGCACCAGTCCCCACAATTCCCATACCCGTTCCAACAACAGTCGTGGCAGCCTCACCCGCGGCGCCCCCTGCCACTTCAATTCCAGCAACCCCGGCGGTTCCTGCTGCCGCTGCGACACCGCCGGCCGTGTCCGCAGTCGCCCCGGCAACCCCCACCACGCCCCCCAGACCTCCCTCCCCAGCCACTCCCCAGGCACCTCCGCCGATCGATCTCCGACAGCGGCCGAAAATGCAGCAGGTTCGAGAAATGCGGCCTATCGGTTCCGTGAAGGACCGCGAGCAGGCCTCCAGCCCTGCACAGCGCCCCAGCGGTCCAATTCGCGTGAATCGCGACAAAGCAGCCCCCAGGCCGCTTGTTGCTGCTCCCCCCGAATACGTTGCCCCCGTCGTCCGTAAACCAAAGCCGAAAGAGGAAAAGGTTCAGAAGCCCGACATGTCCCTGTCGGACCTCGTTGATCGCCGCAGTCCGCTCGCTGACCAACTTCAGGCACTCCGACGCGCCCGCGAAGAACACGAAGCTGTTGAAACTCCAGGAACTCCCGGTGCCCCAGCCGCACCCGCTGCCAGGGGCCGTCCGTCCCCCAACCGCGGCTCCCTGCTGAAAGAACTCCGCGAATCACGCGAAGCAGAACGGCAGGCAAAGAAACAAAAACGCAAAAAACGCAGCGGCGTCGCCGAACTGAAGACAACCGCCCAGATCTCTTTTCCAGTTACCGTCCGCAATCTCTCCGAGGCCATCGGTCGACCCGCCAAATCCATTCTGGGTCTCCTCCTCCGACAAGGACGCATGGTCACCATCAACGACGAACTTGGCGAAGAAGAAGCCATGGAAGTCGCTATGGAACTCGGTGTTGACCTGTCCTTCAAACGCAGCCGAGACATCGAAGCCGAACTTCTCGCCTCGCTCGATCACGAGGATCCGCTGGAACTCATGCAGAGCCGGCCTCCCATCATCACCATCCTCGGCCATGTCGACCACGGCAAAACAACCATGGTCGATAAGATCCGCAACGCAAACGTTGCTGGTGGCGAGTTTGGTGGAATCACTCAGCATATCGCAGCCTACCAGGTCAATTACGAAGGTCACAAACTCACCTTCGTTGATACTCCCGGTCATGCTGCGTTTGGTGAAATGAGATCCCGCGGTGCCAACGTCACCGATATCGTTGTTCTCGTGGTCGCTGCCGACGACGGCGTGATGCCGCAAACCGTCGAATGTATCAGCCACGCAAGAAACGCCGGCGTTCCCGTGGTTGTCGCACTCAACAAGGTTGACCTCCCCGGCATCAACGAAGACCGAATCCTCCAGCAACTCGCACAACACGAACTGCTCCCTGCCGAATGGGGGGGCGAATACGAAGTTGTCCGCACTTCAGGTGCCACCGGACGCGGTATCGATAAACTGCTCGAAACTCTCATCCTCACCGCAGAACTCCACGAAATCCGCGCAAATCCTCAGCGCGAAGCTCTCGGCGTCTGCCTCGAATCCTTCCGAGACGAAGGTCGCGGTGCACTCGCATGGTTCATCGTCCAGAAGGGAACTCTTCGCATTGGCGACGTCGTCCTGTGTGGTTCCACCTATGGTCGTATTCGCGCAATGTACAACGACCGCGACGAACTTGTCGAAGAGGCCGGTCCCTCCACCCCAGTCAAAATCTCCGGACTCTCCGAAGTACCCGGTGCCGGCGACCATTTCTTCGTGATGAAGGACATCGAAGAAGCCCGCGAGACGGCCGAATCCCGACTTCAGGAGGGACGCCGCGAGTCACTCTCCAACCGCGTTTCTCCACGAACCCTGGAAGACATCCTCAATCAACCCCGAGATGGCGAAGGCATTCAAAATCTTCCGCTCATCCTCAAAGCCGACTCCCCAGGCTCCATCGAAGCCCTCCGCAGCGAAATCGGTAAATTCGAACATCCCGAAGTTCGCGTGGAAGTGATCCACTATGGCATCGGAGGTGTGAACGAAAGCGACGTGTACCTCGCAAGTGCCGCTGGAGCGATCATTATCGCCTTCCATGTGGTCGCCGAAGATCGAGCCCAGGCACTCGCAGAACGAGAAGGCGTCGAAATCCGGCGATACAATATCATCTACGAAGTCACCGATCACATCCGGCTCGCCCTTCAGGGACTCCTTCGCCCCGAGCGTGTGGAAGTTTCCACCGGACGCGCCATCGTCCTCAGAACATTCAATATCAGCCGCTTCGGCACCATCGCCGGCTGCCGAGTACTCAACGGCACCATCTCACGCGATAGCCGTGTTCATCTCATCCGCGACCAAAAAGTCCTCAACGACTATCGCATCGGTTCCCTCAAACGCGAAAAAGACGACGCAAAGGAAGTCCGCGACGGAATGGAATGCGGTATTCGTCTGGAAGGTTTCAATGATGTTAAAGAAGGAGACCTGCTCGAAGCCTACCGCATCGACGAAATCAAGCGTACCCTCAGCTGACACTCGGATCAACACGGTCGCAGGGCTCATCACCCCGCTTCCATACCGCCCGATCAGCATCTCTCAGGTCCGCAACTGATACTCTCTCCGGAAAACTCTTACTATGTCGACTCGACGAACAGCCCGGGTGGCATCGATGATCAGGGAAGTCGTCAGCACCGCGATCCTCACGGAACTCCGAGATCCCCGTATTCGTAATGTCACCGTGCTCGGCGCCGATGTCAGTCCCGATCTTCGGTATGCAACCGTTCGTATCTCTGTCATGGGTGACGAAAAAACGGCAGCACTCACCATGCATGGACTCAACTCCGCTCGCGGATTTCTGCAGTCACGCGTCGGAGAATACATCAAAAGTCGCTATACACCCGAAATCCGATTCTCACTCGATGATGGCGTCCGCAAATCCTTCGAAACCGCAAGTCTGCTGAAACAGGTGCTCCACGACGAAACCCTGAACACCCCAGACACCTCCATTCCGGCAGAACCCGATACCGAATCCTGAATACAGCGGACCTGAGCTGCAGGCTAACAGGAATTGTTCCATGGCAACCACCAAGTCCTCCAAACCCGCCGACCTCGCAGCAACCTGCAGAGAACTCCTCGCGGCACTCGACAAATTCTACGGCAAGTCCCAGCAGGATATCCCGCTACAAGTGCTGGAATCCATGCTCCTCGCAGTCTGCCTCGAAGACAATAGCTGGGATGACGCCACCGCAGCCTGCGCAAAACTTCTCGAATCTTACTTTGACCTCAACGAAATCCGCGTCAGCTCCACCGCGGAACTCGCACACACCCTCAAAGGACTCAGCAATCCCGACTGGAAGGGGCTCCGAATCCGCGCTGTCCTCCGCAGCGTCTTCGAATCCTCCTACTCCTTCGACTTCGAAAAACTCCGACGACAAACCCCGGATCTCACCCTCAAAACACTCAAAAAAATCACTGAGCTCTCACCCTTTGTTCGTGAATTTACTCTCCAGGAAGTTCTCGGTACTCACGCCGTCGCTCTCGATAACTCCATGCTCAAAGCCGCTCACTGGCTCGGCCTGCTGCCCGCCTCCATGTCCCTCGTCGATGCCATGGAACACCTCAAAACCCCGATCCGGAAATCCGACGCTTCCAGCTTCTGCCGGCAACTGAGACGACTCGCCACCGATCCCAGCTTCTCCGCTCGCTTCACCGAAAAACTCCCGCCAGACCTCCACCTCGCCGATGTCTCCTCCCGCTTCGAAGAACTCACCACCGGCAAAGCTCGCAAACCTGCCAAAAAATCAGACGCTGAACCTGTGTCCATAGCTCAGCCCGAACATGCCCCGGCCAAACCGTCAAAACCCGGCAAGGCAAACCCGATGGCCGCTGCCGCGAAGCCTAAATCTGCTCCGCTCAGTCATCCTCAGCCACCCTCCCCCCCAAAGCCCGCCACAAAAGCCCCCGCTTCGGCAAAGTCTTCTGGCCCCGCCAAAGCAACAACCGGTGTCAAAACCCCTTCCAAGGCAAAACAGCCTGCAAAGTCCACCGAGGCCGGCGCGGCCGTCACCAAAAAGAGTTCGGCCGCAAAAGCGGCCCCTCAGGCTGCTGCAAAAAAAACAGCGCCCAATCCAAAAGCACCCGCGAAACCCGCTCCTGCTACTAAAAAAGATCGCAAATAGCGAGCCAGCCTGCCCGCCTGATTCCCTCGCAGCCCCTCTGTCTTCCAAGGCTCTCTATGGACCTCGGTATTCGTGGTCTCACTGCGATCGTAACCGGTGGTGCCAGCGGTATCGGAACTGCCGTCATTGAATGTCTGCATAACGAAGGTGCACGCACCGTCTGCTGGGATCTCACTCAACCGTCTCCCCAATCCCCGGCAACACTTGCTTTACACGCCGACATTACCAGCCTCCACAGCATCCAGCAGGCATGGCAGCAAACAGAAGACTCTGTCGGCCCCCCTGAGATTCTTGTTCACTGCGCCGCAGTGGGTTCGGGCTGCTACGGGTTCCCCTATACCAACGTGCCCCCAGCCGCCTGGCAGAAAGTGCTCAACGTCAATATCCTTGGAATGGCAAATGTCGCCGATGTTGCCGGGCGAGCCATGGTTGCACGCCGACGTGGTGCCATGGTGTTTCTCGCCAGCGTCGCCGGGCAGATGGGCAGTCCCACAGATCCGCCGTACAGCGCCAGCAAAGCAGCCAACATCAACTTCGCACAGGTGCTCGCAAAAGATCTCGCTCCCAGCGGCGTCCGTGTCAACACCGTCTGTCCAGGCATGGTTCAAACCCCCCTTAACAAAGCCGTCTGGGAATCATGGAATCGCCAACAACCCCCAGAACTGCAGCAGTCATACGAAGACTGGGCTGATGAAAAAATCCGCCGAGTCATTCCACTCGGACGCTGGCAGCAGCCAGCCGACATTGCCGCTATGATTGTCTTCCTCTGCAGCCCCCGAGCCAGCGAAATTACCGGCCAGACCATCAATGTCGATGGTGGCTGCGTTATGCACTGGTGAAAACTCCTGCAACGTCCGCCCGTTCTCCGTGAATCATTCACACGGTCAACTGATGTGGATTCATGAAATGCACATCGAATGTGCATTTCATCGCAGTCAGCTTCGAACACGGTTCCTGCCGCCGTCTGTGTTTCTCATCGTAAACACTTTTCTGAAAAGCACTTGCGCTTGCCGTTTCGAAATGGCATCAAAGCTGCCAATCGCTCCAACAGTGTGCCCGTCACAAATCCTTAAGTTCGGAGCAGAGCAATGAAACGGTGGTTTTTGGATACAGGTAGTTTGTGGAGTGCTGCCTTGTTACTTGCGGGGCTTGTGGCAGCCGGTGGAGCAGCTCGAGAAACGCACGCGTCAGGGTTGCTTATTGCCGATGGCGGACTCGGTGGAGTGCTGCAGATCGAACGGCATGAAGTGAGCGTCGTGATCAACAACGGCATCGCAGTAACTCAGGTGCATCAGGTGTTTCGCAACACGGAACAGCGAGTTGTGGAGGCGCTGTACACATTCCCGGTGCCAGCTGGTGCGAGCGTCAGCAATTTCAAAATGCTGATTGGTGGGAAAGAAATGACTGGTGAGGTTGTCGAGAAGAAACGAGCCCGGGAAATCTACAACAGCTACAAAGCCGTCAAGCGAGATCCCGGACTGCTGGAACAGACTGATTTCCGCACGTTTGAGCTGCGTATCTTCCCGATTGCTGCAGGTGCGGAACAGGAGATCTGGCTGACGTGGCATCAGCAACTGGACTTCGACCACGATACAGCCACATGGGTCTATCCGCTGGCCACAACCACTCGACCGGATATTGACACAAAAGTCCATGGACGCTTCTCCATGACAGTGGATGTAAAGAGTCAGATTCCGATCACGAAGTTGTTCAGCACTTCCCACGAAGATGAATTTGTGATTGCCAGTCATGCACCAGGGTATGTGCGAGCAAGTCTTGAGACAGAGGGTGGCAATCTGGCACGAGATGTGGTGCTTGGCTTTGATGTCGAACGTCCGCGAACCGGTATCGACGTAATCACCTCGCGCCAGTCAGGCGAGGACGGTTATTTCCTTCTGACCATGACAGCGGGTGCTGAACTCGAAGAAGCTTCGACGGCCATGGACTACGTATTCGTGGTCGATATCTCCGGCAGCATGGCATCTCAGGGAAAGCTTATTCAGTCACGCAGCACAGTGGAGTCCTTTCTTGACGCACTGGGGCCTGAAGATCGTTTCGAAGTACTTACCTTCAGCAGTGTTCCTGATCTGCATTTTGGTGAACTGAAGCCAGCGGATAATGCCGCCAGAGAATCCGCTCGCGAGTATCTGGCTTCTCAGCGCGCCAGAGGCGGCACAGTGCTGCGGCCGGCTCTTCAGACAGCCTATAAGTTTCGTGATACCGACAGACCTCTCAACGTTGTGCTGCTCTCTGATGGCATGACGGAAGCCAGCGAACAGTCGGAACTGGTACGCTTGATTGAAGAAGCTGAAGACGGCATTCGTATTTTCTGCGTTGGTATTGGCAATGAAGTGAACCGACCCCTGCTGAAGCAACTTGCCGAAGGCGCAGGCGGTCTGGCGGCGTTCGTATCGCAGGAAGACGACTTCTCCCGACAGGCACAGCTTTTTCGACGCAAGCTGATGCGGGCTGCAGCCACTGATCTGAAAATCGAACTTGATGGCGCTGAAGCCTATGACGTCACTCCGCAAGTCCTTCCGGATTTGTTTCATGGAGCACCCCTGCGAATGTATGGGCGTTACCGAAAGCCCGGCCCTGTGACCGTCAAAGTTTCCGCCACTGTCCTTGGTCAGCCACAGTCCCAGTCGGTACAGTTGATGCTGCCTGAAAACAACGACGACAATCCGGAGATCGAACGGATGTGGGCCTATGAACAGGTGCAGCAGAAGCAGGCAGAAATCCGCCGCAGCGGCGAAACACCCCAGCTGGCTGCAGATATCATCTCGCTCTGCGAGGGCTACTCCATCGTCAGTGAATACGCGTCGTTCCTCGTCCTCGAAAACGATGCCGAATACCAGCGCTGGTCCATTGCTCGCCGCAATGCAACTCGTGTGCAGCGAGATGATTCAGCTCGGGCAAAACTCACGGAACAATTGCAGACCCTGAGGGATGCCGCATTGTCGAACGTCGGGCCCGCCGGTAATGCCCGACCAACCGGACTCCCCCACGAAGCAGCCGGAACTCCCGTCGATGCTGCCACAACTCCTGCAAACGCAGGTCAACCATTGCCTGGCGATCTGAACTGGGGACAAACGCCAATAAACGCGGCCGTACCCAATTCAAATCCTGTCCGGAACCAGCCCGATCCTGTGATCGAGCAAAACTGGTCGAATCGAAATGGCAACGCTGGCAGCAGCATGGGTGGTGGTGGTGGTGGTGGTGGTGCAATTGATCCGCTCTCCGGACTGGCAGCTCTCGGACTCGCTGCCGCAGCATTCGCAGCACGGCGTCGCCAACCAGCTTCTCAAAACACCTGAAGGGTCGCTTCCGTCATGACTCTGTCCGTTCTCAGCGGCGGTCGGCACAGCACCGACCGCCGCTTTTCTCGACTGCTGAAGTCAACCGTTACGACATTCGCGGAGTATCTGCAGATGGCGCCCGTCACCTGCCTGATCGCCGCTGCCGCGCTCCTGCTGCAATCACTTCCAGATCTTCAGCCCGCTGCAGAACTGCGTTTCACTGAACTCGCTGCCAGTGATCTCTGGCGGCTCGTCACCTGCCACCTGTTGCACTGGTCCTGGGACCACTTCACGTGGGACGTCGCAGTCCTTCTCGCAGCTGGCACCTTTTGTGAAACACGCTGGCCGCGAAGATTTCTCGCAGTACTTGCCACCGCCAGCGTACTGATACCCGCTGCCGTGATGATTTCAGCTCCGCAGTTGCAAAGTTATCGCGGTCTTAGCGGACTCGACTCCGCCCTTTTCGCTCTGGCCGCTGGTTCAATGCTGATTGAGGAATCCCGCAACGGTCGCAGGCACTCTGCCGTGGTGGCAGCTGTGGTCGTTGCCACCCAGTTTCTGAAAATCGCAGCAGAATCAGCAGCCGGGCACACTCTGTTTGTCCAGAACGCCCCATTCATCCCTGTACCGCTCGCACACCTGTGTGGGGCTGTTATAGGGAGCCTGCTGAGCCTCGCGGAGTTACAAGGCCCGTCAGCCCTCCCTGACCGGAAGGGCTGACGAACATCTGCAGGCTCAGAGTCAGCCTCAGGTCTGCTCTTCAACCTCGAACGCAGGAGCAGCGGGGTTGATGAGCATCCAGATCGCCTGATCGATCAGCTCTTCATCGCTGCTGCTCAAAGCCGCTTCGACAGCCCCGCCCGAGACGTTCGCCGGGAGTTCAGAGACGGCCACTGCGACTACTTCAACTTCACTGGCAGGGGCCTCTGCGGCAGGATCCATGATGGACTGTCTCTTCGCCACCTGAGGACGCTGCGGGAGCAATGCTGCCAGAACCTCAAGCTCGGGCTCTGGCTGATCACCAACCTGCGGTTCAAGTGCGGAGAGCGTGAGGATGAATGACTGAGGTTCGCTCCAACCGCCAGGCTGCTGCATGGAATTGAAACCACGCACCCAAAAACGATAGGTGCTCGCACGCAGCGCCTTGTCATCGGGAATCGTGTAGAACGCCTCGGTGCCTCCCGGATTGACTCCAAAGCTGGTCACCTGAAGAGTGATCACTTCATCGCGGATCAGGTCGCGAATAAGCACTTCATAGCGGATGGTCGCACGATTGTGGGTCCACGTAAGTACCGGAGTAGAGTCGTTGATCGTATTGCCGGGACCCAGAATTCTCGGAGTCACCGCATCGGGAACATCGATTCGGAAGCTGTAATCGGGACTCCAGTTGCCAAATTCGTTGGACAGATTGTAGCCACGAACCCGAGCGACGTAGGTGGTCTCCTTGAGCCTCTGGAGGTTAGGGACCGTGAAGAACTTGTCAGTGATTCCATTCTGCAGCAGCACACGTGTCCGCTTCCCGGTGTTCGGGTTGACTTCGTAAACTTCAAGCTGGTAGAAGGGAGCATCCGCGGCGATTGACCACGCGAAGGTTGGGTTGGCATCCTCCACCGAACCAGCCGGATTCGCCACTGGTGCAGTGATCGTGGGCGTCAGTGGTGTGGCTTCATCAATGACGAAGGTGTACACCGGGCTCCAGTCGCCCACTTCTTTGGCACTGTTGATCCCGCGCACCCAGGCACGAATCTCTCCCTGCTTCTGGCTGACAAGTGGAGTAAAGCTCAGTCCGGTGATGTCATTTTTGCGGATGACCTGAAATTCGCCGGTTGTCACATTATTCACGTAGAGCTCATACGTCTCAGCTCGTGCAGCAGCCTTCCACGTATAGGTTGGGTTGAGCGTATTGACTACTCTGGTGCCGTCAACTCCCAAAGGTCCAGTCATTACCGTGCGAGCTGGCGGGAGAATATCGACGACGAAGTTCAGCGGGGCACTCCATGGTCCTGCTTCGTTGCTGCCATTAAACGCACGAATCCATGCTGTGTAGCTGCCCTGCGTGAACAGTGTGGGATCAAAAAATGTTGTGGTACCGGGGATGTCGGATTTCAGAAGGTATCGAGCCGTGCCGGTGGTCCGATTGTTGACGTGCAGTTCGTAGCGAGCGGCTTTGACATCGGTCCAGATAAAGCGGGGATTGGCACTCGTCGTCGTGCCAATCGGTGCGAGCAGTGTCGGTGCGGCCGGCCTTGGGGCCGCAACGACGAAATCGACCGGACGACTCCAGGCACTCCGCTCTCCAACAGTATTGGAGGCCTGCAGCCATGCTCGATAAGAGCCGTTGGCCAGTGCAGAGAAGTGAACGTAGGTCAGACCCTTGTAGTCCGTTCTGTAGATCACTCGCTGACCAGTTGTGCGATTGACCACCCACAGCGTGTAGAGATTGGCGTTGGCAGCCGCAGCCCACTCGAACACCGGGAACGGCTCGCCAATCTCTCCGATCGGCTTCAGCAGGGTTGGGATCCCAGGCGCAGGGACGTCAATCGTGAAGCTTACGTAGTTGCTGTACTCGGTAAACTTGTCGTTGTTCCCAAGTGCTCGGACGCGAGCCCGGAAATCACCCTGCTCGAACTGACGATCTGCCGTGAAGGTGGTAACAGTCAGGCCATCCTTGCGGTAATTCAGACTCCATGTTTTCGTGGTCGAGTTGTAGATTTCCACCTCGAGCGAATAGGACTTGATGTTGGCGGCCGTTGCCCAGGTAAACACCGGGACCGGATCGGCAAGTGTTCCCACCGGGCCAATCATCGTCGGAATGCTTGGGAGCGGAACGACAGTGCCCGAAATTGTATACTGGCCAATAGCGCCATACTGCCCAGTGGTGGATACGGCGAGAAAATATGAGCCCTGCGCAACCGTCGCGGAAACAGTTGCACTGAGATTCTGTCCACCCGCGGGATTGTCGGATGCAATCACATTTCCGTTGCGATCGCGGAGCTCAAGAATCAGGTCCGCGTTGGTTCCTGGAGTAAGAGCGTTGTTGTTCAGGATCTTTCTGAGATCAAGACCTTCAACCGTGAAGGAAATCGGGCCTGCGTCAGTCTCGAACATGTATACGTCAATGTCATTGTTCTGACCGATGACTCCACGCTGCAGGAAGTTGGGAGACGTGACCACGTAAGGAGTAGCCGTGGCATTTGTGTCTCCGGCATCATCAGCCCTGAAGACAAACGTCCGATTGGCAGCGCGGGTCATTTCCAGAAAGTCATCCTGGATGTTGTTCGGACCGCTGGTATCTGCTGCCCTGAACCATGTCTCGCGGTAAGAGCCATACGGAGCCCCCATGATCGGCCCCAAAATAGCAGTGCCAGGGTCATACTCGCTGGTCTTATTGCCGGATGCGTCATAGACGCTGTGGTGATTCAGGCCCAGCTGATGGCCAACCTCGTGCGAGGCAGCCATGGCGGCGCCCTTCATGTGATCCACACCACCGCGCCCAACGTTATCGCTGAAGACGTAACAAGTGTTCACAACTCCGTTGTTGAACGCATTCAGAAACGCAATGCCACCCGGGCTGCCAATCCACGATCCATTCCCGCCGACGGACACCAGCACCGCCTCGAAATTGTTAAATGAGCCAGGATCAACCGTCGTCACGTTGACGCTGAAGGGTGCGAAGTCCTCCGCAACGCGGTACCACATCTCTCTGATCATGTCCAGTTCAGTATCGCTGAACGTGGTGAAGTCATTATCAATATCGAAGACCGGCGTAACGATCGGACCCGTCTGGTTGTCCGTTCGCTGACTCGGCCAGTCCTGAGTCTCCGTGTGACCGTCAAAATCCAGGTAGATGCTGACAGAAGCACCCGGCAGACTATTGAGCCTCGGGATGGCCGTAAGAGGATTGGTGAGCAGCGATCGCATTTCCAGCTGTTCGCCCGGCCGCACCGCAGGGACCGTCCGGCGCCTGCGAGTTCCGCTCGAAACCAACCAGCTTGCAAACAGTCCCCGGATTCCGAAATTGGGTGCCATCGCTTGATCCCGACAGACTTCGACTGGGAAACAACAGGTGTTCCAAAAACGGCACTGTGCTACTGGACAAAGCCGCATCTTCGATATCGGACGCGGAACCGCCCCCAAAACCAACAGTTCAGAGTTGTCAAGGCCGAAATTTCGTCGAATTCGAACACTGTCGGGATCATTCAGGTTGTGACGGCCTCTGAGAATCCTGGCAATCTTTGACGGTCTTCCTGATTGTGCCAAACAAGTTTCCCATATGCCTCCCAATGCCACTCTGCTTTGCAGGACTTTCTTATTTTTCAGACGCAGTCCGTTTTGCTGTTTTCCTGAAATAACTGTCATCGTTCCAGAATCGTTCCCAACGACAACGTTGCGTAAGGAGCCTCCGGGTGTCGCTTGACTCAGATGATTTCCCGGAAAACCCACGTACTGCTGTCGAAGCCGCCTGCCTGCAAATGCAGAAAGACCTGCGACTGTTTCTTCTCGGTATTCTTCGCAGCCCACACCTCGCCGATGACGCCTGGCAACGCACCGTCGTACTTGCACTCCAGTCCTCCCACGCCGCCCGCCCCGAAACAATCCGCGGCTGGCTCTTTCAAATCGCTCTCAACGAAGCTCGAAAAATCCTCCGCGAAAATCGCAAACAGTCCGCTCTGACAGATCCTGCCAGCCTCGCTGGTGCCTCTTCATACGTCGCATTCCGCGATGCACCCTCCTTCACCTCGCCAGACTTCCACGTTATCCGTCAGGAGACCAGAAAAATCGTTCAGGAATGCCTGAAATCGCTGCCACCAGAACAACAGGAAGTCATTCGGCAGCGTATTTATCTTGGTCGAACGTTCACCGAAATCTCTGCCGACCTCAATTTACCGCTCGGCACAGTACTCACATGGTGCCGCCGTGGTATCCTTCGACTTAAAGATCACCCGAGGCTGAAAGACCTTATGAAAGACTAATGCCCCGATATGTCCCCCAGCCCCCCCAGATCATCAGCCGCAACTGCGTTCCACGGCACTCCAATCCCTGATACAGCGCCATCTCCCGACGCAATGGACCGATGGAACGCCGTTGCCTACCTGCTCGGAGAACTTCCGCAGCCGGCGCGGGCGTGCTTCGAAGACCGCATGGCTGCCGATCATCAGCTTTGCGAGGAATTCCTCGCATCCATCAAACTCATCGCCGCACTCAGCCCGCCGGACTCGCACAACGCAGCCTCGTACAACGCAGCCTCGCAGTCCGCGCCACTTTGGCACCAGTCCAAGCCTTCCACGGGACGCCGTCAGAGCAGAAAAGTCGTCCCGGCTTTCGCCGCACTGGCCGCCGCCACGGTCGCCGCATTCTCACTCTACCCCCCGGAAGTCCGCAGCACCGACAGCCTCCGCGATGCCGTCGCTCTCTCCAGCATTCTGGCGAATTCCTCCCTGGCAATTGACCCTTCTTCAGAAATCAACTCAGATCCCGACTCCCCAATTCCCCACCTGGCCGAACATCTCGAAACTCCAGGCTGGCTGCTCACAGCGGTTGATCTCGACGAACGCCACTCCAACCCAGAGAATCCCGCAACTGAAGATGACGAAGCTATTTTTTGATCGCTAAACCTCACGGCAGCCGAAACCTCCCCAAATGCTTATCGTCTCTCCCGGATTGCTTCTGCTCAGCACACTTGCGGCGTCAATCATCCTGACGACCCCAGGTGCACTCTCCAATCAGGCGGCGATCACCGACGAAAAAAACAACACCTCGGAAAAAGTCGATAAGCCACAGAAACACACTAAAACGTTCTCTGTCGAGGACCAAAAAGCTGCCCTCGAATTTATCCGCGAACATCACCCCGAACTCAGCCACCTGCTCGAACAGCTCCAAAAATCCCGCCCCGACGAGTTCCGCTCCGCACTTCGGGACCTCATCCCACAAACTCAGGCCATCCTCCGCATGAGAGACCGCTTGCCCGCCCGCTACCCCGCTCAACTCGCTGCATGGAAGCGTGACTCCCAGATTCGGCTACTCATGGCACGATGGTCGCGCAGCCAGGATCCTCAGATCGAAACACAGGTCCGAGAACTCATCGCTGACCGGCAAATGGGTCGAAAAATCGAACTCGAAGCCGAACAACAGCGAATCGCCGAACAACTCCTCAAAGTCCAGGAACAACTCAAAGCCCTCCACGGCGACCCACAGCAACTCATCTCCACCGAATGGGATCAACTCGCCCGCCGCGCAAGCGCCGCAACCCGCTCCACAAAAACACCGGCAACTCCGAGCGGTAAAACGCCCGCTCGCCCGGCAAAAGCCGCTAAAAGTTCGCCGTCCAACTCCCCATCCACGGCCCCCGCCAATTCCGCTTCACCCGCTCAACCCTGACCTCCAGCCCTCCCTCAAGGAACTCCCATGCGACACGGATTTCTGTTGACAGCGGCCGCATTCGCCCTGACGTTCACGTCAACGCCCGCACTCGCTGCCTTTGAAGATTCCGCCACGATCCCACCCGTCTCGCAGCGATACATCTCCCCAGATGCCGGCGGCGAAGCGCCGGACTTTCAGAAGCACGTGACACCGCTGCTCGGCAAACTCGGCTGCAATGGCCGAGCCTGTCACGGGTCCTTTCAGGGACGCGGTGGCTTCCGCCTGTCGCTCTTCGGCTACGACTTCAAAACAGACCACGACGAACTCTTTGGTCGCATTGATCCAGAAGTCCCCGCTGACAGTCTGATTCTCCAGAAAGCCACAATGCAGGTTCAACACGACGGGGGCCAGCGAATTAAACCCGGATCCTGGGAATACCATCTGCTCCTCCGCTGGGTCCAGGCGGGCTCCCAGCCCCGAACTGAGAATCCACCTTCCCTCCTGCGACTCGAAGTCACACCGTCCGAAATTCTCTTCACTTCCCAGGACCAGCAGCAAAAACTAACGGCCATCGCAGTCTGGTCGGATGGCAGTCGGGAAGATGTGACCACGCTCTGCCGATTCCAGACAAACGATGATCAGGTTGCAGACATTACCCAGGAAGGACTCGTCACTGCAGCTTCCCCCGGTGACACGCATGTCGTCGCCTTCTATGACAGCGCTGTGGTTCCTGTCCCGGTGATTCGCCCCGTTTCACCCCAGTACGGTGACAAGTACCCCAGCGTACCAGCCCCCACGAAAGTTGATCAGCTCGTCGTCCAAAAGCTCCGTAAGGTCGGCATCATTCAGTCTGATCTCTGCACCGACGCTGAGTTTCTCCGCCGGGTCAGTCTCGATGTCACAGGCACACTTCCAACCCCTTCCGAAGTTCGTACTTTCCTGCTCGATCAGGCCCCCGATAAGCGTTCTCGCAAAATCGACGAACTCCTCGAACGCCCCGGCTACGTCGCCTGGTGGACCACAAAACTCTGTGACTTCACTGGAAACAGCGACGACAAACTCAATAACGTTACCCCTGTACAGGGCGAAGCCTCCAAACACTGGTACGCGTGGCTCGAAAAACGCGTCCGCACCAACGAGCCCTATGACAAAATCATGGAAGGCATCGTGATGGCGGTCAGCCGCGATCCCGGAGAATCCTACGAAGACTACTGCACCAACGTTTCAAAGCTCTACCACAAGGATGGCCCAGGTGCCGCCGGCTATGCTGATCGACAGGGACTTGCACACTTCTGGGCGCGCCAAAACTTCCAGACATCCGAAGATCGCGTTATCGCGTTCGCCTATACATTCCTTGGCACCCGCATCCAGTGTGCGCAGTGCCACAAACATCCGTTCGACCAGTGGACGCAGGATGACTTCAAACAGTTCGAAGGCTTCTTCAAGTCCACTGCTGGTCGACAGGCTCCTCGCCCTGATGCCAAGGCCGACTACGATCGCATGCTGGCACAATTCGAAAAGGCAAAGGAAGTAAAGGGCAATGACCTCCGCCGAATCCTCGCAGATGAAGTCCGCGGCGGCGCCACAATCCCGCTCGCAGAAGTCTATGCGGTAAAAGCACAGCCGACCCCACAACGCCGTGGGCCAGCCCGTAATAATCCCCGCGCTGCAATCGCTCCCCCAACAGCAAAGATTCTCGCCGGCCCCGTGGTCGATCTGACTCAGTACCAAGATCCCCGCCAGCCACTCATGGACTGGCTGCGGTCCCCGGAAAACCCGCTTTTCGCCAAAGCATTTGTCAATCGCGTCTGGGCCGCCTATTTCAATGCCGGTATTGTCAGTCCCGCCGACGACCTCAATCTTGCCAACCCTCCTGTCAACGCCGAACTGTTCAATTACCTTGCCAAAGGCTTCATTGAAAACGGCTTTGATATGAAGTGGCTGCATCGCGAAATCCTCAACAGCCGCACATACCAGCTCAGCTGGATACCCAATTCCACCAACCGCCAGGACGAACGCAATTTCAGCCACGCTGTCCCCCGCAGACTCCCAGCCGAAATCGCTGTCGATGTCCTCCTCCAGGCTACACTTAACAACACTCGAAACGCCGAATTTGTCACCAGCCTCGACAAACGCGCTGTGGCCATCCCCGGCGCCGGGCTTCGTCGCAGTTCTCGCAGTCCCGCAGACTATGCCCTCACCGTCTTCGGCAGATCCATCCGCGAAAGCAACTGTGACTGCGATCGCAGTGAAGAACCAAGCCTTCTCCAAACTATTTTTCTTCGCAATGACAGCCAGGCCCTCGCACTCCTCGATGCCAATGATGGCTGGCTCGCCGAAATCGCCAAACAACACAATCTCACCTTCACTCGCCGCTCATCCCCGGATGGGGCTGACGTCGCTCGCGAACGCCAGCGACTCGCCCAGCGTGAACCGATGAAGGAACGTTTCATCGCCAGGGTGAAACGACTCAAAGCCCAAATCGCCGAAGCAGAAAAAGATAACGCCGAACGACAGGTTACATCCCTGCGCAACCAGCTGAAAACGCTCCGCGAACAAGCCAAAACCCAGGGGATTATCGAGCCTGAAGACGAAAATGCTGCCGCTGCAGAGAATTCACCTGCAGGAGTTAACCTGCCCCCCGAATTCAACGCCGAAGAAATCATTACTGAAGCCTGGCTGAGAACGCTCTCACGCTTCCCCACGGCCGATGAAATCCAGACCGCCCAGACCCATATCAAGGAAGCTCAGGATCCCGTTGAAGGTATCCGCAGCGTCCTCTGGGCACTCCTCAATACCCGCGAATTTGTTGTCAATCACTAATCACAGCCTCTTTTCACTCGCTGCCCCTCATCTTCTCTTACTCCCCTACCTCACCTCGTCAGTTTTCAATGGAGTTTCCAGGATGGCATTCTTTAAGAACTGTGACGGCGTCGGTCGTCGCGAAGTGCTCCGCGCCGGCGTCTTCGGAGCAACTGGTCTGACCATGGCCAGCTACGCCCAAATGGCAGCGGCCAGCGGCGTAAATCCCAACGCCAAAGGTAAAGCTGCGATCTTCATCAATCTCAACGGTGGTCCATCCCACATGGACACCTTCGACCTCAAGCCCGATGCCCCTTCCGAATATCGCGGTGAGTTCAATCCAATCCAGACCAATGTCCCCGGCATTGCCATTTCGGAATACCTGCCGAAAATCGCCGCCTGCATGGACAAGTTCACCCTCCTTCGCGGAGTTTCCCATTCCGTCGCCGCCCACGAACTTGGCACCAAATACGTCAATACGGGTAACCGTCCTCTGCCGTCACTCGAGTTTCCCGGCTACGGCGCCGTCATCACCAAAGAACGCCCAGGCGTTCCCGAACTGCCGCCCTTCGTCGCCATTCCCAACAGTTCCCAGCGACCAGGGTACCTCGGCGTCAAGTATGCCCCGATGAACACTACGTCCACGCCGCAGATCGGACAACCCTACAAAGTACGCGGCATCACCATGGCCGGCGGACTCACCATCGAAGACATCGAAAAACGCCGCAGCCTCCTCTCACAACTGGACCGCACCTTCAGTGACGTTGAAAAGGACAACCAATTGCTCGATGGCATGGACGAGTTCGGTCGTCAGGCACACGCCGTCATCACTTCCACTAAAGCGCGCGAAGCCTTCGATATCGGCCGAGAATCGCCGGATTTCGCCAAGTCCTTCGGCACCTCCCAGTTCGGCTCCAGCTGCCTGCTGGCGCTCCGGCTGGTCGAAGCGGGTGTTCGCTTTGTTACTGTCTCCAACGGCGGCTGGGATACCCATCGCGATAACTGGACCTCACTCAAAACCCGTTTGCTCCCGGCACTCGATGAAGCCATCTCCGGACTTTTCACCGGACTGGCCGCCCGCGGATTGCTCGAATCCACCGTCGTGTACGTCACAGGTGAATTCGGCCGTACGCCGAAAATTAATCAGGAACGCGTCGGACGCGATCACTACCCACGCAATATGTTCATGCTGCTCGCCGGTGGCGGGGTCCGCGGAGGACAAGTACTGGGTGAAAGCGACGAAACCGCCAGCATGCCCAAACATGAAGGCTTCTCGCCCGATGACGTCGCTGCCAGCTTCTACCACGCTATGGGCATCGACCACACCTATGAATATCATACATCCACAGGGCGTCCTGTCATGATTGTCCGTGATGGTAAGCTGATCCCGGGACTTTTTGCCTGAAAAGCAACTTTCGAATACCTCTGATCGAAATCTGCCGCCCCTCGAAGACTCTGTTCGTCGAGGGGCGTCTTTTTTCAAGCATCTCAATAGAAATCAGCGATAAAACCAGGAAACTGGTGCATCAGCAGTCGCTGCTCAGCACCCATCCTCGGGCCTGCAGTGTTTCTGACTCAGTTTGCTTCCAGCATCATGCACGTTGACCGAGCGTTCACTTGTCGTCATTCCCGCCTGTCCGCTGCAGCCTGTGTACTCCACGAACACCACTACTCTTCGCACGGGAAAACAACAATGAGGTGCGGCAAGAATTATGAAACACCGTCCGGGCTCGCCTCCCGGAGATCTTTTCTGAGCACTGCGGCCGCCGGAGTCACCGCGGGACTTACCATGGACAGTTCGCCTGCTGCTGCCAGTCAGTCGTCGTCTGTTCACAGTGTAACACTCGAATCTGGCGATCTGGAGGTCGTCATCGGCGATAATTCAGCTGCCGACTCGCACAGGGCTGGCTACAACGGTGTCTGGAGCCTCAAGCATAGACTGGCCAATCGCAGCCTGTTTGTGCCTGGCATTGCAGGACTCAATCTCGAACATATCATCAACGGTACACCAATCGACTCGGATGAACTGTTCTTTGAACCGCGACGGTCACCCATGACATTGCAGCCCGTCAGCAGAAACTCCGTACGGCTGCATCAGCCAGTGACGCTCGCCACAGGTGTCGAAAGCACAACACTATTCTCACTTTCCGCGCCGAATGTGCTTGACATGCACTTTGAATGTGTACCACGAAAGTCAGTTTTTCCCCATGGCTATCTGTCACTGTTCTGGGCCAGCTATATCCACGCTCCGACGGACAAATCTATGTATTTTCTCGGCAATCTCGCCGATCAGTCTCCCGCGTGGACTCAACTGTGCACGCAGTTTCATAACGACCAAAGCACCGTGAAGCATCGCAGCGACAACTACGAAGCCACGTGGGATCAGGATCAGCGCGAAGCCCTCTTTCGCAACTTTTCAAAACTTCGCTTCGAAAGCCCGTTTTTCTACGGTAACTTCGGTGAGCTGATGTGGGTGGTGCTGTTTGATTCCAGTGAAGGAATACGCCTGACACATTCCCCCAGCGGCGGTGGTTTTGACAACTCCCGTCGCACTTCAAATCCCGCCTGGGACTTCCAGTTTCTGATCCGCAATCCCAAGGTCAACATGACTCATGGCTTTGCAGTCCGCACAATTCTCTGCCCCGCCTTCGACCATAACCTGCTGCCTGATATGGCGAATGAATGGCAACAATTGACTCGAAACAGCGTTCAGAGGTGATTGAATTGACCTGTCCAGCAACACCGCAACTGTCAGGAACGCAGGAGCGATCTTGCGGCTGGGCGAATGCAGGCCCTCCGCCCGCCACGTTTGGGTTTATAGGCTTCCATCGCAGCCAGCCGACCTGCGACGTGGCTGAATAACCGATCAAAGTCACCCACCAAAGTAACCCATTGACTAAATGTCAGCTGAAGTTTACGAAGGCAA
>Ga0172376_10002178_pt1 | contig 24245 bp, 21 predicted proteins | sample Lak35m_FD_121114 | JGI IMG/M metagenome (GOLD analysis project Ga0172376, IMG submission 121114) | Freshwater microbial communities from Kabuno Bay, South-Kivu, Congo - kab_092012_35m | ecosystem: Environmental > Aquatic > Freshwater > Lake | place: Democratic Republic of the Congo: South-Kivu...
GCGCACCCCGTCGAACAGGGCCTCCTTGTCCTCCTGGAAGTCCTTGTTGTAGGCCAGGGGCAGACCCTTGATCATCGTCAGCAGCCCGATCAGATGGCCGAACACCCGTCCGCTCTTGCCGCGCACCAGCTCCGGGACATCGGGATTCTTCTTCTGGGGCATCAGGCTGCTGCCGGTGGCGCAGCGATCGCTGAGGCTGACGAAAGCGAACTCCTCGCTGGCCCAGAGGATCACCTCCTCGCTCAGCCGGCTGAGATGCACCATCACCAGCGAGGCAGCGGCCATGAACTCGACCGCAAAGTCACGATCGCTGACGGCATCGAGCGAATTGTCGTAAAGCGCAGCAAAACCGAGGCCAGCGGCGGTGTGGCGACGGTCGATCGGCACCGGCGTACCGGCCAGGGCGGCAGCCCCCAGCGGGCAGATGTCCACCCGCCGACGCACATCGGCCAGGCGGTCGCGATCGCGCTCGGCCATGGCGATGTAGGCGAGCAGGTGATGGGCGAGCAGGATCGGCTGGGCCCGCTGCAGGTGGGTGTAGCCGGGGATCAGGGTCTCGGCATGGGCCTCGGCCTGGGCCAGCAGGGCGGCCTCATAGCGCAGCAGGCCTCGATCGATCTCATCGATGCGTCGCCGCAGCCAGAGGCGCAGATCGGTGCCGACCTGATCATTGCGACTGCGGCCGGTATGCAGCTTCTTGCCGAGCGGTCCGAGCTTTTCGATCAGGCGCCGCTCGACGGCGAAGTGCACATCCTCATCGGCCAGGCCCGGCTGGAAGCAGCCGCTGGCGGCCTCGCCGCGGATCGCCTCCAGCCCCTCCACCAGCTGTTCGGCCTCCCCGGAGCTGATCACCCCGCAGGCGGCCAGCATGCGGGCATGGGCCACCGAACCATCGAGATCCTCCTGCAGCAGGGTGATATCGAAACCGATCGAGGCATTGAAGCGCTCAATGGCCGGATGCAGGCCCTGCTCGAAGCGATCACTCCAGCCGGCGGCACTGCTGCCGGTGACACTGCTGCCGGTGACACCGCCGGTGACGCCGCCGGAGGCAGCCGCTGAGGAGGATTGGGAGGCCATCACGATCCGGGAGTCAGCGCTCCGATCCAGACAATCGCCCAGCTTGACAGCCGCGCCGGGGCCGGTGGCACGCCACCCAGCGGCTCCTGGGCCGCCGCTGCCCAGGGCTGATTCAAACTCGGCGCGAGGGCTGCGGCCGCAGCAGAGGGGGGCAACCCGCTCCTGGCAGCGTCTGGGGTGCTGAAGTCCTCGCATGGTGCCGGTGCCCCGTACGACTGGCGAAACCGGCACTTTGAAGCGGCCCTGCGCCGCTGCCGTCAGGCCGCCGGGAGCGAGGGCCGCAGCCCGCCTGCGCGCACCTTGAGCACCACCATCGAGGCGTCATCCTGCAGCGGATGATCGGGGCCCACAAAGCGGTCCAGGCGCAGGAACAGCTGATCCAGCACCGCCTGGGCGCCCAGGCCGGAGCGGCAGACGCTCTGGAAGGCCCGCAGCAGGCGCTCCTCCTCGAAGCGATCGCCACGCAAACCGCAGGCCTCGGTGACGCCATCGGTGTAGTACAGCAGCACATCACCGGGGTCGAGAAATACTTCGCCGCAGCCATATTCCGCTTCCCGCTGCAGACCGATCAGCAGGCCCGGGGCATCGAGGCGCTCGACCCGCCCCTGCTGCCGCCGCCACAGCAGCGGTGGATTATGGGCGGCATTGGCATAACGCAGACGCCGCCGCTGCGGCTCGTAGTCGGAATAGAACAGCGTCACGAACCGGTGCGAATGGGCCAGATCCTCCTGGGCCAACCGGTTGAGATCGTGCAGGATGCGATCGGGCGGCAGGCCGCTGAGCACCTCGGCCCGCAACATGCCGCGCAGCAGGGTCATCAGCAGGCCCGCCGGCACACCCTTGCCCATCACATCGCCGATCACCACGGCCCAGGGACCCTGCTCACGCCAGCGACCGATCCGGTCCGGCTGCACCGGGATGAAGTCGTAGTAATCGCCCCCCAGCTCAAAGGCGGGCCGGCAGCGGGCCGCCAGTTCCACGCCTTCGATCACAGGACAGTGATCCGGCAACAGCTGGGCCTGGATCTCGGCACCGATGCTCAGCTGGCGATCCAGCCGTTCATGGCGACGCATGTCCTGGCGCAACAGCTCGTTTTCCAGGGCCACACCACAGAGATCGGCCACCAGCTGCAGATGGCGACGATGGATGTCACTCCAGCTGTAGCCGCAGCGAGCACTGAACACATACAGCCGGCCCCGCTGCAGGCCGCGGGCCATCACCGAGGTGGCATGCACCTGAGCCGGTCGCAGCAGAGCAGCGACCAGCGGATCGAGCAGGGCCGCCACCGCCTCCGCTCCCGAGGCCGCCTGCAGCTGGCTGTCGGGCAGGGCCAGCAGCCGTTGCAGCAGTTCGGTGCAGCGCTCACCAGGGGTGATCTGCACCTGATCGCGCCACAGCCGACCATCGGCATGGAACACCAGCAACAGCGACCCCTCGGCCTCCACCAGCCGGGAGGCCAGCACCGGCACCAGTTCCAGCAGACGGTTGAGGTTGGTGAAGCTGCGCAGCGCAAAGGCGAGCGAAGCGAGCAGCTCCTGGTTGCGGCGCTGTTCGCGGCTGAGGCTGTCGAGCAGCTGACGCAGGCTGGCGGCAGCGGTGAGGCGACCGACCGCCGGGACCTGGCCAGAACCGGCCCCAGCGGCCCCCGCAGCCGCAGCCGCAGCCGTGGCCGACCCGCCGGACCCGCCGTTGCTGGGCGAGGGCGACCAGGATCCGGAAGGTGGCCCGGCGGAGCGCGACGGGCGACGGGGCGGCGAGCTGCCCACAGAGCGGCCGCAAGGAGCACGAAACGTAGCAACATCAGCCGGGATCGTCGGCCCCGGTGCAGCGGCAGCGTCACAGGGCCGGGCCGCCGTGGCGGCACAACACACCCCGAGCGAGCGCAGGACGTCAGCACGAGAGGACCGGGTCAGCCGGCCGGGCCAGCGGTTCGGGCCTGCCAGCCGATCGCCGGCATCCGCCTGGATCGATCAGCCCGCCAGCAGAGCCTCGACAAACTCAAAACTGTTGAACGGGCGCAGATCGCGGATCCCCTCACCGGCGCCGATGAAGCGGATCGGCAACTGCGCCTCGGAGGCCACCGCCAGGGCGACGCCGCCACGGGAGCTGCCATCGAGCTTGGTGATCACCACACCGGTGAGACCGGCGGCGCTGGCGAAGGCCAGTGCCTGGCGCAATCCGTTCTGGCCCTGGCTGGCATCAAGAACCAGCAGCGATTCCACCGCCGCCTCGGGCGCCAGCCGATCGATGATCCGCCGCACCTTGCTCAGCTCTTCCATCAGGTTGTGCTTGGTCTGCAGGCGGCCGGCGGTATCGACCAGCACCAGCTCGGTGCCACGGGAGCGGGCGGCACCGATGGCATCGAACACAATCGCGGCGGGATCGGCATTGGCCGTGGTGTTGGCCACCACCGGCACACCACTGCGCTCACCCCACACCTGCACCTGTTGCACGGCGGCAGCGCGAAAGGTGTCGGCAGCGGCGATCAGGCAGCTGTAGCCGCTGCGCACCGCCAGGTTGGCGAGCTTGCCGAGGGTGGTGGTCTTGCCGACGCCGTTCACGCCCACCAGCAGCCAGATGTTGAGACGATCGCGCTGCGGGGCCAGCAGCGGTGCGCTGCTGGCGGTGACCGGCCTGTCGAGCAGATCGCGCAGCTGTTGCTTGAGAAAGCGCAACCCCTCGGCCGGATCGACCACCTCCTGATTCAGCCGCCGCCGCAGGACATCCAGCACCTGATCGGTGGCCTGTACGCCCACATCGGCCCGCAGCAGGGTGGTCTCGAGATCATCGAGCACCTCCGGGGTGAGCGGATCATCGCCCAGGTTCTCCAGCAGTTGGCTGACGAAGTTGCGGCGGGTCTTCTCCAGACCGCGCCGCAACCGGGCCAGCCAGTCGATCTCCTCCAGCGAGACATCCTCGACGCGACGCCCCTGGGCCGCCAGCACCTCCGCCGACCAGGTGAAGGTGTCATCGAACGCCCCGAGCTGGGGCTCGCTCTCCACCGCGGCGGTGGCAGGCGGCAGGTCAGCGGGCTGGGCAACGCTGGGCTGGGCAGCGGCGGGCTGGGCTGCAGCAGGGCTGGCGCTGGTGATCTCCTGCAGGCGCTGCTGACGCTGGGCCGCAGCCCGTTCGAGCAACGACAGCCCCGGGGCCGGCTCAGGGCTGGCGGCAACGGCGGCGGCCGGCAGCGGCGCCGGGACCCCCTGCTCGGGTGCCGGTGCTGGCTGGACCTGGCCTGCGGGCGGGGGAGCTGCCGCTGCCGGCGGGATCGACGCGACCACCTCGCCGACGGAGGGAGCCAAGGCGGCAGGGCCATCCAAGGCCACAGCGGCCGCCGGAGCCTCGGGCGGGGCCGGAGCTGGCGGCGGCGGGGCGGTAGGGGCGGTGGCGGTAGGGGCGGTGGCCGGCGGCGGGGCCGGCTCAGGGCTGGCGGCAACGGTGGCGGCCGGCAGCGGCGCCGGGGCCACCTGCTCGGGTGCCGGCGCTGGCTGGACCTGGCCTGTGGGCGGGGGAGCTGCCGCTGCCGGCGGGATCGACGCGACCGCCTCGCCGACGGAGGGGGCTGGGGGCGATGCCTCAGCCGCCGCGGCCTGCTGGGCCTTCAGGCGCGCATAGGCCTGGCGAGCCCAGTCGAGGGCGGCCTGATCGACGGCGCCAACCGCCGGCACCGCCGCCGCCGGCACCGCAGGCCCCAGCGGCGCCACTGGTGCTGCGGCCGGGCCGGCAGCTGCGGCGAGGTCGGATTCGGCCGGTGCGGCATCAGCGGGATGCTCGGCCGCCGGGCCGTCCGCTGGCGGCGGCGCAGCCCCTGGCTCGGCAGCCGCAACGACCGGCGGTTCGCTGGAGCCGCTCTCAGCAGCAGCGGCGGAACGTCGGAACCAATCGAACACCATGGACAGCTACACGCTTGCAGTAGTGAAGCGTCGCAGGACGCCATTGATCATGCGCCGCCCCTGCTCATCGCTCCAGCGATTGGCCAGCTCGACGGCCTCATTGCAGGCCACAGCGGCCGGTGTGCCGAACTGTTCCAGGTCGACCACCGCCAGGCGCAGGATGTCGCGATCGATGCGGGGCAGACGGGTGAGACGCCAGCCCTCCATCACCCGATCCAGGCGCTGATCGATCGTGACCCGATCGCGCAGCACCGCCCGGGCCCTGTCGATCGCCCCGCGACGCACCGCCGGCTGGTCGCTCATCAACAGCAACCGCGGCAACTCCAGGCTGGCGGAGAGGCGATTGAGCGCCTGTTCCGCCTGGCCCAGCCCATCGCGCAGATGCTGGCGCACCCGGGGCAGACGGGCTTCGCCATCCTGCTGCAGCTCACTGTCGAGCAACTGCTGCTGGGCCTGCTGCAGATCGGCGGCGCTGCGGTCGAGCACTTCGCGCAGATGCTGGCCCAGGCTGGTGAGCACCTGCAGCAGCAGGGTCTCCAGGCTGGCATCGGCCAGCCGGGCCTCGCTGCCATCGCGATCGCTGACCTGACCCAGCATCAGCAGGGCAAGCTCACGGGAGAGGGTTGCGGACTGCATTCAGACGGACTGCATTCAGGAGAGCTGGGGGGCGCGCAACTGAGCCAGCAGGCTGGAGAAGCTGCGATTCGAACTGGTGGACTCCCGATCATCGGGGCTGACGATGCCGGCGGAGATGATCGTGCGGAAGGCCTCCTCCACACTCAGGTTGATATCGCGCACGGCACGCTCCGGCACGACCGCATACCAACCGGTGGTGGGATTGGGGGCGGTGGGGATGAACACGCTGAGCATCGTGTCATCGGGAAAGCCGGCCTGCACCGCTGAGCCGATGCTGCCGGTGACAAACCCGAGGGCATACAGCCCTTCGCGCGGATACTCGAGCAGCACCACACGCCGGAAGCGATTGGCGTTGCCCTGCAGGAAGGTTTCCAGCAGCTGCTTGAGGGTCTTGTAGACCGAACCGGCCAGGGGGATGCGCAGCAGGGTGCCCTCCCCGAATTCCAGCAGCCAGCGGCCGACGATGTTGCGGGCCATCAGCCCGATCAACAGGATCCCGAGCAGCGGCACCAGCAGACCCAGCCCGAGATTGAGCAGCTCCTGCAGCAGCGGGTTGAGGGTGTTGAACGGATTGAGCTGCTTGGGGATCGAGGTGAGGAACGCCAGCACAAAACGGCTGACCGTGGTGGCCAGCCAGATGGTGGTGGCGAGCGGAATGACCACCAGCAGACCGGCGATCAGATCGTTCTTGAGATCCTGCTGCAGGCGCGTGGCCAGGGGCTGATCAGGGCGGGAACTGGAGGGGACCAACGGAATCGTGCTGAGAGTGCCGGCGGGAATGGATGGAAGCTAACCAGCCGCCAGGCGGATCTGTCAGCCCTGGCCGCGTATTCAGAGCAGGCTGCCGAGGGCGAGGATCGTGAAGGCGAGGATCAGAACCACGGCGCCGCCCGAGTTGCCCCAGCGGCGCTGGTTCAAGGTGATGCGGGAGGTCTGCTCCGCCTGCCTGACCTGGGTCTCCATCTGCTCCAGCTGGCGATCCACGAAGCCCTGGGCGACCTCCTTCTTCTGGGCGGCGCTGGCGTTGGCCGGAATCTGGCCGGTGGCTTCCGCCTGCTTGATCAGTTGCTCCAGCAGGGCCGGATCCTTGGCCTGCAGGCGCGCCGCCTGCAGCTGCCCCTGCTTGGCGGCCAGCTGCTGGTCGGTCTGCTGCTGCATGATCTGGTCGCCACCGAAGCAGATCGGCAGCGATGCGGTCAGCAGCACCGCCAGCAGGGCGCTGACAATGCCGACACTCCAGAGAATCGGCGTGCGGGCCCCGGAGCCGGCCGTCTCGGAGCGCGAGGACAGATACATCAGCACCAGACCGACCAGGGCCATGGGCGACTGGTTGATCAGGCGATCGACCACCAGCTGGCGGAAGGGCTCCTGGCTCCAGTCCCAGAGGCTGACCAGCGCCCCCATCTGCAGCAACAGCAGCACCACCAGCGTGATCCCGATCCAGCGCAGCAAGGGGCTGAAACGGGAGGAAACGGCCGCCGTCACGATGGGAACAGTCATCGGAATCACGAACTCTACCGAGCGATGAGCCAATCTCAACCGGCGCGCCAGCCGCGCCCCAGCCCCGTCCCCATCGCGCCGACGGCGCTGGCGGCGGCCCTCAAGGCAGAGGCGCAGCGGCTCGGCTTCGACCCGGTGGGTCTGACCCGGGCCGTGCCCGACGCCCGGATGCAACTGCGCAACGCCGCCCTGGAACGCTGGCTGGCGGCAGGCCACCACGGCGCCATGGGCTGGATGGAGGATCCGCGCCGCCGCCGGATCGAGGCCCTGTTGCCGGGGGTGCGCAGCGTGCTGGTGGTGGGCCTGCCCTATTACGTGCACGCCAGCCATCGCGACGGTTCGCTCAAGGTGGCCCGCTATGGCTGGGGGCGCGACTACCACCGGGTGATCGACAAACGGCTGCGGCAACTCGGGCGCTGGCTGGAGCAGCAGGTGCCGCAGGACCGCTGGCGCGCCTGTGTCGACAGTGCGCCGCTGCCGGAGAAGGCCTGGGCGGAGCAGGCGGGGCTGGGCTGGATCGGCAAGAACGGCAACCTGATCCACCGCCGCCGCGGCTCCTGGCTGCTGCTCGGAGAACTGCTCACCAGCCTGGAGCTGCCCGCCGATCCAGCGGCCGTGGCCCTCTGCGGCAGCTGCAGCCGCTGTCTCGATGCCTGCCCCACCGGCGCGATCGTCGAACCGTTCGTGGTCGATGCCCGCCGCTGCATTGCCTATCACACGATCGAGAACCGCGAATCGCTGCTGCCGCCCGCTGTGGCCGAACACCTGCAGGGGTGGGTGGCGGGCTGCGACATCTGTCAGGAGGTATGCCCCTGGAATGGCGCCGAGCTGGAAAGCAGCAGCGATCCGGAGCTGCAGCCGCGCCCCTGGCTGCTGGAGCTGCGGGCCGAAACAGCCCTGAACTGGACGGATTCGCAGTGGCAGGAACAGCTGCAGGCCTCGGCGCTGCGGCGGATCCGCCCCTGGATGTGGCGGCGCAATCTGCGTGCTGCCCTGGGTGAAAATGACGTCAGTCCCTAGGGTGGGCGCATTCGTGATTCGCCCGTGAGCCGGCGCCTCAGGCCGTTCCGCATCCTTCTCCCCCTGGCCGGGGCCCTGCTGCTCACGGGCATCGCCCCGGCCAGGGCCCTGGTGCCCTATGTCTACATCCCGCAGGCGCCCGCAATGCAGGCGGCCGGGCTGGAGATCGCCCAGATGGCGGCACGGTTGCTGCGCATGGGCCAGGCGAGCGATGCAGCGCGGCTGGCGGAGCTCACCGTGCAACTGCTGCCCAACGATCCCCGCGGCTGGGTGCTGCTGGCGGAGGCCCAGCTGCGCAGCAACGCCATGGATAAGGCCGCCCTGGCGCTTGAAAAGGCCAAGCGGCTCGATCCGGGCAATCCCGGCATCTGGTTCGCGGAGGGTTCGCTGGCCCTGCGCAACGGCAAGCCGGATCAGGCCCTGGGCCTGCTGCGCCGGGGCATTGAACTCGATGGCCGCAATGCCGGCGCCTATTTCGATCTGGGCAACGCCAACCTGCTGCTGGGGCGGCCGGATGCAGCGCTCAGCGCCTTCGCGACCGCGGTATCGCTGCGGGCTGATTTCTGGGAGGCGATCAACAACCAGGGCCTGGTGCTCTACGAGACCGGCCGCAGCACCGAGGCGATCCAGCACTGGCGGCGGGTGCTGAAGCTGCAGCCCGATGTGGCTGAGACCAACCTGGCCCTGGCCGCGGTTCTGTTCCAGGGTTCGGCCCAGGACCAGCAGGAGGCCCTGCGGCTGGCGGAGAAGGCCCTGGCCGCAGATCCCAACTATGTGCTGGAGTCGTTTCAGAAGGAGCAGCTCTGGGGCCCGAAGCTGCGGGCCAGCACCACCCGGCTGCTCGCCCAGCCGCCGCTCAAGGCAGCGGTCGAGCGGGCCAACGCCAATGCCGGCAGCAGCGATGGCGATGAGCCCTGATCCCCGCCCCGGCGGCGATGGCGCCGGGGCACGATCTGTAGGCTGAGCCGCGACCGCCGCCCGCAGACCCCCAGCACCGGATGGCCGAGCAGCGCCCCCAGCAACAGCCCGGCGACGGCAACGACGATCGGATCGAGGCGATCGCCCTCCACCAGGAGATGCAGCGCTCCTATCTCGAGTACGCGATGAGCGTGATCGTCGGGAGAGCCCTGCCCGATGTTCGCGATGGCCTCAAACCGGTGCAGCGCCGGATTCTCTACGCGATGCACGAGCTGGGGCTGACGCCGGAGCGGCCCTTTCGCAAATGCGCCCGCGTCGTGGGCGATGTGCTGGGCAAGTACCACCCCCATGGCGACCAGGCCGTCTACGACGCACTGGTGCGGCTGGTACAGACCTTCTCCAGCCGCCATCCGCTGCTGGATGGCCACGGCAACTTCGGCTCGGTGGACGATGATCCGCCCGCAGCAATGCGTTATACCGAAACACGGCTGGCGCCGATCGCCAATGAGGCGATGCTGGACGAAATCGGTAGCGAAACCGTTGACTTCGCCGCCAACTTCGACGGTTCACAGCAGGAGCCCACCGTTCTTCCCGCCCAGCTTCCCTTCCTGTTGCTCAATGGTTGCAGCGGCATCGCCGTGGGAATGGCCACCAGCATTCCCCCCCACAATCTCGGTGAAGTGGTCAATGCGCTGATCGCCTTGATCCGCCGGCGTGATCTCAGCGATGAGAAGCTGCTGGAGCTGGTGCCGGGCCCCGACTTCCCCACCGGTGGTGAGGTGCTCACCGGCGCCAGCCTGCGCGAAACCTATCTCACCGGTCGCGGCAGCATTCCGATGCGGGGCGTCGCCCACATCGAAGAGGTACAGCCCGGCAAGGGTCGCCATCGCCGCGGTGCCGTGGTGATCACCGAGCTGCCCTATCAGCTCAGCAAGGCGGGCTGGATCGAGAAGCTGGCCGAACTGGTCAACGATGGCAAGATCGGCGGCATCGCCGACATCCGCGATGAAAGTGATCGCGAAGGCATGCGGATCGTGGTGGAGGTGCGCCGGGATGCCAACGCGGCAACGGTGCTGGCGGAATTGATGCGACGCACCTCCCTGCAGAGCAACTTCGGCGCGATCCTGCTGGCGCTGGTGCGCGGACAACCGGTGCAGCTGAGCCTCAGGCGCCTGCTGCTCGAGTTCCTCGATTACCGCGAACTCACCCTGGTGCGGCGCACCAGCCATGCCTTGCGCCGTTGTGAGGAACGACTGGAGGTGGTGCAGGGCCTGATTCGTGCCCTCGATTCCCTGCAGCAAGTGATCGCGATGATCAGCGGCGCCAGCGATGCATCCTCGGCCCGGGCCAGCCTGCAGGTGCGGCTGGATCTGAGCCAACAGCAGGCCGATGCGGTGCTGGCGATGCCGCTGCGGCGCCTCACCGGCCTGGAGCAGAAGGGACTGCGGCGCGAGGTGGAGGAACTGAGCGGCGAGCGTGATCGGCTGCGGCACCTGCTGGAAGATCGCGACAGCCTGCTGGAAACGATGATCCGCGAACTGCGGATCCTCAAAAAGCGCTATTCCACCCCTCGCCGCACCCGCCTGGTGGAGGGGGGCGATGCGCTGGCCGCCCAGCGGGCGTCGACGCTGCGGCCCACGGCCGAACTGCAGCGGCAGCAGGCCCGTGAGGCCCTGGCCGGCGACAGCCGCCTGCTGATCCAGGCCGATGGCATGGTGCGGGTGGTATCACCGGCCCAGCTGGGCCGGCTGCATCTGGAGGAGAGCGCCGAGCTGGGGGATCTGCCCGCCCCGGCCCGCCTGATCCTGGCCACCAGGCCCGCCCCCACGGTGCTCGTCTTCAGCAGCGAGGGTCGGGTTGCGGTGCTGCGCTGGGAGTTCGCCGGCCAGCAGCACGGCCCCCTGGAGCGCTTCCTGCCCGAAAGCCTCAGCGGCGCGACCGTGCAGCAGGTGCTGCCGCTACCGGCCGATGCTGCCGGTGTCAGCCTGGGACTGCTGAGCAGCGATGGGCGGTTCAAGCGTCTGCCGCTGGAGGAGTTCCAGGAGCTCTCCGGCCGCTCCAGCAGCGTGCTCAAGCTCAAGGATGGCGTCAGCCTGCAACGGGTGGTGATCTGCCGCGAGGGCGAGGATCTGGTGGTGGCCAGCAACAGCGGCCGGCTGCTGAAGCTGCGCGTCAACGAAACCAACCTGCCGCTGATGGGCCGTGCGGCCCAGGGGCCGCTGCTGCTGCGGCTGCTGCCCGACGAGCGACTGGTGGGGGCGGCCTGCGGCCGCAGCAGTGATGACGTTGACGTGCTGCTGGTGAGCCGGGCTGGGCGGCTGAAACGCCTGCGGCTGGAGGATCTGCGCCTCGGCCAACGGGGTGATCTGGGCCAGATCGGCCTGCGGCTGCCGGATCGCCGCGACCGGTTGGTGGATCTCTGCGCAGCCGACTCCCCCCTGATCGGCATCCGGCTGGCGGGCAGCGAAGGCCGCAGCCTGCGGTTGGAAACCGCCGGCCTGGCGCGCCAGGATCTGGCGGGAGACGGCCAGGACCTGCCGCTGGGCGCTGGCGATGCGGTGCAGGAACTGGTGCCGCTGATCGACAACCGCTGAGCCGCCCCGATGCCCTTTGTTGCCGACCTCGTCGACGACCTGATTCCCACGGATCCCAGGCCGGAATCAGGGCTGATTCAACCCCGGCGCGAGGGCTGCGGCCAAAGTTCAATGGTCAATCCGCTCCTGGCAGCGACTGGGATGCTGATGCTCACGCAGGGTGCCGCTGTCGCGCACGACTGGCGCAATCAGCACGTGGAAACGGCCCTGGGCCGCGGCCGAAGCCCAGGGGTCAACCCAGGGCTGATTCAATACCCGGCGCGAGGGCTGCGGCCGCAGCAGAGGGGGCAACCCGCTCCTGGCAGCGTCTGGGGTGCTGAAGGCCTCGCATGGTGCCCGTGTCGCGCACGACTGGCGAAACCCCGGCACTTTGAAGCGGCCCTGGGGGTCAACCCGCTGCTGGCAACGCCTGGGGTGCTGAAAGTCCGAGCATGGTGCCCTTGTCGCGCACAACTGGCGCAATCGGCATGGGGAAGCGGCCCTGAGGCCGCGGAATGGACCGGCTGACCGCGAATCGGCCTGGGCCGGGCGGCGATGCGCCTGGCCAGCCAGGCCAAGCGGCGCCAGCGGATGTGAATCGCCTCCCGGGCGACAGGCCTCGATCAGAGCCCGGCAATTACCCAGCTGTGCGTAGTGTGCCGTCCCGCATGTTTGGGCCTGATTCAGGGCCTGCCGATGGGGATGAGGGGATGAGAAGCCTTGCCCCGCTCGACATCCAGGGGCCAGCATGATCCCTCCGTCCCACTGTGTAGTTACAGGACGGCACAGTGGCCTTCGCTGCGATCGGCCTGGCGGGACTGGCCCACAGTCTCGGCCCGGCTGCAGCCTGGCTGGAGGTAATAATTTGGTTGCATTACGCCCCCCGGCCTCGCCGGGCCAGGGGGCGCGATTGACTGCAGCCCTGACTGCAGCGGCAGCTGCTGCGCGGGCCAGTTGCGCCGGGCAGAAACGCCGCCCGTTCCAGCAGCAGCTGCTGCGACGGCACCGACTGCGACGGCGGTGACTGCGCGGTCACGGCCTGCACCGGCAGCGGTGCTGGAAGCATTAGCACTGGCAGCAGCAGCGGCAGCAGCGCCAGCAACGGCAGAGCGGCCGCGGCGAAAGGGACAGCAGCTGCTGCTGCGACAGTGGAGCGGCGGAATTCAGTCGGGCAGGGCCTCCACGGACTTGAGCCGCTCGTTCAGTTGCAGCGCCATCGATTGGCGGCCGATCGCCAGCACCTTGAGCGTGTCTTCATGCATGCGCAACTGGGCGTCGGCCACCTGCATGCCGCGTACCAACTCTTTGATGTCATCCGGCAGGCTGTTGAGGTCGTAGCGCCTGCCCTCGAAGGTGAGCACGGGGGCTTGCTGTTCGTTGGGTTCCAAGGATCCTGGTGAGTGCCAGGCCAGAGGATAGGGGGTTTGGTGCGACTCACAACTCGCCGGTGGCCATCTCGATGAACTGGCGCTCACAAAGCTGCCGGTAGCGCCCGCCTCGGGCCATCAGCTGCTGGTGGTTTCCCTGTTCCACGATCCGCCCCCCCTCCAGGACCAGAATCCGGTCGGCCTGCTGCACGGTGGAGAGCCTGTGGGCGATCACCAGCACGGTACGGCCGGCCATCGCCTGCTCCAGGCCTCTCTGCACGGCCTGCTCGGCTTCGGCATCGAGGGCGCTGGTGGCCTCATCCAGCAGCAGCACAGCCGGGTTGCCCAGCACGGCCCGGGCGATCGCCAGCCGCTGCAGCTGCCCGCCCGAGAGATTGCTGCCTCGCTCCTCGATGCGGCTGTCATAGCCCTGGGGCAGCTGCTCGATGAAACCGGCGGCATTGGCCAGGACCGCCGCCTGCTCGATCTGGCCACGGCTGGCGGGCCGACCGAAGGCGATCGCTTCCGCCACCGTTCCGGAGAACACCCGGCACTGCTGCGGCACCATCGCCATGGCCTGGCGCAGTTCGCGGGCGCGCACCACGGCCAGATCCTGGCCATCGAGCAGGATGCGACCCCGCTGGGCCTGATGAAAGCGCAACAGCAGGGCGAACAGGGTGCTCTTGCCGGCCCCCGAGGGTCCCACCAGCGCCACCACCTGGCCCGGTTCCACCACCAGATCGAGATCATGGAGCACGGGCCGTTCGGGGTCGTAGCCGAAGCTGACGCCCTCCAGCCGCAGCTGGCCGCGCACCACCCCCAGGGGCCTGGCATCGGGGCGGTCGGGCAGCTCCACCGGCTCCGCCTCGATCGCCCGCAGTCGCCGCAGCGATGCCTGCCCCTGCTGGAATTCGTTGAAGTTGGTGGTGAGATGGGAGATCGGATCGATCAGCATCAGCAGGGCGGCCATGAAGGTGGCGAAGCCCTGGGCATCAAGGCCCTGCGAGCCGATCCGCCAGGCCCCGAACGACAACACCGCCAGAATGCCGAAGGCTTCGATGAAGCCCACCACCGGGTGCTGCTGGGCCAGCAGGCGCATCGTGCGGTAGCGGGCTCGCCGGTGCTGATCGATCTCCTGATCGAAGCGCTGCTGCAGCCAGGGTTCCGCCGCATAGGCCCGCACCAGCGGCAGGCCGCCGATCGCCTCTCCCAGCAGCGAGGCCAGCTCGCTCACCTGCTGCTGACTGCGCTCAGCCGCGCTCATCACCCGCGCCCCGAAGGCGCTCACCAGCAGGGCGATCAGCGGCGCCAGCATCAGGGTGGCCAGGGCCAGGGGCCAGTCGAGCCACAGCATGTAGGCCAGCACCACCAGCAGCTGCAGCAGACTGGGCGTGGTGTCCTGGATGGTCTTGTAGATCACCTCCCCCACCCGATCGGCATCCTCGGTGAGGCGGTAGGTGAGGTCACCGGCGGAGAGTTTCTCCAGCGCCGCGAACTCCAGCTGCTGCAGGCGGGCGAACAGATGGCCCCGCAGCTGCTGGCTCACCTGCAGCGCCGGTCCGGCCAGCAGGATGTCCTGGCCGAACTGGGCGGTTTTCTGCCGCAGGAATACCGCCAGGGCCGCCAGCACGGCCCGCAGCACCCGTGGGATGTCGCCGGCGCCGATCGCCGGGATCAGCTGGCCGGCCAGCCAGGCCAGCAGCGGAAAACTACCGACGAAGACAACCGTGCACAGGGCTCCCCAGGCCAGGCGCCGCCGGTGGGGGCGCAGCAGCGGCAGCAGCCCGCGGAAACCGGGCGGCGAAGATGCAAGCATCCATCAACCCTAAGCCTCGCCTGGGAGGTCGCCGCCGCGTGAAGCTCGATCAGTTCCTCAAGTGGCAGGCGCTGGTGGCCAGCGGCGGTGAGGCCAAGCTGCGCATTCAGCGTGGTGATGTGCGGGTGAACGGCGCGATCGAGACCCGCCGCGGGCGCCAGCTGCTGCCCGGCGATGCGGTGGCGATCGACGGCCGCGAACTGCTGGTCACGCCCGGCGGGGGCGGGCCGGTCAGCGCTTAGTTTGGCTGCATGTTTCCCTGGGGGTGCTGCGGGTGCGCAAGACCGTGATCGCCGGCAACTGGAAGATGCATATGTCCTGCGCCCAGACGCGGGATTTCGCCGCTGTCTTTCGACCGTTGATCGAGGATCTGCCCACTGATCGCCATCTGGTGCTGGCCCCACCCTTCACCGCCATCCCCACCCTCTGCCGCCATCTGGCGGGCTCCGGTGTCGCCATCGCCGGCCAGAACGTGCATTGGGAGGAGAGCGGCGCCTACACCGGCATGATCTCGGCACCGATGCTGGTGGAGCACGGCGTCAGCCACGCGATCGTGGGCCACAGTGAGCCGCGCAAGTACTACAGCGAAACCGACGAACAGATCAATCTGCGCGCCCGCACCGCCCAGCGCTTCGATCTGGTGCCGATCCTCTGCGTGGGCGAGAGTCTGGATCAGCGGGAGGCCCGCGAGACGGAGCGGGTGATTCACCGCCAGATCGAGCAGGGCCTGGAGGGGGTGGATCCGTTGCGGGTGATCGTGGCCTACGAGCCGATCTGGGCGATCGGCACCGGCAAGACCTGCGCCGCCGAGGAGGCCAATCGCATCTGCGGGCTGATCCGCGGCTGGGTCGGCAACCCGGATGTGGTGGTGCAATATGGCGGCTCCGTCACCCCCGCCACCATCGATGCCCTGATGGCCCAGAAGGACATCGACGGCGTGCTGGTGGGCGGTGCCTCGCTCGATCCGCGCAGCTTTGCCCGCATCGCCAATTACCAGGTGCCCGTCACGGCGTGAGGCCGCTGCTGCGCAGCGACCCCGGCTTCCGCTGGGGGCAGCGTCCCCTGGTGATGGGGGTGCTCAATCTCACCCCCGATTCCTTCAGCGATGGCGGTCGGCTGGCGGATCCGGCGGCGCTGCGACGCCAGGCGCGGCGCCTGCTGGCGGCCGGGGTTGACCTGCTCGATCTGGGTGGGCAGAGCACCCGACCCGGTGCGGGGATGGTGGGCGCGGCCGAGGAGCTGCGCCGGCTGCTGCCGGCCCTGCGGCTGCTGGTGGAACTGCGACAGGCCGGGCCTCCCGCCTTCACGATCTCGATCGATACCTTCGAGGCCGCTGTGGCCGAGGCGGCCCTGGCGGAAGGGGCCGACTGGATCAACGATGTGCGCGGTGCCAACGTCACCGCCACGGCAGCCGGGGGCAGCCTGCGCGATGCGGCGATGCTGCCGTTGATCGCCCGGGCCGGCTGCCCCTATGTGCTGATGCACAGCCGCGGCGACAGTGAATCGATGGATCGGTTGGCCACCTACGCCGATCCGGTGGCGGAGGTGCGTGCCGAGCTGCTGGCGGCCAGCCAGGTGGCCCTGGCGGCCGGCTTGGATGCCGAGCAGCTGATCTGGGATCCGGGCCTGGGCTTCGCCAAGAACACCGAGCACAATCTGCTGCTGCTGCGCCATCTGGATCAACTGACGGCAGCCGGGTATCCGCTGCTGGTGGGTCCATCGCGCAAGCGCTTCATCGGGGCCGTGCTGCAGGAGCCGAGGCCGCGGGCGCGCCTGTGGGGCACGGCCGCGGTCTGTGCGCTGGCGCTGGCCCGCGGTGCCTCCGTGCTGCGGGTGCATGATGGCGGGCCGATCGTGCAGACGGTGCGCATGACCACTGCGGTGCTGCAGGCTGCGCCGGGCCCCTGAAGCGGGGCGACCGGGCTGGGTGGCTCAGCCGCCGGCACCCCCCGGCTGGGGCAGGGCCGCCGCCTGCTGGACCGCTCTCCTGCGCCCGTCTGCAGCGCTTGCCGTGACGACGCGGTTGCAGCAGCTCGCCGCTTCAGCCGCCAGCGCCGGAGGGGCCGGCGGTGGCGACCAGCACGGGCAGCGGCTCGCTCGCCGCTGGGCTCGGCTGCGCCGCAGGCTCCGGCTCCACCACCTGTACAGGTTGGGTGAGGATGTAACCACGGCCATAGATGTTGCGGATCATCTCGCTGGGGCGACCGGCCTGGGCCAGACGCACCCGCAAGCCATGCACGGCCCTGGCCAGGCTCACGTCACTGACATCGGCATGGCCCCAGACAGCAGAGACGATCCGGCTCTTCTCCATCACCTGCTGAGGGTGGCGGCAGAGGAAACAGAACAGCCGCAGCTGCAGCGGCGACAGCGCCACGAGGGTATCGCCACGCCAGAGGCTGTCGTTGTCCTTCACCAGGAAGGGACCCACGCGGAACGATAACACTTTTTTCCCTGAATATCTCTGTAATCATCCTTTCTACCTGCGGTGCTGTCCATACCCATTTCTCCGTAGGGCGGCTGGAATAATCGCGGCTCAGCCGCCGCCCAGGTAGGAACGGCGCAGGCCGGCATCGGCCAGCAGCTCGGCCGCCGAGCCCTGCAGGCTCAGCACACCGGCCTCCAGCACCAGCCCTCGATCGGCGATCGCCAGGGCCGCGCTGGCGTTCTGCTCCACCAGCAGCATCGTCAGACCCTCGCGGTGCAGCTGCGCCAGGGTCTGCATCACCTCCGCCACCAGCCGTGGGGCCAGCCCCAGGCTCGGCTCATCGAGCAGCAGCAGCTGCGGCCGTCCCATCAGCGCCCGGGCGATGGCCAGCATCTGCTGCTCACCCCCGGAAAGGGCTCCGGCCAGCTGCTGGCGCCGCTCCGCCAGCCGTGGGAACAGCTCGTAGCAGCGTTCGAGATCCGCGGCCCGGTCGGCCCGGTCACGACGCAGGTAGGCGCCCAGCTGCAGGTTCACCGCCACGCTCTGGCGGCCGAGCACCCGCCGGCCCTCGGGGCAATGACCGATGCCCAGGCGCACGATCCGGTGGGCCGGCAGCCCCGCCAGCGACCTGCCGCGCCAGAGGATCCGCCCCTCGGCGGGCGCCAGCCCTGAGATGGCGCGCAGGGTGCTGCTCTTGCCCGCCCCATTGGCGCCCAGCAGGGTCACCAGATCCCCCTGATGCAGCTCCAGATCGAGGCGATGCAGCGCCTGCACGGCGCCGTATCGCACCGATACCGCCTGCAGCTGCAGCAACGGCAGCGGAACGCCGGCGCCGCTCATCGCTGCTCTCCAGCGCCGGTGCCCGGGCTGCCGTTGCCGCCCAGATAGGCGTCGATCACCCTGGGATCGCGGCGGACCACCTCGGGGGTGTCGAGGGCGATGCGCTGGCCGAAATCGAGCACGGCCAGGCGATCGCACAGACGCATCAACAGCGGCACATGATGTTCGATCACCATCACCGTGAGCTGATGCCGCGCGCGCAGGCCGGCGATCAGATCGCAGAGGGCCTCCTTCTCCGCCGGATGGAGCCCGGCGGCCGGTTCATCCAGCAGCAGCAGGGCCGGATCGGTGCCGAGGGCCCGGGCCAGCTCCAGTCGGCGGCGGTCGCCGTAGGCCAGGGTGCCGGCAGCCCGCTCCGCCAGGCCCGTCAGCCCCAGCTCCGCCAGCAGCTGCCAGGCCCGCTCGCGCCGCTCGCGCTCGCCATGGCGATGCCGGGCGCTGCCCAGCAGGCCGGCGAGGGGGGTGCTGGCGGGCCGGCGCTGCAACGCCACCAGCACGTTGTCCAGCACCGGCAGCCGATCGAACAGGCGCAGGTTCTGGAACGTGCGGGCGATGCCCAGCCGGTTGAGACGATCCGGGCCCAGGCCGCCGACGCGGCCGCCCCGCCAGAGCAGCTCCCCGCTGCTGGCGGCGGTGACGCCGGAGATCAGATTGAACAGGGTGGTCTTGCCGGCACCATTCGGGCCGATCAGGCCGAAGATCTCGCCGGCCTGCACCGCGAAGCTGACCCGATCCAGCGCCACCAGCCCGCCGAAGCGGCAGCTGAGTTCGCGCAGCTCCAGCAGCGGCACCGTGCTCACGATCGCTCCCCGAGGCGGCCCAACCGCTCCAGCAGCGCCGGGCTGATCAGGCCCTGGGGAAACAGCGCCGGGCCGAACAGGATCACCAGGCCGAACAGCACCAGGCGCGCATCGCCCAGCGGCCGCAGCAGCTCGGGCAGGGCTGTGAGCAGCAGGCCGCCCAGCACCGGACCCAGCCAGCTGCCGGAGCCACCCAGCACCACGAACGCCAGCATCGTCACGCTGGCATCAAAACTGCCCTGGCGCGCATTCCAGGTATTGAGGAAATGGGCGGCCAGGGCACCGGTGCTGCCCGCCAGCACCGCGCTCAGCACGAAGGCGGTCAGCTTGACGCCGGTGGTGTCGATCCCCAGGCAGCGCACCGCCAGTTCGTCGTCGCGGATCGCGGCCATCGCCCGCCCCAGCGGCATCCCCTCCAGCCGCTGGCAGACCCAGCCCGCCAGGGCCAGCAGGGCCAGCGCCGGCAGCAGGTAGCCGGCGGCGCGGGGGAAGGGCTGGGGGATGCCGAAAATGCCGATGGCGCCGCCGGTGAACGGCAGGTTCAGGATCGCCACCCGCGTGATCTCCACCAGGGCGATGGTGGCGATCGCCAGGTAGATGCCCTGCAGCCGCAGCACCAGCCGGCCCAGCAGCAGGGCCAGCGCCCCGGCCAGCAGCCCCCCCAGCAACAGCTCCAGAGCGAAGCCGGGCAGCGGCAGGCTGCCATCGGCCCCGACCCCCAGTGCGGCCCAGCGGGTGGAGAGCAGGGCCGCCAGGGTGCCGCCCAGCGCATAGAAGGCCGGGGTGGCGAGCGACAGCTGCCCCGCCGCCAGCGGCAGGTACACCGATACCCCCAGCAGGGCGTTGATCAGCATCTGCACCAGCAGGCCGTTGTCGATCATCGACAGGGTCTCCAGCGGCGGCGGCGGCAGCGCCCGGGGCTCGGGATCGGATCGGGCTGGGGATTGCTCACGGGCGGCATGGTGTCAGTTGCAGGTTTTCCGCTACACCTTGTCCGGCGTGCGCCGGCCCAGCAGGCCGGTGGGGCGCAGCAGCAACACCAGAAAAAGGATGGCAAAGGCGAGGGCATCACGCCAGCCGGAGGCCTCGGCCGGCACCAGCGCCTCGGCCAGGCCCAGCAGCAGGCCACCGGCGATCGCACCGGGCACGCTGCCCAGACCCCCCAGGACCAGCACCGCCAGGCCCTTGAGGCCATAGCCGATGCCGACATAGGGCCCCGGCAGGCTGATGCTGACCCCGATCAGGCCGCCGCCGAGACCGGCCAGGGCGCCGCTGAGCAGGAAGGCCAGGCGCAGCATCGCCTCGCTGTCGATGCCCAGCAGCCGGGCGGTGGTGGCGTCCTCCGCCACGGCCTGCAACGCCCGGCCCTGGAGGCTTCGCTCCAACCAGAGGCTGAGGCCGATCACCGCTGCCGCGCAGACCAGCAGCAGCAGCACCTGCACGCTGCGGATGCGGGCACCGGCGATCAGCAGCGCCGCCGGCAGGCCGGCCAGGGCCTGGGAGGGGAAGGCATAGCCCTCGGCTCCCATCAGCATCTGCAGCAGGTTGACCAGCACCAGGCCGGCACCGAGGCTGGTGATCAGATACAGCAACGGTTCGGCCTGGCGACGCCGCAGGGGCGTGAACGCCAGCCGCTCCACCGCCAGCGAGGCCAGCCCGGTGAGACCGGCCGCGACCAGCAGGGCCGGCAGGAAGGGCAGCGCGACCGGCAGCCCCCGACCCGGCAGGCCGCCATTGGCGCTGATCAGTCCGCCCATCAGCAGATAGGTGAGATAGCCACCGAGCGAGAACAGCGCCCCGAGCGCGAAGTTGATCACCCCCAGCACCGAAAACACCAGCGTGTAACCCAGGGCCACCAGCGCATACACCCCACCGCTGGCGGCGGCATTGAGCAGGGTCTGCAGGATCGCTGCGATCATCGGATCGTGGCGCCACCGCCAAGGCTGCTGTCCCGCACCAGCGCGAAGCGCCCGCTGCGCCCACCCGGATCCATGCGCACCTCCGCCACATAGAAGCGACCCTGCACCACTTCGCCATCGGGCGTGAAGTGGACCGGGCCGAGCGGCGTGTCGTAGCGGCCGCTCAGCAGCTCGGCCATCAGGGCAGCGCGCGCCTGCCCCAGCGACAGGCCATCCAGGCCGCCGCGCCGCTGCAGCCGCTGCACCGCCTCGAACAGCACCTGGTAGGCGCTGAACGCCTGGGCGGTGATCTGCGAAGGCGGCGCGCCGGGGGTGGTGCGCTGATACAACCGCTGGAAGGCCCGGTTGATCGGTGTGGCCAGCTCGGGGCTGTAGGCCTGGGCGATCAGGATCCCATCGCACCAGCGCTGGCAGATCGGATAGATATTGGGGGTATTGAGACCGTTGCCGACCACGATCTGGCCGCGGTAGCCCAGCTCGCGCAGCTGACGGATCAGGTTGCCGCCGGCCACCGCCTGCACCGAGATCACCACCAGCTGGGGTTGCTGCTGCAGCGCCGCGGTGATCGGGATCTGAAAGTCGTTGTCGGCGAGCTGGGTGCGCTGCACGGTCACGGGCATCAGGCCGCGAGCGGCGAGGGCCTGCTGGAAGATCAGGGTTTCGGCGGTGCTGTAGGCGTCATCCTGGGCATAGATCACGGCCACGCGCCGCAGCCCTGGATCACGCCGCAGCGCCTCCTGGATCGAGAGCGGTGCGATCACCGCACTCTGGGCTGAGACGCGGCTGATGAAAGGGCCGATCTGGGGGATGCCCCGGGCGGTGTTGGACGGGGCGACCACCGGCACGCCGCGGCGTTGAGCGATCGGATCGGCGGCGAAGGCCTGCTGCGAAAGCGTCGGTCCGATCAGGGCCAGCACCCCCTGGTTGATCAGCAGGTTGAAGGCGGCGATGGCGGAGGGCTCATCGCTGCCGCCATCCTCCAGCTGCAGCCGCAGCCGCCGCACGGGTGCCTGACTCCGGGACCACTGCCGCGCCAGGTCGATGCCGCGGCGTTGATCCTGGCCATACAGGTTGGCGTTGCCGGTCAGCGAGATCACGGCGCCGAGGCTCAGCTCGCCCTCAGGGGCCGTGGCTGCCGCCAGCGGGCGGCCGGCGGGATCGGCCTGCTGGCCCAGCCAGGCCACCAGGCCGATGCCGGCGGCGAGCAGCGCCGCCAACCGCAGGGATCCGCGCTGCCGGCACTGCTGCATGGCCCCCGGTTCAGGCCACCGCCGCGAAGGCCTCACGGAAGGCCACGAGTGTGGCCTCGATGTCGGCGTCGCTGTGGGCCAGGGAGGTGAACCCGGCCTCAAATGAGCTGGGCGCCAGGTACACACCGCGCTCGAGCATGGCCCGATGCAGACGGCCGAAGCGAACGGTATCGGTGGCCTTGGCCTGCTCGAAGTTGTGCACCGGCCCCTCGCAGAGAAAGAAGCCGAACATGGCGCTGATGTTGCCGCCGCAGTAGGGCAGGCCGGCGGCCCGGGCCGCTGCGCCGATGCCATCCGAGAGGCGGCGGGTGATCGCCTCCAGTCGCTCATAGCTGCCGGGCTGGCGCAGCAGCTCCAGGGTCTTGATGCCGGCGGTCATCGCCAGCGGATTGCCGCTGAGCGTGCCGGCCTGATACATCGGGCCGGCCGGCGCCACCATCGCCATGATGTCGGCCCGACCGCCGTAGGCGCCCACCGGCAGGCCGCCGCCGATCACCTTGCCCATGGTGGTGAGATCGGGGGTGATGCCGAACTTCGCCTGGGCGCCGCCGTAGCTGATCCGGAAGCCGGTCATCACCTCATCGAACACCAGCAGGGCGCCGTGCTCGCGGGTGATCTCCCGCAGGCCCTCCAGGAAGCCCGGCTCCGGGGTGATGAAGCCGGCATTGCCGACCACCGGCTCCAGGATCACACCGGCGATGTCACCGGCATGGGCCTGGAACAGCTCCTTGACCGCCTCGAGGTCGTTGTAGGGGGCGGTGAGGGTGCCGGCCGTGACCGAGCGGGGCACGCCGGGGGAATCGGGCAATCCCAGGGTGGCCACGCCGGAGCCGGCCTTGACCAGGAACATGTCGGCGTGGCCGTGGTAGCAGCCCTCGAACTTGATCACCTTCTCGCGGCCGGTGAAGGCGCGGATCAGGCGCAGCACCGCCATGCAGGCCTCGGTGCCGGAGTTGACGAAGCGGACCATCTCCACCGAGGGCACCGCGGCGATCACCAGCTCGGCCAGGGTGTTCTCCAGCTCGCAGGGGGCACCGAAGCTGGTGCCCTTCTCCAGGGCGGCCTGCAGGGCGGCGATCACCTCGGGGTGGGCATGGCCGCAGATGGCGGGGCCCCAGCTGCCCACATAATCGATGTAGCGATTGCCGTCCACATCCCAGGCGTAGGCGCCGCGGACGCGGTCAAACACGATCGGCTGGCCGCCGACCGAGCGGAAGGCGCGCACCGGGGAGCTGACGCCGCCGGGCATCAGCTTCTGGGCCGCGGCGAAGATCTCCTCGGAGCGGGATGTGTTGAGCGGGGAGGGGCTGCCGGTTGCACGGCCGGTCGCGGGGGCGGGCGCCGAAGGGGTTGCCGAACTCAAGACGGGATCCGCGGACGAAACAGAATTGGGTGAAACCCGGTCCATCCTGACGCAGAAGCGGTCCGATCCGTCCCGGCACCCCGATTGTGTGGCGAAGCCTGCGCCCTCGCCCCCCGGTCGTGAGCCGGCGCCGGTGATCCGGGCAGTACGGCCCGGCGCCGGTGCGGGCGATCAAGGCAGACCCGCCCGCGGCAGCGGCTGATCTGGGCAGAACCGCCCGCCGTCGGTCACCATGACCGGGGCCTGCTCGCTGCCGTGTCGCTTCCCGTCTCGTCCCCAGCCTCCCAAGCTGCTGCGCCCGCCGCCGCCCGCACCGCGGCGCAGGCGCTCTCGCCCGGCGCCCCGCCCGTCGGCTCCGGCGGCGGCGGCGCTGCCGGCGGGCGGCCCGCCAGCGACTGGCGGGAACTGGCCGAGGCCTGCCGCCGATTGCTGCCGCCTCGGGCGGTGATCAGCGCCCGGCAGGAGCTGCTCGCCTACGACTGCGACGGCCTCACCCTGCATCGCCATCAGCCGCCGCTGGTGGTGCTGCCCGAGACCACCGCCCAGGTGGCGGCCGTGGTGCGCCTCTGCCACCAGCGCGGCATTCCGTTCGTGGCCCGCGGCAGCGGCACCGGTCTGTCGGGCGGCGCCCTGGCCGAAACCCCGGCGCTGGTGATCGCCACCAGCCGCATGCGCGCGATCCTCGATCTCGATCTCGCCAACCGCAGGGTGACCGTGCAGCCGGGGGTGATCAACAGCTGGGTGAGCCGGGCGGTGGCGGCCGATGGCTATTACTACGCCCCCGATCCATCCAGCCAGGTGGCCTGCAGCATCGGCGGCAATGTGGCCGAGAACTCCGGCGGCGTGCA
>Ga0172376_10002181_pt1 | contig 24194 bp, 21 predicted proteins | sample Lak35m_FD_121114 | JGI IMG/M metagenome (GOLD analysis project Ga0172376, IMG submission 121114) | Freshwater microbial communities from Kabuno Bay, South-Kivu, Congo - kab_092012_35m | ecosystem: Environmental > Aquatic > Freshwater > Lake | place: Democratic Republic of the Congo: South-Kivu...
GATCCACGTACTTGGAGTTTGATTTCATCCCACCGTCCACCCTGCACATCCCGGCCTCCGGTGCCAGAAAAAAGCACTCCTCCTGTCCTGCAACGCTTTACGCCCTCAGCCTCGATTACCCTGTGATAAACCCCTCCCGGATCCAATCCCCCTGAAAATCCAGTTTCCTAGCAGTCATGCCTTCACCCTCAACCTTCATGAAATCCCTTGTGTTCGGACTCCTGACTTCGGTCGCAGCCAGCAGCGCCGGGGAACCCACCGCGAACGTCCGTTTGGCGGATGCCCACGCGAGCCCCGAGACCCGTCGCCTCTACCGCAACCTGCAGAATCTGCAGGGGAAGGCGCTCCTGTTCGGGCATCAGGACACCTTGAACTACGGTTACCGGTGGACGGACGCCGACTTGGCTCCAGGAGAACTCCGATCGGATGTGAAGGACGTGACGGGCTCGTTCCCGTCGGTGTACGGGTTCGCGGTGAATCTGGTGGCGGATCTGACCTGGTCGGAGGCCCAGCGCGAAGCCGCCGTGGCCAAGCAACTGGAACGGGACCGCGGCATCCACCGCCGGGGCGGGCTGATCACCTACGAATGGCACATGTACCATCCCGCCAGCGGAAAGTCATTCTATGACACTTCGGCCGTGGTGCACCGCATCATTCCCGGCGGCGACCTGCATCATGTCCTGAAGGCGAGCCTCGACCAAGCCGCCGACTACTTCAATCGACTGGCTCCGATCCCGGTCATCTACCGTCCCTGGCACGAGCACAACGGCGATTGGTTCTGGTGGTGCAAGGGATCGACGCGCGAGGAGGACTTCATCGCGCTGTGGCGCTTCACGGTCGATTACCTGAAGAACGAAAAGAAGGTTCACAACCTGATCTACGCCTATTCACCGGACCGGAGCCGCATCGACTTGGATGCGTTCGAAGCCGGCTATCTCTGGGGGTATCCGGGGGACGACTACGTGGACCTGATGGGATTGGACAACTACTGGGACCTCGGGCATTCGGGAAACCAAGCCCCACCCGAGCGTCAACTGGCCGATTTCCGGCGCAGCCTCGAATCCACGGTACGTCTGGCCGACCGCCGCGGCAAGATCGCCGCCCTGACGGAGGCCGGTCGGGAGGCATTGCCCCACCCGACCTGGTGGACCGAGGTGCTCCTGTCCTCCCTCCTGCACAACGAGACGACGAAGCGCATCCTCTACGTGCTGGTGTGGCGCAATGCCAACCGGGAGCGGGAGGGGCGCGACCATTACTTCGCCCCCTATCCAGGCCAGGTGAGCGCGGAGGACTTCGTCCGGTTCCGGAACCACCCGTTCGTGCGGTTTGAAGACGAACTGCCCGACCTGTACGGGCGCGACCAGCCTTGAGGCCGCCCCGACGGCGAAGCCCCGACGAGGGCGGGGCACTTTCGGCGTTTGCTTTCGCCGAGGACGCGTCAGGCTTCGCAGCGCATGACGCTGCATGTGCTTCCCTTCCGACTGGCGGGCGCCGCCGAGAACATGGCGATCGATTTCCTGCTGCTCCAGCGGTACCCGGGGGACGATGCACCTCGTTTCCGCGCCTACGGTTGGCACCGGCCCGCGGTGACCTTCGGCTACAGCCAGAAACGGGCGTTCATCGAGGCGCAGTTGAACCCCGACGAACCGGTCGAACAGGTGCGTCGCTTCACCGGCGGCGGCTTGGTCGACCACCGCGACGACTGGACCTATGCGCTCGTCATCCCGCGGGGCCATGACCTCGAGGCGGTGCGGGCCAGCGAGAGCTATCGGGTCGTGCACGAAGCCCTCGCCGCAGCGCTGGGGGAACTTGGCCAACCGGCGCAGGTGGTGCAGGAGTGTCCGGTGCCCGATCCGGCGAACCCCGACAGTTGCGGGCCGGCGGGCGTCTGCTTCACGCGCGCGGAGCGCTTCGACGTCGTGAACCCGGATACCGGAGCGAAGATCGCCGGCGCGGCGCAGAAACGCACGAAGCACGGACTCATCCTGCAAGGCTCGCTCTGGCGCCCGGCGGCGCCGCAGGTGCGGGATTGGGACGAACTTACGCCCGTCTTCACGCGGCATCTCGGCGCACGACTGGCGGCAGAGCCGACGCCGACCCCTTGGCCGGAATTCCACGAAGAGGAGGTCGAGCAACTCACCGAGCAGTACCGGTCGCCGGAGTGGCTGGAGCAGCGGTGAGCCGCACCCGCCCGGCGGCAGCCCCCCGGCCCGGTCGGCGGGCGAAGGTTCCGACCCGGAGACAGCGGACAGCCGCGCCACGTGGGGTACCCCTTGACGCATTTGCTACGGTGGAGCGGTGCCCCTGCTCCGGGGCGGTTTGACCACCGCCGAGACCCGGATTGAGTGCTGGCATCCCTGCGACCTCATGAATTCCCTCCCCATGACCCGACTCCTCCTCCTCGCCCTCGCGCCGCTGCTGACCCTGGGCTGCAGCCGCTCCCATGACCATGCCCATGCCGACGCGAAGTCGGCCGGCGGCGGCGCGCACGGCCACGAGGCGCACAGCCACGGACACGCCCACACCGCTCCCCATGGCGGACTGCTCGTTGAGGTGGGCGACCATCTGTTCAACGTCGAACTCGTCCTCGATCGCGAGGCCGGCCGAGTCGCCGCCTACATCCTCGACGGGCACGCGGAGAATTTCGTGCGGATCGCCCAACCCGCCATCGAACTGCGCCTGCGCGAGCCCGAGCGCGGCCTGATGCTGCAGGCGGTGGCCAATCCGGCCACGGGTGAGACGGTGGGCAACACCTCACAGTTCGAGGCCACCGCACCTTGGCTGAAGGAATCGGGCTCACTCGTCGGCGAGATCGCCCGCCTCGAAATCCGCGGCGCGACCTTCTCCGGACTGTCCTTCAGCGTGAAGGCATCGACACCCTGATGTTCCACCGCACTCTCCGTTTCCTCCGGATCGGGCTTGCGCTCGCCGGACTCTCCCTCATCGGCGCGGCCAACGCCGCCACCGACGCGCCCCTGCGCATCGTCACGCTGCACACCGTCCTCACGGAAATCGCCCGTGAAGTGGGAGGTGATGCGGTCACGGTCGTGCCGCTGCTCCGCCCCGGCGTGGATCCGCACGTTTTCGAACCCGCGCCCGCCGACATCCGCCGCGTGCGTGAGGCCGACCTTGTCCTCGCGGCCGGGCTCGGCATGGAGACCTACCTCCCCCGACTCCGCCGCGACCTGCCGGCCGACCGCGTCCTTGAGGTCGGCAACCGCATCCCGGACCCCGTGCAGGTCTGCACGGCGGACCATGGTCACGAAGGACATGGACACGCGCACGATCACGACCATGGCGAGGACGACCCGCACTGGTGGGTGGCGGTGGATCCGCTGCTGGCCGCGATTGACATCGTGACGACGGAGCTCGCCGCGCGACGCCCGGCCGCCGCTTCCGCCATCCACGCCCGCGCCGCCGCCTATCGCGGGCGCATCGCCGCCCTGAAGCCCTGGGCACAGGCCGAAATCGCGCGCATCCCCGCGAATCAACGCCTCCTCGTGACCTCGCACGACGCCTTCCGCTACCTCGCCCGGGAGTACGGGCTGGAAGTCCAGCCCCTGCTCGGCGCGAGTACCGCGGACGAGACCAGCGCGCGCCAACTGGCCGCGACCGTCGACCTGATCCGTCAGCGCGGATTGCGGACGGTGTTCGCCGAGGCCTCGGCCAATGACCGGACCCTGGCGGCGATTGCGCGCGAGACCGGGGCCAAGCCCGGTCGGCCGCTTTGCGCGGACGGGCTTGGCGGCCAGCCCGGAACTGACACGATCGAAGGCATGATCCGGCACAACATCCTCGCCATCGCGGAGGGCCTGCGCTGACGCGCGCCCGAATGGCTGGTCACGATATCTTCCGTCTGCAGGACGTGACGGTGCACTATGGGCGGCGGACGGCGCTGGACGGCGTGACCGCGCAGATCCCCTGCGGCGCGCTCGTGGCGCTGGTGGGGCCCAACGGCGCCGGCAAGAGCACCCTCCTGCGCGCGTTGCTCGGCTGGCTCCCGCTCACCCGCGGGGAAATCCGCCTCGGCGACAAGCATCCCCGGCACCTCCATCCGCGGCTGGCGTACCTGCCCCAGCGACCGGAGGTCGACTGGGACTTCCCCATTTCGGTGCGAGACGTCGTGGCGCAGGGCCGCTGGCCATCGCTGGGGCTTTTCGGCCGCTTCACCGCGGCTGAGCGGAAACGCGTGGACCGGGCCCTCGAAGAACTCGACCTCACGGCCCTCGGCGGCGAGCAGATCCGGCGCCTGTCCGGCGGGCAGCAGCAGCGCATGTTCCTCGCCCGCGCCGTGGCACAGGGAGCGGACATCTTCCTCCTGGATGAGCCCTTCGCCGGCCTCGACCTCGCGGCCTCGGCCGAACTCGTGCATCTGCTGCAGCGCTGGCTCGCCCAAGGACGAACGGTCATCGCGGCCGTGCACGATCTCGCGCTCGCGCGGGCTCACTTCTCGCATGCCCTCCTGCTCGACACCCACCTCGTGGCCGCAGGTCCGGCGGCGGAGACCCTGAGCGACGCCAACATCGACCTCGCTTACCGCCGCCGCATGCCCGTCCTCGGGGCCCGCCCATGAGTGCGCTCCACGACCTGTTCCTCGCCCCGTTCGGGTACGACTTCATGCAGCGGGGCCTGCTCTCCGCCGTGCTCCTGAGCATCAGCGGCAGCCTGCTCGGCAGCGTGCTCGTCCTGCGGCGTCTGGCCCTGATGGGCGATGCCCTGACTCACTCGCTCCTGCCGGGGCTCGCGCTCTCGTGGCTGCTGCTGGGCCGGGGGCCGCTGGCCCTGCTCGCCGGCGCGCTCGTGGCGGGGCTTCTCTCGGTGATGGCGAGCGCCCTGCTCAGCCGGCTGACCCGGCTCAAGGAGGACGCGGCCTTCGGCGCGTTCTTCCTCGTCGCCTACGCCGCCGGCATCGCGCTGGTCAGCCAGCTCGGCACCCGCGTGGACCTGCTGCACTTCCTGTTCGGGCACATCCTCGGCGTCGGACCGGCGGATCTGGCTCTCACCGCGGCCGCCTCCGGACTGACCCTCGCGGCCTTCGTGCTGGCGTACCGCGGCATCGTGCTCGAAGTCTTCGATCCCATCTTCGCGCGGGCGGCGGGGATGCGCGGTGGTTGGTTCTACGCGGGGTTCCTCGCGCTGGCGGTGCTCAACCTCGTGGCGGGGCTGCAGACCATGGGCGTGGTGCTTGCGCTCGGGCTCTTCCTCCTCCCGGCGGCGAGCGCGTACCTCTGGTGTGACCGCTTTGCGTGGATGCTGGGGATGTCGGCCCTCCTTGGCATCATCGGCTCGACGGCGGGCCTGGCGGTGAGTTTCCATACCGGCCTCTCCAGCGGCCCGGCGATTGTGCTCGCGCTCGGCGCGATTTTCCTCGCGTCGGCCGCGCTCAGTCCGCGCTACGGCCTGCTGCACGCGCTCGCGCTGGCGCGCCGCGAGCGGCGGGCGGTGCGGCACACGGTGGACTGAACGTCGCTTCGCACCGCGCCCCATGCTGCTCCCGCCCTCCCCCACTCCCACCCAGCGCGCGGCGATGCGCGTGCGGCCCGCCCGGACGGCGGCGATGCGGATGGCGTGGCGGGACCTGCTGTTCCTGCACTGGCGCTGGGATCCGGCGGAGATCCAGGCCCGTCTGCCGGCCGGGTTGTTCGTCGATACGCACGACGGCGCGGCGTGGCTTGGAATCGTTCCCTTCTGGATGGACGCGGTCCGGCCGAGTTTCCTGCCGCCGCTGCCGGGGCTTTCCTGGTTCCTCGAGCTCAACCTCCGGACGTACGTGTACACCAGCGATGGCACGCCCGGGGTCTGGTTCTTCTCGCTCGACTGCAACCAACCCCTCGCGGTGCGGATCGCGCGCGGCGGCTTTTCCCTGCCCTACGTCGACGCGAAGCAGGAGGGACGCCGGCCCACGCCGGCCCACCCGCTCGCGAGCTTCACCTCGCTCCGAGCCGGCGGCACAGCGACGGCATTAGAGTACGAGATGGCCGGCGCGGCCTTCACCGCGCCACCCGGGAGCCTCGAGTACTTCCTCGTCGAGCGCTACGCCTTCTTCTCGACCACCCGACGCGGCTCCCTGCGTGAAGGACGGGTCTGGCACCCCCCTTACGTTGTCGCCCCGGCCCGCGTGCCGCAGGCGGAGGTGGGAATGTTCGCGGACAACGGACTCGCGACGCCGACCCGGCCGGCGGATCACGCCCTCGTCTCGACAGGCGTGTCGATCCACGCCTATGCCCTGTGTCCGGTCGCTGCGCCGCGCCGCTGAACGCCGCGCGATCGCCGGCCCGCGAGCTAGCGTGCCGCCGGCGCCGGTGCCTCGCTGGAGAGGCAGCGTACCGCCATGTCGCGGAGAACCTCCTCCTGATCATGCGGACGTCGGATGATGTCCTCGAACGCGACGATGAATTCCTGCTGATTGTCGATCAGCCGCCGCAGCGACGGCAGGCGCGATTCACCGGCGAGCTTGCCTACGTACCACGCGTTCTGGGTGAACAGATTGAAGGAGCTCTTCTCGGTCACGCCGACGAAGCGCGGACCGTGCGTGGCGGCGGCCCTGGCGAGGCCATCGAGTCCGCGCGGGCCGACCCGCACGTCGCCGGAGTCCACCAGTGCCCGCACCTGCAGGAGGATCCGGTTTCGGTTCTGCAATGCCGCGAGGATCGGCCGGGCGTCGCCGCCCGCGAAGAAGTGCCGGTGCAGGGCCTCCAACGTCCACGGCAGGTCACCCTTGAAGAACGCCTCAGCGGCCTCGAAGAAATCACCCTCGGCCACGTTCGGGGTCAACTCCGCCACGTGCGACTCCTCGATCCGCGCCGCGCCCGCCCCACCGCCGCCCAGCCCGATCGAGGCCGCGGTCTCACCCGCCCCGCGATCGCCCGCCACGCCCGCACCCGCTCTCGGCACGCCCCCGGCCGCGTCACCCGCGCCTGGGCCACCCCCGCCTGGGCCACCGACGTAGGTTGCGAGCTTGCGGACCTCCTCCAGCAGGAGCCGCGGATTGGCGCCGACCTTGGCGAGCAACAGCTCCAGCGCCCCCGGGGCAAACGCCACCCCGAGCGAGCGGGCTTCGGCCAGCACGACGCCGGCCAGCGCCTCGGCGCCGGATTCACCGTCACCCCCGACCAGCTGGAAGTCCGCCTGCTTCTCGCACCATTTGGGGAAGGAGCGGCGCCGGTCGACCGGCGCCGCGGTCACCAGCACCGCGACCTCCTCCGGATTGACCGCCGCGAGGATTGCCTGCAGGTCGGCCACGGCCGCCAACGTGCTCTCCGCCCGCCCGGTCACGGTGTCGGCGAGGAAGTTCACATCCTTCAGCCACACCAGCCGCCGGCCCCCGAACATGGAGACCGTCTGCACGCTGTCGCGGAAACGATTCACGGCCGCCTCGACCTCGCCGACGTTGTTGGCGAAGCCGCTGATCACCTCGCGGGAGAACTCGTCGGGAATTTCCGCGACGAGCTTATCGTGGCGTTCACGGCCCACCCGGCCGACAAGGAAGTCGTCGGCCCCGCAGATGAAGGTGAAGGTCTTTCCGGCCATCCCGCGATCTCCGGCTCAGCAGGCCGGGGAGTCAAACCTCGGCTCTTCGAGCGCCGGCTTTCCTCCGAGATACCGGCTCAGCCATGACTGCATTTCCCAGTGCCAATGCAGGGCGTTCTGCGGCGTGAGTATCCAGTGGTTTTCGTTCGGGTAGATTACCAGCCGCGACGGGACTCCCATCGCCTGCAGAACTCCGTAGAGCTCGGTCGCGTTGCCATACGGGACGCGGTAATCAAGTTCGCCATGGATCACGAGCGTCGGGGTGCGGAAGTTCCTCGCATAGAACATCGGGTTCTGGCGCTGCATGCCCTCGAGATTATCCCACGGCTTGCCTCCCATCACGAGAGGGAATCCATGCGGCGAGTCGGTTCCGTACTGCGCGTAGGAATTGTTCACGCCCGCGTGGTTGATGATCGCCTTGAAGCGCTCCGTGTGGCCCAGCACCCACGTCGCCATGTAGCCACCGTAGCTCGCGCCCGCCGCTGCCATCCGCTCCGGGTCGACATTCGGGAAGCGCGCGAGCAGGAAGTCCGTCGACTTCATGATGTCCTCGAAGGGCATGTCGCCCCACTGGTTGAGAATGCTCTGGGCAAACCGTTCGCCGAAGCCGGTCGAACCGTGGCGATTGACCCACGTGACCACGTAGCCGGGCGCGGCGAAGCAATGGGTGTTCCAACGGTAGCTCCAAGAGTCCCGGCACATCGTGTGCGGACCGCCGTGCATGAGTTGCACGAGCGGGTAGCGCTTGGCCGCGTCAAACCCCGGCGGCAGCACCAGCCAACCCTGGATGCGGTCACCGTTAGCCCCATCGAACCAGTACTCCTCGACGCGGCCAAGATCGAGCCGCGCGACGGCCGCGTCGTTGACATGCGTGAGTTGACGCACCTCTCCGGTGGCGGACTCCAGCACGAACAACTCGGCCGGACGATTCGTCGTATCATTGAGGAAGACCAGGCGCCCCGCCGCGCCATCCAGCGAACTGGAGGTACCGGACACCTGCACCGCCTTGAGACCCGTGCCATCGGCGTTGAGGCGGAAGACCGGGACCCGGCCCTTGTCCTCCGCCACAAGCCAGAGCGTCCGGCCGTCCGGCGCGAACACCACCTCGTCAATCGAAAGGTCGATCGCCTCCGTCAGCGGCGTATTGCGACCCGTCGCCAAGTCGTGCCGCCAAAGCCGTCCGGATTCGCCGTTGTGGTAGACGGTCTCGCGGCGGACGAAGACCAGCGAGCTGCCGTCGGGCGCGAAGACCGGCGAGGAGTCTGAGCCCGCATTTTCTGGCGTGAGATTCCGAAGGGTGCCGGAACCATCAGTCGGCACCAACACCACGTCGCTGTTGAGAAAGTCGTGGTACGGCGGCGGCGTGGAGTTGCGCGACAGCGCCGCCCAGTGACCATCGGGGCTCATCTCCACGGAGAACTCGCCGCTCAATTGGAAGAGACGGTCCTGCTGCGGCGTGAGATCGGTCACCGCCTTGGTTGCGAGGTCCACCCGGAGGAGCCGATGCGCGAGATTGTCGGTCAGCCAATGGTCCCAGAAGCGATACTGGCGGTTCTCGGTGACCTTGGCACTGATCTTGGAGTCCTTCCGGCGCTTGATCTCGCGCTTCATCTTCGAGCGATCCTCTGCGCTCCACGTCCCCGCCAATTCCGGGATCGCGGAGGTGGCGACGATGAGGCTGCGGCCATCCGGCAGCAAGAGCGGACGCGAGACGCCGAACGGCAGTTCGAGCGCCTTCTCGGCTTCCCCACCATCGGCCGGGATCACGTAAAGCGAGGCCGCCTCATCGCCCGCACGCTTGGAAATGAACGCGAGCCGCGAGCCATCCGGGCTCCACGCCGGTGAGCCATCCGAGCCCGAGGCCGTCGTCAAGCGACGCGGCCCGCCGCCGGCGACATCGACGATCCACAGGCTGCTCGCGCTCTCATTCCTCTCAATCGACCACTCCTGCAGGGAGAACACGGCACGCTGACCGTCCGGCGAAAGCGCCGGGGTCGCCAAACGCTTCATCTCCCAGACATCACGCGGCGTGATCGGGCGACGCCCGGATTCCACCGCCGCCCACCCCATCGCCGTCACGGCGAGGAAACCACCCAACAGACGGAAGATCAGCTTCATGCCTCATGCCGCCTAACCACCGTGGGGGAGTCAAAACCATTGCGCCGCCCCCCATCGCGCGCCGCCAGCGGGCGGCGCCGGGCCTTCATGGAATGGACCGGGTGGTCGCGCCCGGCGCTGCCAGCGGCGATGCTGGTCCTCTGGACCGTGCTGGCCGCCCACGCGTGGTGGCGGCGCCCCGAGACCGGGCGCGGGTTTCTCGCGTTGCGCCCGTGGCTCGCCCTCGGCGTCCTCGCGGCGCTGCTCGTAGTCCCGGCGGTGTTTTTCTGGGCCGCCGACGCCCACGTCTATCCGCCGGTGAATCCGGATTCCGGCGGAGCCACCGGGGCAGCGCTCCTCGGCTCGACCCTCGGGATCATCACGCTTTACGGCGCGCTGCCGCTCCTCCTCAAGCGCCCGCGGCGCGCCGACGCCGGCCGGCTCCTCTCCCTCGGCCCTCGCCTCTACGTGGCCGCCCTCGTCGCGTCATGGCTGCTCTACGCCACGCTGAATCACGGTGCCGTGTCGCATCATCGCCTCGCTCCGCAGGTGGCCCTCGGCACCCTGCTGGCCTGGATCCCGCTGTCGTGGCTCCACTTCGGCGCGTATGTGTGGCCGGCCGCCACCCGGCGCTGGCTGGTCTCGGGGTTTCTCTGCTGGACGCTCCTCGTCGTCGACGGCTGGCTCACGTTCCTGCCCGGATTCTCCGAGGCAATGAAGTTCACCCACGGACTCGTCGCGCACGCCCACCTCGCGATGGCAGGATTCATCACGGCCGTGAATCACGTGATCCTGCAGGGCCTGTCGGACGCTGCGCGAGCGGATGGAACGCGACCGTTCGATGCCCAGACAGTGACCGGAGGCCTGGAGCAACCGACCGCAGCGCCGGTCCAAGACGCCGCCGCCCCGGCGCGACGGCCGGCGGGCCGGGCCGAGAGCGCGGGGTTTGTTCTCTGGCATCTTGGTCTGCTGCTGCATTTTGTCGCGCTGATCGGGCTCTACGCCGTCGAGCGGGCCGATGTCTCGGCGCTCTTCCTCGGCTCCCCTGAAACCCTGGCCTGGCTCTGGCTGCGGGTGGCCAGCGGAGGGGTCCTGCTTGCCGCCTCGGCACTTTGGCTCCGCAATGCCTTCCGCCCATGAAATCGTCACCCGATTCCCTCGCCCGGCTGCTCTGCGTTTTCGCGGGGGCCATGGACACCCTCGCTGGACTGGGGCTGATGCTGATTCCGACGGTCGTGCTTCCCTTGATGTGGGTGGCCTTGCCGGGAGCGGAGGCACTGATCTTCCTGCGCTTCGTCGGGGCGTTCGTCGCCGCCGTCGGCTGCACCTACCTCTGGGCCCTGGCCGCGCCGGCGGAGCGCCTGCGGGTGGTGCTGGGGGCCACGATCTTCTTCCGGCTCGCCGCCGGAGGCTACAGCCTCAGCGCCATCGCGCTCGGCCACCTGAGCCCGCTGTGGCTGAGCGTTCCGGTCACCGACTTCGGTCTCGTGCTCGCCCAGACCCTGCTTCTGCGCCGCGGGGCGGGCCTCCTGCGTCATGACTGATCCCGCTCCCGAGGAGTCTCCGCGGCCCCTGGCCATCGTCTGCGCGCTGGTCGCGATCGCGGCCACCTATGTCTACTTCCTGCTCTTCGCCGAGTTCGCGCTGGTTGAGCTGGCCCTCCCGTTGGCGGAAGGTCGGCTCCGCTGGCTGCTCGGAGCGCTGGGCATCGGTGGCGTGGCCGGGAGTCTGATCGCCGCGCGGAGTTTCCGCTTCGAGCGTTTCAGCCGGAGCGTCGCGCATGGCTTTCGTGCCTGCGGCCTCGCTGCGGTGCTCGCCCTGATGGCGAAATCGTGGCTCTTGCTCATGGTCGCCGGTCTCGCGGTCGGCCTCAGCCTCGGCTGGCTCACCGTTACGCTTGTGAGCGGGCTGCGCGGGGTCCTCGGCGGAGCGCGACTCGGGCTGTGGGCCGGAATCGGGACGGGCGCGGCTTATGCCTTTTGCAATCTTCCGATCGTCTTCAACGCCCAACCGGCGGACCAAACGGTCGTGGCGGCGCTGATCGCGGTGATCGGTGCCCTGGCGGCGAATGGTCTGACCCTGACGGCGCCGCCGCGGGCAGAGACCGCGGACTTTCGGCCCCCGGTACCGGTCACGTGGCTGATCGCCTTCCTCGCGTTGGTCTGGCTGGATTCGGCGGCGTTCTACATCATCCAGCACACCGAGCCCCTGCGCCAAGCCACGTGGCAGGGCGCATGGGTGCTCGGGGGCAACGCGCTCAGTCACCTCGTCGCCGCGGTGCTGGCGGGCATCGCGATTGATCGGGGCCGCGGGACCACGGTCCTCGCCCTCGCGTTCGCCTGCCTCGTCGGAGCCGCGCTCTGGCTGGCGGACGGCTCGACCCGGACGACGGGAGTCGAGGTGCTGTACACGGCGGGCGTTTCGCTCTACTCCACCGCGCTCGTGGCCTATCCGGCACAGGGCGGGCGCCCCCGCCTCTCCGCCGCGCTGTTCGCGATCGCCGGCTGGGGCGGCTCGGCCCTCGGCATCGGGCTCGCGCAGGATCTGCATCACATCCCCGCTTGGTTCTGCGCGGCCGCCACCGCCGCCTTCGCCGGCGCCTTGCTCTGGCGCCACCGTCACCTCCGGCGCGCCGCGCTCGCCGCGCTGCTGGTGCTGACCCTCGGCCGCCTTACGCAGGGAGAGGCCCGCGCGGACGAGGATGCCATCGTCGCACTCGGCCGGCGGACCTACATCGCGGAGGGCTGCCTGCACTGTCACTCCCAGTACCTGCGTCCCGCCGTGGCCGCAGACGTCGAGCGCTGGGGTCCCGCACCCGCATTCGCGGACCAGATTCGAGGCCAGCCTCCGCTGCTCGGCAACCGCCGCCTCGGCCCCGACCTCAGTCAGGTGGGCAACCGCCGCTCGCCCGAGTGGAACCGCCTGCACCTGATCGACCCGCGCAGCGTTTCGCCCGGTTCGCGCATGCCATCGTACGCCCACTTGTTCTCCGACGGCGATCCCCGGGGTGATGCCCTCGTGGTTTACCTCGCCAGCCTTGGCCGCGATTCGCTCGCGGCCCGGCTGGCGCACGCCGCCGCGTGGGTGCCCGCGCGGTCGAACACCCCTGGCATCGAGGATCCTGATGGCGGCACGCGGGCCCGCCGCCGTTTTGCGCAGCTCTGCGCGCCGTGCCATGGCGCGACGGGGCGCGGCGATGGACCCTTGGCCGCCCAGCTCGCCCAGCGTCCGGCGGATCTGGCACCCGACGCGTGGCGGCACCTCCCCGCCGGGCTCAGCGGCGCGGAGAAGGAGCTCGGCCTTGCCCGACTGATCAAGTTCGGCGTACCGGGCACTGCGATGGCGGGCCGTGAATATCTTGCCGACGAGGATGTCGTTTCGCTCGCTCGCTTCGTCGCCAGCCTGCAAGCTTCCCGGGCGCCGCGATCATGAAGATCCTCATCGTCGAAGACGAACGCCGGGTGGGCCAGTTCATCGAACGGGCCCTGCAGGAGCAGAGCCACGCCACCCAGCTCGTCTCGACCTGCCGCGATGCCCGCGACGCGTTGGCCGCATCGGCGTGCGATGCCATCATCCTCGACCTCGGGCTGCCCGACGGCGACGGACTCGATCTTCTGCAGGAATGGCGGCGGTCCGGCTTCAACGAACCCGTCCTGATCCTCAGCGCCCGCGACGCCGTGGCGGACCGCATCCGCGGGCTGAACCTCGGGGCGGACGACTACCTGCCGAAGCCCTTTTCCATCGAGGAACTCCTCGCCCGCGTCCGCTCCTTGGTCCGTCGCCACGCCGGCACGAAGCAGACCATCCTCACGCACGGGACCGTGCGTCTCGATCTCCTCGCGCGCACCGCCACCTCGGCGGGCAAACCGGTGGAACTCACCAGCCGCGAACTCGCCCTGCTGGAGCTCTTCCTCCAGAACCCCGGGCGCGTGCTGACGCGCACGCTCATCGCGGAGAAAGTCTGGGAGGCCTCGTACGAGCTCGAGACCAACCTGATCGACGTCTACGTCCGGCGGCTCCGGCAGAAGTTCGATCACGAAGGAGGCGGGCTCGCCATCAGGACGGTCCGCGGCGTGGGCTATCAGCTCACATGAGCTCCCGCACCTCGGAGACCCCTCGCGGTTGGTTCTGGTCGGGATCGTTCACCGGCGCGATCGCCCTCCGCTTTGCGACGCTGGTGACCGCAACCACGGCGCTGGTCTTGGGAGCCGGAGCGTGGCTGCTCGATCGGCAGATGCTCCGGAGCTTGGAGAATCTGCACGACATCGAGTTCACGGAGGTGGTCGCCGCCACGGAGGGACGTACCGATCTGCCGCCGGAGCAGCTGGCCCAGCGCCTCGCCACGATCACCGACGCCGGAGCGACGCTCTTCTTCGTGCAGGTGAGCGAGGGTGGTTCGCGCATCCTCTTTCGCTCACGGAATCTCGGCGACGTCACCCTGCCGACGCTCCTCTCGGACGCGGTGCACCTCGAGCAGCCCCTGCCGCCGATCGGAACCGTCTATGTGTCGCAGTATTCGCTCGGGTCCTGGCAGGTCCAGGTCGCGAGCGGGCTGGAGACGACCCAGCGTCTGTTGCGCGACTACCTCCGGGTCAGCAGCTTCCTGCTTGCCGGGATCGTGATGGTCAGCGTCGGCCTCGGCTTCGGGTTCGCTCGGTTGGTGCTGCGCCCGGTGCGGGCGATCCGTGAGACGGCTTCCCGCATTCGCGGCGATGCGCTGGCGGAACGCATCCCGGTGCCGCCCGGCCGCGACGAACTGGCGTCGCTGGTCCGCCTGCTGAACGAGATGTTCGACCGCATCGAGGCCTCGTTCCACCAGATGCGTCACTTCTCCGCCACGGCCTCGCACGAGCTGAAGACGCCGCTCTCCCTGATCCGGCTGAACGCCGAGCGGCTGCAGCGCCAGCTCGCCGAAGATCCGACCGCGCAGGCGGCGATCGGTGACTTGCTGGAGGAGGTGTCGCGGCTGAGTCGCCTGATCGAGAGCCTGCTGTTCCTCTCCAAGGCCGAGGGTCACGTGCTCGCGCTCGACCGCCGCGTGGTGCAGGTGGGCGAGTTCATCTCCGGGTTCAGCGAGGACGCTCGGCTCCTCGCCGAGGATCGGCGGGGCACGTTCCGACTCGGCACGTCGGACCCAGGCATGGCGCGGGTGGATGCCAGCCTGATCCGGCAGCTCCTGCTCAACCTGCTCGCGAACGCACTTTCGGTCTCGCCCCCGGACGGGACGGTCCGGCTCGATTCGAGAAGCGCGGACGGCATCTGGGAGGTGACCCTCACGGATGAGGGCCCGGGAATCCCGGCCGACTTGCTGCCCCGAATCTTCCAGCCATTCGTCCGCTTCGAGGTGCCGGGCCGCACGGAGAATCTGCACTCGACCGGTCTGGGCCTCGCGATCTGCCGCAGCATCGCGGAGCTGCACGGCGGCACGATCGCGGCCGCCAACCGCCCGGATCGGTCCGGGCTGCGCGTGACGGTGCGGCTGCCGGTCGGGGAAGCCACTGCGGCACCCTGAGCCGCGGGCGCTGGGCGGGACAGTGAGTTCGCGGAGGATCGCGGAGGGGACGTGGACGGTCGCCGGACGGTCGGTCCGGTCCGGCCGGGGACGCGCGTCCGATCAGGCTCCGGGGCCCGCGCGCATTTCCCGAACCAGATCAGGCAACTCGCGCAGGGAGCGCAGTTGGAAGAACCGGCCGGCCGCATCGGGAACTCGATCGACGCGCTCGGCGGCCCAGGTCAAGTGGTAAGGCACGTGGGCGGCGACCCCGCCGATTTCGAGGACCGGCAGGATGTCCGACTTGAGTGAGTTCCCCACCATCAGGAAGCGCTGCGGCGGGATGCCGTGGCGCCGCAGGATGCGCTCGTAGGTTCCGGAATCCTTCTCGGAGACGATCTCCACGGCGCGGAAGAGACCGGCGAGGCCGCTGAGCGACAGCTTGCGCTCCTGGTCGCGGAGGTCGCCCTTGGTGATGAGGAGCAGTCGGTGGGCGTGCGCGAGTGGCCCGATGACGTCCTGCACGCCCTCGAGAAGCTCGACCGGGTGGGCCAGCATGTCCTGTCCGAGCGCGATGATCAGGCGGATCTCCTCGGCACTGATCCGCCCGTCCGAGAGATCGATCGCCGTCTCGATGGCGGACAGCATGAAACCCTTCACCCCGTAGCCGTAGCGCTCGAGGTTGCGCATCTCTGTGGCGAAGAGCCGCTGCTCAACGGTGCCGGCGTCGTGGAAGCGGGCGAGCAGCGTGCGGTAGCGCAGGTGGACGTTCTCGAAGATCGTCTCGTTGTGCCACAGCGTGTCGTCGGCATCGAAGCCGATGGTGAAGTCATCGCCCATCATGGACGCCCTGAGCGTCGCGCCGGGCCCCGCCTCCGTCAAGGGCGGCGGGAGGCGGGGGTACGCTCAGCCGGACTTCCCGGGCGGCGGAGGCGGCAGGTCCAAGTCCTCCCCGGCGGCGAGGATGTGGAGACGCATCGCGCGGGTCGCGGCGGCGGGGTCGCGGCGCTCGATCGCGGCGATGATGCGACGGTGGTGCGCAACCGCAGACGTCTTGCCCACGCGCCCGATGGTGCGCAGGCGGCTGGCCAGGCCGAGTTCCGCGAACGAGTCGAGGATCAGCCCGTGAATCAGGTTCCCGCCCGCCTCCGCGATCGCGCGATGGAAGGCGATATCCACCTCGATCGCCGCCGCCGGGTCGGCCGCGGCCTCCAGCCGCTCCTGGAGGCGGCGCAGGTCGCGGACCTGCTCCCGCGTCGCCCGCTCTGCGGCGAGCGCGGCCGCGGCAGGTTCGAGGCCGAGACGCACCTCGTTCAGCTGTCGCAGGCGCTCGGCGACGTCCGGAATCAGCAGCGTGAGGGAGTCGTTCAGCGGGCGATGCAACCGGTCCACGACGCGGATCCCGCTCCCGTGCTGGATCTCCAGCATGCCCTGCTGCTCGAGCCGCTTGGTCGCTTCGCGGACGACGGTGCGGCTGACGCCGAGCCTCTCCGCGAGCGATCGCTCGCCCGGCAGCCAGCGGTCGCCGCCGGAACCCTCCTCGCGGATGAGCGCCGCGAGCTGCCGGCAGACCCGCTCGACCAGCGATCCGGTGCGTTCCAATGCGGTGATGTTCATGGGCGGCCGCGTCCAAGGACCAAGGAGCGCCGGGGCGGGAGAAGGCGAGTCCAGCCGGATGCCCGTGGCGCGCCGGCAGCGGAGGCCGGGGCAGCGGCACTGCGGACCGCCACGGTGCGGTCCGCGGCTGCGACGGCGAACGCGTCGAGGGCGGACCTGCCAATGCGAAATCGGGAGCAACGCTCCATTGCGGAACGGAGGGAGGCGCGTCTCAGTACGTCGCCCGACCGCCCGAGAGATCGAAGACGGCGCCGGTCGAGAAGGAACACTCCTCGGAGCAGAGCCACGCAACGAGCGCGGCGGCTTCCTCCTTTTTTCCGAAGCGGCCCATCGGAATCTTCGAGAGCATGTAGTCGATGTGCGCCTGCGTCATCTGCTGCAGCATGTCGGTCGCGATCACGGCCGGAGCGACGGCGTTGACGGTGATGTTGGAGGTGGCCAGTTCCTTGCCGAGCGACTTCGTCAGGGCGATCACGCCCGCCTTCGAGACGCTGTAGTGGGCCGCGTTCGGGTTGCCCTCCTTGCCGGCGATGGAGGCGATGTTGACGATCCGACCGTAGCCGTTCCGCAGCAGGTGGGGCACGACGGCATGGCAGCAGTGGAAGGGCCCGTGAAGGTTCACTTCGATCACCCGCCGCCAGTCCTCCGGATTCAACTCCCACGTCTTGGCGTTGCCGCCGGTGATGCCGGCGTTGTTGACGAGGATGTCGATCCGGCCGAGGGCCGCCGCCGTGGCGTCGGCGGCCGCCCGCACGGCGGCGAGGTCCGCGAGGTTGACGGTCGCCGTGTGCACGGTGCCGGCGCCCTGGAGTTCCCGCGCCGCGTTGGCCAGCGCGGCGGCGTCGAGGTCCCAGAGCGAGACCCGGGCGCCGGAGGCAAGGAGACGTTCGGCGATGGCACGTCCGATGCCGCGGGCACCTCCGGTGACGATGGCGGCACGATTGAGCAGATCGATGGTATTCATGGATGGGGGAATTTGGGGATTGCGGAAGGGAGAGAAGGAGGACGGGCCCGCCGGGTTCGCGGTCACCCACCGTCAGCCAGCGGCTCCGGGCGCAGCGCGAGGACTCGCGGGACGGCGGACCGTGAAGCCCTCGCCGGGATCGAGGAGCTGGATGATGTGGCGCACCTCGTAGGGGCGCGTGACGAGGCCGGTCGCGCCCGCGGAGTGCCACTGCATCATGCACACGTGATTGGCGGTGCCGAGGATGATTGGCTGACCCTCGGCGGTGTTGAGGAAGGCGGACTTGCCGGCGAGGATGGCTTGGGCGTTCGCGGGCTTCTGGAGGTTGTAGACGCCGCCGGAGCCGCAGCAGTCGCGGGCGTTCGGCGCGAGTTCCCAGCGATGACCGGTGGCATCGAGGACGGCGGCGGGGATGCCGGCTACTTTCTGCCCATGCACGAGATGGCAGGGCAGATCGACGTAGAGCCGGGCGCGGTCGCCGGGCCGCTGGCGCCGGACCGGCCCGAGCTCACCGAGGAAACCCAGCACATCGCGCACGGGCCGGTCGGGAGCCAGCGCCTTGCCGAGAGCGTAGCCGCAGCCCGAGGAATTGCTGAGCACCGCATCCACGGCGAGCGGCAGGAAGGCGCTGCGATTGCGCGCCTGCAACGCCGCCACGCCCCCCAGCCCCGTATGCTCCTGAAACGCACCGCAGCAGGCCTGCCCATCCGGGACGAAGACCTGCACGTTGTTCTCGATCAGGACCCGCACGGTGGCGAAGTTGATCTCGCGGAAAAGCGCCTCCATCAGGCAGCCGGTGAGCAGCGCGACCCGCGGGCCGGTCGGCTGGTGGCGGCGCATGAGTTCACGCGCGTAGGCGGCAGTGCCCTGCAGCAGCGCCGGTTGGCCGCGCGGCAGGAAGCGATGTCGCGGGAAGCCGAACCGCCGCAGCAGGCGCGCGGGCAGGAGTGCGAGACCGAAAGCCGCCGGCCGCGACACCGCCGCAGCCGCGAGCCGGAGCAACGCCCCCGGCCGGGAACGTCCCGCCACGACATGCTCGTGCCGCGTGCGCTCGAACAATTCACCGTAGGGAACCTGCGCGGGACACGCCGTCTCGCAGGCGAGGCAGCCGACACACTCGTCGGTGTAGAAATCCGTCCACGGATCGCGGGGAAGCCGGCCCGCAGCCTCCTCACCCCACAGCCGGAGGCGCCCGCGCGGCGAATTGTTCTCGTCACCGGTCAGCCGGTACGTCGGACACCCCGCGAGGCAGAAGCCGCAGTGCGTGCAGTTCGAAAAGGGATCGGTCGGCGACGCGCCGGACGGAGGCGCGCCGTCGGCGACCTGGGGCGCGCAGGATCCGGACGCGCTCGCCGACGCCGTTGCCGAACAGGCAACCAACGACGTCGCGCGAGCGGCACGGTCCGCCGATGATGAAGAGTCCGAAGTCATGGGGTGCGGAGCGCCTGCTCCAGAGTGACGAGCCACGCCGCCTCGGCGGAGGCCGGGGCCGGGGCGGGCAGCCAGCGCGAGTGCCAGTCGCCGCCGAGCGCGTAGAGCGCCTCCTCGTGCGACTCGACCATCGCGCGGATCCGATCCGGACTGTCCCCGCCCTCGCGGAGATAAACGTGCACCACCCCGCTGTAGCCCAGCCCGACGCAGCGGGCGGCGGGCTGCGCCAGCGCCTCGGCGAGGGCGATGACGCGGTCGGGCGTGGTCTTGAGCACGAGATCCGGGATGCCGTCGAGCGGCCCACCCGCGGCGGGCTGGAGGGTGAGCCGCGCACCGGCGGCGGCGGCCACGCGCTGGAGTTCCTCCGTGAAAAGCGGTGCCTCTTCGGGCGGGCAATCCAACGCGACGCGGACCCGACGGCGGTCGCCCTCCGCGACCAAATCAACGGCGTCCCACCAGTGCATCCACCCTCCGTGCAGGAGTCGGCTCACGCAGCCGCGGAGAGCGGCCGCGTCGCCCTCGAACCACGCCAGGAGGCTGAACCCGCAGGCAGGCCGCAGGCGCAGCACGTAGTCCACGGGTTCGCCGAGACGTCCCCCGGCGTGCAGCAGGAAACGCAGCCAGTCGTAACCCGTGGTCGTCTTCGCGACCCGCTCGCCGATGCGCGCCACGCGCCCCCCGGGCAGCCGCCAGTTCATCCCGAGGATATTGTCGCAGTACTGGCCGAAGCGGCACGACGCCGACGCGTGCGTGGTCGCGGCGACATGCGCGGAGAGCGACGTGGCCGGGTCGAGGAGCAGGGGAAACCGCAGCCCATGCGGCGCGACCTGCGCCTGCAGCGCGGCGCCGGTGGTGTCCGCCGGCACGCAGACCGTGCCGTCGACAGCATCGAGGAACGCCGTGAAGAACCGTTCCTCCGTGAGCGGAGCGATCGCCTTCATCCGGTGAAGCGGCGCTCCCCGAACACCTTCAGCGGATTGAGTTGGTGGCGGGGATTGAAGGCGGCGGGGACCGCCCATTGGAGGCGCATCGAGTCGGGACCGTAGACGAGCGGCATGTAGGCCGCCTTGTCGTTGCCGATCCCGTGCTCGCCGCTGAGCGTGCCGCCGACCGCGATGACGCGCCGCATCAGCCGCTCGCCGATGCGTTCCACCTTCTCGAGTTCGCCCGGCACCCGCGAGTTGAAGACGAAGTTCGGGTGGAGGTTGCCATCGCCCGCGTGGAAGATGTTCACGGCGAGGATGCCCGCGGCGTCGGCCTCGTCGTACACCAGCTGGAGGATTTCGGCGAGCGCACCCTTGGGGATGACGGCGTCTTGGACGACGAAGTCGGGGCTGAGCTGGCCGAGGAGCCCGCCGGCCGCCTTGCGCGCCTTCCACAGCCGACGGCGCGTCTCCTCCTTATCGCTGAAGGCTACGTCGTCCGAGCCGGCGCGCCGGAGGAGGTCCGCGACCGCCTCCACGCGGGCATCGACCAACGCGGCGGGCCCGTCGATCTCGGTCAGAAGCATGAACGAGCCCCGCGGCAGCCCGGCCGCCATCCGGCTGCCCTCGACCATGGCCACGCCGCGGGGATCGAGCATTTCAATCGCGGCCGGAAACGACGGGTGGGCGACCAACGCGTGGATCGCCGCTTCGATGGAACGCAGATCGGGGTAGGTCGCGCGGAGGGTCCACACCTTCTCCGGCAGCGGCAGCAGGCGCAGCCAGAAACGCGTGAAGGCGCCGAGCGTCCCCTCGGACCCGACCATGAAGCGCCGCCAGTCCTCGCGCCACCGGCCCCGGCCACCCGCCGGCCCGCCGAAACGGTGCACGGTGCCGTCAAGCAGCACCACCTCGACCCCGAGAACGTAGTGACTCGTCACACCGTACCGGAAACAGTGGGCACCGCCGGCGTTGGAGGCCACGTTGCCCCCGAGCGTGCAGACCGGGCCGCTGGAGGGATCCGGCGGATAAAACATTCCCAGCGGCTTCAGCGCGGCATCGAGATCGTTCAGCGCGACACCCGATTCCACCTCGCACCAGAAGCCATCGCGGTTGATCTCGCGGATGTGTCGCAGCGAAGACGTGTGGACGATCACCCCGCCCTGCGCGGCGACGGGCCCCCCGGACAGCGAAGTACCGGCGCCGCGCAGCATCACCGGCAGCCCCAAATCCCACGCCCCCCGCATGAACTCCACCAACTCCGCCGCATCGGCCGGGATGACGACCGCGTCCGGCGGATAGCTCTTGTAGCCGAGGGCGTCGGATGCATAGCCCGCGAGTTGCGCCGGGGAGGTGAACACACGCCCGCGCGACAGCAACCGCTGCAGCCTCGGGAGCAGGTCACGCCGATCCGCTCCGACGCGGTCCGTGGCGGCGCGATCCTTCGCCGGAGCAGAGGCGGCAAGCGGGGCGACGGAATGGGCGGACGCAGGCACTGGTCAGAGGTCATACCAGTTACGCCGGCCCGGTCAATTCCAAGCTGGGCGCTGTGCGCACGGCGACGGAGAGATGCGGCGCGAGCGCGCGGTCTGCAACCACGCGCGGATGAGTCCGGGCCCGGTCGCGGACGGTGCAGGAAGTCAATCAACCGGATCGTTGATCACAAAGTGGTGGACTCCGCCCATGGACCACGCCCACGTGCGCATCCGGAAAGGTCCACGCCGGCGGCGATGCGGATCCCGATCGGGGTCCTTCGTGCCGACATGGCAAGAGGAAGACCGCTGCGGTGATTCCCGCGGAGACGATTATCCCGGCGGCGGCCTTCGCGGAGACGGCCCGAAGGCGGCTTGGCTACGGAATGACGAGCGTCGTACCGATGGCCAGGCGGTCGGGGTCGGGGATCAAGGCCTTGTTGGCGGCGAGGATCTCGTTCCAGCGACGACCATTCCCGTAGTAACGCTGCGCGATGCGGCTGAGCGTGTCACCGGGCTGCACGGTGTGGGAGCGGGCGGCGGGCTTGTCGGTGGCCGACGCGGCGCCGGCGGCCGGCAGCGCCTCGGGGGGAGGCGCGGCGAGCGCGACGGCGTCGGCCGCGCCGGGACGCGTCGGGGAGGAGAGCGTGGTGGACGGAGACGGAGCCGTGATGGCGAGACGGATCCGCAATTGGTTGAGCTCGAGCGCGGTCGCGGCGGCTTGGAGCTGCGTCTGGCGCAGTTGCTCGCGGAGGCGGTCGGCCTCGGCGGCACCGGCGGAACGCTCGACGAGTTCGGTGCCCAGGGACGCCTTGGCCGATTCGGTGTCGGCGAGGCGCGCCGCGAGCGAGGCGCGCTCGGCCTCGACGGCGACGAGAGCGGCGCGGAGCTGGTCGAGTTCGCCGGACTGGACGGTATAGCTGCGAAGGGCGGTGGCGAGATTGGCCTCGGCCTCCTCGGCGCGGCGCACGAGATCGGCGGAAGCCTGCGCGTCGGTGCTGGTGCCGGCGGACAATTGTTTCTGGAGGAGATCACGTTCGGCCTCGAGTTCCTTGCGGGCCTGTTCGCTCCGGACCAACTCGGCCCCCCACTTCTGCTCAGCGGCGAACTGGGCGCGCAGCGTGTCCACCTCGGCGGAGAGAACGGCAGTCCGCTGGGACAGCGTTTCGCGTTCGGCATCGCTGGCGGCGAGCAACTGGGACTTGGCGGCAAGCTGCTGCTGCAGGTCGCGCGGATTCGGCTGGGACCGCAGCGCGGCGAGTTCGCCCTCGAGCACGCTGATGCGCTGGTCGCGCACGGAGACCAACTGGTTGAGCTCAGCGATTTTTCCGAGGGCGGCCTCCTTCGTGGCGGAGCCCGAGCCCGCGGCGCTGGGTGCGGAGACGGCGGTGCTGACCACCGGCGTAACGACGGTCTGGACGGCGTCCGCGGCGGCGACCACGACGGTGGAGGATGCGGCGGCGGCGTTGCCGGCGGCGGAGCCGACGAACGGAGATGCCTCGCGAGCCTGGCGCGCGAGGACAGCCCGGCGCGCGTCGAGCAACCGCTTGCCCTCGGCCAGTTGGGCCGGGGACAGACGATCGAGCAGGCGCTGGAGCGGCTCAAGATTTGCCCCTTGCTCGCCCGCGAGGGTCAGCCATGCGTAGGCCTCGGCGGCATTGGCGACCGGATCGGTGGGATCAGCGAAGGCGAGCCCGAGCGTGTGCTGGGCACCCGGATCACCGGCCTCGGCGCGGGAACGCAGGTCGGCGAGTTCGGCGGGGGAAAGGGCGGCGAACGACGTGCTGGTCGGCACGGACAGCCAGCAGAGCAGGGCCGGAATGACGAAGCGGACGGACGGGCGCGGAAGAGCGCAGAGAAGCCGGCGGAGGATCATGGAAGTGGGGACACCCTGCGGCAGGTGCGGCCATTTGAAAAGCGCGAAGCGGAGCGGCGGCGCGGTGCGGCACCCGGGCCCCAGGGTCGTGCGCCGCAACGGCGATGCGCGGACCGGGCAACCGGGCGCGGTTGCCGGGACCCAGAAACAAGAAGACCCGGACCGTGCGTTGGCACGGTCCGGGTCATAAATCTGGCAACGACCTACTCTCGCGGGACCTAACGTCCTACTACCATTGGCTGCTCGGGGCTTAACGGCCGTGTTCGGGATGGGAACGGGTGGGACCCCCGGCATGTGGTCACCAGAAAGGGACTCTCTTCGAGGAAGAGAAAGGGAACAAAGTTCAGGGAAGAATCTTTAACCTAAGGAGGTAAAACAAACGCCCAGAGGCGGTTTGCATAAAACTAGCAGGGTCATTAGTACCAGTTAGCTGAACGCATTACTGCGCTTACACTTCTGGCCTATCAACCGGGTGGTCTCCCCGGACCCTGCACCGTCTTGCGACGGATTGTGATCTTATCTTGGGATGGGCTTGGCGCTTAGATGCTTTCAGCGCTTATCCCTTCCGAACATAGCTACCCGGCGCTGCCACTGACGTGACAACCGGAACACCAGAGGTTCGTCATTCTCGGTCCTCTCGTACTAGAGAATGAACCCCTCAAATCACAGACGCCCACAGCGGATAGAGGACCGAACTGTCTCACGACGTTCTGAACCCAGCTCGCGTACCACTTTAATCGGCGAACAGCCGAACCCTTGGGACCTTCTCCAGCCCCAGGATGTGATGAGCCGA
>Ga0172376_10002183_pt1 | contig 24169 bp, 22 predicted proteins | sample Lak35m_FD_121114 | JGI IMG/M metagenome (GOLD analysis project Ga0172376, IMG submission 121114) | Freshwater microbial communities from Kabuno Bay, South-Kivu, Congo - kab_092012_35m | ecosystem: Environmental > Aquatic > Freshwater > Lake | place: Democratic Republic of the Congo: South-Kivu...
ACAAGGAGGTGCCCAAGGAGCTTGATCTGCATCTGATTGTCGACAACTACTGCACCCACAAGCATGCCCTAGACCGAAGGTCTTCCGCGCAGCGGTAGGTCAAGGCCTGGCTCGCGCAGCGTCGCCGCTTCCACCTGCACTACACGCCCACCTACGCCGCCTGGCTCAATCAGGTGGAGCGCTGGTTTGGGATCATCACCCAAAAGGCAATCCGGCGTGGCAGCTTCTCCAGCGTCTAGCCGAAGGCTTCTGCGAAGGAGTAGGAACTGATCGCGAGGATCGATAAGTTCGTGGCGGCCTACGACAAGACCAAGGCCCCGTTCACCTGGACCGCCACGGCGGATTCAATCCTGCAGAAGCTCCAGAGATTTTGCTCACAAATCTCTGGGACGGCACACTAGAGCAAGTTGAGAAACTCGCTAAAAACGGTTTTGTGAGTGAGCGCGCTGTATAGACTGCGGAGAACAGGCGCAATCAGGCTTGTGGTGGATAGAGATTTGTGGAGTCTTTTCAATAAAAACCTTCAATGAGTCTGACCCTCAGGCCGCGGCCAGGGCCTCCAGCAGGTCCGCCTTTCTGGCCTGGGAGACCCTCCGGCCACCGGCTGTGGTGAGGCCACGGGCTCGGGCCAGCTGACGCAGGGCCGCCACCGTGGAGGGCATGGCGGGGACCTCGGCCTGCTCAGATGAGGCAGGCGGTGGGGTGGGCCTCCAGCAGCAGGCCACCAGGACCAGGGCCGCGGCGGGCACCAGCAGCAGGCGGGCCAGGGTCCACAGGGCCCAGCTGGTGGCCATCACTGAAATGGGACCAGGTGAAGTTCAAGGCTGAAAGACCAGGATCTTCCACGATGACAGTCAGTTCTGATGGGGCTAAGTTCACAGATGCTTATGGGAATAGTCATCGGGTGCATCATGCTCCAACCTGTAATCCTTCAAAGGGTCGCAGGCTCAGGGGCTATGATGACAAGGATAGTAACTATCACGATATGGACTAATGTTTCTAACGTCAGGCGATGAAGATATGTGACGAAGATTGGGTTTCCGCAGACATCACTAGTACAGTCTAAAGGCAGATATCATCCGCGGAAAATGAATACCACGACTATCGTGGCGCCAAACGGTAATGAATACCAAGCAGTTACCAACTCATGGTATGAGGTAGTTTACAAACCATCAGAGTTTTATTCAATCCAGAATATAAGTCCCGAGGAATTTACTCCTCCAGATGGTAGAAAGAGATATAAGGTGAGTTTACCTTGTTTGCTAGACCCTTCAAACAAAAATGGTGAACAGGCACTATTAGACTTGGATAAGGTGTGTAGGTTTCACAATATATCCGACGACTACAAGACTTTTGAGTATTACCAGGAGAATGAACTAACGGAGCATCCCCGTAATAAGACTGAGACAGAGAAATACTCCCTTCCTCCTGGTGGATACTATATTGGTGATCCACACTATGTTTTAGATGAAAGCTATGATGATTTTCCGTGTGATCAAGAGAAACCGTTTTATAAGTATGAAGGTGAGTGGGTGATTAGTGTCGTGACTATGGGAGACGGTGAGTTCCCGTTCTACAACTTAAATAGACATGGGACGGCTTGTGATGAGAATGGCAACAGAGTAAGGGCTGGAAAACCTGTATTGGAGGACATCGTACCAGTTGATACAGGTGTAATCGCTTTCATAAATCTAGATATAGTCGGGATAGACTTGGAAGAGGCTTATGAAGGTGAACCTGCTGAGCATGGAATTGTAGTGGACTGGGAGTCAGACAATGAAGGGGAGGCCTTAGACGTTGAAATAAGGTATATGTATCGGTATGGGTATAAAGCAGTTGCGAGCATTAAGTTTCTTGACCACGAGATTCTAATTGACGATACAGAGATGTATGAGGATGAGGAGTGAATTAGTCGTGACGGCCAGGGCGGCCAGCTCGATCGGGTGCGCTTCGTTGCGGGTCATTGGATCAGCTCCAGCGATCCACCGGGGCCGTTCGCTAACGGCGAAACCCTCCCCGGCCCTTGACTGCGGCGGCGATGCTCGCGGCAGGGCCTGCAACAACAGCGCCTGCTGCTGGCGCTGCCAACGCTGCCAAAACCGCGCGCTTCGCTGGCAGACGGCGCTGGCAGAGGAAGGCCGGCCTGGCTCAGCCCTCAGGGCCGCTTGCAAGTGCCGGTTGCGCCAGTCGTGCGCGACACAGGCAGCCTGCATACGCCTCAGCACCCCAGGCGTTGCAAGCAACGGGTTGAGCTCTGAACTTCGGCCGCAGCCCTCGCACCGAGTTGGAATCAGCCCTGGCTCAGCCCTGCCTTCGGATCCGTGCTGCGGCCTTCAGGACGCCAGGGCCAGGGCGAAAGCGCTGCGATCGCTGCCCTCAGGGCGCTCGAACACCTTGCAGAACACCTTCACCACCCGATCTCCCGAATCGATCGTCTCCAGCGGATCCTTGCGCAGGCGATGGCGCAGGCAGCAGGCCACCACCCGGGCCACATCGCTCTCGCTGACCTCGCTGCGACCCTCGAACGCCGCCAGGGCGCGGGCCGCCCGGTTGGTGACGATATCGCCCCGCAAGCCATCCACATCCAGCTCCCCGCACACCGCCGAAATGCGCAGGCGCAGATCCTCATCGATCTGCACCTGGCCGAGACGCTGCTGGGCCTCCACCACCCGGGCCTGCAACCCCTCCTGGATCATCTGCACCTGGTTGCAGAAACCCTCTGGATCATCATCAAAAGCACTGCGTTGATCGACCACCTGCACCCGCAGTTCCGGCTCGCGCACCGTACGCACCTCGACGCTCATCCCGAACCGATCCAGCAGCTGGGGTCGCAATTCACCCTCCTCCGGGTTGCCGGAACCGATCAGCACGAACCGGGCCGGGTGGCGCACGCTCACCCCCTCCCGCTCCACCGTATTCCAACCCGATGCCGCCGAATCGAGCAGCACATCCACCAGATGGTCATCGAGCAGATTGACCTCATCCACATAAAGAAGACCGCGGTTGGCCTTGGCCAGCAGCCCGGGTTCGAACGCCCGCACGCCCTCGCTGAGGGCCTTCTCGATGTCGATGGTGCCGCAGAGCCGATCCTCGGTGGCCCCGAGCGGCAGATCGACCATCGGCACCTGGCGCCGCTCGCGGCTCAGCTCCTCCCCCTGCTCCACCCGCCCGCGCACCTCGGCGCTCTGCAGATCGGGGTCGGTGGGGGAACTGTTGTAAGGATCACCGGCCACCACCTCGATCTCAGGCAGCAGGTCGGCCAGAGCTCGGATCGTGGTGGATTTGCCCGTGCCGCGATCGCCCATGATCATCACGCCGCCGATGCGCGGGTCGATCACGTTCAGCAGCAGGGCCAGCTTCATCTCCTCCTGACCCACGATGGCGGTGAAGGGGAAGACCCTGCGCTTCCTGGGCTGACTCACGGAGTGACTGTCTGTGCTGGGAGGGATTGTTTCACAGGCCCCGCAGCGACGGGCATCGCGGCCGGGCAGACGGCTGGGCTGGTGGCCGAGCTGGTGGCCGGCCGTCGGGGCCCTTTGCGCCCATCTCCCCTGCCCCCAGGGCCGCCTGAGAATCCGGCCGCAACGTCTCCCTGGGCCGGCGCTGCCAGCCGCTCCGGATCCGGATCCAGCGCTGCCTCCTGCAGCCGCCCTGGCGAGCCGAAACCTCGCCGTTGGCTCCAGCCCCCGCGCCGCCTGCCACGACGGCGGCCCTGGTCTGCTCCCGGGCGCCGCTCTGCAGCCTCCGTCCTCGGCCCCTCGGCCGCTTGGCCGCTTAGCCGCTTGGCTGCCTGGCTGCTGCGCGGTCCGGGCCCCGGCGCCATTTCTCCTCCTCCAGTCGCTGCCAGGGCCGCTTCAAAGGGCCGGTTGCGCTTGTCGTACGCGGGGACACCGGCACGATGCATGGGCATCAGCCTCCCAGTCGCTGCCAGGAGCGGCCTGACCCCGGCGCTGCGGCCGCCGCCCTCGCGCTGAGCTTGAATCATCCCTGCTCCAGTCGCTGCAATCGCGCCGCAGGCTGCCGGTAGATTCCGCCCAACCGCCGCCATCTGCATGCTCGCCGTTGCCGTTCTGGCCGCCGGAAAGGGCACCCGCATGAAGAGCGATCTGCCCAAGGTGCTCCAGCCCCTGGCCGGTTCCACGCTGGTGGAGCGGGTGCTGGCCAGCTGCGAACAGCTGGATCCCCAGCGGCGGCTGCTGATCGTCGGCCACCAGGCCGAACGGGTGCAGGCCTGCCTGGCCGCCTGCACGGACCTGGAATTCGTGCTGCAGGCGCCCCAGAACGGTACCGGCCACGCCGTGCAGCAACTGCTCGATCCGCTGCGGGGCTTCCGTGGCGATCTGCTGGTGCTCAACGGCGATGTGCCGTTGTTGCGGCCTGAAACGATTAGCCGGCTGCTGGACCACCACCGCGCCAGCGGCGCCGCCGTCACCCTGCTCACGGCCCGCCTGACTGATCCCAGCGGCTATGGCCGCGTATTCGCCGATGAGCAGGGGCAGGTGTCAGCGATCGTGGAACATCGCGACTGCAGCGAAGCCCAGCGCCGCAATCCCCTGATCAATGCCGGCATCTATTGCTTCCGCTGGCCGGCATTGGCGGAAGTTCTGCCCCGGTTGCGCAGTGACAATGACCAGGGAGAGATCTACCTCACCGATACGGTCTCCCTGCTGCAGCCGGCCATGCATCTGGAGGTCTCCGATCCGGAAGAGATCAGCGGCATCAACGACCGCATTCAGCTGGCCCAGTGCGAGGCGGTGCTTCAGGATCGCCTGCGGCGCCACTGGATGCTGCAGGGGGTCACCTTCCTCGATCCGGCCAGCTGCAGCCTCAGTGACGGCTGCCGCTTCGGGCGGGATGTGGTGATCGAACCCCAGTGCCACTTCCGCGGCCGCGTACTGGTCGGGGATGGCTGCCGCATCGGTCCCGGTTGCCTGATCGAAGACAGCAGCCTCGGCGCCGGGGTGGAGGTGCTGCATTCGGTGCTGCGCGACGCCACGGTGGCCGATGGCTGCACGGTCGGGCCCTTCGCCCAGCTGCGGGCCGGCGCGCGGCTGGAGGCCGACGTGCGCATCGGCAACTTCGTGGAAGTGAAGAACAGCCATCTGGCTGCGGGGGTGAAGGCCAACCACCTCAGCTACCTGGGCGATGCCGATCTGGGAGCCCAGGTGAATGTAGGAGCCGGCACGATCACCGCCAACTACGACGGTGTGCGCAAGCACCGCACCGTGATCGGTGCCGGCAGCAAGACCGGTGCCAACAGCACCCTGGTGGCACCGATCACGCTGGGGCAGCAGGTGACGATCGCCGCCGGCTCCACCCTCACCGATGATGTCCCCGCTGGGGCGCTGGCCCTGGCCCGCTCGCGCCAGGTGATCAAGGAAAACTGGTCCGGGCCGCGCTGAAGCCCCTGCCCGCCGCCAGGGGTACACCGCTGAGCAGCCCGATCTAAACCGATCTGAACACCTCAACCGGCGAGCGGGCACCGCACGGGCTGCAGGGCCGCTTCCAGGTGCCGGTGTCGCCAGTCGTGCGCGACACCGGCACGAGCAGTGGGCCCCAGCCCCCCAGGCACTGCCAGGAGCGGGTTGACATCTGCCCCTCGGCCGCAGCCCTCGCGCCGAGTGTGAATCAGCCCTGACCGGCGAGCGGGCACCGGACGGGCCGCAACTGCCGTGAGCGCAGCAGCGGGTTCGCCTTCATGGCTCGGGCTGCCTGGCAGCCCTGAACCTCAGGCGGTTTCGCTCTGGAATCGCGAGTGCCGCCGCCGCGCCTTGCAGGCCTGGGCCAGCCAGAAAACCAGAACAGATAGCCACCCCGATACTGAATATCCAGCACCTGGAACAAGGGTCCGGGATCAGGGCTGCCTGAAAGTCTTGATCTCACCTTGCCAAGGCCAGCCTTGATGCGTGCGGCTGCAAGCCAGACCCTGTCCCGATCGGCTTCAGGCATGACATCTGCGAGCCTGAGTGGCCTTTCGTCTGGACTTTCAGGCAACCCTGGGTCCGGGATGAAGCTGATTGAAGAGGCGGCACCCAGATTCGAACTGGGGGTAAAGGATTTGCAATCCTCTGCCTTACCACTTGGCCATGCCGCCATCGGGGAGCAAACTCCCTGGAGTTGATCCTATCAGCCGCAGCATGCCAAGCCACCAGCCCCCGCCTCTGCTGGTGCTCTGCAATGGCCACGGCGAGGACGTGATCGCCCTGCGCCTGCTGGAAGCCCTGCGCCAGCGCCGGCCTGAACAGCCGCTGGCCGTGCTGCCCCTGGTCGGTGGGGGTGAGGTGTTCGCCGCATCCGAGGCCGCCGGCCTGCTGCAGCGCCTGGGGCCGCGGCTGCACCTGCCCAGCGGTGGCTTCAGCAACCAGAGCCCGGTGGGCCTGCTGCGCGACCTGGGGGCGGGTCTGCCGGGACTCATCCTGCAGCAGCTGCGCCTGGTGCGCCGCTGGGGTCGCCGCGGTGATCCGGTGCTGGCGGTGGGGGATCTGCTGCCGTTGCTGCTGGCCTGGGCCGGCGGTGGTCCCTACGGCTTCATCGGCACGCCCAAGAGCGACTTCACCTGGGCCACACCAGCGCCGCACGGCTGGGGTTCCTCCCCCCTGGCCGATGCCTATCACCGCTGCAAGGGAAGCGAATGGGATCCGTGGGAATGGGCCCTGATGGGGCAGCATCGCTGTCGCCTGGTGGCCCTGCGCGATCGCCTCACCGCCCGGGGCCTGCGTCGCCATGGGGTGCAGGCCCTGGCGCCCGGCAACCCGATGATGGATGGCCTGCATGCTGCGCCCCTGCCGGAGCTGCTGCGCCAGCAGCGTCGCCTGCTGCTGCTGCCCGGCAGTCGCATGCCGGAGGCGCTGCACAACCTGGAGCGCCTGCTGGCCGCCCTGCCCTCTCGCCCCGCTCCCCCGCCGGCAGGCGATCCGGCTGGCCTCGACGCCGCTGGGAGCGATCGCCTCGACGCCGCTGGCGTCATTGCGCCGGCGGTCACCGTTCTGCTCGCCTGCGGCAGTCGACCGACCGCAGCGGAGCTGGATGCACCGTTGCGCGCCGCCGGCCTGACGCCGGCGGCGCCGCAGGATCCCACCTGGCGGCTGGCCGCAGCGGCCGGCGCCCAGGCCCTCTGGCGTCGTCCCGGCCTCGATCTCTGGCTGGGGCCCGGATGCTTCGCCAGCTGGGCCGGCTGGGCCGAACTGGGACTGGCCTGCGCCGGCACCGCCACCGAACAGCTGGTGGGACTGGGCATCACCGCCCTCTCCCTGCCCGGTCCCGGCCCCCAGTTCCAGGCCGGCTTCGCCCGGCGGCAGAGCCGCCTGCTCGGGGGAGCGGTGCAGCCCTGCCCCAGCCCGGCGGCGCTGCGCCGCGCCCTGCTGGCGCTGCTGGCGGATCCCGACGAATGCCTGCGGCGCGGCCGCATCGGCCGGCGGCGGATGGGCCCGGCCGGCGCCAGTGCCCGCCTGGCCGCCCTGATCGAGCGGCGCCTGCTGGAGGCCCCTGCAGGCTCGGCCGCGGCCGGGAGATGATGGGCTCTGACCTCCGTCAGCGCCGATGTCCCCCCCCTCCGACCGCGCCTACGCCACGGCCTGCGGTCGACTGGCCTCCGCCCTGGGCATCAGCCAGGCCTCAGCCCGCCGCCAGGTGGATCTGCGCGCCCTGCGCGAAGGGATGCGCTCCAGCGACGAGAAACTGGCCCTGGCGGAGCGGATGCTGACCGAAACCGAGGCCAGTGGCGTCGATCGGGGTGATCTGCTCAGCCGCCAGCTGGTCTCGCTCGCCAGTGAGGAGTACTTCATGACCGAGGACTGAACCCGGCTCTGGCCGCTGTCGCCGGCCCGCCTGCCGCGAGGCGCGCCCTGCCTCCCCGGGATCCGGCTCGGCGCCTCCCAGACAGGGCTGATTCCAAGCTCGGCGCGAGGGCTGCGGTCGAGGCGCAGGGATCAAGCCGCTCCCTGCAGCGCCTGGGATGCTGAGGCCCACGCAGGGTGCCGGTGGCATGCACGACTGGCGACAGCGGCACCTGGAAGCGGCCCTGGCTCCCCAGAGGTGCAGGGCGCGCCTCAATGCTCGAACACCGTCCCGAAGCGCATCCGATCGAGGTCGGAGAACACCGGCAGGCAGGCGAAGCAGCGCTGGGCCAGCTGCCAGCGCTGCTCGCGGCGCAGCATCGCCTCCAGGCGATCGCGGGCGGCCAGCAGCCAGCGCACATCACCGGCGGCATAGGCCAGCTGCCCCTCGCTCAGCTCCTCCACCCGACCCCAGTCGGAGCTCTGGGCCTGCTTGTCGAGCTCCACCCCCACCAGTTCCTGCACCACATCCTTGAGGCCGTGGCGAGGGGCATAGGTGCGCGCCAGCCGGCTGGCGACCTTGGTGCAGAACAGCGGATTGACAGCAATCCCCAGGTTTTCCGCCAGGGCCGCCACATCGAAGCGGGCGAAGTGGAACACCTTTTCGATCGCCGGGTTCTCCAGCAGCCGCTGCAGCCCTGCCGCCTGCCGCTGGTCCCGGGCCAGGCGGATGCAGCAGACATTGTCGTCGGCATCGCACAGCTGCACCAGGCAGAGGCGGTCGCGGCCATGGATCAGGCCCATGGCTTCGGTATCGACGGCCAGGGCGCGGGCGCCGCTGTAGAGCTCCAGCCATTGCGCGTCGAGATCGAGATCAAAGACCGCGAAGCGCTGCGGAGGCAGGCTCGGGGTGGGGTTGGCGCCGGCGGCGCCAGGCGGGCGACCGCTGGCGGGGGCGGATCCGGTGGCGGGGTCCTGGGCCATGGCGCGGGGGCGGCTTTGCCCATGCTGAACCACCACCAGGGTGGATTCCTGGCGCTGCCGGGGCGGCGTCGGCCCCGGCATCAGCGCCGACCGGACCGCTGCCGTGCCCGGACAGGGCCTGGCGGCGACACGAGCGGCAACCAGCCCCGCCGCTCGAGCCGGTCGGTGTTCGTTGCCACCCTGCGCCACCGCCCCTGGGTCACAATGCCCCTGCCCAGTCGTAGCGGCGCCCATGCATCCTCTGGCCTCGACCCTGCTGCTCACCCTGCTGCTGGCGATCGGCCTGGTGTTCTTCCTGCGTGCCGCCAGCAAGGACCGCACCACGGTGGTGGAGGTGCATTCGCCCCGTCCGCCGCTCGAGGTGCTGGAGGGTCTGGAGCAGTGGCTGGCGGAGCGCGGCTGGCTCAGCGATGGTGGCGATGCCGAACGCCAGCTGCTGCGCTTCCGCGGTCAGGTGCAGGCCAGTGCCGCCCTGGCGGTGCTGCTGTCGCTGCTGGGGGCTGTCGGTGCCGCCTGCCTGGGCCTGGTGCTCTGCCAGCTGTTCGCCGCCCTGGCGCCCTGGCCGTTGCTGCTCGCCCTGCTCGGCCCCCTGGCGGGCGTGCTCTACCGCCGCCGCGCCGCCCGTGCCGAAACCCTGGAGCTGCGCCTGCTCAGCGGCCTGGAATCGGCCGGCAGCAGCCTGCGGCTGCGGGCCCACCGCGATGAACTGATCGCCATCGAGCAGGAGCTGGGGCCACGGCTGCAGCTCGCCAGTGATGGCTCGCTGCTCAGCTCACCGATCTGAAGCCCCTCGGCAGCCTCTCTGCCGCCAGTGGCGGGCCGGCCGGCAGCCCCGGTGCAGCTGGGATACCGTCGCCGCCGCCCCGGCGGTCTGTCCTCGGCGGTCCGTCCTCGGCCATCCGTCTCCGGCCATCTGTCCTCGTCTATTCGTCCCCGTTCATCCGTCCTCGTACTTCCCCGACCTTCACCCCGGCCGGCCGTCCCAGACCATCCGCCCCAGTCCGTCACGCCCAGTCCGTCAGCCCCGGACCGTCACGCCCAGGCCTCCAGCCCATGCCATCCGTCCCAGTCCGTCGCGCCCAGGCCTCCAGCCCCAGATCGTCGCGCCCAGGCCTCCAGCCCCGACCGCCAACCCAGGTCGCCAGGCCCGACCGCCAGCCCAGGTCGTCAGGCCAGACCATCCGTCCCAGACCATCCGTCCCAGGCCGCCAGCCCAGACCGCCAGCCCAGGTCGTCAGACCGACCTTCACCCCGGCCGTCACCCCGACCGTCAGCCCGACGGCTGCCCCGATTCCATCCCTCTGTTACCCCTCCACGCCATGGCTGTTCGCCGCCGCTCTGCCCGCGTCCTGCCGCAGTTGCTGCCGGCTCTGGCCGCTCCGGTCAGCAACAGCCTGATCAGCAGCGGCCTGGCCGGCCTGGCGGGCCTGCTCCTGGCCCTGGCCACGGCCGCCCGGGTCGGGGCCGAGCCGAGGCCACTGAACCTGGCCAGCGCTGCGCCGTCGCCGGCACGCCCGGCTGGGGCATTGCCCGCCGCGATCGATCCGATCACCGGGGTGCGCAGCCGGCTGGGCCGTGACTGGGTGGGTCTGCGTGCCGTGCCGGCGGATACGCCGATCCTGGTGCTGGCCGGCCATGCCGATTCGCAGCGGCTCCAGGGCGGCACCTCCGGCGCCGCCGTGGCCCTGCGCGGTGCCGCGCCGATGCAGGCCGGCATCACCGATGAGCTCTACTGGAACCTGGTGATCGCCCGGGCGGTGGAACAACGGGGCCAGCAGCGAGGGCTGACGATCCGCTTCTACGAACCGCCGTCCCGCACGATCATCGATGGCGATCATCCCGATACCAACTGGAGCCGGGGTCGCATCCATGCAGCCGAGGGTGGCTATGCCCTGGAGATTCACTTCGATGCCTATGGCCGCGACGGCATCGGTTCCGGCCTGATCCCACCGCTGCATCGTCCGATCAGCCAGATCGATGAGAGCCTGGCGCGGGAGTTCGGCGGCTATCCCAGGGAGTTCCGCAACCGCCTGGGAGGCCCCAAGCGCGGACTGGCGCTGCTCGAGATCGGCAAGCTGGAGGGAACTCTGGAGGCCTCCCTGCGCGATCCCGCCAGCCGTGATCGCACGGTGGCGATCATTGCCGCACGGGTGGTGCGGGCCCTGGAACTGGGGCTGGGCCGCCAGCCCGACGCCCCCTTCCCGTCCTCCGAGCCCGGCAGCACGGCGCAGGTGCCGCCGTGCACCACTGCGCAGGAGTGCGCGAGCCCCGGTCTGCCCTGACGCCAACAACGCCGCCGCCCTGCGGCCCAGGGCTCAGGAGGAACAGCTGTAGTGAGACACGCCACCGGCGTTGAAGAACTGGCTCGGCTTCAGACGGTCGTAGGTGGCGGCCAGCGGCGCCGGTGGCTCGTCGTAGGGGTGGCGGAACAGGGTCTGCAGCTCCTGGAGGCGGCTGGTATCCGCCTGGGCAGCCTGTTGATAGGCCGGTGCGATCAGCCATTCGCGCCAGGTGATCCTGGGATTGAGGCGCTTCATGGTTGCCGAGGCCCCATGCGGGTCGCCGCTGCTGCTGATTTGCCCACGCCAACGCAGCAGCCAGTGGCTCCATCGCGCCTCGAGTTCAGCTGAACTCGGCTGATAGAAGCTGGGCTTTAAATGGGAGGCATGATCGGGAAATTCAGCGAGCTTGCTGAACAGGATTGTGTAGTCAGCCTTGGCGAGCAGCATCAGCTCCAGCAGGTCATTGACCAGTTCGTGGTCATAGCGGCTCAGGCCGAGCTTGCCGGCCCACATCGCCTCGAGTTCCCGGTCCATCGCCGCGGCGAAGCCCTCTCGGATCTGATCGAGCCGTGCCAGGGCATCGGTGTTGCCGTCCAGCAGCGGCCGAATGGCGGCCCAGAACATCTGGTAGTTGGCCTCTGCCGCCAGCGGTTGGTTGAAGAAGCAGAAATGCTCACCGCCACCGGTCCAGGGCTGAAAGCGAGGCTCGAACAGTTCGCAGAACCCAAACGGACCATAGTCGAGAGTGTAGCCTCCGGCAGCGCAGTTATCGCTGTTGAAATTGCCCTGGCAATAGCCGACCCGCATCCAGTTGGCCACCAGTGCGATCAGCCGCTCGCGAAACAACTCGGCCAGGGCCAGTAACTGGTCGCTGAACTCCAGATTTGGATTGATCTCCGGCCGGTAGTTGCGCTCGATCAGGTGCGCCACGATCATCCGCAGCTCCTCCAGCGCGGCCGGATGGGCCTGACGGCGAACGCGACGGGCGAACAGTTCCAGCTGGCCGACCCGCAGAAAGGATGGCGCCACCCGGGTGGTGATCGCCGCCGGGTTGTCCTGCAGGATGTCGGGCTCGAACGAGCTGGAATTCGGGGAGTACCAGGGCCGGCGCACGGTTTCTGATCGCGACATGTACAGCGTCAGGGAGCGGCTGGTGGGAATCCCCAGGGCATGCATGAACTCCTGGGCCAGAAACTCGCGCACACTGGAGCGCAATACAGCGCGGCCATCGGCGCCGCGGCAGTAGGGCGTGGGGCCGCCACCCTTGAGCTGCAGCTCCCAGCGCCTGCCCTGGAAGAGACCTTCAAACACGGAAATGGCCCGACCATCGCCATAGCCATTGCCGGTGCCGAATGGGCACTGCTGGGTGTATTCCGCCCCATAGATCGACAGGGCGTAGCCCGTGGCCCAGCCGAATGGCCGCATCGGCGGCTGCGCGGCGCTGCTGTCACCGGAGAACAGACGGCGGAACCGCTCGTCGTGCACCAACGCATCGCTGAGGCCCAGCTCAGCGAACAGGGTCGGGCTGTGGGCCAGATACTGCGGTGCCGGCAAGGGCGTCGATGTCACCGGCACGTAATGGCCGCAGAACACCTGGCGGGGCCGGTGATCGTTGCCATCGCTGCTGGCCTGGGGATCCGGCCGCAGGCAATCCAGCAGCGAGTAGTCGGCCCGTTGCGCAAACGCCTCGAACGTGGTGATCGGCGCGGATGACGTCGACAGCGATGGTGGCACGGATTTCGGAGGTACGGATGTCGGTGGCACAGGTTGCGGTGGCACTGAGTTCGGCGGCACAGATTTCGGCGGCACGGGTATCGGCACGGGTCTGCCGGGACTGGGGCGATCCGGGACTGGCCCAGATGCCAAGGTGTTCATCCTGGCGACAGCGAGTGCCGGCTGAGCTGCCCCCGCAGCGATCGTCTGTCCGGCGACAATCGTCCACCCGCCGGGACCCAGGGCCGCTTCAACGTGCCGGTTGCGTTGCGTTGCGTTGCGTTGCGCCAGTCGTGCGCGGATACGGGAACCAGGAATGGACCTCAGCCCCCAGGCGCTGCACGGAGTGGCTGGACACCCCTGCGCTGCCAGGGCCGCTTCAACGTGCCGGTTGCGTTGCGTTGCGTTGCGTTGCGTTGCGCCAGTCGTGCGCGGACATCGGCACCAACAGTGGGCTTCAGCACCGCAGGCGTTGCCAGGAGCGGGTTGTCCCCTGCGCTTCAGCCGCAGCCCCCGCGCCGAGTTTGACTCAGCCCTGCGCCGGGATCCGCCTCCGCCCCCAGGGCCGCTTCAACGTGCCGGTTGCGTTGCATCAGTCGCGCGCGCCACGGGCAGCACGGGTGGGCTTCAGCACCGCAGGCGTTGCCAGCAGCGGGTTGGGCCCTGGGCTTGGGTCGCAGCCCCCGCGCCGAGTTTGACTCAGCCCTGCCCTCGCCCCGTTCCGGGCGGTCCCGCCGCTGCCGATCAGGGTTGCTGGCCCAGGGCGGCGGGATCCTGGTGGCTGATCTCACCGCAGACCAGCAGCAGCGCCTCACCCGGCTGCAGCTGCTGCCAGCACTCATCACGGGTGAGCGGTTCGGTGCTGATGATCGTGACCACGTCTTCCGGGCCGGTGAGACTGGCGAAATCGACACTCAGATCATCATCGGCGAGGGTGGCACGGCGAAAGGGCGCACGCCGGGTGAGCCGATGCAGGCGGGTGCCGCCGTAGGCATACAGCCAGCGCCCATTGCTGATCAATGCATTGAAGATGCCTCGTTCGGCCAGCAGCCGCGACGCCGCCAGCAGTTCCCGGAACAGCCCCGCATCATCGTCGGGATGCAGACAGCCGACCGCCACCGCCTGATCCAGCCGCCCCAGCAACCAGCAGAAGGCGGCCTCGCTATCGGTTGTGCCCTCCGGCACATAGGGCTCACTCCAGGCCAATTGTTCTGGCAGATCACCGTTGTGGGCAAAGATCCACTCCTGCTGTTGCCAGCGCCTGTGGAACGGATGGCAGTTCTCCACCGCCACCACGCCACGGGTGGCCTTGCGGATGTGGGCGATCGAACAGTGGGCCCGCAGATCCAGGGCCGCCAGCTGCGCCGCGATCGGCGAGAAGGCGGCAGGTCGGTCCTCCCGGTAGAGCGAAACGCCGCGACCATCGGGATCGAAACTGGCCAGCCCCCAGCCATCGCTGTGCTGGCCGGTGGCTCCACCACGACGGCTGAGGCCGTGGAAGGAGAAGTGCATGTCTGTGGGGGTGTTGGCAGACAGGGCCAGGAGTTCGCACATGACTTCACCATTCCTGCCGCGCTCAGCGGCCCCGGCTGAACAACTGATTCCAGACCCCTTGCTTGCCAAAGAAGGTCTGATCGATCCTCTGCCAGCCACCGAAATCAGCGGCTCGGAACAGGCGATCCACCGGCGCGAAACTCGATTTCACCTCGCTCCATACGCCTGGATGCACCGGCCGGAAGCCCTCTGCCGCGAAGATGCGCTGGGCCTCCTCACCGCTGAGGTACGTGGCGAGGGCCTCGGCGGCCCGGCGGGTGCCGCGGCGATCGACATTGCGATCGATCACAACCACCGGACCCTCAATCTCCACATTCAGAGGCGGCACGATGAATGGCTGCTTCAGTTCACCCTGTCGGCGGGCCAGGATCGCCTCATTTTCATAGTTGAGCAGCACATCACCCTGGCCGCGTCTGAGGAAGGTATCCGTGGCTTCTCGGGCATCCTTGGGCAGATTGCCCACATTGCGATAAACGCTGGTCACGAATTGGCGGGCCTGGGCCTGGCTGCCACCGCTCTGGCTCACCGATCCCCACAGGGCCAGGAAGTTCCAGCGGGCGCCGCCGGAGGTCTTGGGGTTGGCCGTGATCACCCGCAGGCCCGGACGGGCCAGATCCGCCCAGCCGCGGATCCGCTGCGGATTGCCGGCACGGGGGATCAGCGCCACGACCGAATGGGTGATGATCGAGCCATGGGGCAGCTCCTTCTCCCAGCCCGGGTTGACCAGCCCGCCCGCCTGCAGCTTGTCGACATCGCCGGCCAACGCCAGGGTGGCCACATCGGCATCAAGGCCATCGAGCATGGCGCGGGTCTGGGAAGCGGAGCCGCCATAGCTGGCGCGGATCACCAGATCCTGGCCGGTTCTGGCTTTCCAGGAAGCCCGGAAGCGAGGCAGGATCTGATCGTAGGCGCCCTTGGTGACGGCATAGCTCACCAGTGACAACTCGCCGCTGGATCGGGAGGATCTGGGGCCGCTGCATCCCACCAGCAGCACCATCGCCGCGGCGGCGGCGGCGGAGGGAACCACCAGCTGCCCTGCTGCCCGCGCTCGCCGCCGGGCAGCGCTGCGGGACCTGGCGCAGACGGCAGCCCGGGAATGCAGGCAGCTGCGGCCCGCCCAGGGGATGCCGACGGCGCCGGCGGGCAGAGACAACACGCTTGATCGTGGAGAAACCTGGACTTCAGCGTAGCCGCCATCCCAGCGGGGCCAGGCCGCTCGGCAAAGCCCCTCCGCGGCCTGCGGGGAGGGGTGGTGATCCCAGCCGGCGAGGGGCTGCAGGCAGCGACTGCGACTGGCGCCGCCGGCTCACCAGCCGCTCAGGGCCGAGGCTGTCCCGGCCCGGAGCGGATCTCAACGGCTCCTGGCGAAGATCTGATCCCAGAGGCCGCCGCGCCCGAAGAACTGCTTGTTCACCGCATTCCAGCCACCGAAGTCGGCCACCGTGAAGGTGCGAACCTGCTGAAAGCGGCTGCCGGCGAAGGCCTTGCCCTCTGGCGTCACCGGCCGGAAACCGTTGTTGACAAAGGCTTGCTGGGCCGCCGGCGTATACAGGAAGCGGGCGAATGCCTCCGCCAGCTTGCGGGTGCCATGCTTGTCAACGTTCTTGTCAACCACGGCGATCGGGCCTTCGATCAGGATGTTGGGGCTGGGCAGCTTGTAGGGCACTGTCCATTCACCCGTACGCCGCGCCAGGATGGCCTCATTTTCATAATTGAGCAGCACATCTCCCTTGCGGCGCTTCACGAAGGTATCGGTGGCCTCGCGGGCATCCTTCGGCAGCACATCCACATTGCGGTAGACCGTGGTGACGAAGCTGCGCGCCTGGCTTTCCGTGCCACCCGTCTGCAGCACCGATCCCCACAGGCCGAGGAAGTTCCAGCGGGCACCGCCGGAGGTCTTGGGATTGGCCGTCACCACATCCACATTCTTGTTGTCGAGATCTTTCCAGCCGGTGATCTTCTTGGGATTGCCCGGTCGCACGAAGAAGGCCACCACGGAGTTGGTGATGATCGAGTTATAGGGATTCTCACGCTCCCAGCCCGGCTGAATCAGGCCGGCATCCTGGAGCCTGAGCACATCTCCGCCCACAGCCAGGCCGACCACATCGGCCGCGAGGCCATCGATCACCGCACGGGTCTGGGAACCGGAGCCGCCGTAGCTGCTGCGAACGGTGATGGTCTGGCCGGTGCGCTTCTTCCAGTCGGCCTCGAACAGGGGGATGATCTGGTCGTAGGCCGCCTTGGTGACGGCATAGCTCACCAGCAGGATCTCTTTGCGGGCACCGCTGCCGGCCTGGGCGCGGGCGGGGCCAGCCAACAGGCTCGTGCTGCTCAGCACTGCGATCGGCGCCGCGGCGAGACCGACCAGGGCCACACCGATGGCCGCCCTGCGGGCGAGACCCGGATACACGGAAAATACGGTAGTCCGATTGGGGAACCTGGCGAAGCTAGGCGTGCGGGCTGGCCGGGCGAGGTATTTTCAGCCACATCGATCGAGGGCCCCGTCTGCGGCGGCCTGCGGGCCCCGGTGGCTGCGAGAATCCCCGCAGAGCAGCCGGGGAATGCCGTGGCCTTGAGTGCGAAGACCCGGTACGGCATCGTCTCGTTGATCGAGCTGGCGGCCATCTACGGGCGAGGCGGGGTGCTGCAGGTGGCCGAGATCGCCCAGCGCCAGGGAATCCCCGACCGCTACCTCGAACAGATGCTCACCAGCCTGCGGCGGGCGCGCATCCTGCGCAGCATCCGCGGCCCCCGCGGTGGCTACCAGCTGGCCCGGCCCCCGGCGGAGATCCTGGTGCAGGAGGTGGTGATCACCCTGGAGGGCGAGCCGCCGCCGCGCAGCGCGGCCGAGCGGGCCACGGCCGAGTTCGATGTGCTCAGCGCCCTGGAAGAACAGCTGGAGCAGGCGCGCCGGCAGATCCTGACCGGCACCAGCGTGCAGGATCTGCTCGATCAGCGCGATGCCCTGGTGCAGGCCCAGGCGATGTATTTCATCTGAACGGCAGTCCGAATCTGAACGGCAGCCCGGAAAGTACCGGAGTTGGCGCCTCTGGCCGCCCAGGACGTACCCGGCCGGGACGTGCGGCTCAGGACACGCCACCCAGGAGATGCCACCCAGAAGGTGCCGCTCAGGGCGTGCCGCCTCAGACGGGCCGCGCCGGAGCTGCCCCCCAGCCCGCCCAGGCCACCCAGGTCGCGCCGGCCGCGCCGGCCGCGGACAGGTTGCCTGTCCTGGTGTCACCGGCTCGCGGGCCGCACGGTGGCAGCCCGTGTTTCGTGATGCCCTGACGGGCACCCCCAGGGCGTTCTGAGCCTGCCCTGCACCACTTCGCCTTCCCGGCCTGCACCCCTCCACCCCAGCCCACCCCACCCCGGCCCCAGGGTTGCCTGAAAGTCCGGACGCAAGGCCACTCAGGCTCGCAGATGTCATGCCTGAAGTCGATCGGGACAGGGCCTGGCCTGCAGCCGCAGGCGTCAAGGCTGGCCTTGGCTGGCCTTGGCAAGGTGAGATCAAGACTTTCAGGCAGACCTGACCCCGGCCCAGCTCGGCAGCAGGCGAAGCACGCTTGACCGATGGGGTATGAGTGCTATGTTGCGATCAACCGCACGATGCCCCGTGCCCTCCCGCCGCCTCAGTTGTCCACGCCCCTCCGCCTGCCCCGCTCGAATGCGGCCCGCCGGCAACCCGCCGGCATCGCCCCGCTCCGCCATGTCCCTCTCGCCCCGATCCCGCCATGACCACCTCACGCCCGCCCCAGGTTCTGCGACTGACCCTCCAACCCCATGACGTGCTGCCCGATGGGCTGAACTGGAAGATCCTCGACGGCTATATCCGCACCACCTCCTGGGATTCCGAGGGGGAAACGATCACCCTCGGCATCTGGGGCCCCGGCGACTGGGTCACCAATGCCTACTCCGGCCTGCATGCCGTCGAGGTGCAATGCCTCTCCACCGTGGTGGTGGAACAGCACAGCCCTGCAGACCAGGAGATCCTGTCCTTCCTGCAGCAACAGATCCGCAATACCGAAGAAATCTTCCAGATCAGCCGGATTCGCAGCGCCGAGCATCGCCTGCTGATGCTGCTGCGCTGGATCGGCACCCGCTTCGGCCAGGTGAGCAGCCGCGGCTATCGCCTGTCGCTGCGCGAGATGAATCTCACCCACAAGGCTCTGGCCGATCTGTGCGGCCTCACCCGCGTCACCATCACCAAGAATCTCAACCGCTACAAGGCCAATGGCGTGCTGCAGAAGGTCAGTGACGACGATCTGCTGATCCCGCTGGAGCCGCTGGTGGCCGGCTTCTGAACCGCGCCCACTGCCTCGCAAACTGCCTCGCACAGTGCCTCGCACAGTGCCACGCCAACTGCTGCGCAACCTGCTTCGCCAGTCGCTGCGCAACCTGCTGCGCCAACTGTTGCACCCGCCGCTGTGCAAACCGTTGCGCCCATCACCTCGCAATCCACCTCGCAATCCACCTCGCAATCCGCCGCGCAAGTTGCCCGGCCAGTGGTTGCCCCCGTTGCTGCATCCACCTGCTCACAGCTACCGCTGCTGCTGATGGTTGCCGCGCCCAGCCGCCAGCGGATGGCTGTCAGCTCCAGCTGCCACTGGCTGCTGGTCACCGCCGGCTGTCACGGCCAGCGCCTCCTCGCCCCGCCCCGACCCAATCCCTTTGCCCCACTCCCGATGACCGCCCAGATCCTGCGTTCCCATCTCTCCCAATCCCAGCAGCAGCGCTACACGCTGGTGTTTCGCAATGGCGAGCTGCTGCGCCATCAGGACCCCCTCGCCCTGGCCCAGTACCGCTGCGATGCGCGCCTGGCACGGGTGGAGCCGGAAGGCCAGGCCCAGGCGGCCTGAGCGTTCAGCGAACAACCGCGGCAACCCCGGATCCGGCGGATCCGGGGCGCCCCCCTGGCACAGGCACCCGGCTGCGACCGCCCTCTTGCCGCCTTCTTGCCGCCAGGGCCGCTTCAAGGTGCCGGATTCGCCAGTCGTACGCGACACGGGCACCAGGAATGGAGTCTCAGCACCCCAGTCGCTGCAAGGCGCGGGTTGACCCCCTGGGGCTCAGGCCGCAGCCCACGCACCGAGTTTGAATCAGCCCTGCGCTCGCCGCTGCGATCCGGTCGCGCCGCGGTGGTTCGGCGAGCTTCTGAGCAGCGGCCCTGGCGGTGATGGTCATCGATCCGGCAGGGCTGCGGCTGGCATGGCGGCGGCGGTCGTAGATCGCTGTGCTGCGAGCCACAGCTGCCCTGTTGCCGGCGGCTGGCCGAGCGGGTGCGCCAGGCATCAATCCGGTTGCGCCGCAGCAGCTCTGCGCCTATGCCTGCGCGCTGGGCTGCTGGTGAGGCTGACCGCTGGCCGCAGGCCAGCCGCAGTGATCCCGGCGCGCCGATGCCGCCCCGCCCCGCCGGACCGGCAGGGCGGCAGCAGGGTTGAGCCAGACACCCCTGCGCCGATGCTTGCTGCCGATCTGCTGGTCGTGCCCCTGGCGCAGATCGGCCTGGAAGACATCGCTGATGTAGGCGGCAAGAATGTCTCGCTCGGCGAGCTGATCCGCCGGCTGAGCCCGGTTGCGGTGCGAGTCCCCGCCGGCTTTGCCACCACCGCCGCCGCCTATCGCCTGCTGATCGCCAGCGGTGACCTGGCCGGCCCTCTGCATGCCCTGCTCGACGGCCTCGACAGCAACGACCTCAGCGCTCTGCAGCGGGCCGGGGCCGCCGCACGCTCGCTGCTGCTTCACACCCCTCTGCCGCACGCACTGGCAACGGCCATCCTGGCCGCCTACCGGCGTCTGGGCTCAGTTGCGGTGGCGGTGCGCTCCAGCGCCACCGCCGAGGACCTGCCCGATGCCTCCTTCGCCGGCCAGCAGGAAACGATTCTGAATGTGCAGGGTGAAGCGGCCCTGCTCATCGCCTGCCGCCGCTGCTACGCCTCCCTGTTCACCGATCGGGCCATCTCCTACCGGCAGCTGCACGGCTACCACCACGGCGACGTGGCCCTCTCGATCGGTGTGCAGCGCATGGTGCGTGCCGATCTGGGCGCCTCAGGGGTGATGTTCACCCTCGACACCGAAACCGGCTTCCGCGACGCCGTGCTGCTCACCGCGGCCTATGGGCTGGGGGAGAACGTGGTGCAGGGGGCCGTCAATCCGGATGAATACCTGATCTTCAAGCCCACGATGGCCCAGGGCTATGCGCCGATTCTCAGCCGCCGCCTGGGCAGCAAGGCGCTCCGCCTGGTCTATGCCGAGGCCGCCGCTGATGCCGAGGCCGCTGATGCCGTAGCCGCCGCCGCCGGCGGCGATCCCGACCAGGCCGGCAGCGGCACCACCCGCAACGAGGCGGTACCGGAGGCGCTGCGCCACCGCTTTGCCCTCAGCGATGCCGAAGCCCTGCAGCTGGCGCGCTGGGCCTGCGCGATCGAGGCCCACTACAGCGCCCGCCGCGGCATGCCGACACCGATGGATATCGAGTGGGCCCGTGATGGGCAGGACGGTGAGCTGTACATCCTGCAGGCGCGGCCGGAAACGGTGCAGTCCCGCCAGCCAGGGACGCTGCTGCGCAGCTGGCAGCTGCAACCCCACGATCGCCCCGCACTGGTCAGCGGCCGGGCGATCGGTGCCTCCGTGAGCAGCGGCCGGGCACGGCTGCTCAGCGATCCCTCCCAGATCGGCCACTTCGCGGCCGGTGATCTGCTGATCACGCGCCGCACCGATCCCGACTGGGAACCGATCCTGCGCCGCTGCGCTGGCGTGGTCACCGACCAGGGCGGGCGCACCTGCCATGCGGCGATCATCGCCCGCGAGCTGGGCCTGACGGCGATCGTCGGCACCGGAGAGGCCACAACCCGCATCGCCGATGGTCAGATGATCACGCTCAGTTGCTGCGAAGGGGATGTGGGCCACGTCTATGACGGCGCCCTGCCGTTTGTGGTGCAGGAGCAGCGCCTCGACGATCTGCCGGCCACACGCACCCGCATCCTGATCAATGTGAGCCATCCGGAAGAGGCATTCAACCTGGCACGCATCCCCTGCGATGGGGTCGGTCTGGCGCGGCTGGAGTTCATCATCGCCAATCAGATTCAGGTGCATCCAATGGCGTTGCTGCAGCCGCAGCGGCTGACCGATGCGGCCGAGCGGCAGGCGATCGCAACCCTGACCGCGGCCTACAGCAACCCCGCTGACTATTATGTTGATCTGCTCAGCCAGGGGATGGCGCGCATCGCGGCGGCCTTCTTCCCTAAGCCGGTGATCCTGCGCTTTTCCGATTTCAAGAGCAATGAATATGCCCATCTGCTCGGCGGTCGTGTATTCGAGCCGGAGGAAGAAAACCCGATGATCGGCTGGCGCGGTGCCTCCCGTTACCTCGCGCCCGGCTTTCGCCAGGCCTTTGCGCTGGAATGCCAGGCGCTGAAGCGGGTGCGGGAAGTGATGGGCCTCAGCAATGTGATCCCGATGGTGCCGTTCTGCCGCACCCCGGAAGAGGGTGACCGGGTGCTGGCGGCTATGGCCGACGCCGGCCTGGTGCGCGGCGAGAGCGGTCTGCAGGTGTATGTGATGTGCGAGCTGCCGAGCAATGTGATCGCCGCCGAGGCCTTCGCGGCGCGCTTCGATGGCTTTTCGATCGGCTCCAACGACCTCACCCAGCTGGTGCTGGGACTGGATCGCGATTCAGCCCTGGTGGCCGAGCTGTTCGATGAGCGTCAGCCAGCGGTGCTGGATATGATCCGACTGGCCATCCGCAGCGCCCACCGTTGTGGCCGCCTGATCGGCATCTGCGGCCAGGCGCCCAGCGACTACCCGGAGTTCGCTCGCTTTCTGGTGGAAGAGGGGATCGATTCGATCAGTCTCAATCCCGATGCGGTGCTGCGCACCCGCCTGACGATCGCCGCCATGGAACAGCAACTCAGCAACAGCAACTCAGCAGCAGCAGCGTGAGCCCGCCCTGAGGGCTGAGCCGCACCGCCCAGCCGAGCATCGCCACGGCCAGGTAGGTGGAGCAGCAGAATCGCCCGGTACGATCACTCCGCCAGCATCCCTTCGCCTGTGAGCCCTCTGGAGCTGGATCCCTCTGCTGCCGCCGTCGCCAGCGCGGATCTGGATCAGGCCCTGACGGGCCCAGTTCGTTGTGGCCTGGGCCGATGAGGGCGGGGCCGATTCAAAGTGTCAACTGGTCTCAGAGGCTGCATGTAAAGAGATGTGAAGCGAGTGTCACGTGGGACGATCGTTCGCTTTCGGCCTGAAGATGACCAGCTGCTTTGGTATTGGCTGTCAGGCTCACTCCACATATGGCGGAGCAGGTATCCGCGGACACCATTGGTAGCGCACGGCTAAACTTGCAAAAACATTACACACAGGCTCTTAGAATTCTATTAGAAGGCTGGGGCGTTGTTCTGTCATGCTATCACGGCTATGTGCCGCCTTCTGTTGTCCTTCCATTTACCCGTCTCTTCAGCAGCCAAGAACATTGAGGACGTCAAGAACTCCTGCTTTTCCTCATCCACAAAATCTCGTATGATAGTTGATCTACATTCTCTTTTATGCAGACAAGCCGAATGTTCGCCAACCGACGATGTGTTGATAAGACAAGGTGATCTGAGTCAGGCCCCTGCTGCCAACGCCTCCGCCAGCGTCACCACCCGCGCCCGTTCGTGGATGCGGTAGCTGCGCTCACCGGGGGTGATTACGAGCAGTTCATCGAGCTCCAGATCCACCAGCGCCTGCCGCATCGAGGCGCTCAATCGTGGGGCGTCGGCCCGCTTGATCTCCACGCCGAGGCGCCGGCCGCCCTGGATCACCAGCAGGTCGAGATCGGCACCGCCATGGGTTGCCCAGAACCAGGCTCCTTCCGGTCGCCAGCTGGCCAGCAACTGCTCGATCACGAAACCCTCCCAGGAGGCCCCCAATCGAGGGTGCTGCAGCAGCACATCGTGGCTGGGGATCTGCAGCAGCTGGTGCAGCAAACATGTGTCGCGCAAGTAGATCTTGGGCGCCTTCACCTGGCGTTTCAGGGAATTGACGTGCCAGGGCTGCAGCAGCCGCACCATGAACACGCCGGCGAACAGATCGAGATAGCGGCGGCAGGTGGTCTGGTTGACGCCGAGGGAGCGGCCCAGGTCGGCGCCATTCCAGAGCTGGCCGTGAAAGTGGGCAAGCATGGCCCAGAACCGCTGCAGCGCCACCGCCGGCACCCGAACCCCCAGCTGCGGCAGATCGCTCTCCAGCAGCGTGCGGATGAAGTCACGGCGCCAGATCAGGCTGTTCGCGTCATTTGCTGCGAGAAAGAAGCGGGGAAAACCGCCCCGCAACCAGAGCGTCTTAGCCTGCTCCAGGCCCACTTCGGCCAGCGAAAAGCCTTCCATTTCCACGATCTCCAGCCGCCCCGCCAGCGACTCCGACGACTGCCTGAGCAACGCCGGTGACGCCGAGCCGAGGATCAGGAAACGGGCCGGCTGGTCGGCCCGGTCTGCCAGCACCCGCAACAACGGGAACAACTCCGGCCGCCGCTGCACCTCATCGATCACCACCGTGCCGCGCAGCTCGCCCAGGGCGGTGAGCGGCTGATCGAGCCGCGCCAGGCTGATCGGATCTTCCAGGTCGAAGTAATTGGCGCTCGCCGCCGGCACCAGCTGGCGGGCCAGGGTGGTTTTGCCGCATTGGCGCGGCCCCAGCACCGCCACCACGGGCGAACGGGCGAGGGCCGCCTCAAGGGCCGCCAGGCGGGATGGACGCGGGAGCATGGCGTCACGCTGGTGACAAGGCTTGAAAATCCTGTGGCATGTGCAGGATCGGTGCCTATCAGCAAAGATGTCCGCCGGGGTGCTGCTCGCAGCAGCTCCAGAATACTACTCCATAAAG
>Ga0172376_10002188_pt1 | contig 24155 bp, 19 predicted proteins | sample Lak35m_FD_121114 | JGI IMG/M metagenome (GOLD analysis project Ga0172376, IMG submission 121114) | Freshwater microbial communities from Kabuno Bay, South-Kivu, Congo - kab_092012_35m | ecosystem: Environmental > Aquatic > Freshwater > Lake | place: Democratic Republic of the Congo: South-Kivu...
AGGAAGGCGTCGATCCCAAGACGCTCACTCCCCGAGAGTGGCAGGCCCGCTACGCCGCCGAGGTCGCTGACCGCCGCGACTACGTGCTCGCCCAGGTCCTCGCCAAACTCGGCAAGTAGGCCTCCGATCTGGCACTCGCTGCCGCCGCTCCGCCACGCGGGCCGATCTCCTCGCTCACCAAACGGCTTCGCCAGCGTCGGCGTGCTTCAAGCAACGGTTACCTTCAACGCCGGAGGCCTTCCCTCAGCCTTCGGCCGAGGCGACCGCGTTCACATGCGCGCGAGCTTCGTCCGGCCGGAGCCGAGCACGCCCTCGATGGCGCGCGCCAGTTCGGTCGAGATGCGCACGCTGTGGCGCTCGCTCGAGCGCACGCGACGCAGGCGCCCGTCCGCGCCTTCGACCTCGAAGAACAGGCGGTTCGGCCCGCGGTGCGCGCGCACCACGGCGGCCAGCGGAGCGACGCGCTCCTCGTCCTCGGGTTTCAGGCGCACGATCAGGCCGCCCTTGAAGTTCTTCAGGGCCTCTTCCTGCTGGAACACCTCGTCCAGCAGCAGGCCCAGGCTGGTCGTGGTCTCGTCGGTCGCACGCTCCTCGAGCCGCCCCTTGCAGATCACGACAGCATCTTCGGCGAGCAGGTGCCGGTTCTGCTCGAGCGTGCGCGGGAAGACCGTGACGGCCAGGCCGCCGTGCAGGTCCTCGAGGCGGAAGCGAGCCATCTTCTTACCGCTCTTCGTCATGGTCTCGCGGAAACCGACCACCAGTCCTCCCAGCGTGACCTCGCTGCCTCCGGGCAGGCGCTGGATGTCGCGCGTGTTCGTGCTGGAGAGCAGCGCGAACAGGCCGGCGCGGTCCTCGAGCGGGTGGCCGGAAAGGTAGAAGCCGAGCGCCTCGTACTCGGCCTTCAGCGTGTCCGCCCGGCTGAACGCGCGCGCCGCGTCGATTCCGTCGCCGTCGTCGTCCGCGGAGGTCGGTTCGGGCCCGCCGAAGAGCAGGGACTGGCCGGCCTTCTTGTCGTTGGCCGCGCGCACGCCCTCGGCCATGGCCACCTCGAGCGCGGCCAGCACGGCGCCGCGGTTGTGCCCGCTCGTCTCGAAGGCGCCCGCCTTGATGAGCGCCTCCCAGGTCAGCTTCGTGACGGCGGCCGGATCCGCCTCGGAGCACAGGGCGTGCAGGCCGAGACGCTCGCGGCGCTCCACCAGGCGTGCTCGTGCCGCCACCACGGCCTCGATCGCCTTCTCGCCGGTGCCCTTGATGGCGCCGAACCCGAAGCGGATCGCCTCACCCTCGGGGTGGAACTCCCACTCCGAGCGCTCGATGTCGGGGGGCAGCACGGGGATGGAGGAGCTGCGCGCGTCGTCGAGAAACTCCTTGATCTTGTCGGAGTTCTGCATCTCGCACGACATGTTCGCGGCCACGAACTCGATGCGATGGTGGGCCTTGAGGTAGGCCGTCTGCCAGGTGATGAGCGCGTAGGCCGTCGAGTGCGACTTGTTGAAGCCGTAGCCGCCGAACTTGACGATGCTGTCCCAGATCTCCTGCGCGGCGGCCGCGGCGCAGCCGTTCTTCGTGGCGCCGCTCACGAACTGCGCCGAGAACTTGTTCATGATCTCGGGCTGCTTCTTGCCCATCGCCTTGCGCAGGTTGTCGGCTTCGTTGAGCGCGAAGCCCGACAGCATGTTGGAGATGAGCATCACCTGCTCCTGGTACACGATGCACCCGTAGGTGTCGCGCAGGATCGGTTCGAGCGAGGCGTGCGCGTACTCGATCTTCTCCTGGCCGTGCTTGCGGCGGATGAACATGTCCGCCATGCCCGACTCCAGCGGGCCCGGGCGGTACAGCGCGAGACACGCGATCAGGTCCTCGAAGCAGTCGGGCTTGAGGCGACCGATCAGCTTGCGCATGCCCTCGGATTCGAGCTGGAACACGCCCATCGTCTCGCCGCGGTTGAGCAGCGCGAAGGTCGGCTTGTCGTCCAGCGGTAGCTGGTAGAGGTCGGGGGGCGTGCGTCCCGAGCGTTCGATCGACTTCAGGCAGCGCTCGAGGATCGTGAGCGTGCGCAGCCCGAGGTAGTCCATCTTGAGGAGCCCGAGGTCCTCGAGGTACTTCGCCGGCCACTGCGTGACGATGTCGTCGCCGTGCTTGCACAGCGGTGCGTACTCGACGATCGGCTTGTCGGCGATGACGACGCCGGCCGCGTGGGTCGAGATGTGGCGTGTCAGGCCGTCGAGCTTGATCGAGAAGTCGAACAGCTCCTTGAAGCGCTCGTCCTTGCGGGCCTTGGCGAGCTCCGCGTCCTCCTTGACCGCCTCTCCGAGCCCCGGCGCGTTCGGCCCCTGCGGGATCATCTTGGCGAGCTTGTCGATCTCGGGCAGGGGCAGATCGAGCGTGCGTCCGACATCGCGGATGACCGAGCGCGGCGAGAGCGTCGCGAAGGTCCCGATCTGGCTGACGCGCTCGGCTCCGTAGCGCTGGCGCGTGTACTCCAGCACGCGCTCGCGTCCTTCCTTGCAGAAGTCGATGTCGATATCCGGCATCGAGATGCGCGCGCTGTTCAGGAAGCGCTCGAACAGCAGGTCGTAGCGCAGCGGATCGACGCGCGTGATGTCGAGCACGTAGGCCACGATCGAGCCGGCCGCCGAGCCGCGCCCCGGTCCGACCGGGATGCCGTGGTCGCGGGCCCAGCGGATCAGGTCCCAGACGATGAGGAAGTACGAGACGAACCCCATCTCGCGGATCACGCGCTTCTCGTACTCGAGACGCTCGCGTGCCCGGGCCTGGTCGGCTCCGTAACGGTGCGTCAGCCCCTCGTCGCACAGCCGGTCGAAGAGCGTTTCCGGGCTGCCGCCGTCGGCGGGGTCGAAGACCGGTAGGTGGTACTTGCCGAACTCCAGCTCGAGCGCGACCTGCTCGGCCACGTCGAGCGTGGCCGTCACACTCGTCGGCAGATCGCGGAACTCGTGCGCCATCTCCGCGCGCGTGCGGAAGAAGAGCGTCTGCGTGTCCATCCGGAAGCGCTTCTCGTCCGAGCGCTTGGCTCCGGTGTTGATGCACAGGAGCACGTCCTGCGTGTGGCAATCCTCGCTGCGCAGGTAGTGGATGTCGTTCGTGGCGACGAGCGGGATCCCGGTGCGGCGCGAGATGTCGACCAGGGCCTCGTTCAGGCGGTTCTGGATCTCGATCCCGTTGCGCTGCAGCTCGAGCCAGAAGTGGTCTTTGCCGAACAGGTCCGAGAGGTCCTTGGCGGCCTTCTCGGCCTGCGCCACCTTGCCGGCCTGCACGAGGTCCGAGATCTCGCCCGAGAGGCAACCCGACAGGCACGAGAGGCCGCCGGCGTAACGCGCCAGGACCTCCTTGTCGATGCGCGGTCGGTAGTGGTAGCCCTCGAGGTAGGCCGCCGTGCCGAGCTTGAGCAGGTTCTGATAGCCCTCGCGGCTGCGCGCGAGGAGCGTCAGGTGGTTGTAGGGGTTCTGGGTCTTGTGGTGCGGCTTCTTGTGCGTCTCGCGCGCGATGTAGACCTCGCAGCCCAGGATCGGCTTGATGCCGGCCTTCTTCGCCTTCTGGTAGAACTCGATCGCGCCGTGCAGGTTGCCGTGGTCGGTGAGGGCCAGGGCCGTCTGGCCGTCGGCCTTGGCCGCCGCGACGAGGTCGTCGAGCCGGTTGGCGCCGTCCAGCAGGCTGTACTCGCTGTGGACGTGCAGGTGGGCGAAGTCCGGGGTGCTCATCGCGCGGTGCGGGGCGGGAGGCTACTCGAAGGACGCCCGACGACGCGCGTCCGTACGCGATATCAGCGCAACAGGTTCAGGAGCAGCGCCATCTGCGAGGGCAGGCGGTTCGCGGCCTGCTCGTAGAGCAGGCTGCGCGGGCCGTCGAGCACCTCGTCCGTCACCTCGACGTTGCGGCGCACGGGCATGGCGTGCATCAGGCGCGCATCCTGCCCCAGGGCCATCAGCTTCTCGTCGACGCGCCAGCCGGTGTGGCGCGCGCGCTGGCTGGCGGACAGGGTCGGGTTCCCGTAGTGCTCGAGCGAGGTCCAGGAGCGCGCGTACACCACGCGCGCTCCGCGTACGGCCTCCTCATGGCTCGTCTTGCGCTCGAGGCGCCCACCCGAGGCCCGCGCCAGCTCCTCGCACTCGGACAGCACGCCGCCGTCGAGCTCGAACCCGCCCGGGTGCGCCAGGCGCACGTGCATGCCCGCGCGCAGGGCGCCCTGCAGCAGGGAGTGCACGACCGAGGGCGAGGCCGGCGTGGGGGAGTGGACCCAGGTCACGGCGAGCTCCTTGCCGCGCAGGTCGCCCAGGGTCTCCTTCAGGGTCAGGAGGTCGGCCAGCGCCTGCAGGGGGTGCGAGAGCGCGCTCTCCATGCTCATGACCGGCACGCTCGCATGCCGCGCCCAGCTGCGGATGCGCTCGTCCCTGCGGTCCACGTCCCAGGACGTGCCGGTGGCGGCCGGCCGGATCGCGAGGGCATGCACGTAGCGCGAGAGGACCGCGGCCGCGTCCTTGATGTGCTCCGGAGCACGCCCGTCCATCACGCTGCCCTCGCGCTCCTCGAGCTCCCAGAAATCGCTCATCGCCGTCAGGTTGACGACGTTCCCGCCGAGCTGCAGGACCGCCGTTTCGAGCGACGCCCGGGTGCGCAGCGAGCCGCGGAAGAAGAGCATCCCGATCGTCTTGCCGGAGAGCTCCCCGCGCCCGGTGCGCCGTTTCAAGCGCGCCGAGAGTTCCAGGACCTCGTCCAGGACGCCGTCTTCCAGGTCGGTCAGGTGGATCAGGTGGCGGGGAGCACGGGCCATGCGGACGAGCCTAGTGTCCGGGGCGCGCGAGTCCACGCCGAAGGCCGCCTCGTGCGCGACCTTCGGGCTACTCCCGCCGGGCACGGCTTGACAATCGCCCACCGGCCCCGCTAGAACCTTTGCCCCTCCGTGCACCCATAGCTCAATTGGATAGAGCATCTGACTACTGATCAGAAGGCTGGTGGTTCGAGTCCACCTGGGTGTACCAACCTCGCTCGCGCACACGGCGCGGGTGGGGTGGGCCGAGCAGCCCATCCTTTGAAAACGTGAAGTAGAGCGTTGGTCCCCGGATCCGATAGGCGGGTGGACGACGACGAGCGCTGGATGCGCCTCGCCCTGGACCAGGCCCGCGCGGCCGGTGCGGCCGGCGAGGTCCCGATCGGCGCCGCCGTCGTGCGCGCTGGCGAGCTCCTGGCCGCGGCCCACAACCGGGTCGAGCGCGACCAGGACTCGAGCGCCCACGCCGAGCTCCTGGCCCTGCGCGCGGCCACGCGCGTGACCGGCTATGCGCGCCTGCTCGACTGCGTCGTGTACTCGACCGTCGAGCCGTGCTTCATGTGCGCCGGTGCGCTGGTGCAGCACCGCGTGGCGCGCGTCGTCTTCGCCACGCGCGATCCCAAGTTCGGCGGGTGCGTCTCGCTGGGGCACGTCCTCGATCATCCCGGTGCAAACCACCGCGTGGTCCTGGCCGAGGGGCTCCTCGCCGACGAGGCGCGCGGGCTGATGGTGGACTTCTTTCGAGCACGCCGCGACGAGGCTCGTGGCCGCTGAGGCGGCCGCCGAGTGCGCCGCGGCGCGGCATGGATCAACGACCCAGGAGAGGTGGCAGAGCGGCTGAACGCGCCGGTTTCGAAAACCGGTATGTCCTTCGGGGCATCGGGGGTTCGAATCCCCCCCTCTCCGCCATGCCCTTCGACCGACCGACGCTCGCGACTCACTCAGCGACGTGCGCCCTGCGCACGCGCACGGAGAGGTGTCCGAGCGGCTGAAGGAGCACGCTTGGAAAGCGTGTGTGCCCCAAAAGGGTACCGAGGGTTCGAATCCCTCCCTCTCCGCCATCTACCCCCGAGCGCGGCAGTGGGCCCGGTCCGGCGCAATGGAACCTCTTCGAACCGGGTCAGGCCGGGAACGGAGCAGCCCTAAGATCACGGTTCCAGGTGTGCTCGGCCCGGGCCCACTGGCGCGCTCGGCCTTTCGGTTAGGCTCTACTTCACGATGGCTTCCTATCTGGTCCTGGCGCGCAAGTACCGCCCGCGCACCTTCTCCGAGGTGATCGGTCAGGAGGTCGTGACCGAGGTCCTGCGCGGCGCGATCCAGGGCGGGCACGTCGGCCACGCCTACCTCTTCTGCGGCCCGCGCGGGACCGGCAAGACCACCCTCGCGCGCATCTTCGCGAAGTGCCTGAACTGCGAGCGCGGGCCGACCAGCGAGCCTTGCGGAGCGTGCGAGCGCTGCCAGGCGGCCGAGAGCGGCAACGAGGTCGACCTGATCGAGATCGACGCGGCCTCGCACACCGGCGTGGACGACATCCGCGAGCTGCGCGACGAGGTCGCCTACGCGCCGATGCGCGCGCGCCGCAAGGTGTACCTCATCGACGAGGTGCACATGCTCTCGAAGCCGGCCTTCAACGCGCTCCTGAAGACGCTCGAGGAGCCGCCGCCGCACGTCGTCTTCCTGTTCGCGACGACCGACCCGCACAAGGTGCTCGACACGGTGCTGTCGCGCTGCCAGATCCTGCGCCTGCAACCGCTCAGCGAGGAGCGCATCGTCACGCGCCTCGAGCAGGTCTTCGCGGCCGAGGGCGTGGCCGCGGGGGCGGGGGTCACGCTCGAGCTCGCGCGACACGCGCGCGGGGGCATGCGCGACGCGCTGTCGCTCGCGGACAAGCTGATCGCCTTCGCCGGCAGCTCCCCGACGCTCGAGGATCTGCAGCGCCTCGGCGGCGAGGCCGGACAGGCCGAGCTCGAGAAGCTCTTGACCCTGGTGGAAGCCGGCGAGCGCGCGCGCATCCTGGTCGCGGCGCAGGCCTTCGAGGGGGACGAGGAGGAGGTTCTCGACGGGCTGCTCGGTCTGGTGCGCGCGGCCGCGGTGCTGGCCTGGTGCGGCGAGGAAACCCCGATCGTGACTCTCTCGGGACCCGAGCGCGTGGCCGCGGCCGAGCGGGGCCGACGGCTCGGCGCAGCGCGTCTCGAGCTGTGGATGAGCGAGCTGCTGCGTGCGCGCGAGCGTCTGCGGCATCTGTCGGGCCAGGAACACACCCTGCTCGAGCTCGCGCTGCTCGAACTCGCCCGGCCCGAATCCGGCCTGCCCGTCACCGAGCTCGTGGCGCGCCTCGAGGCCCTCGAACGACGCCTCTCGGGAGCCCTTCCTGCGCCGACTGCGCCGCGTGTCGCCGCGCCGCCCGCGCCGCCCGCGCCCGCTGTGGCTTCTGCTGCTGCGCCGGCGCCCGCCGCAGCTCCCGCGCGGCGCGAATCCGCGCCGCCTCCGCCTCCGCCGCCGCCCGCTCCGTCGGCACCGCCGGCCGGCACCGGTTTCGAGGGCTTCCTGGCCGAGCTCGCGCGCACCCACGGCGCGCTCGCCACGCTCTTCCGCAAGCACGGCGCCTCGGCACTGCACGACGACGGAGACGGGCGCGTGCGCCTGCGCTTCCACGCGCTGGCGCCCTCCGAGACGCTGCTGCTCGGCGACCGACGCAACCTGCGCGCCTGCGAGCAGGCCTACACGCGTGCCTTCGGGCGCGCGGTCACGTTCGAGTCCGCGGCCGAGGGCGCCGCGGGCGGGGGAGGTGGTGCCGCGGGCGCGCCGCGCGCGGAGCGCCCGGCACCTGTGCGCGACCTCTTCACGCAGCGCATCGCCAGCGACTTCGAAGGCACGGTGGAGGATCTCTAGATGAGCGGTTTCGGCGAGATGGGCAACCTGCTCAAGCAGGCCCAGGAGATGCAGCGCCAGCTCGATCAGGTGCGGGGCGAGCTGCGCACGCGCTCGGTCGAGGGCCTGGCCGCAGGCGGCAGCGTGCGCATCGAGCTCTCCGCCGATCGCCACGAGGTGCGCGGCGTGCGCCTGGGCACGGGTGCTCCGGGCGAGCCGCGGGCGCTCGAGGAGTGCTTGACCGTGGCGCTGCGCGATGCGCTGCGGCGGGCGAGCGAGGCCGAGCGCGAGGCCATCGGTCGCATCACGGGCGGGATGAACCTGCCCGGGTTGCTGTGACGGCACGTGCTTCGTGGCCTACCCCAAGCCCCTCGAGCGCCTGATCGCTGCCTTCGAGCGCTTCCCCGGCATCGGCCGGCGCAGCGCCGAGCGGCTCGCCTTCCACGTGCTGCGCGACCCCGAGGCGGCCGAGCTGGCCGAGGCGGTGCGCGACGCCGCCCTGAACACGCGCCGCTGCGGTGCGTGCCACAACGTGACCGAGCAGGATCCCTGCGAGCTGTGCGCCGATGCGGGGCGCGACGCGCGCTTGCTGATGGTGGTCGAGGAGCCGCGCGACGTCGAGGCCGTCGAGCGCGCGCGCGTGTGGCGCGGGCGCTACCACGTGCTGCTCGGTGCGCTCAATCCGGCCGAGGGCACCGAGGAACGCCACCTGACCGTGCGCGCGCTCGTGCAGCGCCTGGCGCGCGGTGAGGTCAAGGAACTCGTGCTCGCCACGGACCCCGACGCCGAGGGCGAAGCCACGGCCCAGCTCGTGCTGGAGGCCGTCGATCGCGCCGGGCTCGAGCTCGCCATCACGCGTCTCGCGCGCGGGGTCCCGGCCGGCAGCGCGCTCGAGTATCTCCACAAGGGCGTGATCCAGGACGCGCTCGACTACCGCGTCGCGCTGCGCAAGCCGCGCGCCTGAATCGGCGTGCGCAACGTCCGTGTCCGGGTGGCCTACGACGGCTCGCGCTTCTTCGGCTGGCAGCGCCAGGAGGGCTTTCTCAGCGTCCAGCAGGCGCTCGAGGAGGCCGTCCTCGCCCTGACGGGGGAGAGCGTCGTCGTGCACGGTTCCGGACGCACCGACACCGGTGTGCATGCGCTCGGGCAGGTGGCGAGCTTCCACCTCGAGACGCGCCTCCCGGACGAGCGCCTCCTGCCGGCCCTCAACGCGCACCTGTGCGCGGGTGCCGTGCTGCGCGCGCTCGAGACGTGCCGCGACGACTTCCATGCCCAGAAGAGCGCGTGCGGCAAGCGCTACGCCTACCGCGTGCTCACCGCGCCCGTGCCCTGGCCGTTCCCGGAGGCCTATGCGCACTGGGTGCGCGAGCCGCTCGAGCTCGGCGCGATGCGGGCCGCGGCGCGGCACTTCGTCGGGCGCCACGACTTCAGTTCGCTGGCGAGCAGCGGCTCGCCCCGCCGCTCGAACGTGCGCACGATCCGCGCCCTGCACCTCGTGGCGCGCCGCGCGGGGCTGCTGTTCGTGGTCGAGGGCGACGGCTTTCTCTACAACATGGTGCGGACGCTGGCCGGCACGCTGCTCGACGTCGGGCGGGGACGCTTCGCGGCCCAGGATGTCCCGGCCCTGCTGGCCGGGCGCGAGCGTTCTGCGGCCGGTCCGACGGCTCCGCCGGGCGGACTCTACCTCGTGCGCGTCCTGTATCCCGAGGCCTGCTTCCTGCGCGAGCCCCGCGGACCGCGCGGCCGGGCCGGGGTGTTTCAGGACGGCCCACAAGAGTGAGGGGTCGTCCTGCTGGCTCCCCGCTGGCGGGGGAGTTCTTCACAACCCCTGAGCCCTTGCGGCGGCGCGCCGAGGGCCGTCCAGCGGGTCGAGAACGGAGTCGGCGGAGCCTGGTAGACTGTGCGCCGCCCCGGCCATGGCCGCCGAACCCTGGAAGCTGTTCCGCCCGACCGCCTGCAGCGTCGAGCTCGTAGGTACCACGCGCGAGGAGGTCTTCGGCGAGCTGGTCGAGAACTTCGTGCACGCGAAGTGTCTCGCCGAGAGCCAGAGCAAGGTCGCGCTGAAGGCGCTGCTCGAGCGCGAGGCGCTGGCCTCGACCGGCGTGGGCCAGCGCGTGGCCATCCCGCACGTGAAGTTGCCGGGGCTGGAGGAAGCGCTCTTCAGTCTCTCGCTGCATCGCACCGGCATCGACTGGAACGCGATCGACGGCCAGCCCGTCGCGCTGTTCTTCACCGTGCTGCGGCCCGAGAAGGCCGGGCCGCGCCACGATCCGGAGCGCCACCTCGAGATGATGCGCTGGATCTCGCAGCTCGCACGCGTCGCCGACTTCCGGCGCTTTGCCCAGGCCGTGACCACCAAGAAGGCGCTGGTCGAGCTCCTGCGGGAGATGTCTCCTTCGTGACCGCGCGCCCCGCGGCGCTCGAGCGCCGCCTCACGATCCGGGTCGTCAACGCCCAGGGACTGCACGCGCGTCCGTGCCATGCGATCGTCTCGAAGGCGCTCGCCTTCCAGAGCGAGCTCCAGATCCGGCGCGGCGGACGCGCGGTCAACGGCAAGAGCATCCTCGAGCTGATGACGCTCTCGGCCGGGCCGGGCACCGAGCTCGAGCTCGTGGCCCGCGGCGCGGATGCCGAGGCGCTGCTGGCCGCCCTGGCCGCTCTGTTCGAGGGCTGCTTCGGCGAGGAACGCGAGCCCGGCAACTGAGGGGCCGTGAAGAATCCCCCGCCGCCTCCGAGCTCAGCAGGATGCGCCGTGGCGTTGTTACGCCTTCTCCGAGTATCGCAGCGGATACGCGTCGTCGGCAGCCACGACGCATCCTGCTGGCTCTCGGACGGCGGGGGATTTCTTCACGACCCCTGAGCCCGGCTCGAACCTGACGACATCCCGCGCGGGGGGGAAGCGTTTTCCGGGCGGCGGCGGGGCCGTTCCCAGCGCTGGCCCCGAAAGCGGAAGGTGGGCCTCCAGCTCCGGCGGGCCTCGGGTCGAAAGGCCTTTCCACGACCGGCCTCCGTCCTTCGGGCGGAGCGTCCGGCCGTTCCCCACGTCCACGGAAAGCCACCAAGAGGTACCGGTGTTCCGGAGAAGCAAGAGCGTCGTCGGACTCGACCTGGGTCACCAGGTCGTGAAGGCCGTCGAGATTTCCATGGAAGGGCCCGAGCCGGTGATCACCGGCTTCGCGCGGGCCGAGGTCCCCCAGGGGGCCGATCGCGGCGAGGCCATCGCCAAGGTGCTGCAGCAGGGCAAGTTCCGCTCGAAACAGGTCGTGACCTCGGTCTCCGGCCAGGCGGTCGTCGTGCGCTACATCACGATGGTGCAGATGACCGATGCCGAGCTGCGTCAGGCCATCAAGTTCGAGTCGGACAAGTACCTGCCCTTCGAGGCGGACGAGGTCCAGATCGACTGCCAGAAGCTCAACCGCAAGCCGCACACGCCCAGCGAGGGCGCGGCGGGCGCTCAGGACCAGATCAGCGTCGTGATCGCGGCTTGCAAGAAGTCCGCGATCGAGGAGCGCCTGAAGGAGATCACGCGTCACAACCTGACGCCGCTGGCGGTCGACGTCGACGTCTTCGCGCTGGCCAACGCCTGGGAGCTGTGCGGGCTGGCCGAGGCGACCGGCGAAGACGGCAAGGAGCGCGCGATCGCGCTCGTCGACGTGGGCGCCTCGATCACCTCGATCAACGTGCTGTGTGGCGGGGAGACCTGCTTCAGCCGCGAGATCTCGATCGGCGGCGCCGACATGACCCAGGCCGCCGCGCGGCGCCTCGGGGTCGAGGCCACCGAGGCCGAAGCCATCAAGCGCGATCCCCAGGGGCGCGAGGCGGAGATCAGCCGGGCGATCACGCCCGTGCTGGAGGACATGGTCAGCGAGCTCTCGCTCTCGCTCGACTACGTCGAGAACCGCGAGGGCCTGCGGGTCGAGGAGATCCTGCTGTCCGGCGGCGGCGTGCTCGCCCCCGGAGCCGTGTCCTTCCTCGAGCAGGCCACGGGGCGCACCGCGCGCACGTGGAATCCGCTCGAGGGTCTGCGCGTGGCCGAAGGCCGCGTGAACGTCCAGGAGATGGAGTCCTGCGCGCCGTCGCTGGCGGTCGCGATCGGGCTCGCTGCGAGGGTTTGCGCTCAATGATCCTGATCAACCTGCTCCCCGACGAGTACCGGCAGAAGCGCCGCACTCCCGTCAAGCTCATGCTGGCCGTGGCCGGCGTCGTGGCCGTCAACGGCACGCTGGCCGCCTACCTGGCGTGGACCGCCTTCGGCGTCGCGGCCGAGGTGAAATCCGAGCTCACCGTGCTGCAAGACCAGCGCGCCAGCCTCGATCCCCAGGTCGCCTATCACAAGGACCTGCAGAAGGAGTCGGCCAGCTTCGAGCAGCGCGAGGAGATGCTCAAGGCCATCACCGTAAAGCGCGTGCCCTGGACCAAGAAGGTCGACGAGCTCGTCGACGTGATCAACGCGGGCGGCGACGGTGAGAAGTACCTCGTCTGGCTCGACGACCTGTCGATCGACCAGAAGGAGAACGCCCGCAACAAGAGCTACGGGACCTTCAAGGCCTCGGCCCACTCGGGCTCCAGCTCGTTCGGGCACATCGCCAACTTCCTGGACGACATCGAGCGTTCGCCGTTCTGCGAGGACTTCCAGAAGCCGGCTCCGCCCGAGGGCTCCCAGACCACCAAGGACGAAGGGCTCGTCCCGACCGAGGTCTTCAACTTCGAACTCCAGCTCGGGCTTAAAGCACCCGAGGAACGCCGGCGTGGTCCTGACGGGAAGCTCCTGCCCGTCGTCGAGAAGCCGAAGGTCGAGAAGAAGGGCGGGAAGAAGCAGTGAACCCGGAGAAGAAGAAGAAGGTCCTGTTTGCTGGCGGGAGCCTGTTGCTCGCCGCCGGTCTCGGCACGCTGATCTACTTCCAGCGGGAGGGGATCGAGCTGCGTCGCAAGGAGGTCGCCACGCTGCGCAAGGGCATCGAGGAGGACAAGAAGATCCTCCAGGAGACGCCTGCACTGGTGAAGAACGTCATCATCCAGCGCGAGACCGACGGCGTCATCAAGGAGATCCTCTCCGACGAGAAGGGTGTCAACGAGCTGTCGCGCACGCTCAGCCGCTTCGCCCAGGAGTCGGGTTTCACCTTCACCAACGTGAAGGAAGACTCGCGCGTCAACAAGAAGAGCAAGGAGGATTTCGAGCGCGTCTCGTACACGCTCTCCTTCGATGCCGACGCCTTCCAGCTCCTGGCCTTCCTGAACCGCGTCGAGAGCCACGCGCGCTTCATCAGCGTGACGGCCCTCAAGCTCGGGGCCGCTGGCCGGAACACCTACACGGCCGACAGCGTGCCGCGTCACCGGATCACGCTCGACCTCGAGACGTACGTCTATGCGCCGACGTCGAACCTGAAAGAGGTCAAGATCGACCAGTACGAGAAGAAGCGCGACCTGCTCGTCAGCGAGATCTCGAAGCGCGGCGCGGAGCTGCGTGTGCCGGTCTACGAGTACCGCGGTCAGCGTGCCCGTCGCGACCCGTGGATCGATCCTCGCGTGCCCGTCGACGGTGGTCCGCAGGTGCCCATCGAGGAGCAGATCGCGCTCGTCGACAGCCTGGCCGAGAAGGCCGCCGAGATCGCCAAGCTGTGGGAGGAAGCCCGCGCGGCGGACAACCTCATCAAGACGATGAAGCTGCGCAACGACCTCGAGGAGCGCCTGGCTCTGCTCGAGGAGGAGATCCGTCGCGTCGACGCGGGCGGCATCCTGGTCTTCGTGCCGGCCATGCGCCGCTACGACAAGGGCGTGGTCGAGGTCGTCTCGGCCGTGCGCGACCAGATGCAGAGCGGCGAGGGCGGACCTGGCGGCGGCGCATCGACCGCTCTCCTGCGCGAGACGCACGAGGCCATGGATCGCCACATCCAGGCCCAGGAGTACGAGCTCGCCCTGCAGGCCTTCGGCACGATCGAGTCGCGTCTCGGCCTGGCCGATCAGGATCCGCTCAAGGAGCCGATGGTGAAGAACCTCCGCGCCCTGAAGCACCTGGCCGACACCGTGATCGCCTTCGAGTCGATCACGCTCGACATCCAGGGCGTGGCCCTCTACGAGGGTCGCGACCCGGTGGCCCTGATCAACGGCGAACCCGTCACCGAGGGCGAGATGGTCGGCGAGGAGCTCCTCGTGCAGACCATCCGCACCGACCAGATCGAGTTCGCCTTCCGCGGCCTGATCCTCGCCCGCCCGCTGTCCTCCGAGCAAGAGACGCTCAAGCAGCAGCAGAAGAAGGCGAAGAAGTCCCGCTCCTGATCCAGCGCCGCGGGCTTCCCCTCCCGCGGCGACTCCGCTCATCCCGAACCCCACGTTCCCCGTTCCCCACGTCATGAAGATCGTCAAGCGTTTCCTTGGCGCGGCCCTGGCGCTCCTCGGCGCCCTCTCGGCCGCGAGTGCCCAGCAGGCGATGTCCGACGCACGCGTCTCGCTGCGCGTCGAGAGTCGTCAGCTGTCGGAGGTCGTGCAGTACCTGCGCGAGCAGTCCGGCTACAACATCGTCGTCCTGCAGGGCGGTGAGACGCCGGTGTCGCTCGACATCACCGACGTGTCGTGGCGCGACGCGCTCGACCTCGCGTCCGAGCTCGCCGGCTGCACGGTCGAGGAGCGCACGGCCGGCGTGCTGGCGGTGATCAAGCCGCCGCGCGTCGACTTCGCCTTCGACAACACCGACATCAAGCAGGTGATCGACACGATCGCCAAGCTGTCGGGGGCCAACATCGTCATCGCGCCCGAGGTGCAGGGCACGCTCAGCCTGCGCCTGCAGAACGTGCCCTGGCGTGACGCGCTCGATGTGGCCGTCAAGACCCTGGGCTTCGTGGTGGTCGAGGAGAAGCGCGACATCCTGCGCGTCGTCGACCCGCTCAGCCTGCAGGCCCAGATGGAGTCGCACAGCTACCAGCTGCGCTACGCCCGTCCGCCCGCGCGCTACGTGCCCGTGCTCGACTCCGAGTTCGTCACGACCACCCAGAAGATCTCCTCCAGTGGTGGTGGTGGTGGCGGTGGCCAGGTCGACTACGAGCGCGTGTTCCCCGTGCTCGCGGCGCTCAAGAAGGCCGTCTCGCCGGGCGGCGAGATGGAGTACATGCCGCCGCCCCAGAACATCATCCTCCTGAAGGACACCGCGCAGGTCCACGCGCAGGTCAAGGACATGCTGGCGCTGCTCGACGTCGAGCCGGCCCAGGTGTTCGTCGACGTGAAGTTCGTGAGCACCTCGAACCGCGACCTGTTCAACCTGGGCGTCGACTACGGCGACCTCGGGCCGCAGGTCAACTACAGCATGGGCTCGATCCCGATCACCCTGCCCTTCAACCTGGGCTCGGGCGGTTGGGAGGACCTGATCATCGCCGATCCGACCGGTGAAGGTCCCTACACCGCGGGGGCCCTGGTCCCGCAGACGGTCTTCGGCGCGCTCTCGTTCACGCAGTGGTCCGGTGCCCTGCGGCTCCTGCAGCGCGACACCACGACCGAGGTCATCCAGGCGCCCAAGATCGTGGCGCTCGACGGCAAGGAAGCCACCATCTTCGTGGGCGAGACCGTGCGCTATGCGCAGGCCTCGAGCACGCAGGGGCAGGCCGGCGGTCTCGAGCTCTCGATCGAAGAGGCCGAGAACTCCCCGGTCGAGACGGGCTTCCAGCTGCTCGTCCAGCCGCACGTCATCCCCGGCACGAACAAGGTCGAGATGGTCGTGATCCCGAAGGAGACGAGCCTGACCGGCACGGGCGATCCCTCGCTCGCGCCGCCCGGCTTCGACGTCTACACGGTCGGCGCCTCGGGCGTCGAGGGCACGATCGCGCTGCCGCGCGAGCGCTCCTCGACCCTGGTCTCGAACGTGCTGCTCGAGAGCGGCCAGACGGCGATCCTCGGCGGCCTCTCGACCGAATCCGACACGGAGACGGTCTCGGAGGTTCCGTTCTTCTCCGACATCCCGCTGCTCGGCTGGTTCTTCCAGCACAAGTCCCGTCAGCGCGACAAGCAGATGCTGTGGGTCTTCGTGACGCCGACCGTCGTGCGCTCCTCGAGTGACCAGCAGAAGCTGCTCGAGCGTGAGGTCCTGCGTCGCCAGGACGCCTACGGCGAGCGTATCCAGCAGATCCTGTTCGGGGACGACCCCGAGATGTCCGGTCACGAGCTGATGCCGGCGAGCGAGCCGATCTCGCGCGCCGACGCGGCTCCGGCCGGCGAGGACGTGCCCGCGGACCAGTGGGCCACGTTCGTCCAGTCCGAGACCCCCGAGGATCAGGCGGTCGTCGAGGTGGTCGAAGCCGAGCCGCGCTAGGGCTCGCACTCCGCGCCGGGGGAGCCCACCGAGGGCGCCCCCGGCCGGAGAGCCTTGGCGCCGGCTGAAACGCGCTTTTTCCAGACGGAGATCGACTTCCCCGGGCCCATTGGCCAGCATGGGGATCCCCCCGCGGCCCCCAGGGCTCAAACGGGGCGAAGGAGTGATGTGGGCGAGAGTGTCTTGCCCCGGGCTCCCGGATCCTTCCCACGTCGAACACGCGCCGGACGCGCCCTCCCTGGAGGCGCTGCGACGGCGAACCTGCGCGGCCCGACCTGCGCTCCTCTGGAGCGCCGGGCGCCGCCTGCAGGCCTTATCAACTCGGAGATTTCATGCGCGAACCGCTCTCGGACCGAGAGTTCACGCCCCCGTCCGACTCCGGCGCTTCTGGCGCCCCGGACGCACCTCCTGATCACGAATCGAGCTCCGACCCCGCGGGGGATGCTTCCGGCCTGCAAGCGTCGGAAGGGCGCCGCCGCTCGCGCCGCGGTCGTCGCGGTGGCCGCCGTCGGCGGCGCAACCGGGAAGAGGGCGATCCGTCGAGCGCCCCCGCGCAGGACGCGGACGGCGAGGCGCCCTTCGAGCCGGGTTTCGAGGACGGCCCGCACGACGGCTCCTCTTCCGCCGCGGGCGAACCGCCGGCAGCCCTGCCGACCGAAGAGGCGGGCGACGGGGGGGGTGGAGCACCGGAAGAGCGACGCCGACGCCGCGGGCGTCGGGGTGGCCGACGCCGGGGCCGGCGCGGTCAAGGCGCGGGGGAGTTCTCGGGCCCGGAGGCCGAGGCGCGTCCCGTGGACGGTCCCGCCGAGCGCGAGGAAGACACCGGCTCGCCCGAGGCCGGCGAGGCCGCGGACGGTCCCACGGCGGAGGGCGAAGACGGCAGGAGCCGGCGCCGCCGCAGGGGGTCGCGTGGTGGACGCCGCCGGCGCGGTGGCGAGGACCGCCGCCCGTCGGGCCTGGGCGGAAGCCCGAGTCGGAGGTCGCGCGGCGGTGCGGTGGCGATCGAGGTCATCCCCGGTGACGACGACCCGCTCCCCGAGCTGGCCGAGTTGCCCGAGGACGCGGTGCTCGTCGGGGCCCGCGCGGACGCCCGGCCCGAGCGCGGTCGCAAGGGGCCGCGCTCCGCGGACGTGGAGGACGACGAGGAGGACGACGACGAGCCGGCCGCTCCGCCCGCGCCCCACAAGAAGCGCCTGATCCTGGTCAACGCGCGCGACTCGGAGGAGAAGCGCGTCGCCGTGGTCGAGGACGGTCGCATCGTCGACCTCCAGATGACGGTCAAGAAGCACGTCTCGTACGTCAACGACATCTACCGCGGGCGGGTCGTCAACATCGAGTCCGCGATCGGCGCGGCCTTCGTGGACTTCGGCGAAGGGAAGAACGGCTTCCTGCACGCTTCGGACGTACTGCCCTCCTATGGCGACGCCGACTGGAACCTCGAGAAGCTCCTCTCGACGCCGGTCGAGCCCAAGCCCGAGCGCGGCCATCCGTCCGGCGCAAACCACGGCCACGCGGACGAGCACGAATCCGAGGCCGACGAGGGCCACGCGCCGCACGCCGAGGGCGGCGTCGGTCACGAGGACTCCGTCGATGCCGAGCACGAGCCGCACGGTGAGGACGACTCCGCGAACGAGCACGAGGGCTACGCGCACGACGAGCATGACGTGCACGAAGCCCACGGCGAGCACCACCACGACGAGCACCACCACGCGGGCGAAGACCACGACCACGGCGATGGGCCCGGCGGACACGACGACGAAGAGCTCGACGTGGGGGACGAGGGGCCGGCCGGGCACGCACGCGGCGCGCGGCGCGAGCGCGGGCGGCGCGGGCGCCCCCAGCGCCATCGCGTGCGCGAGCGCATTCCGATCGACAAGCTGCTCAAGAAGGGCCAGATGGTCGCGGTCCAGATCACCAAGGACGCGATCGGCGACAAGGGACCGACGCTCACGACCTACATCTCGATCCCGGGGCGCTACCTCGTCCTGATGCCCTCGCTCGAGCGCACGGGCGTCTCGCGCAAGATCGACGACGAGAAGGAGCGTCGGCGCCTGAAGCGCATCCTCCAGTCGCTCGACATCCCCGAGGGCATGGGCGTGATCGTGCGTACAGCCGGCGTGGGACGCTCGAAGCTCGAGATCAAGCGCGACCTCGACTACCTGCTGCTCGCCTGGGAGGACTTCTCGAAGCGCCTGCGCTCGGGCCGCAACCCGAGCCCGCTCTACCAGGAGTCGGACGTCGCCATCCGCACGATGCGCGACCTCTTCACGCCCGAGACCGAGTCGGTCTCGGTCGACGATCCCGAGGTCTACCAGCGCGTGGTCGAGTTCACGAAGCGCCTGATGCCCGAGCACCTCGAGCGCGTGCGCCTGCACGAGGGCGAGCGCCCGCTGTTCCACAGCCACGGCGTCGAGCAGGACTTCGAGAAGATCTTCGCGCGCCGCATCGAGCTGCCCTCGGGTGGTTCGATCGTGATCGAGCAGACCGAGGCCCTGGTCGCGATCGACGTCAACTCGGGCCGCACGCGCGAGGAGGGCGCCGAGTTCGAGGACATCGCGCTCAAGACGAACCTCGAGGCGACGCCCGAGATCGCGCGCCAGATCCGCCTGCGCGACCTGGGGGGCATCATCGTGCTCGATTACATCGACATGATGCGGGCCGGTAGCCGGCGCGCGGTCGAGCGCGCCACGCGCGAGGCCCTCAAGGCCGACCGCGCGCGCGCCAAGATCGGGCGCATCTCGCAGTTCGGTCTGCTGGAGCTCACGCGCCAGCGCCTCGGCCCGGGGCTGTCGAAGCTCGTCTACGACCCCTGCCCGCGCTGCCGCGGTTCGGGGCGCCGGCGCAACGCATCCTCGCGCGCCCAGGCCATCATGCGGCGCCTGGCCGCAGCCCTGGCGCTCAAGGGGTACACGACCGTCGAGGTGCGCACCCACCCCGACGTGATCGAGTACCTGGAGAAGGAGCTCAAGCGCGACCTCGCCGCCCTGCAGGAGAAGGGCGGGCGTGAGATCAAGCTCCTGTCCGTGCCCGAGCAGGTCGAGGACAGCGTCCTGCACTACCTGCGGGCCGACGGCCGCGAGGTCCGCCCCGGCGGCCGCCGCCGCCGGTAGCCCGGAAGGGCCAGGGGGGCGCGGGTCTGGCCCTTGCCCCCCGGCCCGCCCCCCGCTAGACTCCTCGCCCCTTATTCCTCTCCATCAGGAGCCAAGAGAACCGTGTTCGCAGTCATCTCAGACCGGACCCGCCAGATCGGCGTGCGCGTGGGCGACGTAGTCGCCTGCGATCTCAACCAGACCTGGAACGAGGGTGACGCCGTCACCTTCGAGCGCGTGCTCTTCCTGGCCAACGAGGGCGACGTGCGCATCGGCAAGCCGACCGTCGCCGGCGCCAAAGTCCTGGGCAAGGTCCTGGGGGCGATGAAGGGCGACAAGACCTACTCGATGCGCTTCAAGCGTCGCAAGAACGTGCGCAAGAAGCAGGGCCACCGTCAGGGCTACACGCGCGTCGAGATCACCGGCATCACTGCCTGAGGTAACGAACCATGGCACACAAAAAAGGTGGCGGTTCCACCAAGAACGGCCGCGACTCCAACCCCCAGTACCGTGGCGTCAAGCGCTACGGTGGCGAGGTCGTGACCCCGGGCTCGATCATCGTGCGCCAGTGCGGGACGCGCATCCACCCCGGGCACAACGTCGGGATGGGTAGCGACTACACGATCTACTCGCGCATCCCCGGCCGCGTGCGCTTCCAGTCCGGACGCGTGCACGTCGACCCCACCTAGCCCCGCAACGGGGCCCGTCCACGAGGGACACGGAGGAGGCTCCCGCGGCCACCTTCGCGTCCCTCGCGCGCTTTACGGGCCGCGGCGAGGTCCGCCCACATGTTCCGCGACGAATGCGAGCTCGAGGTGCGCGCCGGCAAGGGCGGCGACGGGGCCGTTTCCTTCCGGCGCGAGAAGTTCGCGCCCTTCGGCGGTCCGGATGGCGGTGACGGCGGAGACGGCGGCAGCGTCGTCCTGGTGGCCTCGAACCACGTGAACTCGCTGCTCGCGATCGGGCGCCGCCCGATCCACGAGGCCGAGGACGGCAAGTCCGGCGGGCCGCGCAACCGGTCCGGCAAGAAGGCCGAAGACCTGGTGCTCGAGGTCCCGATCGGCACGCAGATCTTCGACGCCGAGGGGGGCCACGTGCTGCGCGACCTCCTGCGGCTGGGCGAGCGTTGCGTGGTGGCGGCCGGGGGACGCGGCGGGCGCGGGAACAAGGCCTTCGCCAGCGCCGTGCAGCAGGCTCCGCGCAAGTTCGAGCGCGGCACGCCGGGCGAGGAGCGGCGCGTGCGTCTCGAGCTCAAGCTGATCGCCGAGGTCGGCCTGCTCGGGCTGCCCAACGCCGGCAAGTCGACCTTCCTGTCGAGCATCAGTGCCGCGACTCCGAAGATCGCGGACTACCCGTTCACCACGCTCACGCCGCAGGTCGGCATCGCCGCGGTGGGGAGCGAGACGCTGGTCGTGGCCGACCTGCCGGGGTTGATCGAGGGCGCGGCCGAGGGTGCCGGGCTCGGCCACCGCTTCCTGAAGCACGTCGAGCGTTGCGCGGTGCTGCTGCACCTCGTGGACGTCTCGGACGAGGCCACGACCGAGCCCGCGCGGGCCCTCGAGGTCGTCGTGCAGGAGCTGGCGCATTACTCGGCCGAGTTGCACGCCCGACCGCGCCTCGTGGTGGCCACGAAGTGCGAGGACGAGGCCGCCGAGGCGCGCGCGGCCGCGCTCGAGCAGACCCTCGGTCGGCCGGTGTACCGCATCTCGAGCGTGGTCGGCACAGGTGTCGCGGCGCTGCTCGCCGCCGCCCTGGCCGAGGTTGCCTCCGCCCGACGCGCCTGACCGAGCCGTCGTTGCCCGCGGCCTGATCGGGGGCGGGGCACGCCGTGGGCCGCAGGAGCCGCAGGACGGCGTGTCGGCGCTTTTTTCCACCTGGCCCCTCAAGCTGCGCGAGTCCGGGCTCCGATGGCCTTTCGCCGATCCCTGTCCGATCCCGGGCCCGAACACTGCGGAGCGCCTAGCGTGCAAGACCAGAGCCGACCTCGCGAGCCGATGCCCCTCGATTCCGATCCGCTGCCGGCCGGTCTCGGCGGCGCGGGGGCCCTGCGCCACTCGGAGGTGGACGCACCGTCGCTCCTCGCGACCTCGATCTCTCCGCGCCACAAGCTCGAGGCCTGGCTGGCGGAGATGGTGCGCATGAACGCGAGCGACCTGATCCTGCGCGCCGGCGGCCGACCCTCGTGCCGCATCGACGGGCGCATCCACTTCCTGCCGGGCCGGGTGCCGCCTCCGGGGGCCCTGCTCGAGGTCCTCAGCGGCGTGTGCGGCGAGGACAAGATGCAGACGTGGAAGGCGCGCGGCTCGGTCGACACGGCCCTGCAGCTCGACGGGCTCGGGCGCTTCCGTCTGAACGCATACAAGCAGATGGGCGAACCCGCGGTGGTGCTGCGGCGCATCTCGCAGGAACCGCCGGTGCTGGGCACGCTCGGTTTGCCCGTGCAGCAGCTCGAGCGTCTGGCGCTGAAGAAGCGCGGCATCGTGCTCGTGACGGGCATCGCGGGCTCGGGCAAGTCCACCGCGCTGGGGGCGATCATCCAGCACATGAACAAGAACGCCGAGCGGCACATCATCACGCTCGAGGACCCGGTCGAGTTGCTCTTCACCGAGGACCGTTGCGTCATCAGCCAGCGTGAGGTCGGGACCGACACGATCGACTTCGCGGAAGGGCTGCGCCACGCCCTGCGCCAGAGCCCCGACGTGATCCTGATCGGCGAGATGCGCGATGCCGAGACGGTCGGCGCGGCCCTGGACGCGACCGAGACGGGCCACCTCGTGATGAGCACGCTGCACACCGTCAACGCGCCGCAGACCGTCGACCGGATCCTGTCCTTCTTCCCGCAGCCGCGCCACGGCCAGATCCGTCAGCGCCTGGCGGAGAACATCGCCGCCGTGCTCTCGCTGCGCCTCCTGCCGCGCAAGTCCGGGCGCGGGATGGTGCCGGCCTACGAGCTCCTGCTCTCGACGCCGCGCGTGCGCGACCTGCTCTACGAGGGCCAGGTCTCCGAGCTCTCGCGCGTGGTCGAGGCCGGCCACGAGGAGGGGCTCGTCTCCTTCAACCACTCGCTACGGACCCTGGTCCAGAACGACGTGATCGAGCTCGAGGCGGCCCTGGCGGCGAGCGATCGCCCCGAGGAACTCCTGCTGGCGCTGCGAGGCTTCAGCAAGGGCAAGGGCGGGCCGCAGACCCAGTCCCAGCCCGGCCGCCTGCGCCTTGCCGGCGGCGGGGAATAGCCCCCGCTTCCGGTCGTCGGAGTCGCGCGGGCGGGGTTCCGCATTTCCCGGAGGAGCTTCCGGGGAAGCGGTGAGCCCTTCGACCCGGGACGCTACGATGGACCGCCGACGATGAACATCCAGCGCTGGAAGGGCACTCTCTGGCTCGCCTCCCTGCTCGCAGGGGGCACGCTCGCCTTCTCCGTCTACTCCTTCCTCCAGAACCAGGAGGAGCTCGCCCAGGAGATCCCCGAGGACGTGATCGCGGACGTGCTCGACTCGGTCAAGAAGCCCGAGGAGCAGAAGACCGACGTGGTGAGCTACGAGAACGTCAAGCGCATCTTCTTTCAGCACGACTGGACCGGGAAGGAGAAGCCCAAGCCGGTCGCCGCCACCGGTGACGGTGGTCCGGTGACGAAGCCCAAGGTCAAGGTCGCCGACCTGCTCAAGGTGGTCGCGATCAAGGTCGACACGAGCCGCCCCGAGAACAGCCGCACGTACGTGCACTACCTCGGGACGCTAGCCACGCTGAACCAGGACAACAAGGCGCCGATCCTCGCCATCGGGCAGGAGCTCCCGAGTCCGCACAAGGACATCAAGGTCAAGGACATCACCGCCGCCGGAGTCGTCTTCGCCTTCGAAGAGTCCGGACGCGAGGCGGAGACGCTGACCACGCCGCGCGCTCAGAATCAGATCGTCGTGGTCGGGCCGGGGGGGCTGATCCAGCCGCCTTCGCGCCAGGAGATCGCCGGGGCTTCGTCCGATCTCGCGCCGTACCACCCCGAGCAGCTGGTGCAGGTCAAGAAGAACGAGTTCCAGATCGGCACCCAGACCGTGCAGGACCTCGACCGCGACTACTCGCGCATCCTCTCGCAGGACGTGCGCTACTCGACCTACAAGAACCCGCGCACGGGCCAGACCGAGGGCATCAAGATCACCCACGTCGCGCCCAACTCGATTCCGGCGCAGGCGGGCCTCAGCGAGGGCGAGGTGCTGAAGAGCATCAACGGCCACCGCGTGACCAGCGTCAACGACGCGATCGCCTACGTGAAGGCCAACGCCGAGACGACCGACACCTGGACCGCGCTCTTCGAGAAGCAGGGGCGCGAGTTCACGCGCACCTATCACTCGCCGCAGCGCTGACGACGGGTAAGGAGTCCCGCGCCGCGATGTGCGAGGATGCAGGCCGTGGCAGAGCTCCTGACGGTCGATCTCGGTAACTCGCGGCTGAAGGCGTGTCGCTGGAGCGCCGGCGGTATCGTCGCGCGGCACGTGGCCGAAGGTGAGGAGCTGAGCGGCTTCGAGGCCTGGCTCGCGCCTCAGGGGCCTCTCACGGTGGGACTCTCCAGCGTGGCCTCGCAGGCGCGCACCGCGCGCGTGAGCGCCCTGCTCGCGCGGCATGCCGGCGGTGCGTTGAGCCTGCCCACGCCGCTCGTCGCCAACCGGTGCCGTAGCCCCGAGCGCGTCGGCCTCGATCGGCTGCACGCGGCGGCGGGGGCGGCGCTGCTGCTCGGCCGCTCGTGCCTCGTGCTCGATGCCGGCACCGCTCTGACGGTCGATGCCCTGCACCTTGGACCCGCGGGGGCGAGCTTCCTCGGCGGCGCGATCGCACCCGGGCCGACCCTGCTGGCGCGTGCGCTCGCGACCGGCACCGCACAGCTGCCCCTGGTCACGCCGCGCCCCGGCGCGCGGGCCCTGGGGCGCGTGACCGAGGAGGCGCTCGAAGCGGGCATCGTGGTCGGCTTCCGCGGCGCCGCCGCGCGCCTCGTGGAGGAACTCGCGCGCGAGGCCGAGCTCGACGACGCGCCGCTCGTTCTGACCGGCGGAGCGAGCGTATTCCTGCTCGAGCCCGAGCCCTTCACGCCGCGCGCACTGCGGTACGAGCCGGACTTGCTGCA
>Ga0172376_10002196_pt1 | contig 24115 bp, 18 predicted proteins | sample Lak35m_FD_121114 | JGI IMG/M metagenome (GOLD analysis project Ga0172376, IMG submission 121114) | Freshwater microbial communities from Kabuno Bay, South-Kivu, Congo - kab_092012_35m | ecosystem: Environmental > Aquatic > Freshwater > Lake | place: Democratic Republic of the Congo: South-Kivu...
AACGCGGGCTGACTCAGGTGCGGCAGTTCTTAAAAAAAGTCTGGGCTTGAAGTGGCGTCGTGCTGCGGCGATCCCGCTGCCGCCGAAGAAAACCGTCGCGGAGCATGTGGCGACTCAGGCGGAGTTTCTGGAGAACAGGCTGGAGCCGGCGCTGGAGGCGGCCCGGTCGGGCAAAGGTCACGTCTTCTTCGTCGATGCGGCTCACTCGTCTGAGGCTGAGTCCTGAAGCTGTTCTCTTCAGAGACACAACCGGGGTGCTGGCATTTCCTCGCGAAATGGGCATGATGCCTGCTTCCATTCCGTTCAGAACTCTGTTCGTGAGGAACCCTGCATCATGAGCGGCTCACTTCAGATTCCGGTTCCCGAAGGTGCGATCGTTCGTAAGTCGCTGCCTTTCTTCTGGCTCACCGATTGTTCCGGCTCAATGACCGGCCGGAAAATCGCAACCTTGAATCAGGCCATTCGCGAAGCCCTGCCTGAAGTTCGAGGCGCGCTGGCCGGGCACCCGGAAGTCTCCATGACCATGCGGGCTATCCGGTTTGCCGACGATGCGCGGTGGCATGTCGGACCTGACCCGGTGGACGTGGAACAGTTTGTCTGGCCGGAACTCGGAGTCGCTGGAGCCACTGCCACTTAACAGGCCATCCGGCTTCTGGCCGACGCGCTGGCCACGGAGAAGATGCCGCGACGCGGCCTGCCGCCGGTCTGCATCCTCGTCTCGGACGGTTACTGCACGGACTCCGAAGGCGAGCTTGATCAGGCGATTCTGGAGCTGCTGAATCTTCCCTGGGGACGAAAGGCGGTTCGACTGGCAATCGGCATCGGGGACGGTCCGGGCGACTACGACGAAGCCGGGTTGCTCAAGTTTGTCAGCCATCCGGAAATCGGAGTGCTGAAGGCTGATACTCCTCAGCGGCTCGTGCAGTTCATCAAATGGGCGAGCGTGAATGCCTCCGTCGGCGCTTCGCAGGGGCGTGCGGGAGAGCAGGCCGGGAATGTGAACGTCATCCTGCCGCCTCCTCCAGACGAGCCGTCACTGCCTGGGACTCTTCCCGGAAGCGTGGGGGATGTCTGGTAGCGGAGAGTGCCATCTGAGTCCCGGCAGGCCTTGTCGGTTTGAGGATGGTCAGCACATCGCCTCACGGCAGGAGACTGAAGATCATAGCCGATGATTTCAGGCCACCGATCATTTTTCAATCGCCTCACGGCTGGGCCTGCGGTGTCAGTCGAAGGGGAGCGGCACATCTGCGGCAGAATCTGCCTTGCCAGGATGCCTTTTCGGTGTCGCAGGGGTCTGTGAGCGGCCGGGGGTATTTCATTGCCGCTGTGGCTGATGGTCATGGAGATTCAAGACACGATCTCAGTGATATCGGAGCAGCACTGGCCGTGCAGATCGCGACGCAGCAGTTGCTGGTGATGCGCGGAGTGAATCCGGAAGAGGGCGAACAACGATTGCGGCGCAGCTTCCAGGACGACTGTGGGCGTTTGATTGCGCGACGCTGGCGCGAGGCCGTGGCCGACGATCTCCGATCCCGTGAGGACCAGCCCTTGCCGCCGGAGGATCTGGTCCGGCAATCGGTGCGATACGGTTCGACTCTGCTGGCAGCCCTGGTGACCGACGCTTCAATTCATGTCGGACAACTGGGAGATGGAGACATTGTGTGGGTCAGGGCGGACGGACGGATCGAACGGCCCTTCTACGTGGATGAACCATCCATCGGCACAGAAACGGAATCGCTGTGTTCGCGCGACGCGGCGCTGCGCTGGCAGGCGGTCAGTCTGGAACGGTCTGGCGGCGGGACGCTCTTTCTGACCAGTGACGGCGTTGCCGGCAGCTTCGCCACAGACACAGCCTTCGAGGGTTTCCTGCGAGACCGTGCTCAGCAGGGGCTTGAGTGCGGTCCGGCTGAAATTGCCAGTCGCCTGCCAGTGTGGCTCGATGAACTGTCGGCCCGCGGCAGCGGCGACGACATCACGCTGGCGATGGTGCAACTGCCAGCTGCCGAACCGGCCCATTAACCGGGAGAACATAGGGAGTAGGGGTGATGGGAAGATCATGCCAACCGAGATACTGGGCCAGTCTGCAAGTCAGTCCAGAACTGACGATGGCTCGCTCTCGGATAGGTTTTCCGGGAGTAGAGCGTTGGTTGCTGGTCGATACCAGCACTGTCATTTAGTGCTTGGTGCTGGCTCGCTGAAATACGAAAGAAATCTGAAATGAGCGGAAGTAATGAGAGTGTTATAGAATCGCACCTCGAATTGGTACTAAATGAACTACTGCGAGTGTATGGCGTTTCTATATTGAGTCACGCCGGACAACTCTACGGCCATTTATTGGACCACGCCCCGAATGCCAAGCGTGATGCCAAGCTCTTGATTCACGCAGTTCATGCGGGAATTCCACAAGATTTACTGGCATGGCTTCTTGATAAAGGAAAAGACCATCCGCAAGGCGAATTATCTCGCCGACTCACTGAGCAGCATGGGACTTCACCAGCTCTCGCGAATTGGGCAGTAAGTACGTGGTCGAATGCGATCCGTTCACTGCAGACATTAAATACACAAGGCGACAGTTCGAGTCATTCGCATCTGCGTTCGGACGCCTGTCAAGAAGACACCGGTTTGCTGTGTGATCCGCTTTCAGGTGAGTCTGAAGCGGTGCGAGATATTTTTGCCAAGCAAGAAACTGACTGGGAGATCGCGATAGTTGGCGAAATGCTTCGATCTCGAACCGCTCAAATATCTCGATACCGGAAGCCTGCAACTTTGAGCATAGATCTGACAAGGAGTTCCCGGATGGATGCGAGCGGTCACATCCTGTTTCAGAAGTCGCTTGTCAAGAAGGTGATGGCGTTATCAAAAACTCTCTGTCGTGATTTTGCCCGACAACTAATGGAAGGATGGGGCGAACCAGGTGTTTCTGCTGATCCTGTAAAAATCAGAAACGCGATTGATTTGGCAATGGACGTATACAGGCAAGCCAATTCTGCGCTGGCAGAGATTGATTCAATTATTCCACCTTATGGCCACGAGAATATGCATTCCATATCGCGAATGATGTTCAGTCGTGTGATTGATGGAGTATTTGACTGGGAGTTGGCTATTCATCACGCCTGTTGGCAAGCTCGAGCATCGAAAGTCGACGTCCATATTAAAGTTGCCGCTCCGGGAAGCTGGGTGGCAGACATTGGAGTGCTGATGGGCATGATTGATGAGCTTGAGTGGAAACTGAGACGCTGAGCATAATGCGATCGAAGGGTTTGTTAATGCGCTTAACGGCAGAATCGCTTGGCTGGAATCTCGTCATTCAGCGGAAGCTGGGTGAGGGCGGGCAGGGGGCGGTGTATCTGGTGGATTCGCCGCAGGGGCCGTTTGTTGTCAAGTGGTACAACTCGCATCAGGCCACGGAGTCGCAGCGCCGGGCGATTGAGGAACTGGTCCGGCACGGACCGCCCCGCAAAGCCGCGTCGCGGTTCATCTGGCCGAAGGCCCTCGTCACACAGGATGGATCGCCTCGGTTCGGATACCTGATGCCTCTGATTGATACCCAGCGGTTTGCCGGCCTGGGTGACGTCTGGTCGCGCCGCCGGCCGGCTCCTGATCTGGCCACGCTGTGCGAAATTTCCGGCCAGATGTCCAGCAGCTACCGGGCTCTACATCTGGACGGTTTCTGTTACCGCGACATCTCACGCGGAAACCTGATGTTCGATCCCCAGAGCGGCGATGTGCTGATCTGCGACAATGACAATGTCGGCATCAACAACGCCTCGGACACGCAGGTCTGGGGCACGATGGAATACATGGCTCCGGAACTGGTGCGGGCCGATGCCGGAGTGCGTCCTTCGACACAGACGGACCTGCATTCGCTGGCGGTGCTGCTGTTTCAACTGTGGGTCTGGCACCATCCGCTGCACGGACAGATGGAGTACGACTGCCGCTGCTGGGATCTCCCGGCGCAGCGCCGCGTTTATGGTGAATCACCTCTGTTTGTCTTCCATCATCGCGATCGGCGGAATGCTCTGCCGAATGATCCCGAATATCAGACGGCTGGTCACCGCTGGGCGATGTGTCCCCCCGCGCTGCAGGAACTGTTTCACCGGGCGTTTGACGAAGGGTTGAATGACCCGCAGCGGCGAGTCACCGAAGGCGAATGGCAGAAGCTGTTTCGAATGTTGTCTGATGGCGTGGTCAGTTGCGGCTGCCGGGCCGTGAATCTGTGGGATGTTCGGACTCAGCTTCCGGTCACCTGCTGGCACTGCGGAAATCCCGTTGCGCTGCCACCCGGCCTCTTCATCCGGTTCAACAGTCACAGCAGTCTGATCCTGCTGTCCCGCAAGGCCCGGATACGACAGTGGCATCTGAATCCTTATGCGGAGGATTCAGATGCGGTTCTTGGAGAAGTCGCTCAGCATCCGACCGATCCCCGGATCTGGGGCCTGCGAAACCTGACATTGGAATCGTGGCTGGCCACTCGACCGGATGGCACCTCGCATGAGGTGCCTCCCCGGAAAGCGACGACGCTGGAGGCCGGACTGAAGATCAACATGGCGGGAGCGGTCGCTGAGGTGCGTGGCTGAAATACCGTCAGGAATCAACATGGTGCGGGGGGCATGTGAATGGGGCTTCGTTTCCGGAAGTCGATCAACGTGGGGCCGTTCCGCGTGAATATCAGCCGGTCGGGTGTTGGTTATTCCGTCGGAACTCGCGGTTTCCGTGTCGGTCAGAGTGCGCGGAAGAAACGGTATGTCACCGCATCCCTGCCCGGCACCGGGCTTTCATACCGGAAGCCTCTGAAATCCGGTTGTGCTGTGCTGCTGGCATCCTGCATTTCGCTGGTGATGCTGGTCTTCTTCATAACGGCTGGAATGCGATGAACATGAACTGGAAACGAACGCTGAGAACAGCATCATCCGAACGATTTCTGCTTCTGCGGGACGACCGCGAAGCGGCGGCCGTTGATCTGCATTATCTCGCGAGCGGAACTGTGGCTGGCACGATGATCCTGCTGCCGGGGTGGAACTGGTCTGACGAGGAGATCCAGGAGTTGTTGAAAGAGTTCGATGAGGATTTTCTCCCTGACGTCGATCTGAGCCAGGGTAACCTCACTTACACAGTCGTGAGAGGGGATGTGGTCGGTGTCTATGAAGTCGATCCCTCGGAAGGCACGTAACGATTGAATCTCGTCGTGCCCGGGGTGATGCGGTTGTGAATCCCGGACGTGGATCATTCCGCGACACGCACGGCGGGCAGATTGTCGGCGAGTTTCCAGTTGGTGCGGCGGAGTTCCTGGACGGTGGCGGTGCGGAACTTTTCCAGAGTGGCGCGGTGGGCTGGGGCGAGGGCCAGGTTGGTCAGTTCTTCGGGGTCGGCCTTGAGGTCGTAGAGTTCTTCGATCTCGTTCTCGACCAGCGTGCGGATGTACTTGAAGCGGTCCTGTTTGAGCGACACCCACCAGGCGACTCCGTGATAGATGTGAAGCTCGCGGTCTTCGGGAATGCGGCTGGTGTCCGAACCGTAGAGGTTGCCGGTGAAGACGGTCAGGCAGGGATGCGGCCAGGCGGCCTGCGGGTTCTTCAGGATCGGAGTGAGGTCGTGGCCGTGCATGGCCCACGGCAGGTCGATGCCGGCGAAGGAGAAGAACGTCGGGACCAGATCGGTTCCGCTGACCGCGTGCTCGCAGACCACCCCTTCCGGCAGAGTCCCCGGCATGCTGACGATGAACGGCGAACGGATCGTCGCGTCGTAAGGAGCCAGCTTGGTTTTGAAGCCGTGCTGACCCCACGCGAAGCCCTGGTCCGACGTGAAGACGATCAGCGTGTTGTCGAGCTGCTTCGTTTCCTCCAGCGCGTTGAGCAGCCGGCCGACGCCTTCATCAATCGCGAGCACGCACTGCTGATACTGACGGACCCAGTCGGTCAGGCGGTTGCCGTGCAGACCCCGGCCTTCGACGGTCAGCTGTGCGAACTGCCCGCCGCGCATGAAGGGTTCGCCGCCGGGGCCGGGTTCCCAGTCGTTGATGGCCTGCATGTAGGCGGGCTTGCCGACTCGAGGCGGGTAGATGTCGGCGGGAGTCGGCGCGAGCGCATCGGGATGCATCATCACGTGCCGCTTCGCGGGTTCAAAGGGACCATGCACGGCGCCGTAGCAGAGCCACAGATACCAGGGCTTCGCGGCATCGCGATGATCGCCGCGGATGAAGTCTTCGGCCCAGTTCGTGTAGTTGTCGGTCGAGTATCCTTTCACGGCCTGCGGCGGGCCGCCGTTCACTTCGATGAGCTGGTCGTGATAGTAGTGACCGGCGTTGTCCGGATAGCGCGGCCGGTTCCAGACCATCTGCCAGTCCCAGTCGCGGCCGGCTCCGGTATCGACGCCGGTGTGCCACTTGCCGATCTGCGCGGTCGTGTATCCATGGCGGCGGAAGACGGAAGGCCAGAACGGACACTGCTTCGGATCGTATGAACTGCCGGGATACGTGCCGCTCATCGTCATGGACTCGACGCCGAACTGATGATGTCCCGTCAGCAGCGTGGCGCGGGACGGCATGCACCACGTGCCGATGTAAGCGTGAGTGAACCGGACGCCGCGCTTCGCCAGCCGGTCGATGTTCGGTGTCTTCACCCACTTGAGCGCTTCGGGATAGCAGCTCACCGTGCGGTAGGAATGGTCGTCGGTGTAGATGAAGAGGATGTTGGGCTTCGCAGGCGCGGCCTGAGCCGGCGCGGAAGGCAGCGAGAGAGCAGCGATCAGCAGCAGCGGGAGAAGACCGCAGAACGAGCGCGTCATGAAAGCGTCCCTGTGATCCGAGAGTCGATGAATGCGCTGAGCTGGAATGCGATGAGAGTGTGAAACTCAGCACGGGATGTGATGCGCGGAGTGGACCGCATCGGTCGCCTGCCCGCAACCGCGACGACATCGAACCGGCATTCTGAAGAGGCTCAGAAGGTCTTCCGGAACCATCCACGAATGGACTTCGTCAAGCGACGTGAGGCATCGAAGAACAGGCTTCTGAAGGTGTCTCAAAGCTTCCAGGAACTGGATTGTTTTTCGAAAGTCGAATGTTAGAGTCTCGCCGCCTTGCAGGCTTCAGCCCGCAGTGCCTGACATCTCTTCTCAACCCGTCAGCAGGAGCACGCGATGAACCGCGATCTGTTCTGTCCGGACTGTGGCGTCAGTGATTTGTCAGGCAGCGATTCAGCAGGCGGGCAGCGGGCATCAGGCGGCATCAGGCGGGCATCAGGCGGGCATCAGGCGGCATCAGGCGGGCATCAGGCGGGTCCGAAGGAAACAGCGCGGGTGAATCGACGGCGGTTTGTGCAGACGATGAGTGTGGCTGCGGCGGGAGCGATGGCACTGCCGCGCGTGCTGACCGCGGCGGAAGACAAACCCGAACGCAAGGCCGAGTCGCTGGCTGAGAAGCTGTATCACTCACTGACGCCGACTCAGAAGGAAGAGATCTGCTTCGCGTGGGACTACAAGGACGATCGCGGCGTGCTGCGGACGCACGTCTCGAACAACTGGCAGATCACGGACGTGAAGACGCAGAACGTCGCCAGCGATTTCTTCACCACCGATCAGCGGGACATGATCGAGGCGCTCTTTTACAGCCTCTACAATCCGGCCTTTATCGACCGCCTGAAGATTCAGTTGAAGGACGATGCCGGCGGATATGGAAAGCAGCAGACCATCGCTCTGTTCGGTGAACCGGGCAGCGGAAAGTTCGAATTCGTGATGACGGGCCGGCATCTCACAATCCGCTGTGATGGCGACACGACCGAGCATGTCGCGTTTGGTGGACCCGTCTTCTACGGACACGCGGCGAAGGGTTTCAATGAAGCGGCCGATCATCCCGGCAACGTCTACTGGCCGCAGGCTCTGAAGGCCAACTCGCTGTGTCAGATGCTGGAGGGGAAGCAGCGCAAGCAGGCTTTGATCGCTCAGGCGCCGGCGGAAGCGGCGGCCGGGTTCCGCGCGAAAGAACAGCGGACCGGCATTGCAGTCAGCGAACTGTCCTCCGATCAGAAAAAGGAAGTGACCAGCCTGCTGGAGCTTCTCCTGGAACCGTACCGGATGCCGGATCAGGCCGAGGTTCAGAAGTGCCTCGCCGCGCATGGCGGGCTGGATCAGTGCCAGCTCAGCTTCTATCAGTCCGGCGATATCGGTAACGACAGCGTGTGGGATGTCTGGCGTCTGGAAGGCCCGGCGTTTGTCTGGCACTTCCGCGGTTCCCCGCACGTGCATGTCTGGGTCAACATCGCCGATGACCCGAGTGTCACTCTGAATGCCCGCGGTTGATCAACCGCCGCAGTGACGAGATGAGTCGAGCCGGTGAACCGGCTCGGAGCGCTCCCCCCATTTCGTTTCATCACTTCTGTTATTTTCCAATCAAGACATTCCTCTCGCTGGAAGTGCCCAATCTTGAGCGAACCAGGGAAGTTTTCGTCGCGCCGGGATGATCAGGTTTCAGATGCACTGCCTCCCGGCTTGAAATACTCCATCAATCAGATCACATCCTGCCGCACAACTCTGGAGGCCGATCTTCAGGCCTGGCAGGAAGCCGGTATCCCGGCGATTGGTCTGTGGCGTCGCAAGGTGGATGATTGTGAGACCGGGGATGCGGTTGAGCTGATTCGAGAGTCGGGACTGAGCGTCTCGTCGGTCTCGTTCGCGGGCGGGTTCACCGGCAGCACGGGAATGAACTATCGCGAAGCCATGAACGACGCGACGGAAGCGGTCATCCTCGCGGCGGCCGTGGGAGCGAACACGCTTGTGGTTGCTCCGGGAGCACGCGGGCGGCTTTACACTCCCAGGCACGAAAAGAAAGTCATCGTGCAGGCCGTCCGCGAACTGGCCGCGATGGCGGATCAATTCGGAGTGGAACTCGCGGTGCTGCCCAAGGCCAGACCGTTTGCCGGAACCTGGACGAGTCTGCATTCGCTGGAAGAGGCCGCCCACCTGATTGAGATCGTGGATCGGCCCGGAGTGCGGATGGTTCTCAACACGTTCCAGTTCGTGCGCTCGCAGGATGACGTCGAACGGTTGCCGGCGTTCCTGCCGTATGTGGGACTCGTGCAGTTCTGCGATGCTCCGCGGAATCCGTCGAGCGAGTACGACCAGCTTCTTCCCGGACAGGGCGTCCTGCCGCTGGCGGAAACCATGCAGGTGCTTTCCGAAGAATGCTTTGACGGCTTTGTTGAGTTGCAGGTCTGGTCCGATCGTCTGTGGGAGCGAGATTCGCGCAGCATCCTGCGAGCCAGCCGGAAGCACATCGAGCGGATTCTTCCCGCCGGTCCGAAGTCATCGCTGGTACTGCCCGGCCCGCAGTTCGTTCCGCCATTCATCGGCATGAACTGAATCCGCAGTTCGATTCATTGAATTTGAGGCTGCTGGCGACGGCGTTGCTGAACCCTGTTCGTACGGCACTGCCGCCTGCGGCTTCGAGTTGTACCGTGTGCGACCATTCGAGAGGCCCTTCATACAAGCACGCAGCGCCAGCAAGTGCGTTCAAAACTGTGGATGCACTCGCTGGCGTTTCGAGCCTGCCAGCATCTCAATCGCACCGCGAGAGTGACAGACCATCTGCTTGCGCGGCGAGATTCCACTCAGCGGGTCTTCAGTCGCGCGTAGCGGGAGAGGGCCATCAGCGGGAACGAGATCCGGTAGAGGTGGTACTTCAGGTAGAAGACTTTTGGAAAACCGGTGCCGGTCCACCAGGGTTCGTCCCAGGTGCCGTCGGTCTGCTGAGTGCTCATCAGATACTCGATCCCGCGGCGCACGGATTCCGATTCCACTTCGCCGGCGGACATCAGGCCCATCAAGGCCCAGGCGGTCTGTGATGCCGTGGCTGGTCCCTGACCTTTCAGAGACGGATCGTCATAGCTGCGAGGCGTCTCGCCCCAGCCGCCGCTCTCCTGCTGAACCGACTTCAGCCAGTTGGCGGCGCGGCGAATGCGGGCATCCGTCAGCGGAATGCCGATGCGGGTCAGGCCGACCAGGCACTGCCAGGTTCCGTAGAGGTAGTTCACGCCCCAGCGTCCGTACCAGCAGTGCTCAGCAGACTGATCGGCCCAGATGAACTTGAGCGCCCGGCGGACGGCGGGGTGATCGCCAGGGATGTTGAGGTACGAGAACATTTCCAGCATGCGCGACGTCAGATCGGCGGTACTGGGATCGATCATCGCGTTGTGGTCGGCGAAGGGAACCTGAGTGAACAGTTCGCGGGTGTTGTCGCGATCGAACGCGCCCCAGCCACCGTCGCCGCACTGCATGGACATGATCCAGCGCGCACCGCGATGAACGGCTCCCAGAATCGGCGTCAGCGCTTCGACCTGAGCGGTCATGGTCTCCGGGATGTCCGTGCGACCGCACAGGACCGCCGAGACTTCCCGGTCGGCTTCGTGCGGACTCCAGTCGTCCAGCAGGAAGTCCGCATGCAGATGCGTCTCATCGGGCAGGCAGCGAGCCAGCGCCATGATGACCATGCAGGTGTCATCGACGTCGGGATAGAACTCGTTGTTGAATTCAAAGTACCAGCCACCCGGTTCTGTCTGCGGATTACGGACCGTCCAGTCACCGGCCTGGCGGACTTCCTTCGACAACAGCCAGTCTACTGAGCGGCTCAATGCGGGATGATCGGGTTCCACTCCGGCATCGCGCAGCGCGATCGTGGCGATGGCCGTATCCCACACGGGCGACTTGCAGGGCTGCAGGCGGTCGGTATCGCCTTCGGAAATCGTGAGTGCCCGCAGTTCTTCAAGCTGTGACATGACTTCGGGGGAATCTTCCTCGTAACCCAGACACCGCAGCGCAATGACGCTCCAGATGATCGGCGGAAAGATCGCGCCCAGGCCGTCGCTCTTTTCAAACCGCTTCAGCATCCAGTCGGTAGCTCGATTCAGTGCGACCTTGCGGAACGGCTTCAGATGCAGCGCCTCGATCAGTTTCAATCCGCGATCGACGCCGTTGAAGAAGGCGTGCCAGTTGATGAGCCGTCGCTTGCGCAGACCATCGACGACTTCAGAAGGTGGCATCGTGACCGGCAGGGCTTCCGGCGAATTCACGAACAGCTCGCGGATCGACATCGACTCGGGGAGCTTGCGCACCGGACGGAAGGCCCACATGATGCTGAGCGGCACGAGAATGGTCCGCGACCAGGCGGACATCTCGTAAATGTTGAATGGCATCCAGTCCGGGATGAGCATGATTTCCGGCGGCACGGCCGGCACCTGCTTCCACGAGATCTGGCCCAGCAGCGCCAGATAGAACCGCGTGAAGCTGTTCATCTTCTCGGCGCCGCCGGCCTGCAGAATGGCTTCCCGCGCGCGAACCATCGGCGGTTCATCCGCGGAGTGTCCGGCGATCTTGAGCGTCCAGTAAGCCTTCACCGATGCGGAGATTTCCAGAGGCCCGCCGGGATAGATGGCCCAGCCGCCGGTTGGCAACTGCTGCTGTTCGATGTAGCGCGCCGCGCGCTGGACATCGTCGCCGCGTTCGCGACCAAGCCACGTGAGGAGCAGGATGTATTCCGACTCCAGGATCGTGTCGCCTTCCAGTTCGCCGACCCAGAAGCCGTCCGGATGCTGCTGCTCGATCAGCCAGTCGCGGGTCCGCGTGATCGCCCGGCCGAGCCGTTCGGTCTCTTCCGTCGGTCCGGCCGCGGCCAGCAGTTCGGGATCGAAATGAACTCCGGCGATGGACGATGCCCGACCGGACATCGAGTCCTTGTTGAAGCGCGGCCGTCTGGAGTCTGTCCAGCCTGAACTCATCGGTTGACCTTCCCTGGGTATTTCTGCCGCCGATCCCGTGATCGGAGCGTGGCTCAAGATGCCGCCGGATCGTAGGGCAGCCCCGAAAAACGCGTCAACTCCGGTTTGAGTTGACGCGCTGCGGATAGCCGCATCACAAACAGAGACTCGAATTGCTGTGCTTTTCCAGCCGGACGTATCATTTCCCGCAACGGCCCACCCGGCGGAGAATGTGCGACGTATCACCGATTCTTCGCAACCGGATGGCCGATAGTCCTGCCCGTTCCCGCTTCCTTCGACTGCCTGCCTGTGAGGTCGACATGCTCTGTGTTGTCTCCTGCCTGTCCCGCCTGCGACACGTGATTGGCCTGCTGCTGCTCTGTTTTGGCCTGTCGATCGCGCCGGTCTTCGGACAGGGCTTCAGCGATGTCCTCAATCTCGGCGGCTCATCGGCACCGAAGAAATCGCTGGAGCAGGCAGAAGTCGTGCTCAAGCCGGCCACGGGCAAAGCGGATTCATCCGGCACGGTGATTCTGGAGGTGAAGATTCCCGTGCCGGACGGCAGCCACACTTATTCGATGTGGTCGGGATTCAGCGGCCGGACCAATGTCCGCTTCGACGAGAAACCGCGGAGCGGCCTGAAGGCGATCAGCGACTTTGAAGCGGACCGCTCCCCGAAAGAGAAGCAGGATCCGATCCTCAAGCAGCGGGTCGAATACTTTGAGGGCGATGTGACGTTCGTGCAGCGGTTTCAACTGCTGCCGGGCACGAAGCCGGAAGATGTGACGCTGGCTGGCGAAGTCCGGTTTCAAATCTGTGATGCGAACAGTTGCCGTCCGATGCGGACCCCGTTCAGCGTGAGTCTGTCCGGCACCGCAGCCGCGTCAAAGTTCAGCATGGACTGGCAGATGATGTCGCGCGCCGGTGACGTCGAGAAACCTGGTCCCACGCGCTGGACCGTGACGCTCAGCCCGGAAAACGCGAAGCCGGGCGACAAAGTGACGCTGTCGGTGACGTCCTTCATCGCGGCGAACCATCACGTCTTCGCGCTCGACCAGAGCCGGAAGAACACCGGTCTGCCCACCGAGATCACGATCGACAACATGATCGGCCTGCGCGAGCTGCCGAAAGAGACGGGTTTCAAGCCATCATCCAAACCGGTCGAACATGAGGAACACGGCAAGGTGCAGCGGTTCCACCGCGAGAAAGTCACGTTCACCCGGTCGTTTGAAGTGGCCGCAGCGAAGTACGGAGTGAGCGGTCGAGTCAACTTTCAGGTCTGTCTGGAAGGTCCGAGCGGTAACTGCCGGCCTGGCCGGTTCTCGTTTGAAGTGGGACAGGTTGCGAAGCAGGTCGCAGAGGCTCCGGCGGCAGCACCGGGTGGTGATGAAGTCATCGCCGCACTGTTCGATGGACTCAAGCTGCGAGGCATCGGTCAGACGGATGCGAATCAGAGCCTCGGTATGTTTCTGGTTTATGCGTTCCTGGGCGGCCTGATCCTCAACATCATGCCCTGCGTGCTGCCGGTCATCGCGATCAAAGCGCTGAGCTTCGCGCAGCAGGCGGGTGAAAGTCGGATGCGGATTCTGGCGCTGAACGGCTCCTACGCCGTGGGAGTGGTTTCTGTCTTTGTGGTTCTGGCGACACTGGCCGCGTTCAACGGTATGAGCTGGGGTGCTCAGTTCCAGGACGACACCTTCAGTCTGGTCATGTGCGTGATCGTCTTCGCGATGGGTTTGAGCCTGCTGGGCGTCTACGAGATTCCTGTGCCGGGATTTGCCGGTTCGGTGGCGGGCGGGCATCGCGAAGGTCTGTCCGGCGCGTTTCTGACCGGCATCTTCGCCACGGTCATGGCGACCCCGTGCAGCGGTCCGTTTCTGGGCGCGACGCTGGCCTGGGCGGTCAAGCAGCCGGCTCCGGTGATTTATGCCGTGTGGATCACGATGGGCATTGGCCTCGCGTTTCCGTACCTCGTGTTCGCGGTCGCTCCGGGCGCGGTGAAGCTGCTGCCGAAGCCGGGCAACTGGATGATCTACTTCAAGCAGGTCGCCGGCTTCGCGATGCTGGGCACGACGATCTATCTGCTGTCGGTCCTGCCCGAAGCGATGTTGATCTCCGCGTTGATCCTGCTGCTGGGCGTGGGCATGGCGCTGTGGATGATCGGATCGCTCTACAACTACAGCTCAACGAACCGCCGCCGCTGGATTGTGCGTTTTTCCGCGACGGGCATCGCGGCCTTCATGGCCTGGCTGGCGCTGGCTCCCGGTATCAAGCTGGACTGGCAACCGTTCTCACCATCGCAACTGGAAGCGGCGTTGAACTCGCAGCGGCCGGTCATCATCGACTTCACCGCCGACTGGTGCGCGACCTGCAAGACGGTGGAGAAGCTGACGCTCAACACCCGCGCGACAAAAGACTTTGTGGAAGAGCATCAGATTGTGACGCTCAAGGCCGACTGGACCAACCACTCGGATGAGATCCGCGAAGTGCTCAACCGACTGGGAGCGGACGCCATTCCCACGCTGGCGATCTTCTCACCCGCGCGGCCGAAGGAACCGATCGTGCTGCAGGAAGCCTGGTCGAAGTCGACGCTGCTCAAGCAACTGGAAGTCGTGGTCACCGAGAACGCTCGGCCAACACCTTCGATGTCGGCCGGTCAGAGCGTCACGCAACTGGCTCCGTAATCACTTCGTCGCACGGGCCGCAGAAAACAACCGCGCGTGTCCGGGAGCGCGAGGCTCCTGCCGAGCCGTAAACCCGGCTCGGCAGGAGCCTCGCCCTTCCGATATTCCGAGCGCAGGTGTTTTCTGCAATTCGTATTTCTGCTCCAGGACCAGCCATGATGGATCCGGCTCCCTCCGATCTGCCGCGTTACGACCGGTCGCTCACCTGGCAGCAGAATCACGATCGTCCCGTGGAATCGGTCGCGCTGTTGCTGCCTGCGGTGCCTGGTCGCTGGACGTTCTGTGGTCGACCGGTGGAATCGCCGCTGGGGATCGCTGCCGGACCACTGCTCAACGGCCGCTGGCTGCTGTATTACGCGAGCCTCGGCTTTGACGTGCTGACGTTCAAGACCGTGCGCAGCCGCGCGCGAGCCTGCTATCCGATGCCCAATCTGGTCCCGGTTCAGACCGGTCCGCTCACTGGAGATGAGCAGTCGCTATCGGCCACAGACAGCCGCTTCGACAGCTGGGCGGTCAGTTTCGGAATGCCGTCGGTCGATCCGGAAGACTGGCAGGCCGATCTGGAGCGGACGCGCCGCCGTCTTCCGGCGCACAAGGTGCTCTCGGTGTCCGTTGTCGGGACCGTCCAGCCGGGCTGGTCGATCGACGATCTGGCCGATGACTATGCAGGGTGTGCCCGCCGGGCGGTGAAGGCGGGCGCGGATACGCTCGAAGTCAACTTCTCATGCCCCAACGTCGCGACCTGCGATGGCCAGCTCTATCAGCAGCCAGCCGACGCGGCTGTGGTCGCTCAGGCCGTGCGCGAAGCGATTGGTGACGTGCCGTTGATCGTGAAGATCGGACATGTGCTGAAGGCAGATGAAGCGCATCGACTCCTGGACGGGATTGGTCGTCACGTTCAGGCCCTGTCGATGACCAACAGTGTCGCGGCGACAGTGATGGACGCGGCCGGCCGGTTGCTCTTCAACGGCGAACGGCGCGGGATCTGCGGAGCGGCGACGTATCAGGCTTCGCTCGCGCAGACGCGGCTGTTTCATCAGGTGCTGAAGGAACGCGGGCAGTCGTTGTCGTTGATCAGTGTGGGCGGCATCTCTTCGGCAGCGCAGGTCCGGGAGTGTCTCGCAGCGGGAGCCGAAGCCGTGCAGCTGGCGACAGCCGTGATGCTCGATCCCGCGATTGGTCTGAAGATCCGGCAGGCTCTGAGCAGCGGATTGTGAAGGGGAGGGCGATCTTCAGAGAGACGGCGGGACCGGACGCGCAGCGCCGCTTCAGAGTTCATTTCGCCGCTGCTACGCTCCCGCCCGCTCCATCGCCTGAAATCAGGGAAGCTCCATGCCGCACCGTTTCATCATCGTCGCTGTGCTGTCGTTTCTAATGACGAGCAGTCTTCGAGCCGCCGAACCAGCCGGGTTCGAAGCCATCCTCCGCGCGGAAACCCGCTCGACGTTCGCGAAGATTGCCGATTACGTCCGGGCCAATCCTGAAGCCGGTGATATCAGTCGCGCGTGGCAGTGGCTGTTCATCACGGCGCTCGAACATGGACTGGAAGCGGACGCGCTGCCGTTGACCGATGAGTACCTGCAGCGGCCGATGCCCGATCCGGTGACCGGCAGTCTGGCTCAGCAGACGCGCATGTTCGGCCTGGCTCGATCGGGAAAGACGACCGAAGCCGTGCAGCTCTTTCAGCAGCAGTTGCGGTTCGCGCGGCTGCAGAACGGCGGCGTGCAGATTGAACTCGGCAAGCGGCTGGCCACGCAGTTGCAGATGGCGCGGGACTTCGCGGCGGCGCGGCAGATCTATGAGGAAATCTCCGGGCGGTTCTTTCTGAATTCGGATGTGAAGAGCCTCTGCGAAAACCGCATCGGCCGGATTGATCTGGTCGATCAGCCCGCTCCGGAAGTGGGTGTTGCAGACACCACCGGTCAGCCCGTGCATCTGGATTCGCTGCGGGACAAAGTGGTGCTCATCGACTTCTGGGCCACGAACTGTCCCCCGTGCCTGGAAGAGATGCCGAACCTCAAGCAGTTGCATGCGGAATACAACGCACAGGGCTTTGAGATCGTGGGCGTCAGCCTGGACGGCGATCGGTCTGTTGTGGATGAGTTTGTGCGTCGCGCGGAGATTCCCTGGCGGATGATCGTGAGTGAACCGGATGTGGAACGACTGCGCGAGCGGTATCGCGTGCGGACGATTCCCGCGCTGATCATCGTCGATCAGAAAGGCGTGGTGCATCAGGTCGATGTGCGCGGCGGTGATCTGCGACAGACGATCGAAGGGCTGCTCAAGAAGTGACTGTCGCTCATACCGCTGAGCTGCGCGCCGCGTTTGAAACGGCTCGCGATCTGCTGCTGGAACGGTGCGTCGCGCAGGACGGCCAGCCCGCACACTGGTCTGGCGAGTTATCGACATCGGCGCTATCGACCGCCACGGCCGTGATGGCGCTGCACCAGGTGCGTCAGGCCGGTCGTTGTGGGACGGACTTCGGGCTGAACGCGGACTTCGGCGCGCTGATTCATGGCGGCCTGTTATGGCTGGTCAAGCATCAGAACCAGGACGGCGGCTGGGGCGACACGGTCAAGAGCCTCAGCAATATCTCGACGACCATGCTGGCGCATGCGGTCTTCCACGCGACCGGAGCAACGGCTGAGTTCGCGGGAGTGGTCGAGCGGGTCGAGGCGTACATCAACCGGATCGGCGGTGTGGAGGCCGTGCGGCGGCGATATGGCAGGGACAAGACGTTCTCGGTGCCGATCCTCACGCACTGTGCTCTGGCCGGGCTGGTGGACTGGCGGGAAGTGTCATCGCTGCCGTTTGAGCTGGCCTGTCTGCCGGCGCGATTTTACGCGGCGGTCAAGCTGCCGGTCGTCAGTTACGCGCTGCCGGCTCTGATCGCGATCGGTCAGGTGAAGTTTCATCATCGACCGACGCGCAATCCCGTCACCTGGCTGCTGCGAAAACTGGCGATCAACCATAGCCTGAAGGTGCTGGAACGCATTCAGCCGCCCAACGGCGGGTTCCTTGAAGCGACGCCGTTGACGAGCTTCGTCACGATGAGCCTCGCGGGCAAAGGCCTGGTCGATCATCCCGTGGTGCGGCGGGGTGTGAAGTTCCTCTGCGAATCCGTGCGGCCGGATGGAAGCTGGCCGATTGATACGAACCTGGCGACGTGGGTGACGACGCTCAGCATCAACGCGCTCAAGGACCATCTGCCCGATCATCTGCGACCGGGCCTGAGGCAATGGCTGCTCCGCCAGCAGTACCGCGAAGTCCATCCTTACACGAACGCGCCGCCGGGAGGCTGGGCCTGGACCGATCTGCCTGGCGGAGTTCCCGACGCGGACGATACTCCCGGCGCGATGCTGGCCCTGATCGAGTTGCAGCGTGGAAACGCGGAGAGCGCTGAGGCCGCAGAGAAGAGCGGGAGCAGTCTCAGAGCGGGAGTGAACTGGCTGCTTGGTTTGCAGAACCGGGACTGGGGATTTCCGACGTTCTGCCGCGGCTGGGGGACTCTGCCGTTTGACCGGAGTTCTCCGGATATCACGGCGCACTGCGTGCGCGCGTTGCGTGCGGTAGCAGATGTGCCCGAAAGGGAGACTGATCTGAATGTTCGTGCGAGTCGCGGAGCGACTCGGCTACGTAGCTCAGTCGCTCCGCGACTGAGACTGGATCAGCAACCGAGCATCCGGACTGCGTTCCGTTTTCTCCAGCGTCGTCAGCGGCCGGATGGCGCGTGGCTGCCGTTGTGGTTTGGATGTCAGCACGCGCCGGACGATGAGAATCCGACTTACGGGACAAGCCGGGTTCTGATGGCGTATCGGGACTGCGGGATGCTGGACTCCGAGGAAGCCCGGCGCGGGGCGGCGTTTCTGGCGGAGATTCAGAATCCCGACGGCGGCTGGGGCGGATCGCAGGGAGTGGCCTCGACGGTTGAGGAAACGGCGCTGGCGGCGGAAGTTCTGCTGGAATTTGACGAGTACCGGAAAAACGCCTGGCGCGGGATCGACTGGTTAATCGACCAGGTTCGGGCCGGTTCCGTCGCTGAGCCCTCGCCCATCGGTTTCTATTTCGCGAAGCTCTGGTATTTTGAGCGGCTCTACCCGCTGATCTTCGCGGTCTCGGCGCTCCGCCGGGCGGTTGAGATCAGCTCAGAACCCGGTCAGGCTTCGGTCTGACGGCATGGACGCCACCTTCCGTCAACCGGTTTCGACCGGTCCTGCCATCTGCAGCCTGACGGCTGATCTTTGCTCCCCGGGAGCCTGATGTGTCGATCGCACCTGCTGAATTCACTGCCGCGGAAGCAGATCATCATGCCCCGGCCGGTCGGGGAATGATTCACGATGACGATACCCCGGTCCGTCGCCGACGCCGACGGGAGAGCACTTCGCACCTGAAGCTGGTGCCGGAAACGCTGGAACTCCGGGAACACATCAAAGCCGAGGCGGAGAAGTTCGCTCAGGGACTCGATCGCAGCCGGCAGTTCAACAAGACGCAGCTCGAAGACTGGGCGCGGGAGATGCTCAGCCGGATCGGTCAGCCGGAGAAGTTTGTCGGCTTCGCGGCCGTGCTGATCGGCAACTTTTTCTGGAAGCGGCAGTTCCTGTCGATCCCGTTTGAGAAGCGGTTGCTGCTGTTGCCGCACTGCCTGAAGCATGCGGACGGCTGCCCGGCCGATTACGACGAGTTCGGACTGGACTGCGAGACCTGCGGCGCGTGCTCGATCGCGGACTACAAGGTCAAAGCGGAAAAGCTGGGCTACAAGGTGCTGGTCGCGGAAGGTTCGCCGATCGTTCTGAAGATCATCGTCAGCGGTTATGTCGATGGCATCCTCGGTGTGGCCTGTCTCAACGTGCTGGAAAAGGCGATCGACAAGGTGCTGATCGCGGGCGTGCCGTCCTATGCCATCCCGCTGCATTCGGGCGACTGCAAGAACACAACGCTCGATCAGAGCTGGGTCTGGGAAGTCATCGACAAGTACGAACCGCTGCCCGAACCGGAGACGCCCAGCTTTCTGCCGCTCATCCGCGCCGGCAATTTCCTCTTCGAGAAGGACTTCGACCGGCTGGTACCGCGACTGCGGACGAAGGATCGCGAGAAGGCGGAATCGCCGATCGCCTTCACCGAAAAGCTCGCTTACGACTGGCTGGCCAACGGCGGTAAACGCTTCCGCCCCTTTATCACGCTGGCCGCTTACGACGCGGCCACCGGCGGGCAGTTGCAGAAGCTCAGCTTCGATGGCCTTGAGCGACTTCCGATTCCCGATTCGGTCTGTCGAGTGGCCATGTCGATCGAAGCGTTCCACAAGGCGTCGCTGGTTCACGACGACATCGAAGACGACGATCTGTACCGCTACGGCCGGCAGACGCTGCATCGCGAATTCGATATCGGAACGGCCATCAATGTCGGCGACCATCTGATCGGTATGGGTTACCGGTTGCTTAATTCGTGCCGTCAGGACTTCGGAGCGGAAGCCGCCTGCGACGTGCTGGACCGGATGTCGCAGGCACATATCAAACTGTGCGACGGCCAGGGCGCGGAGATGGCCTGGCAGCGCCGGCCGACTCTGGAACTGACGCCGCTGGATGCGCTGCAGATCTACGCGCTCAAGACGTCTCCGGCGTTTGAAGCCGCTCTGTATTCCGGCCTGCGCATGGCCGGTCCGCTGGGCGATCTGGAAGAGAAAGTCCCCGCGTTCTGCCGGCATCTCGGCGTGGGATTCCAGATTCTCAACGACCTCAAGGACTGGCAGGGCGATTCCAACAACAAGCTGGTCTCCGGCCAGGATGCCAAAGCGATGCGTCCGACTCTGCTGCTGGCGCTGGCTATCGAAGCGGCTTCGGACGAGCAGCGGGCGGAACTCAAGTCGATCATCAATGCCGATGGTGGCGATGAAGATCGGGTCGAGCGGCTGCGGCGGATCTATGAAGCGTGCGGCGTCTTCGCCAAAGCGGAGGCGCTCATCGACAAGTCCCGCGCCCGGGCGGAAAGCCTGGCCGACGATATCCAGAACGAACGGCTGAAGCAGCTCTTCTATTTCCTGGTCGATACGGTTCTGGCTCCGGAAGACGACGGCCCGAAGCCGAATCTGCCTCCGGAGATGATGATGTCACTGCCGATCGTCGGAATGGCGTGACCCCGGTGGTAGAGAGTCCGCCCTGCGGAGCTGTGTTGTGTCGTTTGCCGTACTGGATGGTCTGCGAGCGGCTGTTACTGGTTCGTCCAGCGGGATCGGCCGCGCGATGGCTCTGGAGCTGGCGCGAGCCGGCGCGGATGTCATCGTCCACTGCCGTTATTCGCTGACCGAGGCACAGAAAACCGCCGCGGCCGTGCATGCGCTGGGGCGGCATGCGGTCGTCATCACGGGCGATATCTGCGATGAAGATTCTCTTCCGAAACTGATCGACGATGCCTGGAAAGCGTTCGGAACGGTTGATGTCTGGATCAACAATGCTGGCGTCGATCTGCTGACGGGGGACGGAGCGAAGCTGAGTTATGCTCAGAAGCTGGCTCGGCTGATGGAGGGCGATGTCCGTTCGACGATGCTGCTGTCGAAGCGGGCGGGTGCGAAGATGAAGGAATCGGGCGGCGGCTCGATTCTCAACATCGGCTGGGATCAGGCGGATCGAGGTATGGAAGGCGACAGCGGCGAACTGTTCTCGGCCGCGAAGAACGCCATCATGGGGGCGACGCGGTCGCTGGCGTTGAGCCTCGCTCCGCAGGTCCGCGTCAACTGCATCGCGCCCGGCTGGATCCGAACCGCGTGGGGCGAACAGGCCAGCGATGTCTGGCAGCAGCGCGTGCTGCACGAAACTCCGCTGGCCCGCTGGGGAACTCCGGAAGACGTGGCCCGGCTCGCTCGCTTCCTGGTCAGTCCCGACGCCGGTTACATCACGGGACAGGTCATCAACTGCAACGGCGGCGCGGTTCGATAAGAATGCCGCTGTTCCGTCCGGCTCTCTTCTCATTCGGAGTCACTTTGTGGCCACCGCGACACTGGATTCGCTGATCGTTCTCCATCCTGAAGACAACGTCGCCGTGGCGCGGCAGACGGTCGAAGCGGGAACGCCGCTCAACGGCAGTGGCCGTTCTGCCCGCGAGACCATTCCTTTCGGACACAAGGTGGCGACGCGCCCGATCGGCGACGGCGAAGCGATCCGCAAATTCGGACAGGTCATCGGCTATGCGAAAGGCCGGATTGAACCGGGTGAGTGGATTCATCAGCACAACGTGGTGCTCGGCGAAGTCAGTCTGGACTATGCGTTTTCAACCGCCGTCCCGCCCGCTCCAGCTCCAGTCACAGACCGGACCTTCATGGGAATCCGCCGACCTGACGGCCGCATTGCAACGCGCAATTACATCGCGGTCATCAGCACCGTGAACTGCTCGGCCACGGCATCGAAGTATGTCGTCGCGAACTTTGAGAAGAAGCTGCTGGAGCAGTTTCCAAACGTGGATGGCATCATTGCGCTGACTCACAAGGGCGGCTGCGCGTTCGACGTCGGCGGGCCGGAGCATCTGCTGCTGACCCGCACTCTGGCCGGCTTCGCGAAGCACGCCAATGTCGGTGCCTATGTCGTGCTGGGGCTGGGCTGCGAATCCGGTCAGGCGTCGTTCCTGGCCGAACAGCACGGGCTGGTGCAGTTGCGGATGCCGGGTGAAGATCTGCCGCCGCAGCCGCTGATCATGAACATTCAGGATGTCGGCGGCGTACAGAAGACCGTCGATCGCGCGACCGGTGTCATTCGCGAGATGCTGCCCGAAGTCAACAAGGTCCGGCGCGAGCCGTGTCCGGTATCTGCCATCATGGTCGGGACGGAATGCGGCGGCAGCGACGGAGCCAGCGGCATCACCGCCAACCCGGCGATGGGCATCGCCAGCGATCTGCTGGTGGCGCACGGAGCAACCTCGATTCTGGCGGAGACTCCGGAAATCTGCGGAGCCGAACACCTGCTGACGCGCCGCGCGATCACTCCGGAAGTCGGACAGAAGCTGGTGGACCTCATCGACTGGTGGAAGGATTACGTCGGCAAGTTCGGCGCGACGATCGACAACAATCCCTCGGTCGGCAACAAACGCGGCGGGCTGACCACGATCTACGAGAAGTCGCTGGGTGCGGTCGCGAAAGGCGGCAGCACGGCGCTGCGTGGTGTGTACCGCTACGCCGAACCGATTCACGAAAAGGGTTTCGTGTTCATGGACTCGCCCGGTTTCGATGCCGTCTCCGTCACCGGCCTGATCGCCAGCGGCGCGAACGTCGTGACGTTCACCACCGGACGGGGAAGCTGCTTCGGCTGCAAGCCTGTCCCGACGATCAAGATCGCCACCAACACGCCGATGTATGAGCGCATGATCGACGACATGGACATCAACGCGGGCCGGATTCTGGACGGCGCGTCGGTGGAAGAAGTCGGTCACGAAATCTTCGAGAAGATCATCGCGGTCGCGAGCGGCGAGAAGACAAAGAGCGAAGCGCAGGGCATCGGCGATGAGGAGTTCGCTCCGTGGAGCATCGGTCCGATCACGTGATCGAACTTCCTGTGGAAGTTCGGCCGGAGACTCGCCCGGTTGTTCTACTCATTCAATCCCGTTCTTCTCACTCAGAATTAAAACGGAATCCGCAGCCCGTCATGCGCGAGCTGCACGTGCGGTGGAAGTTTCGCGTTGGTCGTTTCGTATTCCAGATGATGCGAGACGTGCGTCAGAAAAGCCTGCTTCGGCTGTGCCCGCTGGATGACCTGCAGGGCCTGCGACACGCTGAAGTGAGTGGGATGAGTCTCGTGCCGGAGCGCGTCGAGGATCAGCACGTCGAGGTTTTCCAGCAGCGGCCAGCTCGCCTCGGGAATCGCGCTGACATCGGTGCAGAACGCGACTCGATGGAAGCGGAACCCCAGTACCGGCAGCTTTCCATGCAGCAGCCGGATCGGCTGAACCGTCTGTCCCAGCACTTCAAACGGTTCTTCACCGATGCGGCGGAGGTCGAACTGTGGAATCGAACCGGGCAGGGCGTTCGGCGGATACGGTTGAAAGGCGTAGCGGAACGCCGAGCGGATGTTTTCTTCGGTCGATGCTTCACAGTAGAGCGGCAGCGGTCGTTTCAGCCGGTGCGCGAACAGCCGCGTGTCATCCAGTCCGAAGAGATGATCGGCGTGGCCGTGCGTGTAAGCCACGGCGTGAGCCACATCAATACGCTCGCGGCAGAGCTGCAGCCGCAGTTCCGGCGAGGTATCGACCAGCAGCGTGCCTTCCGGACAGAACACCGCGACGCCGGTGCGCGTGCGGTGGTTGCGGGGATTCGGTGACAGGCAGACTTCGCAGTCGCAGCCGATGACCGGCACGCCGATGCTGGTTCCGGTTCCCAGCAGCACAATCTCGCGCCGGCCGGACAGTGACTCAGGACTCATACACGACCTCAATGATAGAGAGGTCGGACTCTAACTGTCCGCCGCGCCGGACTGTAGCCGGGGAGACGTGCTCCCCGGCGTACTTCAACGTCCTGTTCCAACCAGCTTACAACTGCTGAACCCGGGCGCAGATCGCGTCGGCCATCTGCGATGTGCCGACGGCGGTCGGATCGTTGCGGTCCGGCTTCAGGTCGTAGGTCACGTCCTTTCCTTCGGCGATGACATCTGCCACGGCCTGATCGAGCCGGCGGGCGGCTTCGTGTTCGCCGAGGTGCGCCAGCATCAGCTTGCC
>Ga0172376_10002202_pt1 | contig 24083 bp, 21 predicted proteins | sample Lak35m_FD_121114 | JGI IMG/M metagenome (GOLD analysis project Ga0172376, IMG submission 121114) | Freshwater microbial communities from Kabuno Bay, South-Kivu, Congo - kab_092012_35m | ecosystem: Environmental > Aquatic > Freshwater > Lake | place: Democratic Republic of the Congo: South-Kivu...
CAACCGCTTCGCCAGCAACTGGTTGCCGGGCAAGCCGCGCATCTTGGTGCTCGACATCGAACGGCGCGGCCCCACGGGCGGAACAGAACGCTTCCAGATCGGCCTCATGCCGCGCAAGCCGGCCCAATGGCTGGCCGCGGTCGACGAATGGCGCGACAAGCGGCGATGACGGCCGCCGCGACGCGCACTCAACCCTTGGCGAACAGCGGTGGCCAAGTCTCGCGCGCCATCGCCACGGCCGCATCCGCCAGCGTCTCGACCAGTCGCCGACCCTCCTCGACGCTGGCATCCATGGGCGCCCCGCAATAGGCGCGGTCGGCGCCGGCCTTGGCGAAGCTGGTCGCGCCTTCCTTCATGCGCTCGAGGAGATGGATCCGCACCTCGGGCAGGGTGCGGCGCTCCGCCTCGCGCACCGCAGCGGGATCGGCCGCCATCACGAGGCTCGTCTCGTAGCTGCCGGCGTGGCAATCGCCTGATTGGAACTCGGCTCCGAGGCGCTCGGCGAGCTTCCTGCGCGTCACATCGACGAAGATGGCGTGCATGCGCTTCTCGCCCGGCGCATGGTGGTCGAGCATCACGCCACGCAGGATCCGCACATGCGCCGGCTCGAGGTGCGCGTTGACGACGATGACGCGCTGGAGGCCCTGGATGGCGAGCGACTTGAGGATGTCGTCGACCAGTGCCCACAACGTGCCCGGGTTGAGCGAGACGCGCCCGGCGAAGCCCGCGGTGTACTCGACGAGCCCGTAGGCGAGAGGAGGCAGCACGAAGCACGGCACGCCGAGGGCGTGGAGCTTCTCCGCGGTGCGCCGCGCCTGCGCGTGCGCGATGGTCACATCCGTGTCGAGCGGCAGGTGCGGCCCATGCGGTTCCGTGCTGCCGACCGGCAGGATGGCGACAGCCTTGGCGTCGAACAACGCTTGTGCCTCGGGCCAAGTCATCTTCGCGAGGTCGTGCGGATGGCGAGCGTGCATGGTCAAGGCTCTCCTCGGGGCGATGGCGCCAATGCGTCGATGGCGATCGCGCCGATGAACCGGCAGGACTCGCATCCGTCGGCGCGGCGCCCCGCTCGCGCCACGCATGCTGCCGCGAGGATGCGCGCGTGGTGCGCGTCGGGTCGGGTCGAGTCCGCTCGGACGAGCATCACGACGCCGGCCCGACGTAGATCACGATGTCGCCGCGCTCGCGATCGGCTTCTTGCAACGCATCGGCCTGCTGGTCGACGAAGCTGACGACCAAGGTGCGCGTGCCCGGACGCAAGTGGCGCACGACTTGCAGCGTGCCGCCTTCGTGGTCGACATGGAAGCGCCCCACGACGAGCACGAGCGGCGTCTGCGCGCCGCGCACGGCCTCGACCACGCTCGCGCCCATCGTCCAATCCCACAGTGACTGCGAGCGGAACACGGCGTCGAGGCGCGGACGCACGTCGGCCGCGGCGGGATCGGCGCCGTTCGCCATGAACGCGTCGAAGGATTGGCGATAGCGCCCGGCGAACAACTTGTCTGGGAAGTGGAACAGGCGTTGCTGCTCGGGCGTCAACTGCGCCAACGCTTCGTAGCCTCGCGTGCGAGCGAGACGCACATACGGTCGCGGCGCGTTGGCCGCGTGGACGGCGCGTCCGTTGGACTTGGCGGTGTGCAGCATGGCGCGATGGCCCGGCGGGTAGTTGCCGTTGGAGCGTTGCGTGCGCGCGAGGAACACCGGCTCGGCGGCCAATCCCGCCAGCCAATCGTCGATCCGCGATTGTTCGTCGCGCTCGAAGAACTCCATCGCCAGCGTCGCCCGCGGGCGCGCGGCGACGAGATCCTCGAACAAGGCCGCGGCGGCGGCGAGTCCCAACGGGTGGCCGTGGTTCTCGCCGACCAGCACCGCCTCCGCGGAGGACGCGCGCGCCACGAGTTCCGACCAAGCCACGCGTTCGCCCGTGCGTCCGTCCCACGCGGCCACGCCGCGCGGATCGGCCGCCACCAACTCGGCCGCCGCGATCGGGGACTCGGCGAGCTGCGCGACGGCGGACTTGCCAGGAGTGGCGCAAGCGGCGCAGAGCGCCAGGACGGCCGCAGGCAGGCAAGCGAGCGACGACGGGGTGCGAACGATGCTCATGAGGGGTCCTGCGCGGCCTGCGCGAGCCAGGCCTTCAATTCCTTGCGCGCCACCTTGCCGCGGTCGTTCTTCGGCAGCGAGTCGCGCCACTCGAACCAGCGCGGATACTTGTACGGCGCCAAGAGCGACTTGACATGGTCCTTGAGCCGCGTGGCCAGCGCCTCGCAGCGCTCGTGCCCCGGCCGCAGCACGATGAAGGCGCACGGCTTGACCAGGCGCTCTTCGTCCTCGCGGCCGACCACGCACACCTCGGCGACGCTTTCGTGGGCGAGCAGCGCGTTCTCGATCTCCAGCGGCGAGACCCAGATGCCCGAGACCTTGAGCAAGTCGTCGTCGCGGCCCTCGAACCAGAACAAGCCGTTCTCATCCTTGCGGAAGACATCGGCGGTCGTGCACCACTCGCCTTGGAAGGTGCGCACGCTCTGTTCCTTGTCGCCGTGGTAGCAGATCGCGGTGGATCCTCCGCGCACGCGCAAGCGACCGGGTTGGCCGTCCGGCACGGGTCGACCGTCGGGATCGACGATCTCGGCCTCGTAGCCAGGCACGAGGCGGCCGAGGCTGCCGGGCACGACCTCGCCGAAGCGATTGGAGATGTAGATGTGGAACATCTCGGCCGAACCGATCCCGTCGAGGATCTCGACGCCGGTGCGACCCTTCCAATCCTCGTAGAGCTTCGTCGGCAAGGCTTCGCCCGCCGACAAGACCACGCGCAAGCTCGACAAGTCGGTCTCGGCGAGGCGCTCGTCCTTGAGCAGGTTATTGATCATCGTCGGCACGCCGGTCAGGAGCGTCGGACGATGACGCGCCATTTGCGCGAGCAGCTCGTCGACCGTTGCGCGTCCCGGATACAGCACGACCGATCCGCCGAAGCGGAACGGGAACATCAGGTTCGTGCCCGTGGCGTAGCCGAAGAAGAGCTTGGGCACCGACAGGCAGACATCGGACTCGGTGTAGCGCGCGATCCCGCGCGCGTAGGTCTCGATGTTGTAGGCGAAGTCGCGCTGGGCGTGGACGCAGGCCTTCGGTCGTCCGGTCGAGCCCGAGGTGAAGAGCCACCCTGCGAGGTCGTCGGGGCCGGTGGGTTCGGTCTCCGCCAGCGCCGAAGCCGGATCCTCCGCGTCGAGCGCCGCATCCCACGCCGTGCGCGCGCCAGCGCCGCCCACCACGAGCACGCACGGACGGACGCGGGACTTGGCCAGCGCCTCCGACATGGCCTCCAGCACCGAGTCGTGCACGACGATGGCGCGCGGCTTGACGTAGTCGACGTACTCGGCGTACTGCTCGGCGTGCAGCAGCGGATTGACCATGGCGAACACCGCGCCGGCGCGCAGCACGCCGAACCAGGCCTCGACGAACTCGATGCCGTCGGGCAGCACGATCAACACGCGGTCTTCGGCCTGCACTCCTGCGCGACGCAACGCGGCCGCGGCGCGACGCGTGCGCTCGGCGACTTGGGCGTAGGTCCACGAACGATCCCCCACGTGGACGCAGGCCTTGCCGGCGCGGCCCTCGCGCAGGTTGCGGTCCAGCAAGTCGTCCGCGAGGTTGTAGCGCGCGGGCAAGGGGTGGAGCAGCGGCTGCATGCGCGTGCGAGTGTAGCGCCCGAAGGGCCGCGCGAACCGCGGCGACTCAGGATGGCAGCAGGAGGATGGAACCCGTCGTGGCGCGCGACTGCAGCGCCTCGTGCGCGGCCCGCGCATCGACGAGCGGCCAACTCGCGGTCGCTTCGGCGGAGAGCGTCCCGTCGGCGATCAGGCGGAATAAGTCCTCGGCCCGCGCCTCGAGCTCGTCGCGCGCGGCCACGTGGTCCCACAAGGATGGACGCGTCAGGAACAAGGAGCGCTTGGCGAGCTCGAGCACGTCGAACGGCGGGACCGCGCCTGAGGACTGCCCGAAGCTCACCAGCGTGCCGCGCGTGCGCAAGCACGCGAGCGAACGGGCGAAGGTCGCGCCACCCACCGAGTCGTAGACGCAGTCCACGCCACGTCCGTCCGTGAAGGCCTTGGCATGGGCGACGAAGTCGGCGCTGGACGCGTCGACCACCTCGTCGGCTCCCAATCGCCGCGCGCGCTCGACCTTGGCGGAGGATCCCACCACCGCCAGCACGCGCGCGCCGAGGCGCTTGGCCCACGGCACGAGCAACGAGCCCACGCCGCCGGAGGCCGCGTGCACCAGCAGATGGTCGCCGTGCTTGGCCTTGAAGCTGCCGTGCAGCAAGTAGTGCGCGCTCAAGCCCTTCAACATCGAACAAGCAGCCTGCGCGCACGAGACGGATGCCGGCAAGCGCACGAGGCGTGCGGCGGCGATGTTGCGCCGCGTCGCGTACGCGCCCGCGGGCGTGGCGGCGTAGGCCACGCGATCGCCGACGACGAGCCCCGCCACGCCCGCTCCCAGCTCCTCGACCACGCCCGCCGCCTCGAAGCCCGGCGTGAAGGGCGCCTGCGCCGGATACAAGCCGCTGCGCAGGTAGACATCGATGTAGTTGACGCCGATCGCGTCGTGGCGCACGCGCACCTCGCCCGCCGCGGGCGAGGCGAGCTTGAGCTCGCATGGCACGAGCACCTCGGGGCCGCCGGACGCGGCGCACACGATGCGCATGTCGCTCGCGTCGCTTCCCACGCGCTCAGTCTCCGAGGTTCGCGGCGGCCAACGCCTCGCGCAACTGGTTCGCGGTCTGCCAACGCTCGCGCTTGTCGGCCATCAACCCGCGCGCGATGGCGATCTCGAGTCCGCGCGGCACATCGGCCGCGGGCGCGCGCTGGTTCATCGGCGGCGGACGCTTCTCGAGCTTGCTCTGGAACACCTCGAGGAAGCTCTTGCCGCGCCACGGCAGGACGCCGCAGGCGAGTTCGTACAAGAGCGTCGCCAGGTTGTAGACATCCGATTGCACGTCGGGCGATTCGCCGCCGAACTGCTCGAGCGGCGCGTAGAACGGCGTGCCGATCAAGGCGGTCTTCTCGCCCAGGTGCTTGGCGCTCCACAAGGCCGGCGTGATGCCGCAATCGACGAGCACCGCGCGCCCTTCGTCGAACACATGCACCGTGTGCGGCTTGACATCGCCATGCACGAGGCCGTTGGCGTGGATCTCCGCGAGCCCTGCGCACAACTCGAGGCCCAGCGCCACCACGCGCGCGGGCTCCCACGCCTCGCCTTCGACCTTCAGCTCGCGCAAGGCCCGGCCGAGGGGCATGTCCGTGGCGTACAGCACGCTGCCGTCCTCGTGGCGATCGACGGCCACGGCGCGCAAGACATGCGCGTGCTTGACCGGCAACCACCGCGACATCGCGGCCGCGAACTCGTCGGCGTCGCCGCGACGCTCGAAGAGCACCGTCGAGTAGATCTGCAGCTCGCGCAGCGTTCCGTCGAGGTCCTCGGCCGCGAAGGTGGCGGCCATGCCGCCCGTGCGGTTGGTGCGCACGATCCTCCAGCGATCGAGCAGCACCTTGCCCGGCGACAAGTCGAAGAGGGTCAGGGAGCGCTTCTGCATGCCACCTAGTATGCCGTGCGGCCGGCGAGATGCTCGCGCCAGCGGCCGTTGCCCCGCAAGGCGGCCAACGCCTCCGCGAACTCGTCGAGCTCGTCCTCCAGCGTGTAGTAGTGCGGACTGACGCGGATGCCGGCCCCCGGGCGATGATCGACGAGGATCCCCTGCGCCTCGAGCGCCTTGACGAAGGCCGGCCCGTTCTCGTCGGCGGAGAGGCGCACCGTCAGCGTCCCGCCGCGCTCGGCGGCCGCCTCGGGGCTGTGCAGCTCGAAGCCGCGCGACAAGAGGTCGCGCCGCAAGCGCTCGGTCAGGTGCTGCGACCAAGCGCGCACGTTCCCGGTGCCGACCTCGAGCAGCAGCTCGTAGCCCGCCGAAGCCTGCACGAAGCTCGCCACCGACGGCGAGCCGTGCAGCATGCGCTCGATGCCGCTGGCGTAGCGTTGCGCGCCGGTCTCGAAGGCGAAGGGCGCCGCGTGCGCGGCCCAACCGGTGATGCGCGGCTCAAGGCGCGGCAGCAGGTCCGGCCGCACGTACAGGTAGCCCGCTCCCGGGCCGCCGCACAGCCACTTGACCGAGCCGCCGCAGACCATGTCCACGCCCGTCGCTTGCACGTCGACCGGGACGGTGCCGAGCGACTGGTACGCGTCCAGCAGCACCAGCGCGCCGACCTCCTTGGCGCGACGGCAGATGGCCGCCACATCCTGGATGTAGTGGCTCTTGTAGGTCACATGGCTGATGGGGACGATCGCGGTCCTCTCGTCGATCGCCTCGAGCAGGCGCGCGGTGTCGACGCGGATGCCGTCGGTCGGCACGACTTGCACGCGCGCGCCGTACTTCTTCCAACCTTCCCACACGTACATGTTCGTGGGGAAGTTCATGTCGGTGTAGACGACCTTGTCGCGCGGACCGGAGAAGTCCAGCGCGCTGGCGACGAGGCCCTGGATCACGGACACGTTCTGGTGCATGACCACCGAGCCTTCCGGCGCGTTCATGAGGCGCGCCAGCAGGTTCCCCACCCGCGTCGGCGCGTCCCACCAGCCCTCGGCCCAAGCGCGCACGCCGCGCGTCTCCCATTGGTCGCAGAAGTCCATCAGCTTCTGGCGCGCACCGCGCGGCATCGCGCCGAGCGAGTGGTTCACGAGGTAGGTCGTGGATTCGAGGATGGGGAACTGGTCGCGCCAGTCCGCGGGATCGTGCTCCGGCAGGGCCATGGCGTCAGGCCTTCCCGCCGAGTCCGGTCAACTGGTCGTCGGGGATGACGAGCCGCGCGACGGGCTCTCCGCGCGCGATGTGGCTGTCGATGATCTCGTCGACATCCGCCGGCGTGACGCCGCCGTACCAGACCTGCTCCGGGTAGACCACGACCACGCAGCCCTTGGCGCACTGGTCGAGGCACAGCGCCTTGTTGGGCCGCACGACGCGCTTGTAGCCGTGCGCGACGAGCTTCTCCTTGAACGCCGCCGCCACATCGTGCCCGCCCTTCCCGGCGCAATCGCCGCGCGGATCGTCCTTCCCACGCTCGTTCACGCACACGAACACATGCCGTTCGAACTTCGCCATCGCCTTCGTCCTCAGCCCAGGATCTGCTTGGCGAGCACGAGCTTCTGGACTTCGCTCGTGCCCTCGTAGATGCGCAGGGCGCGCACATCGCGCCACAGGTGCTCGACGACCTCGCCCTTCTTGACGCCCAACCCTCCGAAGTGCTGCACCGCGCGATCGCAGATCCACGAGGCGGACTCGGTCGAGTAGTACTTGGCGCGCGCCACCGCGGCCACGGCGTCGCCGCCCTCGTCGACGAGGCGCGCGGCTTCGTCCACGAGCAGCTCCGCCGCGCGCAGGCGCACGTCCATCTCGGCGATGTCGAAGCGCAGCGCTTGGAAGCTCGCCAGCGGCTTACCGAATTGCCGACGCGCGCGCAGGCGACCGCACGACTCGAACAACGCGCGTCGCGCGAAGCCGTTGGCCGCGGCCGCCACCGAGGTGCGGAAGCGCGCCAGCACGGCCAACGCGAGCTCCGTCCCCGCGCCCACGTCCCCCAGCCGGTGCGCATCGGGCACGACCACCTCGTGGAAGCGGTACTCGCCGATCGGGTGCGGCGAGACCACCTCGAAGCGCCGCGCCTCGAGGCCGCGCGCGGAACCAGGCACATGGAACATGGTCGTGCCGCCCGGCTCCCCGGGTTCGCCCGAGGTGCGCGCCAGGACGCAGATGGCGTCGGCGATGCCGCAGTTGCTGATGAAGGTCTTGGCCCCGTCGAGCACCCACGAGTCGCCGCGACGCGTGGCGCGCAACGCGACTTCGGCGAGCGACGAACCGGCGTCCGGCTCGGTCAACGCGAAGGCGCCGACCAGCTCGCCGCGCGCCACGGCGGGCAGGATCTCGCGCTTCAGGCCCTCGGGCCCGCCCAAGGCGATGGCATGGCTGCCGAGTCCTTGCATGACGAGCATCACATCCAGCATCGGCGAGTGCCAGGCGAGTTCCTGGCGCAGGGCGCACAAGGCCCGCACCGACACCGAGGTCGGCGCGCACAGGCCGGCCGCGTGGGCGCCGCCCCAGGCTGCGGGGACGCACCACGCGGCCAGTCCCGCCCGCGCCACGGCCGACAAGGCCTCGCGCGCGCCGGCGGTCTCGTCCAGCGCGTCGACGCGCGCCCCGTGCACCGATCCCACGGCGCGCGCCTTGGCGCGCAGATCGTCAAGCAAACTTGACAGACTCGCGCTCATCGCGGCGACGCCCCCCGGAAGCGTGGCGCGCGCTTTTCGAGGAACGCGTGGTGGGCCTCGGCGTAGTCGGGATCGGCCATGCACTCGGCCTGCACCCAACCTTCGGCCGCCAACGCGCGCTCGAAGTCGAGCACCGCCTCGGCGTGCACCATGCGCTTGGTCGCCGCCATGCCCAAGGCGGGGCCCGCCGCCAGCTTCTTCGCCCAGGCGAGGGCCGCCGCGGGCAGGTCGGCGTCGGGGACAAGGCGGTTGTACAAGCCGATGCGCTGCGCGTGGGCCGCGTCGATGAACTCGCCCTCGAGTAGCAACTCCTTGGCGTGGCCGAGGCCGACGATGCGCGGCAGCAGCCACGCCGCGCCCATGTCCGCGCCCGACAGCCCGACCTTGGTGAAGAGATAGGCGATCTTGGCCGAATGGGCCGCGACGCGCACGTCCGCCGCCGCCGCCATGACCGCGCCGGCGCCGCAGGCGAGGCCATTCAGCCCGCACACGATCGGCTTCTCGAGGCGCAGCATGTTGGCGATCAACTCGCAGGTCATGCGCGTGAAGGCCGCGACTTGCGCCGGGTCCGACTCGAGCAGGTTGGCGATGATGTCCTTCTGGTCGCCGCCCGAGCAGAACGCCCGCCCCGTGCCCGTCAAGAGCACCGCTCGCGCTTCGTGGCGAGAGCCCAGCCAGTGGAAGGCATCGGTCAGTTCGCGGTACGAGGCGAAGGTCAGCGCGTTCAGCCGCTCGGGGCGGTCGAGCCGCACGACGGCGACACCGTCCTCCTCGTGGTAGCGGAAGTGCTGCGGATTCATCGCCTTGATGATCGCAGGACGGATCGCCGCCTCCAAGACGTGCCACGGCGCTCTTCTGGGACGATCCGGGCGAGTCAGGCCGCGCGCAGCCTCGTTGGAGGGGACGAGAGGGGTCTCGGGGCCGCCCAGCCCCCGTGCGACTCGCGCGGCGCCAAGCAAGGAGCGCCCAAGGAGACCGTCGACCCTCCCTGCGGATGGAGGCTTGCATGACCTCCTCGCCCTCGCTATCGTTTTCGCCTCGCAACCTTGCCGGAGGCTTCCGGCGAGACCAACACGGCGCCCACGTAGCTCAGTTGGTAGAGCAGGTGACTCTTAATCATCAGGTCCTAGGTTCGACCCCTAGCGTGGGCACCACTCCTCCCCTCCGCGGCTGATGCCCGCGGAGCGCCGCGAGGACTCGCCGGACTGCGCGCGAAGCGGCGCGTTGCCCTAGGCATTCCGCGGATTCCATTGGCGCGGCGAACTTCCTTGGCACCTTGACTGTCGAGGGCGCGACCCTCCACTGCGCGACTCTCCAGTCTCCTGGCCACGCCCAAGACCCCGCCATGTTCCTGCAAGACGCACCTCAGGTGGTCGAGACCACCATCGTCGCCATCCGCTCCGAGCAGACCGTGCCCCGCTCCAGCGCCTCGGTCACCGTGCTCGACGCCGAAGACTTGGCGCGCACGAACGAACGCACGCTGCCGCGCATGATCGCCCAAGCGGCGGGAGTAGGCGTGTTCCTCCAGGAGACCAACACCGGCGGCGGCTCGCCGATCCTGCGCGGCACCTTGGGCGAACGAGTGTTGATCGTCGTCGACGGCGTGCGCCTCAACGACGGCACGACGCGCGCGGGAGCCAACCAGTCGCTCAACACGATCGATCCCGCCATCGTCGAGCGCGTCGAGGTCGTGCGCGGACCGGCCTCGGTCCTGTACGGCTCGGACGCCATCGGCGGCGCCATCCTGATCACGACGAAGCGCCGCGCGCCGGGCAGCGCGAACCTCGCCGGGGACGAGCACGGCCTGCAAGTCGGCCTCGACCAGTCGTTCCAGACGGCCAACATGGGTTGGCGCGGTGCGCTGCACGCCTCGGGCGCCGATGCGCAGCACGGCTGGCTCGCCAACGCGACCTTCGAGAACTGGGACGAGTTGCGCTCGGGCGATGGCGAGGTCGACAACACCGGCTACACCTCGGACGCGCAGTTCGGCTCGTGGATGCGCCAGTTCGACGCCCGCCGCAGGCTGGCGGTCATCGCGCGCCGCAAGGTCGACCACGACGTGCCGCGCACCGACCGCATGAATGTCGGCTTCGGCCAGGCCTTCCCCTCCAGCGCGGAGTTCATCTTCACCAAGCAGGACGCCAGCGCCGCCGTGGTCGAATGGAGCGACGACGGCGCCGGGATGTTGTCGGATCGCATGCAGCTGCGCGTCTACGCGCGGCGCTACGCGGAGGACAGGCAATTGCGCAGCCAGAACACGACCACCGGCGTGCCCAGCGGCACGCGCAGCTTCGAGTCGGAGGACACGCTGGGCCTGGGCTTGGGCGCTGACTGGAAGAAGGCGCTGGGCGAGGACCACTTGCTGAGCTGGGGCTTGGACTTCGAAGCCGAGGACATCGACAGCGATCGCGTCAACCAATCCATCACCACCGGCGTCGAGACTCCGGGCGTGCCGCCCTTCGCTCCCGACTCGAGCTACACGACTGCCGGCCTGTACGCGCAGGACGAGTGGCGCGCCTTCGATGCGCTGGATGTCGTCATGGGCGCGCGCTGGTCCTGGGTCAGCTTCGACTTCGACGAGTTCACCAGCGGACCGGCCGGCGGCGCGAGCGTCGATGGCGAGTTCGACGACCTGTCGGCGAGCTTGCAGGTCGGCCGCGAGGTCGCGCCGGGCCTGCGCCTGTCGGCCATGGTGGCGCAGGGCTTCCGCGCGCCGCACATGGACGACCTCGCCAAGCGCAGCACGACCTACGGGGGGACCACGCTGCCCAACCCCGATGTGGAGTCCGAGGAGAGCTTGTCAGGCGAGCTCACGGCCGACTGGACGAAGGAGCGCTGGACCAGCGCCATGTCCGTCTGGCACACGCACATCGGCGACGCCATCGGAGCACGCCTCATCGACGACGGCGGCACCCCGACCGTCGGCGGCGACGACACGTACCTGCGCGACAACGTCGGCTCCTTGACGATGTACGGCGTCGAACTGCGCGTGGAGCGGCGCCTCGAGGGCGCGTGGAGCGACTTCGCCGTGGCGCTCGGCATGGCGTGGACGGAAGGCAAGCAGTACGACCCCACGATCGACCCTGCCACCGGCGAGGCCGCCGACGGCGTGCCCGGACGACGCATCCCGCCGCTCTTTGGCGAGTTGGCGTTGCGCTACGACCCCTCGGCGCCCGAAGGCCTCGTGCATTGGGGCGAGGTGTCGCTCAAGGCCGCCGACGAACAGGACCAGCTGAACCCCGAGGACAAGCTCGATCCGCGCATCGATCCGAACGGCACCGACGGTTGGGCCACGGTCGGCTTCGATCTGGGTGGTCCCTTGGGCGCGCAGTCGCGCTCGCGCTGGAGCTTCGGACTGCACAACATCCTCGACGAGTCCTACCGCACGCATGGATCGGGCGTGGATGCTCCCGGCATGAACGCCGTCTTCGGCCTGGAGTGGAACTTCTAGCGCCTGCGTCGCGTCCATCGGCGCATCGAGCTCTTCCGGCCAAGCATGGCCGGAACGCAACAGCGGTCGCGAGGCGCAGGCAAGGCGCGTCGCGACCGCGGCACCATTCAGCGCGCTCGTCTTGTCGCGGTTCTCGTCCTGTCGCGGTTCTCGTCCTGTCGCGGTATCAGGGCAAGGCCGCGACGGCTTCGATCTCGACCAAGGCGCCGTCTTCGAGCAGGTCGGCGACCTGCACCAAGGCCATCGCCGGCCAATGCCGGCCCACATGGCGCTTCCACGCTTCGCCGCAAGCCCTGGTCGCGGCGAGGTAGGCGCGCTTGTCGACGACATAGATCGTCAGCTTGACGAGCTGCGCGGGCTCGCCGCCGGCCGCCTGCACCACGGCGCAGACATTCGCCAGCGCCTGCTCGAACTGCGCGGCGAAGTCGCCGTGGCCGACGAGGCGTTGCTCGGCATCCCAGGCGATCTGCCCGGCAACATGCAGCAGGCGGCCGGCGTTCTCGACCAGCACGCCGTTGGCGTAGCCCTTGGGAGCCTTCCAACCAGGGGGTTCGACGACGACGAGCTTCATGCGGCGGACCTCATGCCGTGCGCCATTGTTCGGCTTCGTGGTCGGGGATCAAGCTGCGGCCGCCGACCAGCTCGACCAGCATGCCGTTCCTGTCGCCGCCAGCGAGGCGCGCCACGACATCCGCGATTTCCTCGCAAGACACCAGGCTCCCGCCGGGGTTCTCCTTGGCCAGGAAGGCGCGCACCTCGGCGGGATCGCGTCCAGTTTTCTTGACAATGCGCCCGACCGTCCCGTCGGTCATGGGCGAGTCGACGTAGTGCGGGCAAACGAGGTTCAGGGTCACGCCTTTGCCCGCCAACTCGGCTGCGGCGCAGCGCGTGTAGCCGACCAGCGCATGCTTGCTGGCGACGTAGGCCGCGGCGTAGGGATAGCCTCGCAGCCCCGCGCTGCTGGCGACGTTGACGATGCGGCCGTGCCCGCGCTCGAGCATCGCCGGCGCGAAGCGCTCGATCAGGCGTCGCGGCCCGTGGAAGTTCGTGCGCAGGTGCTTCTCGTAGATGTCGACGCCCGTTTCGCGTTCATGCCGCAGGAACGGCGCCGTCTCCGCGATCCCGGCGTTGTTGACGAGCCACCAAACGCCGCCACGCCGCTCCAACTCGGGCTCGAGCTCGGCCACGGCGTCGTCGTAGGTCGCGGGATCGGTCACGTCCAAGTGCACCGCCCAGGCGAGGCCCCCTTCGGCCTTGATGGCGTCGGCGGTGTCATGCACCGACTCCAGGCTGCGCGCCGCGCACACCACGGCGGCTCCGGCGCGCGCCAGGCGCAGGGCGATGGCGGCGCCGATGCCGCGGCCGGCGCCGGTGACGAGGGCCACGGGTTGCATGGACGCATCTTGCACGCCGCGCGCGTGGCTTGTCGAGCGCCGACGGCGCTTTCGCGGCCGTGAACCGCGACGATGGCGACGAACGCCCGAGGTGCGCACAATGCAGCCGCCATGCTGCTCTTCCAACCTCTCGAGCACCGCGCCCTCAGCCTCGCCACGCGCGCATGGGTGCCCGCGATGGTGCCGTGGCGTTCCAACGAGGAGGGCGAGGCCACCGACGCGGTGCGCGCGTGGTACGGACGCTTCGCGGATGGACGACCGGGCGCCATCGTTGTCGAGGCCACCGGCGTGCGCGACGTGAAGAGCGGACCGTTGCTGCGCATCGGCGACGAACGCTTCGTGCCGGCGCTGGCCGAGGTGGCCGCGGAGGTGCGGCGCAGATCCGAGGGCCGCACGCGCCTCTACATCCAGCTGATCGACTTCCTCGGCATCCGCCGCCGGCCCGAGAAGTCGGCGTGGGTGCGGAGATTCTGGAAACCGGCCGCGCGCCACCGCGAACGGCTTTGCGCGACCGAAGGCGGCGAAGCGTGGCTCGAGCTGGACGAGCTCGCATTGCGCGAGCGCGCCCTGCTCTTGCCCCACGCGCGACTCTTGGCTGCGCTGGACGCACGCGAAGTCGAGGAACTGGAGATGGGTTGGCGCGAGCGCGTGGTCGACACGCACCTCCCCCACATCGCCGACCTGCCGCGGGTACTGCCGCCGCTCTTCGCCGCCGCGGCGCGTCGCGCGCGGGACGCAGGCTTCGACGGCGTCGAGCTGCACTGCGCGCACGCCTACACGCTGGCGAGCTTCTTGTCGCGCACCAACGATCGCGCCGACGGCTACGGCGGCACGAACGAAGCGCGCGCGCGCCTGCCGCTCGAAGTCCTGCGCGCGGTGCGGGCCGCGGTCGGCGAGGACTACGTGGTCGGAGCGCGTATCCTCGGCGAAGAGTGCATCGCCGGCGGCTCGACCATCGACGATGCCAAGGACCATGCGCTGCGCCTCGCGCGTGCCGGCCTCGACTTCCTTTCGGTCAGTCGCGGCGGCAAGTTCGAGGACGCGCGCCAGCCCAAGGTGGGCGAGGCCGCCTATCCGTACACCGGACCCAGCGGCCACGCCTGCATGCCGACGATCAAGTCGCATGGCGAACCACGCGGCGCGAACCTGCACCTCTCGCGCGCCATCCGCGCCGCGCTGCGCGGTGCGGGCTTGGCGACGCCGGTGGTCGGCGCCGGCGGCATCGACAGCTCGGCCTTGGCCGAGCGCGCGCTAGCCGAGGGCGCGTGCGACATCGTGGGCGCGGCGCGCCAATCGCTCGCCGATCCGGATTGGTGGTGGAAGATCGAGCACTCGCGCGAACACGAGGTGCGCCGCTGCAGCTACACCAACTACTGCGAAGGACTCGATCAACGCCACAAGCAGGTCACTTGCCGCTTGTGGGATCGAGACCACCGTGCGCACGACGCCGACGGCGCGTTGCTCTTGTCGCACGACGGCAAGCGACGACTGCTCGCGCCGCCTTGGCGCCCGCGCTGATCCGCCCGACCGCGTGGGGTTGGTTGCTCGACGCGCCTTGGCGCGATGCCCTTTGGTGCATTGCATCGATGGCCCCTTGTCGCCACGTGGCAGCTGCTCGATCATGCGACCATGAACTTGTTGCTTGCGCTCGCGTGCCTGCTCCCCACCGCCGAGCCGATCACCCTGCAAGCCGCGTGGACCGCCGGCGAAGCCTCGCGCATGGCCCTGACGTGGGAAGAGGCCATGGTCGTCACCTTGTCCTGGAAGGAAGACGGGCGGTCGGTCGCGGGGACCCTCTTCGAGAGCAAGCAGACTTGGAAGCAAGTGCATGTCGACACATGGCTCGACCTCGACGACGGCTTGCCGGGTCGCTTGCGTCGCAACTACCTCGTGGCGCAGGGCCGCACGTGGACCGACGTGCTCGACAAAGCTGCGACGGACATCAAGTTCAAGAGCGACCTGCATGGCAAGACCGCCGTGTACGAGCGACGCGGCGGCAAGCTCGCCGGGCGCTTGGAGGACGCGTTCAAGCCGAAGGATCCCGAGTTCCTGCGCGACCATCCACTCACGACCCAGCTCGAGCGCCTGCTGCCTAAAGGACCGATCGAGCCCGGCGCGACGTGGAGCTTCTCCAAGGAGGACCTGTTGTGCGCGGTGCAAGTGGCGCATGCCCGCAAGGTCGCCAGCAATCTCGAGGCGTTGTCCGGCTCGAAGGCGATCACCGATCCCACCACCGGCCTCAAGACCACGGAACGCGACGAGGACCTGCCCTGGATCGGCGATTGCTTCGACACCGACTATGATTGGACCTGCACGGCCAAGCTCGCCAATCCCTCGACGGAGATCGCAGGGGCGCCATGCGCCATCATCGAGCTCGAGGCGCTGGGCGCCAAGGACGTGAAGACCGCCAGCAAGCGCGACCAGAAGGGCTTCGACAACGTCTTGCAGGCGAGCAAGGCGGCCAACCTGAAGGGCGAGCTCGTCTGGGATCGCAAGCGCAACCAACCGGTGCAGCTCAAGCTCTCGGGCAAGCTCTCGGGCGACTACGCCAAGAAGGGCCTGCGCAAGTCGGACAAGGACAAGCAGGAGGTGCGCCTCGCCCAGGTGACCACTTGGTCGTGCTTGATCGAGGTCGAGCCCGCCAAGCCGCAAATGGAGAAGGCCAAGGACTGACCTGCGTCGCTCAGGGCGCGGGCCCGACCTTGGTCGAGACGATGAACGAGCCCTGCTCGCGCCGCACCAACCGGTCCTTCTCGCCGAGCGGACTGGCTGTCGAACAGCGCAGTTCGCCCTTGAGCTGGAGGCTGGTGCAACCGCCGAGCTGCCTGTCGTAGACGAGCTCGCCGACGAGCGTGGTCGCGAGCGTCTCCTCGAGCGGCTCCAGCGAGCCGAAGGCGAGGCGCGAGCCAGGCTCCTCGATCGTGGTGCTCGCCGAGTTGGACTCCGCGCGCCAGACGCCTTCGCCCACGATGCGCAGCGCGATGCGCACCGCCTTGTCGTCGGCGGACGACACGCTGGCCGTCCCGCTCCATTTGGCGGCGCGCCACGGGATCTCCGACTTGGGCGGCGGCAAGGGCTCGCTGCCCTTGGGGAGCGGCATCAGCAGTTCCTGCACATCGAGCCGCAGCGCGCGCGCGATCGCCGCGGGCTCGAGTTCCCAGCGTTCACCCAGCCCGACCGACCCGGGCGGCAGCAGGTCGCCGAGCGGCGGCTCGGCGTCGACGCTCGCGAGGCAGCCCGCATCATGCTCCACATCCCCTTCGAAGGCCCGCTCGAAGGCGCCATCGCCGAGGCGCTTGACGCGCGCCGATGATCCCGCAAGCGGCGAGACGACGCTGCGCTGGCGCGCGTCGTCGCCCGTACCACGCGTGACCGTGCGCTCGAGCTCGATGAAGCGCCGCGTGGCGTCCACGCTGCGCGACGCACCTTCCACCATGGCCACGGCGAGCGTCCGCTCCTCCCACGCTTCGCGCTCGCTGACGAGCCGCGTGCGCGCGGTTTCCTTGTCGACCTTCGCCTCCACGCCATCGACCACCTTGGTCGTGCCGGCCGGGGACAGCGAAGCATGCAGTTCGCGCACGACCTTCGTCGCGCGACCAGCCACAGGCGGAGCTCGCAGCTCGAAGCGCGCCGCAGGCGTCGTCGATTCCTGGGCCGTTCCCGGATGGACCAAGACGAGCGAGGACCCGTCCCCCGCCGGAGCGGCGACGAGTCCTGCGCTGGATAGGATCAGTAGCGCGAGCATGATTCCATGCTAGCGCGACGCCGCGGGGAAGGGCCTCAGTCCCTCTTGGCTTCGTCCTTCGCTTCCGCCTTGGCTTCGGAGACAGCCACCGAGTACTCGAGCTGCATCTCCTCGGTACTCTCCATGCGCATCGTGCTCTCTTCGCGCGACATCTCGCGCACGCTCTCGACGCTGCCCTTGCCCTTCAATTCGAGCTTCAGCGGGCGCTGCTCCTTGTTGTCCCAGTGCAGCTTGCCTTCGAGCTCGTACGAGTAGGTCTGGGTGTTCTCGAAGGGCGACGCGAAGGCGCCGTCGCGCGGGCGTCCCATCGCCGGCAGCTCGCGCGAGCCCGAGGCCTCGAGCTTCAGCTCGACCACGGTGCACGCCACGCCATCGACCTCCTCGTCGACCGACAGGACCTTGGCCTGGCCGGTCCAGTCGACATCGCGCAGGTTGCCCCCGCGGCCGGAACGACCGCCGCGCATGCCACCACGACCGCCGCCGCCACGCTGGCCACGGCCCTCGCCACCCTCGGGTCGCGCGGGCGGCGGCGTCAGCTTGGAGATCACCTCCTGGTGCAGCGCCTCGACGATGGCGTCCTTCTCGAGGTCCCACGTGTCGTCGACGGCGACCTCCTTCGCCGGCAGCAAGGCGTCGAGGCACAACAGGAGCTTGTGGCCCTTGAGCGCGTCCTCACCCTCGGGCTCGGTGCCTTCGACCACCGTGGCTTCGCCCTCCGCGTCGATCTCGACCACGAGGCCCTTGAACGGGCTCTCGAGCTCGCGCTCGGTGGCGTTGTCGCCCATGCTCATCGAAGTCGTGCCCGAGACATCCGTCCAATGCCGGCGGACCTTCCGCGGCTTGCCGTCGGCGACCTCGAGGAAGCGATCGACGTAGGTCTCCGAGACTTGCGCCTCCGCGCTCATGCCTCCTCCACCCATGCCTTCGACGGGCTCGCCATCGCGCTCCATCGACATCGTGGTCTCGGAGCTTTGCTTGAAGACGATCGCAACCTCCAGACCCTTGTCGGTCGAGTAGGTGGTGTCGAGCTTGATGCCGCCCGCGAACAGGGCGACGAAGGCGGAGAGGACGAAGGTGCGCATGCGTGGGTTCCTTGAGGGGGCTTGCGAGTCGATCTGCCTTGAACCGGCATGGGCCGGGGAAGTGACGCGCGCCGCCGTCATTGTGCCAAGCCGCGCCCTGCGCGCCGCGAGCCGGCCCGCGTCAGGGGCTTGGGACCAGCTCCAAGGCCTCGAAGGCCGCGTCCACCCCGTACAAACAGGTCGCCACTCGGCCGTCGGCCTCGAAGTGCAGCACGGCGCCGCGCTGGTGGAGATCCTCGGCCAAGAGGACCCACTCGGCCGACCGGTCCGGCATCCCGGGCAGATCCGCGTTGGCGACGAGCACGGCGCGCGCATGGTCCGCGAGAGCCGCGCCGCGCGGGGCTCGCAGGCCGAACACGCCATGCCACGCCCAACGGCCTTGGCGTTCGTCCACCAGCACGCGCGCCGCATGCAGGCGCAAGCCGTCCGGCGCGTCGGGCGCGACGAGGTCGCAGCGCGTCTTGCACTTGCAGGACTGCACGCACGGGTCGCAGTCCTCGGCGCAGTACGAGATGTAGCAGCTGCCGCCGCACAGCCAGGCGATGGCCAACGCGGCGCCGAGCGCGGCCCGCCAACGGCGCCACCGGTCCACCATGGAAGTCCTGCTTGCGGCCATGCTTCGATCCTAGCCGCTTTCCCGGCGGGCGCCACTCGGGCCAAGGCCCCATGGACAGCGCCTCGAGCACCTCACATGCTCGCGCCATGACCACCATCGAAGTCCGCGTGCCGCACGCCCTCGGCCGGGCCGAGGCCCTGCGCCGCATCCGCGCCAAGGCCGAACCGATGATCGCTTCGGGCCGCGCCCCCATCACGAGCCTCGAGTGGACCGATGAAGGCGCGCGCATCGCCAGCGCCAACTCGTCCGGCACGCTGGCGTGCACGGACTCGGAAGTCGTCGTGACCGCGGAATTGGGCGGCTTCGTGGCCTTCATGTCGGCGGGCGCCAAGAAGGCCGTCGACGGCTGGCTGCGCGAAGTGCTGGCCTGAGGAGCCGACGCGCGGCGCGCGCTCAGTTCGCGGTCCGACCTGCGGCGGCGCGCCACGATCTCCAACCAGCCACCACCATCGTCGCCGCGAGCGCCAACAGCAGCCCCGCCACCAAGGCGTTGGCGGCCCGCGCGTCGAAGCCTTGCGCGGCGCGCAGGTTCGACGCCAACAGCGCGCCCAGCGCCCAAGTCGTGATCGACAGGATGAAGCCGAGCGGCAGGAGCACGAACCATGTCGGCCGGCCTTCTTGCTTGAGCCACACGGCGAGGCAGATGAAGGTCAACGCCGCCAGGAGCTGGTTCGAGGCGCCGAACAAGGTCCAGAAGCGCAGGAACGCGCCTTCGTCCTCGGCCCAGTGCAACGCGGCGGGCGCCACGACGACCACCGCGACCCCGACCAGCGCGCCGACCACGCCCTTCCAACCGAGGAGTTCCTGCACGAGGTACCTTCCGAGGCGCGTGGCGACATCGAGCGTGTCGAACACGAACGTCGAGAACGCCATGGCGCCGAAGGTGATGGCGAACTCGAGGTGCTCGCGGCCGATCAGCGTGGCGAGGAACTCGCCCATGCCGCGACCGTAGAGCGCGCCGGCGGGCAGCGGCTTGCCGTCCGCGCCGGTCATCTGAGCGGGTTCGAGCACGAGCAGCGCGGACAACGCCACCACCGCCACGAAGCCCTCGGCCAGCATGGCGCCGTAGCCCACTGGATGCGCGTGCGTCTCCTTGTCGAGCTGCTTGCTCGTCGTGCCCGAGCACACGAGTCCATGGAAGCCCGAGCACGCGCCGCAGGCGATGGTGACGAACAGGAACGGGAACATGGTCGCCGCGCCACCCGCATCAAAACCCTTGAAGGCCGGTTGGTGGATGGCGAAGTCGCCGAACAAGAGGCCCAGCACGGCCACTCCGAGCGCCGCGTACAAGACGATCCCGCCCAAGTACCCGCGCGGCTGCAGCAACACCCGCACCGGCAGCAGCGACGCCACGGCGCAGTACGCGAAGATCAAGAGCGCCCACGAGCGCGCGTCGAGCACGAGGAGGTGCGAGATCTTGGTCGCGCCATGGATCAGCGCCAGCAAGGCCGGCACGAACACCACGGTCACCAGCCACAGCGGCGGCTTGAAGAGGCGTTCTACCAACCCGAGCAGCAACGCCAGCAGCAGGAAGCCCGTGCCCGCGGCCGCCACCGCGCCGCCGGGATTGAAGCGCGCGGTTCCGCCGGCCAGTTCCTCCGAGCCGGACGCGAACGAGCCCGCGGTGATGTCGGCGAAGGCCACGATGACGTAGACGAGCGCCAGCAGGATGAACAGCGTCATGGCGCGGCCCGCGCCGGTGCCGAGGCGCTGGCGGGCCATCGCGGCGATCGACTCGCCGCCATGGCGCAGCGAAGCGACCAGCGTGGTCATGTCGTGCACCGCGCCGATGAAGACGACTCCGACGCCGATCCAAAGGAGGCACGGCAGCCATCCGTATTGCTGCGCGGCGAGGATCGGGCCGGCGATCGGACCAGCGGCGGCGATGGCCGAGAAGTGCTGCGCGAACAAGTAGAAGGGCGGCGTCGGCACGAAGTCGACGCCATCGCGCTTGGCGTGCGCCGGCGTGCGGCGCCCGTCGTCGAGTCCGAGGCGGCGGGCGACGCGCGCGCCGAAGAGCCGATGCCCGAGCACCAGCAGCACCAGCACGCCGAGGACGAGCAGCTTCAGTTCCATGTCGTGCCGGCGACTCTAGCCGAGGAGCGCGGGGCCGCGCCACGAACGCCGTGCTCGCGCGGGGAACGACCGGCACGCCCGCGAGGATGCGCGGGACGCTTCATCGCCCGTCAAGCGCGCTGGACGCGTGCCACGCGCCGCGGAAGGCGCTACCTTCTGCTCCCATGGAAGCCGCCCGCCAAGACGACAATCTCCACGCGAAGGTGCTCGTCGGCCTGCTCGTCGGCGCGCTGCTGGGCTTGCTGGGCAACTGGTTGGGGACGCGCGACGAGGACGCCAAGGCGGTCGTGCGCTTCCTCGCCGACGGCGTCGCCCATCCCATCGGACAAGTCTTCCTGCGGCTCTTGTTCCTGGTGGTCGTGCCGCTGGTCTTCGCCTCGCTGGCGACGGGCGTCTCCTCCTTGGGCGACTTCGGCAAGGTCGGCCGCATCGGCGCGCGCACGGCGGCGTTCTTCTTGCTGACCACGGCCTTCAGCGCGGTGCTCGGCTTGTTCCTGATGAACAGCCTCCAACCGGGCGCGGGCTTCGATCCGAGCGTGCGCGCGGAACTGCTGTCCTCGTTCGGCGGCGACGCGGCCAAGTTGCAGGCCACCGCGGCGGCGAACGAGACGAAGACCACGCTCGAGGCGGCCAACAAGTGGCTCGACATGTTCCTGCCGCGCAACGTGCTGGGCGCGGTCAGTCGCATGGAGATGCTGCCGCTTGTGGTGTTCGCGCTGCTCTTCGGCGCGTTCCTGATGCGCACGCGCGCCGAGCGCCGCGAGCAGATGGTCGGCTGGCTCGAGACGGTCTCCGAGATCATGGTCGCCATCGTGGGCTTCGCCATGAAGCTCGCGCCCTTCGCGGTGGCGTGCCTGATCTACGCCGTCGTGGCCAAGTTCGGCGCGGATCTGCTGGCGAAGCTCGCGGCCTATGTAGGCATCATCCTCGGCGCGTACCTGCTGCAGCTGTTCGTGTTCTATCCGCTGCTGCTCTCGTTCCTGGCGCGCCGATCGCCGCTCGAGTTCCTGCGCGGCGCGGTGCCGGTGATGGTCACCGCCCTCTCCACGTCGAGCAGCAACGCCACCCTGCCCACTTCGCTGCGCGTGGCCAAGGACTCGCTCGGCATCCGGCCCGCCACGGCCGGCTTCGTGCTGCCGCTGGGCGCCACCCTCAACATGAACGGCACGGCGCTGTTCGAAGGCGCCTTGGTGCTCTTCATCGCGCAGGTCTTCGGCGTCGAGTTGACGCTCGGCCAACAAGGCATCCTCGTCCTCATGTGCGTCGTCACGGCGGTGGGCGCCGCGGGCGTGCCGGGCGGTTCGCTGCCCTTGCTCGTCGCCGTGTTGGCGCAAGTCGGACTGCCGCCCGACGGCATCGCCATCGTGCTGGGCGTCGATCGCATCCTCGACATGGGTCGCACGGTCGTGAACGTCATGGGCGATCTCGTGTGCGCGGCCTGGATCGAGTCCAAGGAAGGTCCGCGCGGGACATGAAGTCGCGCCGCCCGTCCCGGAAGCACCCGGAGGCGGACGGCGCGATCTGGGAACGGAGCACCCCGGCGAGGCCGGAGCACTCCGCGTTCCAGCGCAGGCTCAGCTCGGCACGACCATGGCGTTCGTCGGGCACCCGACCAGCGCGTCGCGCGACACCGAGCCATGCCACAACCGCGCGAGTCCGCGCCGGCGGTGCGTGCCCAGCAAGACGAGGCCGGCCTTCTCGTCGGTGGCGATCTGCGCCAGATGCTCGGCCGGCTTGCCGAAGCCGGGCACGAGGCGCAGCTTGACCTCGTCTTCGGCGACGCCGCGTTCGACGAGTCGCTTGCGCAGGCCTTGTTCGATGTCCCTCTCCAACGCCGCGCGGGTCTTGAGGTCCCCGGTCGCGCCCAAGCCGGCGCCTTCGCCGTGCTCGGGCGGCCACCAAACATGGGCCACGACCAGCTCGATCTCGGCCGAGCGGCGCAACTCGATCGCATGGCGCAACGCCGCGTCCGAAGCGGCATCCGCCTCGAGCGCCACCATCACCTTGAGCGGTTCGCCGTCGGCCCACGCCTCCAGCGGCGCGGGATCGCGCAGCACCAGGACCGGCAACTCGGCCTTCTGCGACACGCGGTCGGCCGTGCTGCCGAGTCGCCACGCGGCGATCCCGCGGTGCCCCGTCGCCCCGACCGCGATGCACGAAGCCTTGAGCTCGCGTGCGCGGTCGACCAGTTGCTCGTCGGGGTGGCCCGAGAGGATCTCGGCCCGCGCGTGCACGCCGGCGTGCGTCAACTCCTGCACCATCAGTGCCGCGCGCACCTGCGCGTGCTCGCGCTGCGCCTCGTACCATTGCCCCACCGCGATGGGCGCTTCGGCCGCCGCCGCCCAGGCGATGTCGGGGATGTCGACCGAGTGGGCGCACACCACGTCTTCGCCCAATTTGCGCGCCCAAGCGCCCGCGCCGCGCATCGCGGCGGTCGCCGCCGCCGAGAAATCAGTGCCGTACAAGATGGTCATCGCACCCGCCTTCCGGGGGCGCGAATGCTTCACGCCCCCCGCTCGTCCTCCGTCACCACCTTCGCCCGGACGATCGAAGCGATGGTGGCGAGCGCCAGGATCCCCGCCACGACTCCCAGCGCCGCGCCGATCGGGATCTTGTGCTCCTCCGGCAACAGCATCTTGATTCCCACGAAGACGAGAATCAGCGAAAGTCCGTACTTCAGGTAGTGCAGATACCGCAGGAGCCCGCCCACGGCGAAGAACAGCGAGCGCAGGCCGAGGATGGCGAAGATGTTGCTGGTGTAGACGACGAACAGGTTCTGCGAGATGCCCAGCGCCGCGGGCACCGAGTCGAGCGCGAACAGGATGTCCGTGGTCTCGATGACGACCAGGCACAGGAACAATGGCGTGGCCGCCTTGCGGCCGTCCTCGACCGTGAAGAAGCGTTCGCCGTCGAAACGCGTCGTTACCGGCACGAAGCGCCGCACGAGCTTGAGCACCGGATTGCGACCCGGATCGACCTGGTCGTCGTCCTTCTGGAACATCAGCTTGAAGCCGGTCAGCACCAGCAGGCCGCCCAGCACCCAGATGAGCCAGTGGAAGCGGTCGAGCGCCTCGACGCCGACCCACAGGAACAAGCCGCGCATCACGGCGGCGCCGAGGATGCCCCAGAACAGCACGCGGTGGCGCGACTGCGGCGGGATGCCGAAGTAGGAGAACACCATCAGGAACACGAAGATGTTGTCGACCGAGAGCGCGTACTCGGTCAGCCAGCACGTCAGGAACTCGAAGCTCGGCAGGTGGTCCGTCTTGTCGGGGTGGTTCGCGAGGAAGCGCGGATCGACGTGCCACCACACGAAGGCGTTGAAGCACAGCGCCAGCACGACCCACACGCCGGTCCAGGCCAGCGCCTCCTTGACGGAGGGCTCGTGCGCCTTCTTGTTGAACACGCC
>Ga0172376_10002204_pt1 | contig 24077 bp, 10 predicted proteins | sample Lak35m_FD_121114 | JGI IMG/M metagenome (GOLD analysis project Ga0172376, IMG submission 121114) | Freshwater microbial communities from Kabuno Bay, South-Kivu, Congo - kab_092012_35m | ecosystem: Environmental > Aquatic > Freshwater > Lake | place: Democratic Republic of the Congo: South-Kivu...
AGATGCGCACCTTGCAGCGCCGCCTGCGCAGCCACCGGCTGCGGCGGATCGAGCTGGAGATGGCCGAGAGCGGCGAGATGCAGGGCCATGCCAACGCGCGGGAAGCCAGTGATCCCAGTGCCGTGATCCCGGTGGTGCCGATGTGTTGATGCGGCCGGCCCCCTGGGGCCTGACGTCCTGCACAGGCTGAGGCGAGCGGCTCATCGGTAAAGAGGTCAGGGATGCACCAGCAGCGATCGCTGCGCTGGGTAACCGTTGCCAGGGACGTTGATATGGTTCGCACGAACCTCTGGGCAGGCACTCGCCCTGGGGCCATGCCACTGGCCTGGGCGAGGAAACCGCAGTGTTACCAAGTGACAATCGCTTCTGGTAACAAGTTGTTGATGCAAAGCGCCCGCCTACCTAATTGTCGCCGTACAGTTTGCGCACTGTCCATGTTTTTACGTCCACCACACCCATGTGGAGAGGCTAGGTGGACAACCCCAAAGGTCCAGTAGGTCTTCTCGCGTGTCTCTAGCAATGGTTGGGAGGAACTCCCCATGGGGGGCTACATGAGACCAATCACTGCCGCTGCCGCCTGGGGTTGACGATGTCCGGGGTTGGAACTACCTGGTAAAAGCTATCCAGCTCAGTCGACGGCTGAGGGCCGCCCGCTTCTTTACTTACAGCATATTTTCGGCCATCAATGGTTGCAGCTATCGCCGATAGCCATGTTACAGTTAAGTTTAACGCTTGCTACTTCAGTAACGATATTGAGGTAGGAGAGTTTTGCTTTGTCGGAAATCCTTCGTCGGATCTGGTAGTCTTGCGATGACTTTCAAGAAAATAGTCTAGATAGAATCTCATCAGCGTTGTCATCGGTATCATTGAGACCAATTGTCAGATTCGCATTGCTTTTGATGTTGTAACTTGCCGGTTCTTGGATAATTGATTCCCATTGGTTCATCATACGAGCAAGAATCGCCCGGACTTCTATGTCGCTAAATACGGTATGATTATATTCAACACGGACAGACAAGCTGGAAAGGTCATTAAAGAAAATGAATTGAAGAAGGTAATCTCGTTTGTGTTTTCCTGATGATGATTGACCAAGATCATATGCGAGAACTGAATAGTCAGAAGAGTTTTCCTGGCCAGCAGAAGAGATGTAGTTGATGGAAACCCCTGGTTTTTGGAAATCTCTGCTTTCTGAATTACGATACAAGATATTATTGTAATTAATGGCCTCATAACTTAGTCGACCAAGAGCTTCTAGATAATGCTGCGCATGATCTATTGGTGTAAGCCTATCATCTCTTTGCAGCAATAGTGGAGTATGACAGGTAAAGTAGCTAAAAATTCCTGTCGTGTCAATCTCAGTTGAACTCATTGGTCGACCATGAGTTTCTATATCAACCGCAACGTTCGCTTGATCAAAATAATCAATTATAGAATCTTCAAGAGAAATTAGAAGTAGTGGTAGGTACCCGAATCGAGTTTGTGCCGCTTTTGGCTTTACTGCAGGAATTATTAGAGTGCTTAACTCCATAGAGTAATTTGACTGTATATCTCTTTCTGGCCAGCTTGATGGTCTGTAGAATGCATTTTCAAGAGACTTTAGATAGGCTTCAAAGCGCCGAATTGAAGAGTTTTGATCATTGTAGATTGATGCAAAGATAGACTGCAGTTCATTGGCATTGGACACTAATTCTCCTTTCACTGATGTGCGAGATATCCCATGGATAAATTTCCCCAAGGAAATTGCATCAAAGAAAAAATGATGAACGCAAAGAAGGATTGTTGTCCCATCTTGCTCTTTACCTGCCAATCTAACTCTCGACCAGCTAATATAACGTGAATCAGCCAGACTTAGCTGGTTCATAAGCCTGTCGGTGGCATAGGTTGCAAGCATTGAATTGGGAGCCATAATCTTATCAATGCGGCTAATCTGTAATTCTTCTAGTGGTTCATAATCCAGTTGACTTGCCTTATTGCTAAGAACAAGTAGCTTATCTACCAATGAGTATTGAAGTGAGGCGCTTTCGCACACGATGCCCTTGATCCGTTGACTGACCTCCCTGTCAGATAGACTTTCATCAAACTTAACCAGGCAAGTCATGGACCATTGATCGGGATCTGCTTGTTGACTACGTAAAAAACTCCGCTGAGATGGTGTCAAGCAAAGAGTATTTGTAGTTAGGGCTTGAGATGCTTCCCGAGAAACTTGTGCTTGTGTAGTTACAATTTCTCTAAATAGATCCATAAGCGTATTTGACTCTAGAATCTTAATAGCTGATACCTTCGCATCACACTCACGCAGAATACTCACGAGTCGAATAGCGTCGATAGAGTCTCCGCCTAACTGGACAAAATTTGAACTCTTATCTATATCAGCATCATCTACATTCACTATTTTGCCAACCACTTGAACAAAGTCTTTCCATGTAAATTCGTTCTCCAATGGGTTTTCAATTCTGTCGCCTATAAATGTTTCCGGAGGTATTGTTAATTTTGCGGTTGCGGTCCAGGCTTTTGTGGCAAGGTTCAGACACTCCCTCCGGTCAGCCTTGCCATTCGATAGTCGAGGCAGCACTGAGACAATCTGAAACTTCTTGGGTTGATAGTATGAGGGCAATAAATCATAAAGACAATTCTTTAATCGTTCAATAGTGGCCTTTTTTTGGCAGTCCACCATACAGATTAGTCCAATTTCATTCGTATCATCGCTTACCGGGATGGGAACGATAACTGCTTCGTCGACTATGCCTAAACTGTTGATCTGCTGTTCTAGGTAGGGGATGGATACTCGATAACCCTTCACCTTGACAAGGGATGATTTGCGACAGACAACATGTAATCTACCACCTTCATCAATGTATCCAATATCTCCAGTGATCACCTCTGCGGTAGTTCCGAAGGTTGTTGATTTAATTCTTGAACTATCATCAAGACTGGGAAGATAGCCCAGCATCACCGTTGGACCAGTGATAACCACCTCGCCGACATCTTTGTCTCTCTGTTTTTCACTAGGCTGCATCTGTGCTTCGTCGGGGCATGCTCTGATGGAAATGTCAATACCTTTCAAAGGCTTGCCAACGGGGACTGATTCCAGCGAATCTTCTATAATTGAATCAGTCAGTTCAATAGCGCAAACACCAACGGTTGCCTCTGATGGGCCATAGTGATTGAATATACGTAGCGAAGGGGAAGATGCTTTGATCTTGTAGTAAAACTGTCGAGAAAGGAAGTCACCGCCAAATACAAGGTATCGTTTCGGTAGGTGTTTTGTGTCAAACCCACTCGAAAGAAGGGCAGAAAGATGACTTGGCACAATCTTGAGGAAGTCCACTGGATTTTTTTCCAGTCTTTGGCTGCAAAGCTCCCCATCACGAGCTTCTGCGTAGGAAAGGCAATAAAGTGTGTGACCAAGGTATAGTGCGGGAAATATTGATGTATAGCCTAGATCTGAGCTTAGCGGGGTAGCTACTCCAAAAGTCAGGCATTCGTCTTCCCCATTAGGGAGGTGGATGCGCTCAAGAAGCGCTTCAACATAATGGCGGAGGTTTCCATGGGAGATCGCTACAATCTTTGGTGACCCTGTAGAGCCAGAAGTTGTTAACAGGTAGCCAATACATGATGAATCCTCGTCTTTGCTCGTGCCAGATCTGATGTCCATTAGCCCAGTTGTTCTTGTTAGGGCGAATGTGGTGTTCTCAAATTCAATGCTTATTTGATCTTTGCTGCCCAACGAATTTCCAAGAACCCAGTGACAGTTTGAATACTTAAGTTGTTTATTATGCCATTCCGATGGATCGTTGCAAGCCAGCTGGAGTGGAATCTTCTTGGCAGCCCAGCATGCCAATGTTAACAAAATTGCTAGTGCCGTATCTTCCGTTAGAATTGCTATCTTTATGCCGCTCTCACAGTTGGATTCTAACTGCTTGGCTACATGTATGATGGTGTCCCAAAGCCTGCTGTATTTTAGGCATAATCCGTCTGACTCTAGAGCAATCCGGGAAGGATGCTGTTCTCCATGCTTGTGGACCGCATTCAGTAACCATTCACAGGTACCTGGATGATCCCACAGGCGAGACATCTCTCCCCCCTTCTTTGGTCCATCGGTCCTTTCTAATACCGTTATGTGGTGTGTTTGGTGGCTTGCCTGTCTCTCGCTGGTTGATATGGCGTCACTCAAAAGTCTTGTGTACAAAGAAAGTATGATCTTGGCTTGTTTGGCAGAAACGACTTGCTGGTTATATTCTAACTCAGCTTCAATGTTTTCGTCATCAGAGACAATGTTTAAAAACAGATCCCACTTGTTTGCGTGATTAAAACCCGGATTAAAACTAATTCGTTTTTGAAATGAAAGGTCAGTATTTGTCAGCTTGTCATAGTTGAAGCATACGTTACTTAGGGCATGGCCAATACTATTGGGTTTGACTCTAAGAGCCTTGATAAGTTTCCTGGCATCGTAGTTCCAATGAGGGATGACTTGTTGAAAGATGTCATGGCAGTACTGGGTGCAAGTGGCGTTGAGGTTCTTGCTAAGAAATCGAAGAGGTAAAACCGTAGTGCAGTTTCCTACTAGCTTATGCATGCCAGTAAGGAGTTGACCTGCGCTAAGAGTAGCAATAGTTAGATCTTCTTGACCACTTACCTGGCTTATTGTCTGTACGAAGCACGATAAATATATATGAAATGCAGCAACTCCAGCTTCTGATGCCCGAGCAGTTACTTTGTGTGGCATAATCTCCCTCAACTTCGTACGCATGACTCCTGCAGCTTTCATTTCTTTTGTAGGAGAAGGCTCAATGATTTGGCTAGGGAACTGAATCCTATTTGAAAAACCATCTAAAAAGTCTTTCCAGAAGAGGTGCGACGCCTCCTCGTCAGTAGTCTCCTTTAACCATTTCACATAGTCTCTGTAGGATGAGAAGTCCGCTAAAGGGGTTTTAGAATCCTCTAAACAGCATAACTTGTCCTTCTCTGAGTAATCTTGACTGATCTGTTCGGCTAGCACTTGAAGGCTCCAACCGTCCACAGAGAAGTGTGGGAATACAAGAAGTACTTTTGTGATTTCACTGACGCCTTCTTCGCGGGAAAGGAGCCCAATACGTATGTTTATTCCGGAGCCGGGACTGAAGGGCTTTTCGATGATTGCTTGAATATTTGTGCAGTGATAAATTATTGGCACAAGTGGTCTCTTGTAGGTAGCTTGATGCTCAATAAGGTCATAGGTCGTATTTAGTTCTGGCGTTTTCTGGGCAACATTAGTTATGCTGGATAAAAGGGAGCCAATGTCCACTGTGCCGTCGACGTCGATGCAAATTGTTTGATTGTATTTACTGGCGGACTCGCCCAAGAGGAGATGGGCGGTAAGAGTCTCTCGTTGGGTTGCTGTCAATGAGTATGTGCTTACATTCTCACCCTGTTTCTTGTTACCTTCATCACGGGCAACTCTTGAAGCGTCAAGCACTCCTGCTTGAACTAAATCAGCGACGACTTCAAATATTGACTGTTGCACAACCTGTAAGTCTTCCATTGTATGAGCAGTCGACAAAAAGCATGTACGTCCTTCCCAGATATAAACACCTTTTTCTAGAAGTGCATAATAGAATATAGGAGGAAAGCCGATAAACCTGAAGAAGGAACTAAAGTAGTCAATTCTAGCCCCTGAGCAGAGTGAGGTAATCTCATCATTCAGGCGTGATACCCATCTTTCCGTTAGTTTATTAAGCTCTCGTTGAATGGATCCACCATGAGCTTTTAGATGAAGCATGACTGCTTCAGCTGCGGCTATTGTAAGAGGGTTCTTGTTGAATGTTCCTGCAAAAAATATGTTGTCCATGGTGAGATTGGGCTCCGTTAGACCAGGGACCCAGGACCCTTTGTCGAGATAGTCCATAGTCTCTGCCGAGCCTGCCACAATCCCGATAGGTAAACCTCCCCCAGCAATCTTTCCGTAACAGGTCAGCTGGGGTTTGATCTGGAATATCTCCTGCACGCCACTTTGGCTGACACGAAAACCAGTTAGCACTTCGTCAAAGATCAGAATAATATTCTCTTCTTTGCAGAACTTTTGTATGCTACGCAGGAGCTCAACTGGTTGAAGACCAGGGTTTCTACTCTGAACAGGCTCTACAAGTACTGCGGCAAGCATGGCCTTATTCTGATCTAGAACCTCCATGCTCTTGCTGGGATCTGCATAGTCTAACAGTAATGTATTTGCCGTGAAGCAGAGTGGAGTCCCTGGGCTAAGTGGATAACATTCACCCTCACCATTTCCTACGCAGAGGGTGGGATCAAAATGCCCATGGTAGGCACCACTGAACTGGGCTACCATCGTTCGGCCAGTTTTGGCCCGTGCCAAACGTAAGGCTGTCATGATTGCTTCCGTTCCTGTATTGCAGAACGCAATACGTTCATGGCCTGTGATTTCAGAGATTAAGGTCGCCACATTGGCTGCCCGCTTTGCTTGCGGACCCAAATGCAATCCTTCGTTAAGTTGATGCCGAATTGCTGCCTCAATAAAGGTCACTCTGTGGCCAAATAGTTGGACACCAAACCCCATTGTGAGATCGATGTAGGTATTTCCATCCACATCTGTGATGTATGCCTTGTCTGCTGAGCTGCCGACCACTGGAAATTGAAAGTCTTTGAGATCAGGGTCGTATCCTGCGATTGCCCGCGTGTCAGCAAGACTCTTTGCCCCTTGGGTTCGGATCATTTTTGACTTAGAAAGTCGCTTCCCAAGCCTTTGCCGAAGTTCATCAATATAGTTTCGATAGGCTGCGTGGATGACTGGTTTCTCTAGTTGACATCCCTTAAAGATGCTTTGTGTTGAATGTTCTTCCTTTGTATCAACACTTCCTAATGTACAAGGCACATGCGGGTTGGAGCTAGCATTAGCTAAGCCTGGTTTGTTTATCTGGCTCTGTACTCTTCCAGGATCAATAGCCACGCTGCAATTTAAGTGCTTGGTAAGTCGATCAATGTTGTTGAGATCGCCAAAGAGCTGGGGCACGCTGATTGTCGTGCCAAATGTATTTGTCAACATGGCTGCGAACTGGGAGAGGAGCAATGAATCTGCCCCGTAGCTCTGAAGGGATTTGCAACCCTCGATCTTGGACTCTTGGATTCCGCATATTTGGGCAAATATCTTTATCAGATGAATGCCAATATCCTTTAATGCACTGCTTTGGCTAATTCTTGGGGTGATCACCGGTGGCGCCATTTTGGAGGGGAGTTCATTTTCTAATTCATTCGGTTCACTGACAGACTCATACCAGTAGGATTCTCCCCCTAGGGGGCTGACAGGAACCAAGGGGTCATATCTAATGGATTGATGAAAGTATTCATTTCTGGTGTTAACTTGTTTTAGATCCAAGAACCCCGCTTCTATCATCTGATCTACCACTCGAACCAGTAGAGTGCTCGTTTCTTCTGCCTCTATCTCTTCGGCGAGAAATATAGGGATTTGCTGGTCTGAATAAGCGGCTGAGATATGTTTTGAAAGTATGCACCTTGGCGAGACTTCTATGATGCAGCTAGGCTTTGACTTGCCTAGACTTGCCAATGCTTTCCCAAAGAGTACTGGTGATTCCACCTGGGCTGCCCAGTAGGCTGCGTCGGTTTGGCCTGTATAGTCATCACCTGTCATGCCGGAGATAAAGTGACAATCCTCTCGGTTGCAGCCCGTCTCGAAGGGAAGACTTCGTATAGCTTCTGCTATTTTCGATGCATGCTTGGTGTGATAGGCAACCGTAAGGTTCAGCTTGTGTTGAACCATGTCCTGATCCAGCTCTTTTGAGAGACTTTCTATGGATCGTAAGCTTCCCCCAACAACTGTCGAAGTATCGGAATTGTAGAGAGCAATTTCGCAGTTGTGCCTGGATGCGGTCTCTTTGATGGCTTCTTCGTTGGTATTGATTGCCAATAGGGTGCCAATCACTCCTTCCCTTTCAATGACTAGGCTTCGCTGAGCCATAATATACAGGGCACTTTTGATCGAAATCTTACCAGAAATTGTTGCTGCGATATACTCTCCCAAGGAATGACCAAGTACGTAGGATGGTTGAATGCCTGCTTCTATCAGCACCTTGCCTATCGCATATTCGGAAATGGCTATCAGCAGTTGCTGTGGAGCCGTTGATAGTTCTTCTATTGCGCCGCCGTTTTTTCTGGTAAATGTAACGCGTAATTCGTCCGTATATTTATAGTCGAGAGTTTGCAGGATCTCGAGGCACATATCAATCTGCTTCCTGGCTTCTCCTGATTCGTGCCATAGATTGCTTCCCAATCCTGGCATGTAGCTTCCTTGGCCGCCAAATATGAATGCAGCGTCATTGACTAGAGAGTCATTCGATGGCTTCACATCTTCGGTATTGATTTTATCATCACTGGCTATTATTTCAATCGATCCGATGCAGGACATTGTCTCTCTTAGTGTTTCCAGGCTATGTACCACTTCGCTAACGCTTGTATTTGAAATCGTGTTGACGTAGCGATGGACTGCCTTCCTGTGCTCTATAAGATCTCTGCGTGAAGCGCCTGAGATTATGCTTATAAGACTTGCTGGTGACGATTGTGTTTCTCTAGTCGAAATATGTTTCTTGTCTGTGTGATGGCTTTTGATTATGATGTGGCAATTGGTACCACCAAAGCCAAAGGAGCTGATCCCAATGTTACTTATTCCTGATTCGTTGCTGCTCAGGCTTTCTGTTTCTGAAGGTAGGGCAAGTCCAGAATCGGGTTTCCACTCAAAGCGTGTTGTTCGATTTGATGCCCAAGGATGGGGTGGCACTTCTCTCGTACGCAGCATAATCAGGGCTTTGGCGACGCCGGCAATACCAGCGGCAACTTCTAGGTGACCGATATTAGCTTTGATGGATCCTATTACTAATCGCCCTGAGCCACCAAAGATGGAGTCCAAGGCTCTCAGTTCGATAAGATCGCCAAGCCTGGTGCCAGTACCATGGCATTCGTTGTAGTGAAGCTCCCCGGGCACGAGCCCTGCCTGAGCCAAGGACTGCTTGATTAATGATATTTGAGATTGCCCGTTAGGTGCCGTTATTCCATTGGTTGTGCCATCTTGGTTTGTTACCGCTGACGCAATTACACCCAATATTGTATCACCGTCGCGAATTGCATCTTGCAGGGGCCTTAGTAGAATAAATCCATAGCCTTCGCCTCGCACATATCCATCTGCATTATCAGCAAATGTTGCGTTAAGGCCCGATGTGCTTGTCATTCCCATCGCCCGATACTCGTTATTTGTTCGAGTTGTGATGAGCAGATTGATACCGCCGGCAATCGCAAACTGGCATTCTCTTCGTTGTAAGGACGCCACTGCTAATGCTATAGCAACCAAAGAGGAGGAACAGGCAGTGTCTACAACTAGAGAGGGGCCAACAAAGTCATATTGATAGCTGATTCTCCCTGCAATGATAGAGTTTGCAGTTCCAGTTGTTGCATAGAGCGATTCATCAGCGCTTCTCCCTAGGAACCTCTGACGGTACTCTGATCCGCTAGCTCCTAGAAATACGCCAACTTCTCTTATCTCTTGATATCGTTTTTTAAAACCTACAGACTCAAGTAGGTTTCTGATGCCAATCAATGTAAGCCGTTGTTGCGGGTCAAGGGTGATTGCTTCCCTGGGCAGGATTCCAAAGTATTCAGGATTGAACTTTTCTATATCCTCAATACAACCAGCAACAGTTTTGTGGGACCGCGTGTCTCCGCAGCGCCGTCGCCAGAAATCCTCATCGACCTGCTTATAGTTAATTTTAGCTTTAGATAGAGTACTCCATAGGTCTCCCGCATGAGCGATGCCCGGCATCTCAAAGGATGACGCAATAATCGCGATGTCTTCTGTTGTTTGCTTTCTCTGATTTGTCATTTGTTTTCCTGCATTTACGTAGTCTTTTCTGGACGCATTTGCGTGGGTATTCTCCTCACAGGGGGCCTAGAGCTTGAATCATTCATCATGAGCACTCTCTGATGAATCCGGCCAAACGCTTGATTGTTGGATAGTCCCAAATCAGAGTATCGGGTAGACTAGATCTTAGATTCTGTTGCAGGTCGTGTACCAGTTCGGTAGATCCAAGAGAATCAAGATCGATCCTTCCTACGCGCTCAAGCTCTGCAAGTTCAGCTTCTGTTCCTAGCAAGCCTTGGCGGGCAGCCAGCCAAGATGTTATCCACTTCTCCGGGGCTGACCGAAGGTCGAAGGGCTCTATGCTTGGCATGATGTTGGTATTGTCGCCAAACTGATGCTTGTATAATGTTTCAATTGTTCCGTCTTGCCACTGCTTCTTCGCCAGACTTCTTTGGATCTTACCCGATGATGTTCTGGGCACCGTTGCCACACGAATCAATACAATCTCTCTTAATGAGAGTTCAAGCCCGTTTAGGACCGCCTTGTGAATTAACTGGCATAGGCCTGCATACTCTGCTTCCTCTGTTCTTCGATCGATCTCTTGCAACAACACGACCACCTCTCGCTCATTCCCAATTTGGATTACTGAAAATGCCGCACCACTATTGTTTCGAATGGATGGTTTCTGGCTTTGGGCGAGCCATTCGATGTCTTGTGGGTAATAGTTTTTCCCATTTACGATAATTAGATCCTTTTCTCTTCCCGTGATGAAGAGTTCACCATCTTTAAGAAAGCCTAGATCACCAGTTCGAAGCCATGTCGCTGTTGATGTTCTCTCTTTTGCAACTCTGTCAGAGACAAAAATATCTTCTGACGATTCTTGATCAGAATAATAGCCCTGTGCCACACAGTCACCTCTGACCCAGACTTCGCCGATCTCTCTTTCTGCTAATCTCTTTTTGGTGGCATCGTGTTTAATGGCAATTTCCACTCCACTCAGTACTGAGCCTGAGCTGACAAGAATTCTTGTATTATGATCTTGTATATTTGCCTGTACTACTCTATCTTCTAGTAACTGGCCGCCGTGGAGCGGTAATCTGACGGGTTCGGCTCCGATGGCTGATCCTGTAACGGCGAGTGTTGATTCTGCTAAGCCGTAGGCTGGTGTGAACATTTGATCTTCGAATCCGCAGGAAGCGAATCGCTGATTAAACAACGTCATCGTATGGGAACTGATGGGCTCTGCTGCGTTCATGGCCATCTTAAGTTTACTTAGGGATATTCCGTTTAGGGTGCTAGGGTCTATCTTATCAACGCAATGCTGGTAGGCAAAGGATGGTGCTGCAGTGTGCGTGCATTCATATTGTGATAATATCTCTAGCCAGCGCCTAGGCTGTTGCATGAATGCGGATGGCCTCAATGTAACGACTTTCCCACCAGTATAGAGAGGAAGTAGAAGTCCAAAGATTAGGCCCAGATCATGAAACTGTGGTAGCCATGTTCCAAATACAGATTCTTGGTTTACACGCCACCGTTCGCTCATTGACTTGAGGCAAGCGGTCAGGTTCTTGTGGGCAATAATTGCTCCGCGAGGTGCTTTCGTAGATCCAGATGTGAACTGAATAAATGCGATGTCATCAGGAAAATAGGGAACTCCTTCCAGTCTCTTTGCTTTCTTAGGGACTTCATCTGTGATAATTGCCGTGATTTCATGTGGTAGCGCATTCTGTTCTATGGCAAACTTAGAAAGTTTATATTGTACCGATGTTGTAAGATAGTAGCGTGCTCCTGTCTTGCTGAGGATACTTACCAAACGATTCCCATAACCTCTTTTTCTCGGGATGTTGCAGGGTACTGCTGGCCTTCGGCTGATTAGGCATGCCAAAAAGGCTTGTAAAAAGTCGATTCCGTTTGGATAGAAAAGGAGTATGGGCTCGTTTTCTGGCACCTTTGCTTCAATCGATGCCGCTATCGAAGTGATTGGTTGCCAGAAATTCTGACCATCCAACTTCCGTTCTTGTCTGAGATCTCCATCAAACTGAATGTCTATATAGGACCATCCTTCTTGATCTCTGAAGAGGTATTCTTGTGAGGACTTGTAGCTCATTGCTTGTTCAGGACATTACATTGGGCTGAAGAAAACGGAGGATAGATTTTGCCAGCACCTGGGCGTTGTCTTTCTTGTCTTTGCCTCGGATCATGCTGACGTGGTCGCCTTTGAGTTTAATTGTGTTTACTTGTCCCCGTAAATAGTTATCCCACCCCAGCATTTCTAGCTTGCCCTTGGTATTAAGAATCTTTTTGATGGCTTCTTCCTGCTCCCCTGCCCTGGCGATCAGGCAGGGTATTTGTAAGGGTGTGGGTGTGTAGCTGCGATAGGCCTCGTATTGCCGCAGACCGTTTTGTAGGTACTGGTTGAAGCTTTCCCATGTCTCCGCCGTAGAAATTATACCCTCTCTTTGCAATAATCCGAGCGCTTCTGGATTGTATGCCTCTCCCCTTAGTTTATTTCTGTATCTGCTACCAGAAATTTCTCCATCAATATAGCCGGTTCGCATCTGTATAACTCTTTCCGTCCAGCTCTTTATGTCATAGCCTGGAAAACCGTGACCATACTCTCTGAGCATGCTGGGGCAAAGTGTATCTATAATAACTAACTTAAGAACCTCGCCTGTAAACTGATGTAGAAAAGCACACGTTTCTGCGGCAATGATTCCACCAAATGAATATCCCAAAACAGCGTTCGGAGGGTTGGCTTGAAGGGTTTCTGCAATCTCATGTGCGATTACCCTGATATAGTTGTCTTTATCTGGAGCCGGATCTACCCTATTGATGTAAATGCCTGAAAGAGCGATCTGATTTTGGGTGGACGCTGCTAACCCCTGGTAGCAGGTTATATCTTCAATGAGGGGAGATATGCAGGAGACTGACCACCTGGAATTAGAATCATTGAGACAGTTCACCACTCCGATCAGTTTTGTGCTTTTTGTGATCGTTTTTGCTTTCGAGACAGGGATGGTATCGTTACTCTCTTTCTTTGTCTCATAGCCGACATTAGGATGATTAATGCATATGGAGATTGTGGATGGTTCTGTTGATAGCTGGAGCATGGTCTTCCAGTCAAACTTGCTGATTATCCTAGTCTCTCTATTCCGATAAGTATGAATCAGCAAGCATTGTGATGTCTCTTCGGAGTTTTCTGAGCCATCTTCAACTAGTTGCGTAGCATTATCATTTATTATTGTTCTGAAGACCTCGCCTGCATCCTGCTCCAAAAGCCCGAGGATTGTCTTGGCGATGGCTTGTTTTTCTTTTTTAATTAAATTCGCGTAACTTCCAATCTTAATTATTCTTGCCGGTTGGGTCGATCTTTCATTTATTGTATCATGAAATCCTTCTGTATTGATAAATACATCTCCGTATGTCTTGCAACCGTTGCTTTTTGTTTCGACAAGTGCCTTGCTGTAGGCCTCGGCCATTATTGCGTAGGCATATGTCGTTTCACCTATGGCCGTTTGCTGCTCTTTGAGTGGTTTGCCGAATAGGTTCCAGTCCCAGTCGTTGTCTCCCCTAAATGATAGCCAATGTGCCACCTTGTAGGTGATAGAAGCTAGTGAAGCCATCCCACACACTAGGTTGTCAATGCCAATGGCAACGTAGTTGAGTCCTGTCCCCTGTGCGACATAGGCTCTGATTGGGCAGTGGTGACTTTTAAGGTCATCAGCAATGGTGGGTATCAATAATTGATCAAGTTCTTCGAGTGATTCGATTTCGCTCATTTGCACTACTCCAATGGATTGGTTCGTCGCTTCTCCTGATCTGGAAAATACGGGGTTGTAGCTATTCCAGTCAAGGGTTGGGTGTAATGAAAAAATCCTGAATAGTGCCATGCCAACTGCGATGGCATCATATTCTTTGCTGACAGGGAAGCTGCTATAGACAATGCCAGATATTGTCCGATTCTGAGCCGCAAGTCGATTAAGGCATTCTTGGTACCAGGTAAGACTGGAAACCCCTTTCCTTGTTGCTTCTTGTTTAGAGGCAAGTCTCTGAACAACTTCCGCTTGGTCAGCTATTGATGCATAGTCTATTAGGTCTTGAGGGGTTACGGACACTCCCCTCTCCCCAAGTAAGATGCAACAACGAATAAATGAAAGAGAATCCGCCCCATGTACGTAAATACTCTCCGACAGTGGTATCTGGGCTTTGTCCAACACTTCGGCCCATATCGCGTGCATTATCCTTGTGTAATTGCTTCCGGGCGTTGCCTGAGTGTCACCTTCTGTGACTCGGCTTGCTGACTCGTCGATAAGGCTGTCTGTGAGTGCTTGCAGATCTACTTTCCCATTCTGGGTAATTGGAATCTCTTTTACCATCTTGATGACTGTAGGCTGCATGTATTCCGGGAGATGTCCTCTCAGTTGAGATCTTATTTCTATGGCCGTTAGGGTTTCGTTGTCTTTCCTTTTGATGAAGGCAATGAGTTGCTTGCCTTGATTATGTTGTCTTGCGGTAACGCTGACTTCAGCGACTCCTTTGATCTTCAGGAGCTGCTCTTCTATTGTTGATGTGGAAACCCTGAACCCTCTGATCTTGACGAGCTTGTCTCTCCTCCCTAGGTACCGATACCTTCCCCTTGCTATAATCTGGAAGAAGTCTCCAGTTCTGTACATTCTCTTCCCAGGTTCTTCTGAGTAGGGATCCGGAATAAATGTTGTTGCCGTAGCTCTTGCGTTGTTCAGGTAACCGCAGGCCAGCCCTGCTCCGCTGATGTAGGCCTCCCCTATACTACCGATAGGTAATTTTTCCAGATCTGGGCCAAGAATATGCAGGCCGTTACCAGCCATCTCCCGGCCCAGCAGGATTGGGTTGAGCTTCCCTTCCTGATCCAGGCTGAGGGAGTCCACAGTGGCGAAGGTCGTAGTCTCTGTTGGACCATAGCCGTTCCAGAGGCAAAGTCTTCCCTTGGAACGCTGTAAGAAACTTTCCACTACGTTAGCGGACAGTGCCTCTCCCCCGATGATGAGGTCAGCAAGACCCATCAAGGAGTCAGGTTTCAGTTGGGCAATAAGGTCGAAGACTGTTTTTGTCAGCCAGGCAGCGGTGATACCGTATCGATCGATCAGTTGGGCTAGCCGGTCTGGATTGATGACCTCATCCTTCAGGCCTTGTACGAGAGTCCCTCCATTCAGGAGGGTGGCCCAGATTTCGAAAGTGCTCGCATCAAAGCCCCGGTTCGCAGCACAGAGCATTCTGGTTCTTGTGTTCCAGCCGCGCTCTTTGAATTCATCTCCCAGTTTGAGAAGGCCTCCGGCTGGAATGACCACTCCCTTTGGGTTCCCCGTGGTGCCGGAGGTAAACATGAGATAAGCTGCCGAGCGGACACTCTCTATTCTTGGCAAATCTTCCGGGAAGGGACAAGCATGATCCCCTTTCAGTATCGATTCCACCACAGATTCCTTTGTTGAGTGATTCTGTTCTTGTTCCTCGTCGTTGTTATGTTCATCTGATATGATCCAATGTGTAATAATGGGGTAATCCCGGACTGGCTCTTTTCCCCGAGGGAACTCTTCCTTCTCCAATGGTACACAGACTGCACCCACTCTCAGTGACGCAATAAAGCTGACAACATAGGTCGAAAGTCCTCTTGTTGCGATCCCTACGTAATCACCCTGCCTTACATTGTTTCTGATTAGCTCTGCGCTGAGTACTGCAGCCGCTTTCCATACATCCTCATAGCTATACTTCATTTCACCCTTGCCGCCTGCTTCCCGATCAATGATGCAGAGATGGTCGGAGTAATGGCACGATACCTGTTGCAGACGTTGTAGCAGTTCCGCCATGCTGGCTGTGTCCTCGTAATGTGCAACCTTATGTTTGTTTGCCGTTTCTTCTCGTCTTTCTTCCCTAGCCCCCAGTCCCCAGAAAACCTGCCATAGAGGAACGTCCGGGGCCGCCATTAGCCCATCCCCAACGCGTTCGATATCACATAAAAACGCCTGGATCTCCTCGCCCGTAAAGCTGTCCGGATCGTACTTGGTCTCAATTATAAGATCGGGTTGCGCTTCATCTACGAGTATGTTAATCAAAAGAATTCCTGCAGACTTGTTTCTCAAGCTGATGGGTCTCCCTTCAACTCTGATCTGCTTCTCATTGTGATGCGGATTCCTTCTGTCTTTTCTTTTTTTGGCCTCAACCGTTAGGAAGACTTCCTTTCGCTGGCTGACTCTGTCTAAATCTTCTTTTACCGTTGACTTTCTGCTTCCTGTGTTCGTGTCATCTGAGATTCGATTTAGGACGTCTTCTTGGAGGAACCGTAAATGCTCTTGCAGGGAGAACTCCGTATGTTGTTGATGCTTTAGGGTTTCGACTCGGAGCAGTGGTCCAGCCACCTTGCTGAATTCTTCTTGGGTACGTCTGCTTATGGGTGTAGACACTGCGCAAGACTCCATCCCACGCCAGCGACAGAGGCAGACTTGTACCAGTTTTAGCAGGATTTGATAGTGTGTGCTTCCTGTTGTTGCCGCTACATTGCTAAGGTGTCTCACCCTCTTCTCTCCAAGTTTTCTCTGGATAGTAGCCCTGCCACCTGTTGACTCCTTTTTCTCGTGTCCTGAATGGAGAACAATGCTAATGACGTCCTCCTCTTTTTCTTCTGCATCTTGTTTCATTCCAATCGCTTCGGTGACTTTTTGACCATTGTCTCTACACACTCTCTGGGCTTCTATCTGCTCTTCCCACTCGGCGTAATCGGCGTATTGTAGTCTCTCTTTCCAGTCAAGCCTGCCATTATTCAGTAGCGTCTCAAGGTCAGACCCAAGAATTTCGAAGGTCTCTTGATCCGCTACGCAATGGTCGGCCAGTAGGATGATGCCCTTAGCCTTGTTGTTATTGTCTTTGCAGCCATAGAAGTGAATAGATGTGTCTTTTTCGGAGAGTCCTTCTGCGCTCAGAGCCTTTTCAACAACGACTGCCTCTAGCGATGGTTGTTGACGCTCTATCCATGTCACTGGCGGCTTGCACTGCCAGAAGATCCTTTGCTTCAGCCCCTCCGCGTCTGAGACCAGGATCGTACGCAGGATCTCATGGGCATCCAGCAGTTGCCCGAGGGCCATTTCCATGTCACTGGCTTCAACACTCTTTGATAGCTCATAGTAGTAGGCAATTCTGTAATCAGTACTCGACCCTAGAGAACGAGCCAACCAAATCTGCCGTTGTATTGAGCTTGCTTTTTCTTCGATATACTTCATGTTTTTCTCTCCACTAGATTGCCCATCGATCTCGTTTCTTTGCCTGGGGCAACTGTAACTCTCTGCTGTTTTCCCTTGCTTTGATCATGTCCCAGAGGGCTGCCAGGGCTTTTGGGGTTGGGGCCTGGAAAACATCGATGATCTCCATCCTCAGGCCCAGCCTCTTGCGGACGAGGGCAGTTAGAGTCATGGCAGTGAGGGAAGAGCCTCCTCTGCGAAACAGGTCACATTCGGCGCTGATTTCCTCCTGTTTGAGGACTTCACTAAAGAGTTCTTTCAGCTGTTGCACCCTGATGTTCTCTTCTGTTCTGTCAGTGAGATCTTCCTGAGCAGCTGGTGTGACTCCTGACTGTTCAATGTCTCCTTTAAGCGCCAGTTGCCGGAGGGCTTGACCATCGACCTTGCCACTCTCGAGTCGAGGTATTTTGGCCAGGATTCGAAGGTTGTGCCCTAGCTGCCTTGCTCGCAGAACCGCTTCGGCGTCAAGCAGCCATTGATGGTGTGGTTGGTCTTTTTCAAGAATGACAAAGCTCACCATCTTTCTTTCTTCACCGGGCTCTCCTAAGATGAGGCTTCGGGCTTCCTTAGTGCCCCTCATGCTCCGGAGAAGCGTTTCGACTTCTTCGGCTCTGGTTCGGACACCATTCAGCTTCACCTGGTCGTCTTTCCTCCCTAACCAAACAAGATCTCCACTCTCTCTTATGTAGGCCAGATCTCCACTTCGGAAGATACAGATCTCTCCTTCGATTGTCTGTTCCTTGAGGAATGCGGTCTTGGACCGTTCGGGCTCTCCTAGGTAGCCTTGACCCACGATTGCCCCCCGGATCAAAATCTCCCCTTTTTCCCCCTTATTTACAGCTTGCCCTTGCTCGTTCACCACTTCCACAGTGGCTCCATCGATTGCTTTCCCTATGGGAATGCTGGATTCCTGGATCGGCACTTTACGAGGAATGCGGTACTCAGTAGCGCAAATCGTTGTTTCGCTTGGACCGTATTCATTCCATACTTCAAGTCCGGTAGGAAGAAGGTCGTCGATTATTCTCCAGTCAGCTATGGTTACTTCTTCCGCGGCCAGCACTAAATGTCTTACTGAGGATAGCTGACTGATGTCTCCGTGGGTTAGCAGATTTTTCAACAGGCTGGGAATCATGTTCAGGGCTGTTACCTGTTCTGTTTTGATTGTCGGCAGGATATGATCAATATTCATGGCTTGCCGCCCATCGGCTCTGTGCTCCTTTGGCGCCACCACTAGGGTGCTTCCTGCTTCTAAGGCTGACACCAGCACCGTGATGGCCCCGTCGAAGATCAGGGGGTAGGTGAGAAGAATCCGATCGTCTCTTCGGTATCGATGTCTCCTGGCTTGGCGGTGGGCCTCTAGGTTTTTCTGGCTGATTCCGATGAGCTTGGGCTTGCCTGTGCTACCTGATGTAAGGATGGCATAGGCCAGTTGGTTGCTCCCCGTTTGTTGTTTCTCCCCTGAAGATTGTGTCTTGTCTTTGTGCGACTTATGCCGTTTGGCCACCACGCCTGACGAGGTGAGCCGGGCCACGACTTCATCGTGGCGGTAAATGCTGAAGGCATCCAGCGCTGGAATTTCTTTATCCACAATGAGATGACCTCTTCCCGTGTTCCAGATGGCCAGAATATTGATGATATCACTGGCTTGATTGACGCTTTCCACCATGATCAATCCCGACGGTATATAGGTCTTTTTTTCCAGATCTTGGCTTTTCTTTTGCACCTTTTCCCACAACTCTCCATAACTGATAGCGCCTTCTTCTGTTACTATTGCCTCTCTTGTGCTTGTCAACTCAGCTGTTATACGTATCTTTTCCAGTAGAGCCTGGGTGCCGATGATTGGTTCTCCCTTGCTAGGATCGTCTCCTTGATTGGGGCTATTCGTCTGTTCTCTGTTCTTGTTGCTGACGATCCAAGCCAACGATTCCTGCCACTCAGCGAGTAGCCGCTCTATTATCTTGGCATCGAAGTCCTGATCTTTGGAGATAACTCTCAGCTTCCCAGTTTTTGCTGTTGGTTCCACGACAAAAAGGAGCGGCGAGCCTGGTTCTGAGCGGTCGATTTCCGCCGTCAACAGCGGCCACCCGGGGGGGGTGAGATCGGTGGACAATGGATAATTCTGAAATACGTAGCAGGTGTTCAGCAGGGTCCCGTACGAGCTGATCGTTTCTGGATTATTCTTGCAGATCTCACTGATGGTGGTCAGGGAATGTGATCGGTGGGACAGAAGTTGTCTGTGGGTATTTGTCAGTTGTTCGGCACTGTGGTTAGCCTGGAGGATGGTACCGAATATCGGTAAAGTCGTGATCTTGGGACCAATGATAGTCTCTTCCCCTTCCATCACCCCCGAGATGGTTTCTGTCATGCCCAGGCAGACCTGTTCTAGACCCAGGGTGCGGCACAGACCGTCAGCCAGCGTTATCAGGAATAGGGTGTTGAGCGTCACCCGTTTGGTTCTGCTGGCCTTCCTGAGGCTTGTCATGGTGGTTTCGGGGAGGTTTGCCTCCCCACGCACAGCCAAAACTCTATGGATTCGTGAATTATAGATATTCTTGCTGCCGGCTGCTAGATAGTCTCCCCAATATTTTAAACATGTCTCCTGGTTTAGAAGAGGTTCCAGAACATTGAGGTAGCTTCCATAGTCTGTCCTCTTTTTGAAGCTCTCTGCCTTGTTGCCGTTGTCGGCATAGGTTGTCAGTATTTCTTCGTAGAGTTCTGATAAGGACCAGCCATCCGTAATCAGATGATGTCGGGTCCAGATCACAGCTGACCATTCCGATGAGGTGACTACCTCAAAATCCATTAGTGGTGGCTTGCGGATGTCGATGCCTTTTTGGTAGCGAGACTCAGCAATGTTCTCTACGGCAGTCCTGAAGTTGGCTAAGGTATTTGTCTTTACTATTCGATGGCTGATGACTTCAATGGGGACGTCTGTGAGCACCACCTGAAGAGGTCTAGCTGGATTTTCCCAATCGAAGGCAGTCCTTAGAATTCCGTGACGTTGGACCAAGGTTTCCCAAGCTTGTTTCCATCGGGATAGGTCGATGGGTTCGCTGTAGAAGCCGATCCACTGGCTCAGATAGGCGCGTCGTTCAGGATCCATCAGGAACCCAGCTAGAAAATCTTTCTGGATCGGGCTAAGGGAGTGAATAGACTCGACGCGTGCTTGCATTGAAAAGGGGGAGACCGAAATCTCCCTTGTGCGTTTTTACTCGTAAAGCTGGGAGTTCAGGAGATTCCTTCGATGTAGAAGCCTTCACCCTCGATTTTATTTTCGGACAGTTCCTGCAGTTTGGCAACAAAGCTGCCGCCAGATTTGGCATTTGGATTGGAGGCTAGGGCATCGAAGGCAGCTTCGCTTTCCCAGACGGTGGCGACGCCATAGACATTGGGATCTTTCTTCGCGCGGAGCAGGCCGAAACCAATGAGGCCGGGCACGACTTCAGAAGGCTTTTTGCCATCCTCAGGCTTGAGATTCTTCTCGATCAATTCTTTTGCTGCAGCTTCGTTACCAGCTTTGAGGTTGACGCGACTGATGGTGAGGAACATGGTGTTTTTGGGTGCTTGCTTGAAGCCATTTAGTAGCTTCATGGAATTTATAGCATTGTCCTTCTCCCATTGCAATGTCATCGCGGAAAATCTGGAACATGTGTTCACAAATCCTCGGGTTGGAGTCGACTCGCTTGAGCCCATGTCGCAACATTCAGCGTCAGTCGAGATTCTTGTTGTGACTTTGCTGGCAATTCCTACCCGCGTAAATTATAGTCTTTGTTGTCGTCCCAGCCTTAGCTGCCAGGGATGCGGGCCTCCATCCGCTGCGGCGTGATCGGCCTCCAGGCCTTGGCCCTTGTCTTGGACTGGCCCTGGGCCGGCTAGGGGTGACGTACCAACAGCGCGAACAATTGCATGTGCGCATGTCGGCGGGTGACCTCCAATCCTCCGCTGCGGTTTCCGGCGTCGATCCTGACATCACGGAAGAGGATTACGAGGCGACGGAAGATGCCCTGGCCAAGGACGGCGATCTGCGCTTCCTCGCCCAGCTTGGTTTTTACGCCATGCTGCTGCTGGCCGTGCGGCAGCTGGTGCTGTTCGGCGGTTCGCTCGGCTAGATTGATGCCCGGCAGGTGGGCGAGAGCAGAGTGATTGACCAGCGCTTCGGAGCCCTGCAGCAGCAGCTCAAGCAGTTGCCTCCTGAGCGTCTCGATCAGGCACTCCAGCAGCTGGGCGTGCCGCCCGCTCCTGCAGGCCAGTCCGGCGATCCTTTCAAGCGCCTGCAGGCCAGCCGCAATGCCAACCAGGCTCGCTTCCTGCTCAGCCGTGAGTCGCTGCGCAACCTGCTGTTGGCGATTCTGTATGCCACTGGCTTCTATGGTCTGGCCCGCTTCTGAGCCCAGCCCTGGCCCCCCGTTTCCAGCGCCGTTCCCCCTTCCTCCGGCGCGTGAGCAGCCGGCCGGAGCGCATGGGCGCTGCCCAGTACCCCTTCACGGTGCCGGCCCTGCAGGGGGGCATTGACCTCCCGTTCCCGTCGCCGGTCACCTTTCTGGTGGGCGAGAACGGCAGCGGCAAGTCCACCCTGCTGGAGGCCATCGCCGAGTGCTGCGGGTTCAATCCCGAGGGCGGCAGCCGCGATCACCAGCGCCCGGCCGACGCGGAGCCCTCGGCCCTGGCCAGCGCCCTGCGGCTGGCCTGGCTGCCCAAGGTGAGTGACGGCTTCTTTCTGCGGGCTGAGAGCTTCTTCAATTTCGCCACCTATCTGGACGGTGTCTCCACGCTGGAGTCGTACGGGGGCCGCTCGCTCCATGCACAGTCCCACGGGGAGTCGTTTCTGGCGCTGTTCGCCAACCGCTTCTCCCAGGGACTTTTCCTGCTCGATGAACCGGAGGCGGCCCTCTCGCCCCAGCGCCAGCTGGCCTTCCTGCGGGTGATCCACGACCTCAGCACATCCGGCCGGGGCCAGTTCATCATCGCCACCCATTCGCCGATCCTGCTGGCCTTTCCAGCCGCCACCCTCTACAGCTTCAGTGATCAGGGCATCCAGCCGATCGCCTTCAGCGACTGTGAGCATGTGCAGCTCACCCGCAACTTTCTCAATGCTCCCGATCGCTTTCTGTCAGTTCTGTTCGCAGCCGACCCGCAGCCATAGGATCCCGGTTCCCCCACGTCTTCCAGGGCTGCATCGATGGTTCAATCACGCCTTCTCAGCCCCCTGCTGGCTGCGGCCGGCGCTGCGCTGCTGTCGATGCCGGAGCGGGCTGGGCGTCCTGCCGCTTTCTGATGCCCATCGGCGGCGGCGGTGAGCCGGTGGTGACCAAGCGAATCAGTCCGGATGGGCTGGTGCGCCGCAACAACTGGAACATCGACTTCGCCGTGGACCGGACCTTCGCCAGCTACCGGATCATCCTGCAGTCGCCATCCAGCGAGCGCGGTGTGTTTCCGATTGCCGCCTTCCTGCGCTTCACCGACAACACCGATCTGCGGGTGGTGAATGAAAACCGCAGCCTGGAACCGGGCCAGGAAGTGCGCTTCGGGCCTTTCCCCGCCGTGCCCGGCAAGCGCACCAACCAGGTGAACGTGCGCGTCGGCGCCACCACCATGCCCGGTTCCACCGGCTTCAGCTATCTGGTTTCGGTGCAGGGTTGCGACTGATCCTCAACCCAGGAGCAGGCCGGCATCGCTGTCGGCGCTGGCCTCGGCGCTGCGCAGGTCGAACAGCAGCTCCTCCAGGCTGAGGGCGGCCAGGGCCTGCTGCCGGGCCCTCTCCAGCCGCCGCTGCAGGGCGGCCGTCACCTGGTCGGCGGGGGTGCGGCCGGGCTCCCCCTCCCCGCCCCCACCGCCGCCTTCCCCGAGGCCGGCCAGCACCGCCGCCAGGCTGATCGCCGCCGCCGGCTGGGCGAGGCGGTAGCCCCCATGCCGTCCCCGCCGCGCCTGCAGCAGCCCGGCCCGGCGCAGCCGCAGCAGCAGCTGCTCCAGCATCGGCTCGGGCAGCTGCTGGCTGCTGGCCAGCTGCTGGGTGGAGCGCCACTGCTGGGGGTCACCGGCCAGCTCCAGCAGGGCCTTGAGGGCGTGGCTGGCCTGGCGCGAGAGCATGGGCAGCCCTCAGCCCACCGCTGCCGCCTGGGCCGCCAGCCGCCCGAGCACGTGCTCCAGGGTGTAGCCGAACAGGGCAGGATCCGGCTCGCGGCCGCCGATGTCCGCCAGACCCAGCTCGCTCCAGCGCTGATCGATGCGGGCCTCCAGCTCGGCTGGCCGGGCCAGCGGCTCGCCCCAGGGATGGCGTTTCTCCGGGCCGATCTTGGTGGTGGCATCGATTGCCAGCCGACCCCCCAGCCCCAGCCGCTCGCTGGCGAAATCGAGGGTGTCGAAGGGGGTGTCCTCCAGCACGAACAGATCCCGCTGGGGATCCACCTGGGCGCTGATCGCCCAGATCACCTGGCGGGGGTCGCGGATGTTGATGCTCTTGTCCACCACCACGACGAATTTGGTGTAAGTGAACTGGGGCAGGGCGCTCCAGAAGGCCATCGCCGCTCGCTTGGCCTGGCCCGGGTAGGCCTTGTCGATCGCGATCACGGCCAGCTTGTAGCTGAGCCCCTCCATCGGCAGGAAGAAATCCACGATCTCCGGGATCTGCTGGCGCAGGATCGGCGTGTAGATCCGGTTCAGGGCAATCGCCAGCATCGCGTCCTCCTTCGGCGGGCGACCGCTGAAGGTGGTGAAGTAGATCGGCTCGCGGCGCTGGGTGACGCACTGGATGCGCACCAGCGGTGAGTCTTCGACGCCGCCGTAGAAGCCCATGTGGTCGCCGAAGGGACCGTCGGCGCGCTCCTCGCCGGGGGTGATCGTGCCCTCCAGCACCACCTCGCTGTGGCTGGGCACCTCCAGGTTCACGGTCTTGCACTTGGCCAGCCGCACGCCCTCACCGGCGTAGAGGCCGGCGAACAGCCACTCGCTCAGCT
>Ga0172376_10002205_pt1 | contig 24070 bp, 24 predicted proteins | sample Lak35m_FD_121114 | JGI IMG/M metagenome (GOLD analysis project Ga0172376, IMG submission 121114) | Freshwater microbial communities from Kabuno Bay, South-Kivu, Congo - kab_092012_35m | ecosystem: Environmental > Aquatic > Freshwater > Lake | place: Democratic Republic of the Congo: South-Kivu...
AGCTTTCAGGGCGACGGTCTGTGGGCCCGCCTTCCATGAGTGAAGAATTGTCTTCTGGGCTTCATCATCGAGACCCGCTATTGCCTGGAAATTAAAATCAATGCCGGGCGAGACCACCAGACGGTCGTAGTCAAGATCAGCGATTTTCTTTAGTGAGATTCTTTTTTTGGCCGAATCAATTGCGGTCACTTCATCATTGAGAACGATGATGCCGCGCTCTCGGAGTTTGGCGTAGGAGTGGGTGATGGTCTCCATTTTCTGGCTACCCCCCAGAACGAGGTTTGAGATCGGGCAGGACACAAACTGGCGCTCACGATCGATCAGGTAGACCTCGATCGCACCCCCCGACCATTCATTGATGTACTTCGCCGCAGTAGCCCCACCATAGCCACCCCCAATAACAATCACACGCCCTATCTTCTTGGCGGGTGCATTTGCGGACTGCGTCGCAGCGCATCCGGTCAGGCCTGACGCCGCTGTTACCGCGACACCGGCCGCCCCGGCCTTCAAGAGACTGCGACGATTCTGAAATTCTTTCGACATTATTTTCTCCTTATCCCCGGGGACGTTATTTCTTGGGCTGGGCAGCGAAATAGGCTGCAAGCTCGGCAATCTGCTGTTCGCTGTAGCCTTTCGACAACTGGTGCATGATCGTTGCGGGCCGCTTACCGCTGCTAAATTCCGCCATGATCGAAATGAATCTTGCCTTGTCATAGCCTGCCAGGGACGCGGTCTCCCCGACACTGTGGCCATTGGTGCCATGGCAGTTTGCGCAGTTCGCCGCCAGGTATCGGGTTTTACTTAAATCCTGGGCCTGAACGGGGCTATTAAGGGCTAGAACGGCAGCCCCAAGTAGTGCAGCAGTTGTAATCTGCTTTCGCATAGTCTCTCTCCTCTAGGGTGATGTATTCAACTATGCGGATTCTCGCAGAAATTGAGATCTTGTCTATGCGGAGTTTCCGCAATGCATATTCACGCAATGCAACATAACTCTGCTGCTATCGCTAGGTCACCAACTCCTCTGGGCTACTCCTGCGCTTTCCGGCAACAGGTTCCGCTGGAGCGTCGTGGTCGGCAAACTCAAGGATCACCTGATCCTTGTGGTTCGGATCCATCGCGATATGAACGCGACCGCCTGCCACCAACTTTCCAAAAAGCAGCTCATCCGCAAGGGCCTTGCGAATCGTGTCTTGGATTAGACGCTGCATTGGCCGAGCGCCCATCTGTGGATCAAACCCTTTCCGGGCCAGAAAATCTCGAAGCTCCTCGGAAAAACTAACTTCAACTTTTTTCTCCTGCAACTGCTGCTCTAGACCAATCAGGAATTTATCGACCACCCGCATGATGACATCGGCATCCAAGGATTTAAATGACACAATCGCATCAAGTCGGTTACGGAATTCGGGTGTGAACATCCGCTTAATGTCCTGCATTTCGTCGCCCGCCTCACGGGAGTTAGAAAAACCGATCGCCCGCTTATTGAGCGTCTCTGCCCCCGCATTCGTTGTCATAATCACAATCACATTTCGGAAATCCGCTTTTCTTCCATTGTTATCGGTCAGTGTGCCGTGGTCCATCACCTGAAGCAGGACATTAAAGATATCCGGATGGGCCTTCTCGATCTCATCGAGAAGTAATACGCAGTGAGGCTTTTTCGAAATCGCCTCAGTCAGCAGACCACCCTGATCGAAGCCGACGTAGCCGGGTGGGGCGCCAATCAGGCGGGATACTGCATGCCGTTCCATGTACTCTGACATATCAAAACGCAACAACTCGATACCCAACACATACGCCAATTGCTTGGCGACCTCCGTCTTACCCACACCCGTTGGCCCCGAAAACAAGAAGGATCCGATAGGCTTATCGACCTTACCCAGGCCCGAACGTGACATCTTGATCGCCGCTGCAAGGGCATCAATAGCGGGATCCTGTCCGAAGACCACGCTCTTGAGATTCTTATCAAGTCGCGATAACACCGCGCGGTCATCGGTGTTGACAGTCGCCGGCGGTATCCGCGCGATCTTCGAGACGATTTCCTCGATCTCGGTCTTACCAATCGTGCGCTTTTGCTTACTCTTGGGCAGAATTCGCTGTGCGGCTCCTGCCTCATCGATAACATCAATCGCCTTATCCGGAAGGTGACGATCGTTGATGTATTTGGCTGACAACTCTGCAGCGGTGTTCAGCGCCGCTGCAGAATACTTAACCCCATGGTGCTCCTCGAAGCGGGACTTTAACCCTTTCAAAATCTGTACGGTCTGCTCGACACTTGGCTCAATCACATCGATCTTCTGAAAACGACGTGACAGTGCGTGGTCTTTTTCAAAAATTCCACGATACTCGTTGTAGGTGGTGGCGCCGATACAGCGCAAGGCGCCCGACGACAATGCCGGCTTCAAGAGGTTAGAGGCATCCAGTGTTCCACCCGACGCTGACCCGGCACCAATCAGGGTGTGAATTTCATCAATAAACAGCACCGCATGGGGGTCGGATTTCAACTGCTTGAGCACCGCTTTGAGGCGCTGCTCAAAATCGCCTCGATATTTCGTACCCGCCAATAACGCCCCCATATCCAGAGAGTAGACGGTGGCCTGGTCGAGGATCTCGGGAACATCGTTCTCAATAATGCGTCTGGCAAGGCCCTCAGCGATTGCGGTTTTGCCCACGCCGGCCTCGCCCACCAATAACGGATTGTTCTTACGACGACGGCACAACACTTGAATGACACGCTCGACCTCTGCCTCGCGCCCGATCAGGGGATCGATTTTTCCTTTCTTTGCCAGTTCATTTAAGTTCGAGGTGAACTGGTCGAGAGCGGTTGGCTGGCTCGGCTGCGACGACTGCCCACCCGACGTGTCGGTCTGCTCAGCGGCACTCGTCTCATCAGCCCCAGCCACCGGCGCCTGAGGCGCCTTTGTGATCCCATGCGCGATAAAGTTCACGACATCTAATCGTGTGATGCCCTGCTGATGCATGAAGTAGACCGCATGGGAATCCTTCTCACCAAAAATTGCGACAAGAACATTCGCCCCCGTGACCTCTTTCTTGCCGTTCGACGTGGACTGGACGTGCATGATCGCCCGCTGAATCACCCGCTGAAAGCCTAATGTAGGTTGGGTATCGACATCATCTGGCCCTTGAATGATCGGGGTATTGTCTGCAATGAACTGTGTCAAAGCCTTGCGCAGATCATCCACATTGGCTGCGCACGCCTTCAGAATTTCGGAAGCTGATGGATTATCGAGCAAGGCCAGTAATAGATGCTCGACCGTAATAAATTCGTGGCGTTGCTGGCGCGCCTCCACGAAGGCCATATGCAGACTGACTTCCAGTTCCTGAGAGATCATGCTTCCTCCATGACGCACTGCAAAGGATGCTGATGCATCCGGGCAAAACTACTCACCAACTCTACCTTGGTTGCAGCGATGTCACGGGTATACACCCCGCAGACCCCACGGCCTTCTCGGTGAACCATCAGCATAACGTGGGTGGCTTTTTCCATGTCCATCAGGAAGAACTTCTGTAACACCACCACCACAAACTCCATAGGGGTAAAGTCGTCGTTTAACAACAACACCTGGTAGAGCGGGGGGGTCTTGGCTTTGACTTCTTGGCGCTCGAGCAGCGCAGTTGAACCCCGGTCGGGCCCCTGAGGTGGGTCGTCCCTTTTTGTTGATGCTGCCGGAAACCGGCGCAAACCGCGTCCTCTCATATAGAGCCCATTCTAAGGTGAAGTACTAGGTTTGGCGAGGCTAGACAAATCCCGATCTTTTCCCTATATTCCAGAAGTCCTAAAGGAAAAGGGTTCCCCTTGTCCTTTCGGGCACCGGTGCTGTTTTGACGCATGTGGAGCACCTCGGCATGGGGTTGAGGTTCTGGAGTGCGCGATTTTTTTTAAGGAAGATTAGATGTCTACGGGTACAGTCAAGTGGTTTAACGACGCAAAAGGTTTTGGTTTTATCACCCCCGACGAGGGTGGAGAGGACGTGTTCGCGCACTTCTCTGCAATATCGACCAGCGGATTTCGTTCGCTGAAAGAGGGCCAAAAAGTTCAGTTCGATATCGTTCAAGGCCCCAAAGGTAAGCAAGCCTCGAACATCACGCCAATCGCCTAAATTAAGGTGATTGAAAAAAAACCCAGCCATCGGCTGGGTTTTTTTTTGGCTCGAAATCTCTTCGAGAAAACTCGGGACTTACATCTGAGAAATCATCACGTCACCGAACCCAGAGCAAGACACCTGACTCGCGCCATCCATCAGACGCGCGAAGTCATACGTTACCTTCTTGGTCGTAATTGATTTTTCCATTGACAGAATAATCAGATCAGCCGCCTCAACCCATCCCATATGGCGCAGCATCATCTCGGCCGAGAGAATTAAAGAGCCTGGATTAACATAGTCCTTACCCGCATATTTCGGCGCTGTTCCGTGAGTCGCCTCAAACATCGCGACACGATCCGACAGATTGGCACCCGGCGCTATCCCAATTCCCCCCACCTGCGCCGCGAGCGCATCGGAGATGTAATCGCCGTTGAGGTTCAGCGTCGCGATAACGCTGTACTCGGCAGGCCGCAGGAGAATCTGCTGCAAAAACGCATCGGCAATGACATCTTTGACAACGATCTCTTTGCCGGTCTTCGGATTCTTAAACGCGCACCAGGGGCCACCATCGATTAACTTGGCGCCAAATTCTTTCTGAGCGAGTTCATACGCCCAATCACGGAATCCCCCCTCAGTGAATTTCATGATGTTCCCCTTGTGAACAATCGTCACCGATGGCTTGTCATTATCAATGGCGTATTGCATTGCCTTGCGCATTAGTCGCTCGGTACCCTCGCTGGATACTGGTTTAATGCCAATACCGGAGGTCTGCGGGAATCGGATTTTCTTGACGCCGAAATCTTTAATTAGAAAATCAATGAGCTTTTTCGCCTGATCGCTGCCCGCCTGGAACTCAACCCCAGCGTAGATGTCCTCGGAGTTTTCGCGAAAAATCACCATATCGGTCTTTTCCGGCTCTTTCACAGGGCTTGGCACCCCCTTGAAATACCTCACCGGGCGCAGGCAGACATAAAGATCCAACTGCTGGCGTAACGCGACATTCAAGGAACGAATACCACCACCCACCGGGGTCGTCAGCGGCCCCTTGATGGAGACCACATAGTCCTTGAGGACCTGTAAGGTTTCGTCTGGCAGCCAGACATCGGGGCCGTAGACCTTGGTTGACTTCTCGCCACAATAAATCTCCATCCAAGAGATCTTGCGCTTGCCCCCGTAGGCCTTAGCGACCGCGGCATCCACCACCTTGATCATCACGGGGCTGATGTCCACCCCTGTGCCGTCGCCTTCAATGTAGGGAATGATCGGCGTGTCGGGCACATTCAATGAAAAATCGGGGTTTACCGTTATCTTTTGGCCCACGGCGGGAACCTTAATCTTGTCGTACACAAAGACCTCCCTTAGAGATAATCAACCGTCGCCGAACAGAAAACCGGACTCCAAGACGGCTCAACCCCCTGATTTTACTCCCGATGGAACTGAGGACCCGCCTAGGGGGCCCCACCCCCTGTCAACGAGCGAGTCCGGCCTGCGTTATGATGAGGAGTGCTAGGAATTCTTCCGAGCCTTGCTGGAGACGGGCACGTCTTCGGGTACTTTTTACTTATCGATAAGGAAATCGCATGAAAATGCTGATCGCTGCTGTTATTGCAGGTACATTTGCCACCGTTGCGTTTGCACAGGCCCCTGCCAAGAAAGACGAAAAAGCGCCTGCCAAAGCAGAAGCTAAGAAAGACGAGAAGAAAGCAGCTCCTAAAGCAGCTCCTAAGAAAGACGAGAAGAAAGCAGAAGCCAAGAAGTAATTTTGGTATCGGCTTTATCGGGGGCTTGGGCCTTTCGATAATCGTAAAAAAGGCAGGGGTTTCCCTGCCTTTTTTGCAGCAAAGACCCCACCGTCTCCCATTTCATCCCCGTGTTTTACGCCCTTGTTATTTTTATCTCAGCGTTCCTGATCTTTCTGGTTCAGCCCCTCATTGCAAAACAAATTCTGCCCTGGTTCGGGGGATCAGCTGCACTATGGGGAACCTGTCTGTTATTTTTTCAGACCGCTTTGCTTGCCGGTTATGCCTACGCTGATGCGCTCAACCGCTGGCTTAGCCTGAAGCGACAAGTCATCCTGCACAGTGCACTGTTAGTCTCGGCCGCCATCACCATGCCAATCATCGCAAGTCCGGCTTGGAGGCCCGAGGGCTCCGAGGAACCTATCGGGCGTATTCTTGGACTGCTCGCCGCCACGATTGGCCTGCCCTATTTTCTCCTTGCGACCACGACCCCTCTGATCGGCGCCTGGTATTGGCGCCGCCACCAGACCTCAGCCCCCTACCGATTGTTTGCGCTGTCCAACCTTGCATCCCTGCTTGCTCTGATTGGATTTCCATTCTTGATCGAACCATGGCTTGGTACCCGAGAGACAGCCTGGATGTGGTCAGGCATTTTTGTTCTCTTCGCAGCGCTCTGTATTGCACTCGGTCGACAGACGCTGGTTCAGTCGCAGACCAATCCGCACACCAATATTGCGGCAACCCATATCGACGCGCAGGCCGCATCAACATCAGCGCCTCATCCCACTCGATTCAGTCGTTGGCTACTCTGGGTCGCACTCTCCGCTATTGGCTCAGCGATGTTACTGGGCATTAGCAGTCACCTAACACAGAACATTTCTTCTGCTCCTCTGCTCTGGGTCATCCCACTCGCACTCTACTTGATCACTTTTATTATTAGCTTTGATCACCCAAGGTGGTATCTACGTCCACTATTTTTTCTGCTCGCAGGCGCTTTGCTACCGACCATGGCCTGGCTATCAGATTCCCTGAACCTGAAAATTGTCACTCCAATCTATGCCTGTGGCCTATTTGTCACCTGCATGGTCTGCCATGGGGAACTTGCACGACTCAAACCCCACCCCGCGAAACTCACCGCCTTTTACCTCTCAATCTCGGTTGGAGGTGCGCTCGGATCTCTGGCAATGGCGGTCATCGCACCGATCGTCTTCAGGGGTTACTTTGAGCTCTATGCAGCACTGATGGCCGCGGCAGCCGCATCCCTGTTTTTAGAAATAGGTCAACGTCCCTTCGCACGAGGCGTCTGCCGCATTATCGGGCTGTGCGTGTTTGCAACCGTCGGCGCGCTCTCGTGGCAGGGCGTTCGTGATTACACCGACGGGGTTCGCTTTATGGAGCGCGATTTTTATGGGGTCGTGCGTACTCGAGACGCCTCCAATGGATCGGACTTCCGTAGCATGATTCACGGGGCGATCTCTCACGGTGGTCAACTGCTGCAAGAGGACTTGAAAATGTCCCCGTCAAGCTATTTCGGCCCCACAAGCGGCTATGGACGGCTCTTCAGAAGCCTCTCCGACGCGCCTAAACGCGTTGGCGTTATTGGTCTGGGGGCGGGCGCACTCGCGGTCTATGCTAGGCCCGGTGACCACTGGGTTTTCTATGAAATTTCGCAGGCAGTTGTCCGAGCGGCAGAACAAGAGTTCACGTTTCTCAGGGATATGAAGGGCACTCACGAAGTCATTATCGGAGATGGACGGCTCACCTTAGATCGGGAACCATCTCGCCAGTTTGACGTTCTTGCGATTGACGCATTTTCAGGGGACTCGATTCCCTCGCACCTGATTACCAAAGAAGCGATGGATATTTACATGAAGCACCTGAAGTCAAACGGTGTCATCGTATTTCAAGCAACGAATCGTTTCGTCGATCTAATGCCCGTGGCACGAAACCTCGCCGATGCGCATGGGCTCTCCGTTGTGCTCATTGCTGACTCCCCGAGGTTTGATTACGGTCCAGGCTATTGGCTGGCAACAACCGATCAGGTAATCATGACCAAGGACCGGTCAGTCCTGTCGGCAGAGCACCTACAATCCGCAGGTAAGGAAATTCCAAAACGCCCCGGGTTCCCGATGTTTACGGATGACTACATCAATCTGCTACGCCTGCTCAAGGGCTCCTGAGTGCCCGCCACCGCCTGACTATGGCCTTTTCTCGACAATCGAAATTAAGTCTTCAGTTTCTACTCAAGACGGTATTCGGCGCTCTCGCCATTGTGCCGCTGTTGTGGATCTCCAGTCACGCCATCGCGCAACCACGAACCGGTGTCATCACGGTACGTTTTTTTCAGGTCACGGTTGAAATTGCAGATACGCCTGCGAGCCGCGCGCAAGGGCTCATGGGTCGTCGCTCTCTGCCGGCAAACCACGGCATGCTGTTCGTTTTTGAGAAGCCAGAACAGCAATGCTTCTGGATGAAAAACACGCCCTTGCCGCTCACCATCGCATTTATCGGGAACGATGGTGCCATTATCAATTTTGCTGATATGGAGCCCTTTTCTGAAGAGGCCCACTGCTCAGACAAACCGGTGCGGTACGCCCTGGAGATGGCACAGGGATGGTTCAAGGCACGCGGTGTGCTTACCGGAGATCGCGTCTCCGGTCCTTCACCAATGCGTCCTTAGGAAAAGTTTTTTGAAGCGAAATCCCAGTTCACCAACGACCAAAACGCTCCAAGGTAATCCGGTCTGCGGTTACGGTAATCAATGTAATAGGCGTGCTCCCAAAGATCACAGGTGATCAGCGGGCAATCGGCTGTCGTGACAGGGGTGGCGGCATTACTCGTATTCACAATGTCGAGACTGCCATCCGATTTTTTAACGAGCCAGGTCCAGCTCGAACCAAAATTACCCACAGCGCTCTTCGTGAAGGCCTCTTTGAAAGCGTCAAACGACCCCCACTTCTTATCAATTGCTAAGGCGAGGGCGCCACTCGGTACACCACCGCCCTTTGGCGACAGAGAGTTCCAGTAGAACGTGTGATTCCAGATCTGAGCCGCGTTATTGAAGACACCACCTGACGATTTTTTTACGATCTCTTCAAGCGAAGCGTTTTCGAACTCCGTGCCCTTAATCAGATTGTTGAGATTTGTCACATACGTCTGATGGTGCTTGCCGTAATGGAATTCAAGTGTCTCCTTGGAGATGTGGGGCTGAAGCCCATCAAGGGCATACGGGAGTGCGGGAAGCGCGTGTTCCATGTCAAATTCCTTTTTGAGATCACGAAGGTCGGAAGCCGGAATTTTATCCTGCTGGGTCCTTGCCGTGGGCTGCATGAACCCTGACATCGAGAAGGCCTTTGGCGAGTTGCACCGTCAATGCTTGGCCAGGACCCACGGCGAACGCATCCGTCACGAGCCGTGACTCAGTGTCGAGCACCATTGCATAGCCTCGGCCAAGAATCGCCGTAGGATCAAGGGCCGACAGAGCCGCCCGAGCGCGATCGATCCGGGCATTGGCAATCTGCAGCCGCCCCCGGATCGCCAGCCGGCTCAGCTGGGTCACCCCAGCGAGCCTGAGTTGTCGCAGGGCCAGAGTCTCTCGCGGGCTCTTCACCGCCTGCGCCAATAAATCCAAACGCTGCTGCCCGACTGTCCACCGTCGGCGCACGAGCGCCCCTGCCCGCGCGCTAAGCGCGGTGAGTCGCTGTGCGGCCTGCTGATCACACAGAGCGACGCTCTGCGCAGCTGCCGTCGGCGTTGCGCTCCGAACATCAGCGACGAGATCGGCAATTGTTACATCTGTCTCATGGCCGACCCCGGTAATGACGACATGCTGACATTGGGCAATCACGTGAGCCAACCCCTCGTCGTTAAACGCCCAGAGGTCCTCTAAGCTGCCTCCCCCTCGAACGAGGAGTAATGCGTCAAGCGCTGGGTTCTGATCTGCGCGCCTTAGCTGCGCGCAGAGCATGGCTGCAGCCTCCGCACCCTGAACGAGCGATGGATAGAGAACAATTCGAATCCTCGGCGCAAGCCGAGTGAGGGTCACCACCACATCACGCAAGGCGGCAGCGCCCAGAGAGGTGACAAGCCCCACCGCAGTGATCGTTGCCGGAATCGAGCGCTTACGATCGTCGCTGAGTAAACCCGCCTGTAAGAGTTTCTGCTTGCGAGCGAGAAAGGCCTCGAAGAGTGCCCCCTGACCGCTTCTCGAGATTGACTCGATTCGGAGCTGAAAATCACCGCGCGGCTCGTAGAGCGTGACAACGGCCATGACTTCAACCTGATCACCCTCCTTGGGCTGCCAATCGAGCAGAGCCGTTTTCCCGCGGAACATGACCGCTTTTACGCTTGCGGACGAGTCTCTGAGAGAAAAATACCAGTGGCCGCTCGCGGCTCGGGTCAGCCCGGCGATCTCCCCCTGCACCCGCATCAGGGGAAAACTCCTCTCAAGATTTGAGGCAACCACGCGATTTAATTCGCCGACCGACAAGACTGCCAATTTAAGCCCGCCCCCACCTTTGTTTATCCGTGAAACAGCCGTGAAACGCCCGAAAAATAAGCCTCGAGATCTCGAGATGTCCACAGCGCAAGGGTTTGCCACTGGTTCGTCGAAAATCCCCGTAAAAATCCCTTACAGAGCCTTATTTATAATTATAAGTATATGATTTTATTAGATAATTTAATTCATCAGTCAGTGGGCCGACCAGAACTCAGGGTGCCCACCTGAAATTTGAGAAGCGCTTATTCTCTTGAATCGCACCATTTCCACAATCTTATCCACAGCTCCCTACCCAGAGATCGTTTTCAAGCCCGCTACCCGTGAAATCCCTCTCAACCCGACTCTTGATGCACTGGTTCTCCCGCACTCGGAAGAACCCCGAACCCGCTCAACCCGGGCCTGACTCCGGCCACCGACAGGAACCACCATTAAGGGAGCTCTCCCCGGCCCTTAAACTCGGCCTCCTCGCCCTAGAGGCGGTCTATCGCACGGGGTTTGGACTGAGAGAACTCTGGGCGCGTTTAGAGCGCCCAGCAAAAGTACAAGCTATTCAGGTTATCGGCATTGGAAATCTCGTCCTCGGGGGTGCCGGTAAAACCCCCTGCGTTATGGCCATCGCCCAGTCGCTTCAACAGGCCGGCTGGCGTTGCGGAATCTTGTCACGGGGGTATCGCTCGCAGGCCGAGCAGAGAAAACCCACCCTGGTTCTTCCTGAAAACCTCGCGCATCTCCCTGCCCGTCAGGTGGGCGATGAGGCCTGGTGGCTCGCATGGCGAACGCGGTGCCCTGTTGCGGTTGGCAAAGACCGGCGCAGCAGCCTGAAAATGTTGTTGGCCGCAATCCCCGATCTCAACGTGGTGATCCTGGATGATGGCCTCCAGCAACGCGATCTCTACTGCGACAAGACCCTGCTCGTTATCGATGAGCGGGGGTTTGGGAATGGCCATTGCCTGCCATACGGTCCTCTGCGAGAACCAGCAATTCAACTGAGACGTTTCACCGCCTGGATCGATAACGGATTCCAGCCAGCCCCTCCTCATGGCAGGACATCCCTGCCTGAACTGGGGACCACCCTAAAGCAGGTGAACCGCTCATGGGTGCCCCTCACCCTCTGGCAAAGCCCCGAGCAGTGGCTTTCCCTCGATGAGGGAATCGCCCAGCTTCGGGGGCGAAAAATCCTGGCCGTCGCCGGAATCGCAATGCCCGAGCGCTTTTTTCAATCGCTTCGCGGTCTGGGCCTGTCGGTCGATACGCTCGCCCTCAAAGACCACGACCCCGAACTCATCTCCCACGTTCAGCAACGACTCCAACAGACCCACTATGATCACGTTCTCATGACCGAAAAAGATGCGGTGAAGTTTTTCTCGACCTCGACGTCACTCTCTTCGACAGCGTGGGCGCTGCGTCGTGACGCGCAATGTGATGCAGAATTTATTCAAAGGATGATGTATGGACCCGAAACTCCTTGAGATCCTAGCCTGCCCAAAATCAAAGCAACCCTTGACCTTAGGCAAGGGGGGGAACTACCTGATCTGCGAGTCGGAGGGCCTAGCCTATCCCATCATTGACGGCATTCCCTATCTCCTTGAGCGCTCTGCAATCCCGATTCATAAAATCGAGATCGCTGACCGAGACCTGTCGACCCCCCCATCGGATCAATCTTGACCACATTCTGGGCGGTAATTCCTGCGCGCCGAGCATCAAGCCGGCTCCCAAATAAACCCCTGGCCGACATTGGCGGCAGGCCGATGGTCGTGCGCGTGGCCGAGCAGGCAAAGCGAAGTGGGGCAGCGCGTGTCGTGATTGCGACCGACTGCGCAGAAATTCTTGATCGGGTGACTCGCGAAGGATTTGAGGCGCTCCTGACGCGTGCCGATCACCCTAGCGGAACAGACCGTATCGCTGAAGTCACGCAGCAACTCCGGGCGGCAAGCAGCCAGATTATCGTCAATGTTCAAGGCGACGAGCCCTTTATTGACCCCAAATTAATCGGAGAAGTCGCCCAGGCCCTTGATAACGACCCAGACGCCTCCGTCTCGACGGCGGCATCACCCATCGTCGATCCCGAGCAAATCTGCAATCCAAACGTCGTCAAAGTCGTGACGAATGCGCGCGCTCATGCGCTTTATTTTTCGCGAGCCCCGATCCCATTTCAACGGGATCTCTGGTCCAGCCTGCCCGACATTGCGACGAGTACGATGAGTCCGATGATGGCGGGTCTCATGCGCCACATTGGAATCTACGCCTACCGGGCAAGCGCGCTGAAGACCTTCGTCACCTGGACGAGTTGTCCGATCGAACATGCTGAACAACTCGAACAGTTACGCTGGCTTTGGCATGGCCACGCCATTGGCGTCCACCGCACAGCGCAGACGCCCCACGGGGGCATTGATACCCCGCAAGACCTTATCCAGGCGCAAAAACACTGGGCAAGCCTGAAGTCCTGAGGCTAGAATGCATGACACAGCCAAATTAGAACAACAGGGAGACCGCCCATGCGAATTATCTTGCTAGGCCCACCGGGCGCTGGAAAAGGCACTCAAGCGGCTTACATTACAAAACGCTTCGGAATCCCTCAGATCTCAACCGGAGATATGTTGCGGGCCGCAGTAAAAGCCGGTACGCCGCTCGGTATTGAGGCAAAAAAAGTGATGGACTCCGGCGGTCTTGTCGGCGACGCCATCATCATCAACCTGGTGAAAGAGCGGCTCACTCAGAACGACTGCCAGGCTGGCTACCTCTTTGATGGCTTTCCAAGAACTATCCCTCAAGCGCAGGCCATGAAAGATGCCAGCGTAAGGCTCGACGCCGTACTTGAGATTAGCGTACCCGACTCCGACATCATTGATCGAATGAGCGGCCGACGTGTTCATGTGGCGAGTGGCCGCACCTATCATGTGAAGTTCAACCCCCCCAAAATCGAAGGCCGTGATGACATCACCGGGGAGCCGTTGATTCAGCGAGATGACGACCAGGAGTCAACCGTTCGCAAGCGACTCGAGATTTATCATAGCCAGACGAAACCGCTCGTTGACTTCTACCAGCAGTGGGCCTCGACTGATAACGCCGCCCCCAAGGTCTTGACGGTCTCGGGTGTCGGGACTGTTGACACCATCACCCAACGAGCCCTGTCCGCCTTGGGCGCGTGAGCCGCTTACTCTCGGTCAACGATTACGCAGGCCTCGACAAAGGGCAGATCATTATCTCGTGCAAAATTTTGTACGAACTCCATTGCCATAGGCTCGATCAACTCTAACCGCGAATCAACCGCAACGCACTTAACGTCGCCTACCAATACGGGGTGCACGTAGGGTGAGTATTGCAGTGCTGCACCCGCAATCTGTCTCTGGCCAGCAGGCCGAAATGACGATAAAACGCCACAGAGGCGCTCCGCCCAATCGCTAGGACGAAACACTTTGCCCGAATGGGTCACACCTTCAATGAAATACTGCTTTGGGGGGCTCAACGAAATGGTCACGCAACGCGCTAACGGGTAAGAGAGAAAGACCTAAAACAGGTATTCTATCGGACTCACAACCTTGACCGAATGCCCCCTTGGACATGACTGTTAGCTCCCATGCCCTGATGCCGACCTATTCCCGCCAGCCGGTGGCGTTTACTCACGGCCAAGGCGTCTGGCTCTGGGATACCGAGGGCCGGCGCTACCTTGATGCGCTCTCTGGAATTGCCGTCAATACACTCGGTCACAACCATGCGGGTCTGGTCGGTGGCCTACGTGACCAGGTGGGTCAACTCATTCACACCTCAAATCTCTACGAAATTCCACTGCAGGCCGAACTCGCACAGGCACTCGTTCGCCTCTCGGGAATGACCAATGTATTTTTCTGTAACTCGGGCTTGGAGGCGAACGAAGCGGCGATTAAACTCGCCCGCAAGCACGGCCATCAGCTTGGATTTGATCGACCTAAAATCATTGTCTTCGAAAAATCCTTTCACGGCCGCTCATTGGCCACGCTGTCCGCAACAGGCAACGAGAAGGTTCAGAAAGGTTTCGAACCCCTTGTCGAAGGCTTTGTCAGAGTTCCTCTCAATGATTTAGAGACAGTCGCACGCTACGCTGAGCGTCATCCCGATATCAGCGCGGTCTTTCTTGAGACCATTCAAGGAGAAGGCGGGATTCGGCCCTCCGATATCGCCACGCTAAAAGCATTGCGTCGCCTATGCACGGAGAGAAACTGGCTCCTGATGCTCGATGAGGTTCAGTGTGGTATCGGCCGAACGGGGAAATGGTTCGCACACCAGTGGGCCGACGTCACCCCCGATGTCATGCCTCTGGCCAAAGGGCTGGGGTCGGGAGTTCCGATCGGTGCAGTCGTTGCCCACGGCGCTGCGGCGGCGATTTTCGAACCAGGTAACCACGGTACCACTTTCGGGGGCAATCCTCTCGCAATGCGTGCAGGACTTGAAACCATTCGTGCAATCGAAACCGAAGGCCTGCTCCAGAATGCCGCAGATCGTGGAGCCCAGATCAAGTCCGCATTGACAGAGGCCTTTCGGCAAACAATAGGCGTTCAGGAAATTCGGGGGCATGGCCTGATGATCGGCATCGAACTGGCCAAGCCTTGCGCTGCACTCGTCTCCGACGCCCGTCATGCGGGGCTATTGATCAATGTCACAGCCGATACGGTGATCCGACTCCTTCCAGCGCTGACCCTCACCGCCGCAGAGGCCGATGAGATCGTTTTCCGTCTTGTCCCCCTAGTCCAAAATTTTCTCAAAGCGACATCATGAGCAAATTGCGGCACTTTTTACAGTTTAAAGATTTCAGCAAAGAGGATTTTGACTACCTCTTTGCCCGCACCAAGATCATCAAGGATCGTTTCAAGCGTTACGTGCGACATATGCCCTTGATGGACCGCACCCTCGTCATGATTTTTGAAAAAGCATCCACACGAACACGCTTATCCTTTGAGGCGGGCATGCACCAGCTCGGTGGTGCCGCGATTTATCTGAATACGCGCGATACCCAACTGGGTCGTGGTGAGCCCGTGGAGGACGCAGCGCAGGTCATCTCTCGAATGTGCGACCTTGTCATGATTCGTACCTTCGAGCAGACAATTGTCGAACGGTTTTCGTCCTTATCCCGCGTGCCCGTCATCAATGGACTCACCAATGAGTACCACCCCTGCCAGATTCTTGCCGACATTTTTACTTTTATTGAACATCGTGGCCCCATCAAGGGTAAGACGGTCGCCTGGATTGGCGATTCCAATAACGTCTGTAACACCTGGCTGCAGGCCGCTGAGACCCTCGATTTCCAAGTCCGGGTCTCCACACCACCAGGCTATGAGGTCGAAGTCGAACGCGCAGGACTAATCTCCGATGGGCACTTCGAACAATTCGACGACCCAATGCAGGCCGCTCGGGGAGCCGATCTCGTCACCACCGACGTCTGGACATCCATGGGCTTTGAGGCTGAAAACGAGGCGCGCATCAAAGACTTTGCCGACTGGATGGTCGATGAGGATATGATGAAAATTGCGAATCCAAAGGCGCTATTTATGCATTGCCTGCCCGCTCACCGCGGGGAGGAGGTTAGCGCTGGTGTCATTGACGGCCCACAGAGCGTTGTCTGGGACGAGGCCGAGAACCGGCTTCACGCGCAAAAAGCCTTGATGGAATTTCTACTCCTGGGACCCTTAAAAGATTAAATGTATGAGAAAAACAAGCGCATCCAAAAAGAAAACTAATGTTAAGAAAGTCGTTCTCGCCTACTCTGGCGGCCTTGATACGTCCGTGATCCTGAAGTGGCTGCAAGATGAATACGACTGCGAAGTCATCACCTTCACCGCAGATATCGGCCAGGGGGAAGAACTCGCGCCGGCTAAGAAGAAAGCCGAGAAATTCGGCATTAAGAAAATCTACATCGACGATTTGCGCGAAGAGTTTGTCCGGGACTTCGTATTTCCCATGTTCCGCGCCAACACGGTGTACGAAGGGGAATACCTTTTGGGCACTTCAATCGCAAGACCGTTAATCGCCAAACGGATGATTGAGATCGCCAAGAAAGAAAAGGCCGATGCGATCTCCCATGGTGCCACCGGCAAAGGCAATGATCAGGTCCGCTTCGAACTGGGCGCCTATGCATTAATGCCAAACATCAAAGTAATTGCGCCCTGGCGAGAATGGAATCTGCTGTCGCGAGATAAGCTCCTCGCCTACGCGGATCAGCATGGCATTCCGGTCGACTACAAAAAGCGTAAGGGAGAGGCCCCCTTTTCGATGGATGCCAACCTGCTGCATATTTCCTACGAAGGGGGAGTGCTCGAGGACCCCAATCGAGAGCCGCCTGCCAACGGCATGTGGCGCCTCACGGCCCCGCTCGACAAGACCCCAAACAGACCTGAGGTGGTTGAACTCGAGTTCTCCAAGGGGGATCTCTGTGCAATTAATGGTAAATCCATGAAGGCCCATGAGCTATTGATTACGCTGAACGCTCTCGGCGGAAAACATGGGATTGGCCGGCTGGATCTCGTTGAAAACCGTTACGTCGGTATGAAATCCAGAGGCTGCTACGAAACACCCGGTGGCACGATTCTGCTACGGGCGCACCGGGCGATTGAGTCTCTCACCCTAGATCGAGAAGTGGCCCACCTGAAAGATGACCTCATGCCCCGTTATGCAAGCGCCATCTATAATGGCTATTGGTGGTCGCCGGAACGGATCGCCATGCAGACCCTCATTGACCACACTCAGATCGTGGTGAACGGTACGGTTCGACTCAAGCTCTACAAGGGCACGGTCACCGTAATTGGCCGTAGTTCAAAGAATTCATTGTTCGATGCCCGAATCTCAACCTTTGACGATGATGGCGGCGCCTATAACCAAGCCGATGCAGGGGGCTTCATAAAGTTGAATGCCCTTCGTATGCGAATTGCCGCTACAAAGCGGCGCTAAGACTCTGGAGATCCTCATGCCCTCATTCGACGCCACACTCGAAGCCGATCCCGCCGAGCTAAAAAATGCAGTGGATCAGACCGCAAAAGAAATTGGAACCCGCTTTGACTTTAAGGGTTCCAGCGCCAAGATCGAACAGAAAGAACGTGAGATCACCCTCTACGCTGACAGCGATTTCCAGGTGGGTCAGGTGCGAGATGTCCTGATCGCCAAGTGCGCAAAGCGAGGGGTTGACGTTCGTTTTCTGGATGTCGGAAGCGTTGAGAAAATTGGCGGCGATAAGGTGAAGCAGCTCATTAAAGTCCGTCATGGCATCGCCGGGGATGACGCGAAAAAGATTGTTCGAATCATTAAAGATAGCAAGATGAAGGTCCAGGCCTCAATTCAGGGCGATGCCGTACGGATCACCGGCAATAAGCGCGACGACCTGCAGGAGGCCATCGCATTGCTCAAAAAGCAGGTGACCGAACTACCCTTGAATTTCGGCAATTTCAGGGATTAGAACGTGTCTGCCTCGGCGAATGAAATCTAAAGGTTCCCTGCCGCAACACAGCCCGCTCTACCGGATAGTGCAGCACCAGCTCTTCGATGCACTCGCTAATGGCGAATGGCAGCCCAATCAGGCGATCCCCTCAGAGAAAAAACTATGTGAGCGCTTTGGCGTCTCTATCGGGACCCTACGTAAAGCGATTGATGTGTTGGTTGCCGAACATATTCTTGTTCGGCAGCAAGGCCTTGGTACCTTTGTGGCCAACCATAACCGGCCACGGCAGTTCTTTCAGTTTTTTAATGTGGCGCCTCATGAGGGAAGCCGGACCTACCCCAATGTGGAGTTGCTCAGCTTTTCGAGCGGGAAGGCGGATCGGGTGATCTCAGAGAAGCTGGCGATCCCGCTCGGCGCAGAGATCTTTCGAATCAAGAACCTGCTGAGCATGGAATCAAAACCGGTCGTGGTCGACACCATTGTGCTGCCGGCCAGTTTATTTAGAGGTCTAACTGAGACGATCGTCAGAGACCGCCCAAGCACGCTCTACAATCTCTACCTCGACGTCTTTGCGATCAATGTGATTCGAATTGATGAGCGCGTGCGAGCAGGCCGGGCGCCAATCGCCTCGGCTCGGGCGCTTCATCTTCAGGCCGGGGACCCCATCTTAGAGGTCAGGCGAGTTGCTCTGACCTTCAACCAGAAACCAATCGAATGGCGACTCTCGCACGTCAACACGCATCACTATGAGTATGTCCACCGAGAAGCACTCGACAAATAGGGCCCCTGAGGGCCCTATTTGTCGCAACTCGATGCGTCGCTTCTAACGACTGAGAACTCTACGCGGACTCGTGAATTCGTGTCAGCACAAATTCCCGGTGACCCAGCGTTTCTGCAGCTGTCCATCGACCGTTTGCCGTCGCTAACATCGACTCCAGCAGCTTATCTCCGGTTTGATCCAGAGTCATTTCACGCTGAAGCAGGCTCGAGCAGTCCACATCAATGTGCTCTGACATCAGACGAACTGTTCGAGGGTTCGCACAGAGCTTAATCACCGGCAGTATTGGATTTCCGATGACATTACCCTGACCGGTGGGGAAGAAGTGCACGACATAGCCCGATGCCGCGCAGAGCGTGACCATTTCAGCCGCAGCCGATGACGAGTCCATGAACCAGAGGCCGGAATGGGTCGGCACCTCGGCCTTATCGAGAACTCCATCCACCATGCACTTCTTACCGATCTTCTGAATGTTACCCAGGGCTTTCTCTTCAATAGTGGTGAGACCACCTGCGATATTCCCCTTAGTCGGCTGCGATTCAGAGAGATCTGTTGTTCGCCAACGGTTGATCATGTCTTGATAACGATTGAACATGAACATGAAGCGCTCGCGGACTTTGTCGTTAGCACAGCGTGCCGCAACGATGTTCTCACCGCCGGTGAGTTCCGATGTCTCCCCAAATACGAGCGTTGTGCCTAAGGGATAGAGCTTATCGAAGGCGTTACCAACCGTGGGATTCGCGCCACAGCCCGAGGTGGTATCGGACTCTCCGCACTTCGTCGATACCCACAACTCCTGGATAGGGCACTCAACCCGATGCAGCGAGGTTGCATACTGGACGAATTTCTTCGCAGCCTGAGAGGCTCGCATGATCGTCTCGTGATCTCCGTGGCCCTCAATACCGAAGCCAACGACCGGCTTTCCGGTTGCGGCGATCCCATCCACAACACGCTTTGTCCATCCGTCTTCAATTCCAATGACGACAACGGCGGCAACGTTTGGATTGGCGCCGGTACCAATCAGTGTCTGGAAGTGGAGATCGAGATCAGGGCCAAACTGCAGACGCCCATAGGGGTGGGGAATTGCGAGGGTTCCCTTGATTGCCTGGGCAACTGCTTCCGAGGCTGCGTTCGATAGGTCATCGAGCGGCAGAATAATGACATGGTTGCGGACCCCAACGCGACCATTGTCGCGCCGATATCCCCAAAAGGTTGTGTTCTTATCAATGACAGGCATTTTCTATCCTTCGTGTAGAGGGTCTGGGCGTGGATTACCAGCGCTTCGTTTTGATGTTGTGAACATGTGCATGCTCACCCGCCTTGATCGCAGCGACCACCTTGCCAATGTCAACGCCATACTTCCAGACGGTATCGCCGACTGCCATATTCTTGAGGGCGACTTTATGCCCAATCGGAATGTCTTGGATCGCCTTGACCGACAGTGTCTTATCTTCATCCATGATCCAGGCGTTGAGTTCAGTCCCCGCCTTGATCCCCTCGACAACGGCCACAGCGACCGTATCTTTCGCATCGTGCAATACGACATGAATCATGTGCTCTCCTTCTCAGGCTATTGAGCCAAGGATCGTAGCCGGCGACGGGACCCCTGTCAATTAGGTCATATATATGACTAAGCCGACGCCGCCACGGCCGCGATGGGCACCTGACGTTTACTGCGGAGAGCGGATGCGTGCCCAGGCGCTGTGATTGTGAATGGACTCAAAATTTTCAGCCTCTACCGAAAACGAGACCACGCCCGGGATTAACCGAACCGCGACCGCAACGTCGCGAACCAGATCCTCAACGAACTTCGGGTTGTCATAGGCACGCTCAGTGACATATTTCTCATCAGGCCGCTTCAGCAGCCCCCAGAGCTCACAGGATGCCTGGGACTCAATGGACCTGACGAGACCCTCGACCGACAACTGCGCCGACGGATCGAGCCCGACGGTGACCGTCACCTCGGATCGTTGGTTATGCGCACCGTACTCTGAGATCTCCTTTGAACAGGGACAGAGACTCTTGACGGGAACCTTGACCTCACACTGAATCTCAGCAGCGTCTCGTGTCTGGCGGGCAATCCATCGACAACGATAATCCATGAGGCTCTGAACACCGCTTATGGGGGCCGCCTTCATCATGAAAAAAGGAAGCGCCACGTCGATCTCTCCTGTCTTCGCGCCAAGTCGCTGCAACATCTCTGCAAGCAAGCCCCGCATCGCGCCTGCTGAAAGGGATAATCCACGCTGATTCATCGACTCCAAAAGCTCGACAAATCTCGACATATGGGTTCCCTTCTGCTCGGCGGGAAGCCCAACACTGAGGCTGAATTCACCAACAGATGCAGCAGTCGCACCATTTTCCTGTGTCATCACGACGGGATACCTAACCCCCCGAACGCCGACCTGCTCAATCGGCAGGTTTCGATGGTCCACCGAACCCTGAATGTCGGGCATCGTGCCTGCGACGCCGCGCGGGTGGAGATCGGGATAATTCATGAGGCCGCCTTTAAAGGAATAGGATTTACCATTTTGCCCCGAACAAAGGCTTCAATTCCCTTTGCATCCAATCCCTCAAGAGACAGAAGGGTTTGGTGATCGCCATGATCAATAAAACGGTCAGGCAATCCAAGATGGGCAATTGGCACCATGGGGATCGCATCTCCAAGTGCCACAAGGGCTTCGGCGCAGGCGGAGCCGGCACCGCCCATGATCACATGCTCTTCCACGGTCACAATCAATCCATGGGAGTTTGCGATTTTTTCAATCATCGCAAGGTCAATCGGTTTGACAAATCGCATATTCACGACGGTGGCGTCGAGCGCCTCGCCAGCTGCGACCGCAGGCGCCACCATGGAACCAAAGGCAAGAAGGGCAATGCGGTCTCTGACATTCGTCTTCCGAGACTCCCGCAGAAGTTCAGCCTGACCCACCATAAGCGGCTCAAGTGTATCGGTCGCATCAATTCCCGTGCCGGCGCCGCGGGGATAGCGGACCGCACTGGGCCCATTGATCGATAAGCCTGTGCTGAGCATCTGTCGGCACTCCCGCTCATTTTTTGGCGCCATGATCACCATGTTGGGGACGCAGCGCATAAAGGCGATATCAAAGACACCCGCATGTGTTGCACCATCCGCACCGACAAGCCCCGCCCGATCAATCGCAAACAAGACCGGCAAATTCTGAAGGGCTACATCATGAATTAACTGGTCATACCCGCGCTGCAAGAAGGTGGAGTAAATCGCCATGACAGGGCGCTGACCCTCACAGGCAATCCCCGCAGCGAAGGTAACAGCATGCTGCTCGGCGATTCCAACGTCAAAATAGCGATTCGGAAATTCCTGCGCAAATGCCTGCATGCCTGAGCCTTCGCACATGGCAGGGGTCACCGCAATGACACGCGGATCTTTTGCGGCGACATCACAGAGCCACCGACCAAACACCTGCGAGTAGGTTGGTTTTGACGCGGCCTTCGATGTAATTCCGATTTCTGGATCAAATTTTCCGGGGCCATGATAAAGAATTGGATCCGCCTCCGCCTGTCGATAACCCTGCCCTTTACGCGTGATCACATGAAGAAAGTGCGGTCCTTTAAGATTACGAAGATTCTGCAGCGTCGGTACGAGGGCATCCAGATCGTGGCCATCAATCGGCCCAACATAATTAAAACCAAGCTCTTCAAAAAGCGTGCTCGGCATCAACATCCCCTTCGCATGACCCTCGAATCGTTTCGCGAACTCCAGAACTGGAGGGATCGCGCCAAGAACCTGCTTACTAAATTCCCGAGCCGAACGATAAAACCGGCCCGACAGCAGGCGGGTGAGGTAGTTACTCAGCGCGCCAACCGGACGAGAGATGGACATGTCGTTGTCGTTCAGAATCACCAGGAGATCGAGCTCAGTATCAAGCCCCCCGTTATTCAACGCTTCAAACGCCATGCCGCCACTCATCGCTCCATCACCAATGACCGCAATGTGGCGACGCCGATTCGGACCCCTATGCTCGCCCTTCGTTTTTGAGGCGACGGCCATGCCGAGGGCCGCGGAAATTGAGGTTGACGAGTGAGCGGTTCCGAAGGCGTCGTACTCGCTCTCGCTGCGCCTTGGAAATCCGGATATTCCATTCAGTTGCCGTAATGAGGACATCCGGTCGCGCCGGCCCGTCAGTATTTTGTGAGGGTAGCTTTGATGACCCACATCCCATATCAGTCGGTCGTAGGGAAGCTGGTAGACATGATGCAGCGCCACGGTTAATTCGACCGTTCCAAGATTCGAGGAGAGATGCCCGCCGGTGGCGGAAACCGAATTTAAAAGAAAATCGCGTAACTCCTCTGCGAGTTGGTGAAGCGCCCGTTTGTCAAGCGCGCGTACATCGGCCGGCGAGCTCACCGACCTCAAAAGAGATTGCTTATCTGTCATATCCGCCCACCAACCCTCTCCTGCACGTTTATTCGGTTCAATCCTTAGTGCGACCGTTGCACAAGCATCCGCGCAAGGTCTCCCAGTCGACTGGCACGCTCTCCCAGGGGGGTGAGAGCGTCCAGCGCCTCTTGGTGAAGCCCTCTAGCGTAGTCCTGAGCGCCGGTTAAGCCAAGCAAAGCCACAAAAGTTGGCTTGTTTGCGGCGGCATCTTTACCCGGTGTTTTTCCAAGGGTGGCGGCATCTGCAGAGACATCCAAGATGTCGTCGGCCACCTGAAATGCGAGCCCAATGCACCGCGCAAACCTCTCTAAGGCCGTCATTTCGAAAGCGGGTGGATCGCCACAAATCGCTCCCATTTCGACCGCTGACAGAATCAATGCCCCCGTTTTTAGGGCATGCATCGATTCAAGGTCAGTCTGGCCCATGGTCTGGCCAACAGCCTCAATATCGACTGCCTGGCCACCCGCCATTCCCTTCAGCCCGGTAGCACGCGCCATCGATCTGACTAATCGAACCACTCGATCGGAGGGTGCATCAAGGTCAGCCACCAGCTCAAACCCGATGGTCTGTAATGCGTCGCCAACAAGGAGGGCCTGGGCCTCGCCGTAGGTCACGTGGACGGTCGGCTGACCACGACGCAACGCGTCATCATCCATACAGGGCATGTCGTCATGCACAAGCGAAAATGCGTGAACACACTCGATCGCCGCGCCGACCTGTGCACACCACGACGCATTGGCACCGACCGCCTCGCCTGCCGCAATCGCCAGCAAAGCGCGAACACGCTTACCGCCATTGAGCACCGCGTAGGCCATTGCCTCGCGAAGAATCGAATCCCCCCGCCGGCCTGCCCCGGACGAGACGATTGGGCAACGCTCGGAGAGGGCCTCACGAAGCGCGGCCTCGACGCACGAACGACTAGCGACAAGCCACTGAGAGAACTCCACCCATCAGTCCTTGGTTTGGGCGATCAACTCGGCCCGGCTTAGCGTGAGGGTCTGCCCCGCCTCGACGACCTCAATCTCGGCCTCGACATGGCTCAGAATTTCCTGCGCATGCCGCATTAAGGCGGCACCCCGCTGATACGCGGCGAGCGAATCGGCCAATGGGGCGTCGTTGGACTCAAGCGCAGC
>Ga0172376_10002206_pt1 | contig 24064 bp, 17 predicted proteins | sample Lak35m_FD_121114 | JGI IMG/M metagenome (GOLD analysis project Ga0172376, IMG submission 121114) | Freshwater microbial communities from Kabuno Bay, South-Kivu, Congo - kab_092012_35m | ecosystem: Environmental > Aquatic > Freshwater > Lake | place: Democratic Republic of the Congo: South-Kivu...
AGATGCGTACCAGACGTTGTCTGGCCCGCAGGCTGGACGATAATGCAGTCGGGGCGAGTGCCGGACGCGGTGGACTCATGAAGCGCAAAGAGCCAGTCGGCAGGTTCGAGCCGCTCGAGGTCCGCCGCGTGATGCACGTCGAGGTGCTGGCGCCGCTGGCCGACCTCACCGTCGCCCGGGATGCCTCGCCGGCCAGCATCGCCCTGACGGGCCGCTTCGACGACCACCACGTCACCGGCACGATCGTGCGGTTCGACGTCAACGCCCCGGCCCCCAACGACAGGGTCTACGTCGAACTCTTCGATCAGCCGGGCGAGAACCGGCTCCGGACCACACCGGCCACGGCGGCCAACTTCCTGTCGTACGTCGACGGCGGCCATTACCAGAACACGTTCATCCATCGGTCGGTGCCCGGGTTCGTCGTGCAGGGGGGAGGGTTCACCGTCAGCGGCAGCCCGATCTCGATCGGCAACGTCACGCAGTTCGCCGCGGTGGTCAACGAGCCCAAGCCGACGACGGCCACCGCGCCCAACAACGTCCGCGGCACGATCGCGATGGCCAAGCTCGGCAGCGATCCCAACAGCGCCACCAACCAGTGGTTCTTCAATCTCGCCGACAACTCGTCCAACCTCGACAACCAGAACGGCGGCTTCACGGTCTTCGGCCGCGTGCTCGGGAGCGGCATGACGGCGGTCGACGAGATGGCCAAGGTGCCCCGGTTCGCCTATGCGTCGCCGTTCGACACGGTCCCGCTCCGCAACGTGCCCGGTGCCAATCCGAGCACCGATCCCAACTTCACCAATCCCGCCACGGACACCGGCAGCCTCTCGCCCGACCAGTTCGTGCGGTTCGCGAACATCGTGCGCGTCGGGGAACTCGTCTACACCGTGTCGACCTCGACGCCCGCGCTCGTCACGCCCTCGATCGAGGCCGACGGCAGCCTGAAGTTGCTCTACGCTCCGGGCGCGACCGGCACCGGGTCGGTGACGGTGCGGGCCACGAGCGTCTACGATCCGACCTCGGTCGCCGAGGACACCTTTGCGGTGAACGTGTCGGCCCCGGTGCCGCCTGCCCCCAACGCGATCATCGGCCTGACCGATTCCGAACTGGTCGTGAGCCGCTCTTCGGGGGGCACGTTCGCGACGTCCACCCCGGTCGACCTCCCCGCCGGCGAGACGTGGCGCAACGCGGTCGTGGGTGACTTCGACGGCGATGGGCGAACCGACACCGCGACGCAGACGGAGGCCGGCGCCTGGTGGGTGACGCGCACGACGGCGGTCGGCACCGCGACGCCGACGCTGTGGGCGGACTTCCCCGTGTTCCAGTTTCCGACCGTGGGCGACTTCAACGCCGACGGCCGGGACGACATCGCCGTCCGGAACGCCGACAACGGCGCGTGGCGGGTGTTCACCAGCACCGGATCGGCCTTTGCATCCAGCCGGTTCGGCAGGTCGAACAACGAGGTCACCTGGGGCAACGTGCTCGCCGGCGACTTCACGGGGGACGGCCGCGACGACCTCGTCGGCCAGCGGAGCGACGGCATCTGGGTGGTCTCGGCCAGCAGCGGCACTGCTTTTTCGTCGGCGTTCTGGGCCACCTTTCCCAGCAGCCAGTTCGGCACCGTGGGCGACTTCAACGCCGACGGCCGGGCCGACGTCGCCGTCCGCAACACCGCCAATGGCGCCTGGCGGGTGCTCCTCAGCACGGGCACAGCGTTCAACCCGGTGAAGTTCGGCACCTGGGCCACCGACACCACCTGGTCGAACGTCCGCGGCGGCGACTTCGACGGCGACGGTCGGACGGACCTCGTCGGCCAGCGGACCGATGGAGCCTGGTGCGTGTCGACGAGCAACGGCTCCGCGTTCTCGTCCCCGGCCGTCTGGGCGGTGCTGGCGACCGGGCAGTTCGTGACGGTTGGCGACTTCAACGCCGACGGCCGGGCCGACGTGGCGGTCCGCAATCCGGCCAACGGCTTCTGGCGGCTGCTCGGCAGCACCGGCTCGGCTTTCACGTCGACCCGGGCCGGCGAATGGCCGACCGCCGGGAAGATCTGGAGCCGGGCGTTCGCGGCCCGCGCCTGATCCGCCGGTCCCGCCGTGGGCGGCGAGGCTACACTGACGTCTCATGCGCGTCAGTTTGTTCATCCCCTGCTTCGTCGACCAGATGTTTCCGCAGGTCGGATTCGCGGTGGCACGCGTGCTGGCGCGTCTCGGCCACGCCTGCGAGTTCCGGGCCGCCCAGACCTGCTGCGGCCAGCCGAGCTTCAACGCCGGCTACTGGGACGAGGCCCGGGAGGTCGCGGCGCGGGCCCTCGGGGGGTTCGCCGGCAGCGAGGCGGTGGTGGGCCCGAGCGGATCGTGCGTCGCGATGATGCGGGTCTTCTACCCGCAGCTCCTCGCCGGGACGCCGCACGAGACCGCGGCCCTCGACCTCGCCTCCAGGACGTTCGAGTTCGGGGAGTTCCTGGTCGAAAGGCTCGGCGTGACCGACGTGGGGGCCCGGTTTCCCCACCGGGTCTCCTACCACGACGGCTGCCACGGGCTCCGTGAACTCCGGATCAGGGAAGCGCCGCGAAAGCTCCTGCAGGCCGTCCGTGACCTCGACCTCGTCGAGTGCGACGAGCCCGAGAGCTGCTGCGGCTTCGGCGGCCTGTTCAGCGTGAAGTACCCGATGATCTCGACGGCGATGGCGGAGGTGAAGGGGGGGTCGCTCGCCCGTACCGGCTGCGACTACGTGGTTTCGAGCGATCCATCCTGCCAGCTCCAGCTCGACGGCTGGCTGTCGCGAACCGGCCAACGGCCGCGGACGATCCACCTGGCGGAGGTGCTCGCGGGGGTCGAAACATGACCCGCGCTGCCGCCGACACCGACCCGAAGACCGTGTTCGAGGCGGAGGAGCCGCATCTCGCCAAGCGGAAGTTCCTCCACGACGCGGCCGAGCACGTCCGCGACACGGCCCATCGGGCATTCGTCCGCAAGGCGCTCGGCGGCTACTACACCAGCCGCGACACGCAGCAGGCCCGCTACCGCGACTGGGAACAGGCCCGCGATGCGGCCAGCCTCGCCAAGTGGTCGGCCGTCAACCGGCTCGACGAGCTGCTGCCGCGATTCGTGGGGAACTTCGAGGCCAACGGCGGCCGCGTCCACTGGGCCCGGAACGCCGATGAGGCGCGGACGATCATCCTCGGTCTCCTGCGGCAGGCCCGGGCGCGGGCCGTGATCAAGAGCAAGTGCATGACGAGCGAGGAGATCCATCTCAACGCCGCCATGGAGCGCGACGGCTACGGGGTCGTCGAGAGCGACCTGGGCGAGTTCATCCAGCAGCTCCGCGGCGAACCCCCCTACCACTTCGTCTTTCCCTGCATGCACGTCCGCCGGGACGAGATCAGCGACCTGTTCGGCAGGCACCTCGGCACGCCTCCCACCGACAGCCCCGAGGAGCTGACGATGATCGCCCGGCGGCACATGCGGCGGCTGTACGTCGACGCCGACGTCGGGATCACCGGGGCCAACTTCCTGGTGGCCGAGACGGGCCAGATCTCGATCACGGAGAACGAGGGCAACGCCCGGCTGACGGCAGCCCTGCCCCGGGTGCACATCGCGCTGGCGGGCATCGAGAAGGTGGTGGCGAACCTCGACGACCTCGCGGTGCTGCTGCCGATGCTCGCCACCGCCGGGGCCGGCCAGCCGCTGACGTGTTACAACACGCTCTACGCGGGCCCGAGGCAGGCGGGCGAGTGTGACGGGCCCGAGGAGATGCACCTCGTCCTGCTCGACAACCGGCGGACGGAGATCCTCGCCGATCCCGAGCAGCGGGACTCGCTGCATTGCATCCGCTGCGGGGCCTGCCTCAACGTCTGCCCGATCTTCAAGAACGTCGGCGGGTTCACGTACGGCACGACCTACCAGGGCCCGATCGGCTCGGTGATCACCCCGCATCTCCGCGGACTCGCCGACTGGAACCATCTTTCGGGGGCGAGTTCGCTGTGCGGCGCGTGCACCGACGCCTGCCCGGTGCGGATCGACATCCACCATCACCTGCTGCACAACCGCCGCAACGCCGCCCGCTCGAGTCCCAGCCGGCTGGAGCGGCTCGGGCACCGGCTGTTCGCGCTGGTCGCGAGCCGGCCGTGGCTGTTCGCCGCCGGCGGCATGGTCGTCCGCCGGACGCTCTGGCTCGCCAAAAAACTCCCGCCGCCGCTGCTCCGTGCCTGGCTCGCCACGCGGGACCTGCCCCGCCCGCCGGCACGGAGTTTCCGGAGCCAGTGGAGATCGCGGCCGTGAGCCAAGCCAGCACCGCAGGAGCGGTGATCCTCGCGCGCATCCGGGAGGCGCTCCGCGTTCCCGCTCCCCCGCCGCAGATGCGCTCCCACGCCACCGAGCAGGCCGCGGCCGCCGGTCCCGGCGGACTCACGATCCTGCCGGCCGACGTCGCCCGACCCTGGCTGCCCGACGGTGGCGACACGCCCGAGGAGCGGGTGGCGATCCTGACGGAGAATCTCCGCAGGCTCAAGGCGGAGGTGCATCGCGCCGCGGACCTCGCCGCGGCGGCCGATCTCGTGGCCAAGTTCGCCGCCGACCGTGGCTGGCGGCGGGTCGCCTGGCATGGCCACGAGACGGTCGAACCGCTCGCCATCCGCCTCGGATGCGACACCTACCGCGTCGACGACCGGCAGTTCGCCAAGGATGCGCTCGAGGCCTGCGACGCGGGCATCACGGCGTGCGAGGCCGCAGTGGCCCAGACCGGTTCGATCCTGGTGTCGAGCGGCAGTTGTGGCGGCCGAGCGCTGTCCATCCTGCCCCACGTGCACGTCGTGATCCTGCCGGCGGTGGCCGTGGCCGGCACGCTCGCCGACGCACTCGATCTCGTCCGGGCACGCCATGCCTCCCGGCTGCCGAGCATGCTCTCGTTCATCACCGGTCCGAGCCGCACCGGCGACATCGAGCGGATCCTCGTGCTCGGAGCCCACGGGCCCAAGGAACTCATCGTCGTGCTCGTCGGCTGATCGACCGGAGCAACGCATGCGACGACGCCCCCGCCGGTAACGCCAGGAAGCGGAACCGCGTGAGCGGTACGGCTGCACCACGCCGGTCTCAGCCGCACGCCCCCATCGCTCACGCGCCGGCGGCTTGCTGCAGCAGACGTCCGCCACCGGGATGGGCAGCACGAAGCCGCGACGCCTATGCTCTCCGCGATGAGCACCTGCCGCTGCCCGATCTGCTCGGGCGACACCCACGAGATCCGCGCCAAACTCGTCTGCCGGCAGTGCGGCGCGATCCTCGAGACCTGCTGCGAGGGGGGCCCGATGGGGTCCGCCTCCCCCGAGGCGGCCGCGCCACCCTCACGACCGGAACCACCGGAAAACTCTCGCCCCGAGTGAGTTTTCGGGTCGGGAAAGATCGATCTGGTGAGGAGAGTTTGCCGGCAGCGCAAACCGGGCTGATCGCGGTGTCCCTGCGTAGCGGGACCCCCTGACGGCCCGGAATGCCGGCAGGCCGTCCCGCCTCGTCCGTCTGGCAGCGCCACCACTGGGGGTGACGCCTTCTTGCGAGCGTGCGGGACATCGGTTTCGCGAAACGTGTGTTTTCCTTTTCCCCTCTGGAGGTTTCTGTGAAGAAGCGTCTGACTTTCAGTTTCCTGCCCTGGGCCGCCGCGGCCGGTGCGTGCGTGGGCGGTTTCGCCCGCGGCGCCGATGCGGTGCCCGCCGCCCCGACGCCGGCTGACGCGTCGGTTCTCGCGACCGACGCGGCCCCGGCCGCCGAGGCGGCCGTCGCCGACGCCACGGCTGCCGATGCCGGTGCGTGCATGAAGACGGTGAAGCGCTGGGTCGTCGTTCCGGAGATCCGGAACGTCGAGGCGACCGAGTGGACCACGGAGGTCCGCCAGCGGTCGTTCGAGGTGAAGAAGCGGGTTCCGCGGATCGAGGAGAAGACGCGGACCTACACCGTGATGGTGCCCGAGCACCGGACGAAGACGGTCAACTACACCGTCAACGTCAACGTGCCCGAGACCCGGACGGTGGAGTACAAGGTGAACGTCCCCTACACCGAGCAGGTCGAGCAGTCCTACACGGTGATGGTCCCGGTCAAGGAGGAGAAGACCGCGACCTACAAGGTGAACGTTCCCTACACGGAGGAGCGGACCGCCACCTACAAGGTGAACGTGCCCTACACCGAGCAGGTCGAGCAGACCTACACGGTCCGGGTGCCCTACACCGAGGAGATGACGGGCTCCCGGACGGTTTCGCGTCGCGTGCCGGTCAAGGGCACGAAGACGGTGACCTGCCGCGGCGGCCACTGGGTGACCGAGGCGAAGGAGATTTCGGCGAACGGCACGTATGACGCCGCCGGCAATCCCTGCTGCCCGAAGGTCGTCTGCTGCCGCAAGTGGGTCCCCACGTGCGAGACCAAGGAGATCGAGGTCACCACGTGGAAGACCGAGTGCGAGCAGGTGCCCTTCACCTACTGCGTGAAGAAGTTCCGCTGCGAGGAGCGGTCGCGGACGGTGTGCGTGCACAAGACCCGCTGCGAGGAGCGGACGCGGACCTACTGCGTGAAGCTCTCCCGCTGCGAGGAGCGGACCCGCAGCTACTGCGTCACGAAGATGGTTCCCGAGACCCGCACCAAGACGGTGTGCGTCAACCGGAGCCGTTGTGAGACTCGCACCCGCGAGATCACGGTGAACAAGTGCGTCCCCGAGACGCGGACCCGTGAGGTCAACTACACGGTCAACGTGCCCGTGCAGAAGACCCAGACCTACAGCGTGTGCGCCAGCGACGTGGTCTCGGAAACGAAGACCGAGTCGTACGTCGTCCGCGTGCCCACCAAGGTCACCAAGCAGGTCTGCGTGAAGGTGAAGAAGTGCGTCGAGGAGCAGGTTCCGGCCGATGACGCCGGCAGCTGCGGCAATGGCGGCGGCAACGGCGGCGCCGGTGCCGGCTGCGGCAAGAAGGGCGGCCTCCTCGGCTGCAAGAAGGGCTGCTGATCCTTCGCCGGCGGGCTTCCGCCGGACGCCTTCGAGCGATTGTGCGGCGGGTCGGGCGAACAGGGTCGCCCGGCCCGCCGCTTTCGTTGCGCCGGGAATGCTCCGCCGGCGGCGGGGCACGGCCTGGCTGCTCCGCGGACTGCCGCTCCGGATCGCCGCAAGACGTCTACACTGTCGACGTCATCCCGGGAGGCCGCTGCCCCGCCATGAATCACTGGCTGATCAAGAGCGAACCCGGGGTCTTCTCCATCGGCGACCTCGCCTCGGCACGGAACCAGACGACGCCCTGGGAAGGGGTGCGGAACTACCAGGCCCGGAACTTCCTGCGCGCCATGACCCGCGGCGACCTCGCTTTGTTCTACCACTCCAATGCCACGCCGTCGGCCGTGGCCGGGATCGTGGAGGTCGTCCGGCCGGCGTATCCGGATCCGACGGCCTGGGATCCGGGGAGCGAGTACCACGACCCCAAGGCTTCTCCCGCGAATCCGCTCTGGTCGATGGTCGACGTGAAGCTCGTGGAGGCGTTTCCGCGCGAGATTCCGCTGGAGGAACTCCGCGGGATCCCGGCCCTGAAGACCATGGAGCTGCTGCGGCGGGGCAGCCGGCTGTCGGTGCAGCCCGTCACGGCGGCCCAGTTTCGCCTGATCCGCACGCTCGCCTCCGGTCGGCCCGCCAAGCGGTCATAATGCCAGCATGCCCTGCCGCATCGAGGCCGCGCCGCCGGCGAAAGCTCCGCGTTCCTGCGGCCCGTTGTCCGCTCCGCTGGCCTGGATCGCCGACGCCCTCGAGCGGCTCTCCCGGGCCGGGCTCGAACGTCCGCTGCGGGTTCGCGACGGTCGCCAGGGGGGCGTGGTCGGGCTCAACGGCCGGCAGCTTTTCAACGCAGGCTCCAACGACTATCTCGGCTACGCCGGCGACGTGCGGCTCACCAAGGCGGCATCGAAGGCCGCATGTGCGGAAGGGTTCGGTGCCGGGGCCAGTCCGCTGATCAGCGGCCACTCGCGGAGCCACGACCTGCTGGAGCGGGCCGTCGCCGGGCTGCTCGACGTGCCGGCCGCGGTGACGTTCGCCAGCGGATTCGCGGCCAACTCCGCCACGATCGCGGCCCTGGTCGGTCAGGATGATCGGATCTACAGCGACGAGCGGAATCATGCCAGCATCATCGACGGCTGTCGGTTGTCGCGGGCGCAGGTGCACGTCTATCCCCATCGCGACGTCACTGCCCTCGACACGCTGCTCGCCGCCGCTCCAGCCGCAGGACGCCGGCTGGTCGTGACCGACACGCTGTTCTCGATGGACGGCACGATCACGCCCCTGGCCGACATCGCCGAGGTGGCCAGCCGCCATGCGGCGATGCTCATGGTCGACGAGGCCCACGCCACGGGGGTGTTCGGCCCGCGGGGCAGCGGCCTCGTCGAGGAAGCGGGCTGCGCCGACGGCGTGCACGTCCGCACCGGCACGCTCTCCAAGGCCCTCGGTGCAGCCGGCGGCTTCGTGGCCGGCCACGACGATCTGATCCGCTGGCTCCGCCATGCCGCCCGGGGCTGGCTCTTCTCCACCGCCCCTCCGCCCGCGGTCGCCGCCGCGGCGACGCGGGCGATCGGTCTGGTCGGGGAGGAGCCGTCGCGCCGCGACGACCTCCGCCACCGTGCCGATGCCTTCCGGGCCCGGCTCACGTCCGCCGGTCTCGATCTCGGTGGAGCCGCGGGACAGATCGTGCCCGTCGTCGCAGGCCCCGCCGCGGCGGCCGTCGCCCTGTCGGCCCGGCTCGCCGACGCCGGATTCTTCGTGCCGGCGATCAGGCCACCGAGCGTGCCACAGGGGAGGAGCCTCGTGCGGGCGAGCCTCTCGTGGCTGCACACCGAATCCGACCTCGAGCGACTCGCCGATGCCATCGTCACCTGCCTCCGCTGAACGCCTGCCGTGGTGCGTGGTCGGGGCCGGGCCGTCGGGCCTGGCGGCCCTGAAGCGGCTGCGGGAGGTCGGCATCCCCGCCGAATGCCTGGAGCGCGAGGGGGGCATCGGCGGCAACTGGCGTTTCGGCTCGGGCACGTCCCGCGTGTTCGCCTCGACCAGGCTGATCAGCTCGAAGTCGCTGACCGCCATCGGCGACTTTCCGATGCCCCGCGAGTTTCCCCCGTATCCCGACCATCGGCAGTGCCTCGAATACCTGGAGGCCTACGCTCGCACGTTCGAGCTCGTGCCGCACGTCTGCTTGGGGACGGCGGTGGAGAGGGTCGAACCGCTCGGCGATCCCGGCACCGGCTGGGAGGTGCACGTCGCCGCCGCGCCGCCGCGCCGCTACGCCGGCGTCGTCATCGCCAGCGGCCACAACCACGTGCCTCGTTGGCCCGGCATTCCGGGCACGTTCACCGGCACGATCATGCACGCCGCGGACTACAAGTCCCCCCTCCTTCCAGTGCCCCTCGCGGGCCGCCGGGTGCTCGTGATCGGAGGGGGCAACTCCGGCTGCGACATCGCGGTCGAGTCCGCGCGGCATGCGGCGGCGACGACGCTCTCCACCCGTCGCGGCTACTTCGTCGTGCCCAGGATGGTGTTCGGGCGTCCCGCGGACCTGCGTGCCGAGCGACTCCTGCGCATGAACGCACCGGTGTGGCTGAGAAGGCTCGCAGGCCTGCGGCTGATTGACCGCACGGTCGGCCTGCCCTGGCGGCACGGCCTGCCGCGCCCCGATCACCGGCTCTTCGAGACCCATCCGGTCATCAACTCCGATCTGCTCGGCCTCGTCGACGCCGGGCGCATCCGACCCGCGGGTGATGTCGCCGCCTTCGCAGGGCGCGAGGTCGTGTTTCGCGACGGCCGACGCGAGGCCTTCGACGTGGTGATCTGTGCCACGGGCTACCAGATCGCCCATCCCTTCATCGACGCCCGCCTCCTGGGCAGCTCGTCGGCCAGCGGCATACCCGACCTGTTCCTGCACCTGCTGACGCGCGACCGGAACGATCTGGCGGTCGTCGGGCTGATCCAGCCCGACAGCGGCCAGTGGGGTATCACCGACCTCCAGGCGGCCGTCGTCGCCCGCATGGCCCTGGCCGTCCGAACGGCACCGCGTGCCGCGGCCTGGCTCTATCGGATCCTCCGGCGTCCCGAGCCACGGCCGCCGATCACCTACATCGACTCCCCCCGCCACGCACTGGAAGTCGAGCACTTCTCCTACCAGCGCCAGCTCCGCCACGTGATCGCCGGCCTGGATCGCCGCCTCCGGCGCCACGGGGGCGAGGTCCCCCCGGAACATTCACGAAGGCCGGCGGGCTCCCCGGCCCTTCCTCCCGCCATTGGATGACGGGAGCAGGACCTCTGCCCTCTGCGGCACAGCTGTCGTTCCGTTGACTTCGAAAGTGGTCGCGACCGTCCGGCGGCAGCTCGCCCGATGGTCGCCGCGGGCCAGAGCGCGCGTCAGCCACAGGGCCGATTCGAGGCCGAGCGCCGAGGCGTCCTGGATGACGGCCGTCAGCCTGGGCCAGACGTGCATCCGCACGTCGCTGTCGTCCACGCCGACCACCGACAGGTCGCGAGGCACGACGATCCCTCGTTCCTGGGCCCGCCGCATGATGCCGATGGCCGTCATCGGATTGGTCGCGAAGATGGCCGTGGCCGGATCTCTCAAGCCGGTCAAGGAGTCGAGAGCCTGCTCACCTGACGAGAGGCCCGCGACGATCTCCATCACGAGGGCATGGTCGAGCGGGATTCCCGCGGCAGCCAGGGCATCCTCGTACGCGCGCCGCCGGTCCGCGTGATCGGTGTCGGCGACGTTGTGGACTGCCAGCCCGATCCGCTGGTGCCCGAGGCCGATCAGGTGCTCAACGGCGCGGCGACTGCTCGGATAGGAATCGGAGCGAATGTAGTTGACCTTGGGATCGTCGAACTCCGCGGCCACCACGATACTCGGAAACCCTTCCTCGGCGATGGCGGAAATCATCTCGCGATTGTTGCGGAAGCACCTCATGATCACGCCGCGGATGCCCTTGCGGAGGAAGAACTGCGTGAAGGTTTCCGTGGGCAGCTTGTCGCGGCGGATGCTGAGCAGCTTCACGTCGAAGCCGTGTTCCTCCAGACCGCGCATGATGCCGTTCAACAGGGCTGGCTCGAAGGCACCGTATTCGGACCTGATGGGCTCATCCGGGTAGGCGAGGGCGACGACGTTGGTGATCCGTCTGCCGATCCTGGGCACATAACCCAGTTCGTTGATGCACGCGAGCACCCGCTCACGGGTCGCCTCGTCGACATCGGGATGATTGTTGAGCACCCGTGACACCGTGGCGGGTGAAACCTTCGACCGCGACGCGATTGCCCTGACGCTCGCCAACGGAGTTACCCTGCCGATTCCAAAGATCGAGTCACCAACAGGTCCTCCCGCCGTTGACTGCAATCGTCTGCCCGGTCACGAAGCCCGCCTCGTTGCTGGCGAGATAAACCGCCGCCCAGCCGACCTCTTCCGGCCGGCCCCAGCGACCCATCGGCACGGTGGCACGGTAGGCTTCCTTGTCGGCCTGCGGGTCGTTCGCGTGACGTTCCACCGGGATCCAGCCCGGGGCGATCATGTTGACGGTGATGCCGAACGGCGCGAGTTCATGGCACATGCTCCGCGACCAGCCAGTCTGTCCGCCCTTGGCTGCGACGTAGGCCGAGAACGGGGCGACGCCCAGGTGGAACACCTCGCTCGTCACGTTGATCAGCCGACCGTGCTGCCGCGCCTTCATGCCAGGAAGCGCCCGGCGGGCAAGCAGGTATGGGCTCTTCACGAAAAAGTCGAGCATGCGTTGGCAGAAGTCCCAGTCGTACTCCTCGATGGTCTTCAGCGGTTGGGCCGGCGTGGCATTGATGACGACGATATCGACGTGCCCAAGTTCGGCTTCTATCGCGGAGAACATGGTGTCGATCTCCGCCTCATGCGTCACGTCGGCCCTGAACAGTTCGGCCGCTGCGCCGGTCGCCCGGATCTCGGCCAGCGCGGCCTCGGCCCGTCTGGAATCGTGAGCGTAGTTGACGGCAACCTTGGCGCCGGCGCGGCCCAGGCAGATCGCCGTGGCCTTGCCGAGTCCTGTGGATGATCCGGTGACGAGCGCGACGCGGCCTTCCAGACTAAAGCAACTCGGACGAGCGGCGGACATGGCCGTGATCCTGAAAAACTGGTGAAGCGAGTCTCAAACGTCCGGTTCGGAGACGATACTATAGAATCGAAGAGATCGGCTTCTCCGTCCGCGTCGGCCGGCGAGACCAAATCGCCTCCTGTCAGGATACCGCGTCGTGGTGGTCCTTCGCACGCTGCTGAAGCTTTCGCGATCGCCCGGCGGATGGGTGGTGATCCTGACCGTGATCCTCGGCGTCGCAGAAGCGGCGGATGTCGACTTCTCCCGGGATGTCCAACCGCTTCTCGCCAAACGGTGTTTCGCCTGCCACGGCCCGGACGTGCAGGAGGGGGGCCTGCGGCTCGACGACCAGGGGGCAAGTCGGGCCGAACTGGAGAGTGGATCCCGGGCGGTCATCCCCGGCGACGTTGCGGGGAGCGAACTCCTTGCTCGGATCACGTCCACCGAACCCGACCTGCAAATGCCCCCCGAGGGCTCACGACTTTCTGCCGTACAGATCGACATCCTCCGCACCTGGATCTCCCAGGGAGCCAACTACCGTGAACATTGGGCGTTTCGTCCGGTCGAGAGGCCCGAAATTCCGGAAGTCCCCGAAACCGTCGGCCCGATCGACCGGCTCATCCGACGTGGACTCGATCGGCGAGGTCTGCCGCAGCCGATGATCGCGGATCGGCGCACCCTTCTGCGTAGAGCCACATACGGCGTCACTGGCCTGCCGCCAACCTCAGGCGAACTGGCGGATTTTGCTGCCGACACCTCCCCATCGGCGTGGGAAAAGGCGGTGGATCGACTGCTGGCGTCCCCTCACTACGGAGAGCACTGGGCGCGTCATTGGCTCGACCTCGTCCGCTACGCCGACACCAACTCTTTTGAGCGTGATGGCGACAAGCCCAACGCTTGGCGGTATCGGGATTACGTCATCCGTTCGTTCAACGACGACAAACCCTTCGACCGATTCGTCATCGAGCAACTCGCAGGCGACGAGTTGCCGAATCCGGGCCCGGATGACCTGATCGCCACCGGCTACTATCGCCTTGGGATCTGGGACGACGAGCCGGCCGATGCGATCCAGTCTCGGTACGACGGGCTCGACGACATCGTGTCGACGACCGGTCAGGTTTTTCTCGGACTGACGATCGGCTGCGCGCGATGCCACGACCACAAGATCGATCCGGTGCCGCAGCGTGACTACTACGGCATCCTGGCATTCTTTCACAACGTCACGCCCATGGGAGACAGGCGGATGGATCCCGCCTTCATCGAGCGACCGCTGCCCAAGGCAGGAGAATCGCAGGCCGAGGCGGAGCACCGCGTCGAACAGCTCAAGCGGTTGCGGGCGGAGGCCGAAGGAGAAGTCTCCGCGATCCAGAAGCGGATTGCAGACCATGGCGACCAAGCCCTTGACGAGCTGGCCCGCAAGGATCTTGCTGCCTGGCAGGAACGGCTCGCCAAGCTCGATACGGAACGAACCGCGATCGACAAGGCCCTGGTCGTCAGCGAGTACGGGCCCACGGCGCCTGAAACGTTCGTCTTCCCGCGGGGCAATCCGCACGCCGAAGCGAAGCCTGACAGCCGGGTCGAGCCCTCGTTCCCAGCCGTATTCAAGGCGCCGGCACCGGCGATCCGCCCCGCTGCGAACGGCCGGTCCAGTGGCCGCCGCATGGCCCTGGCCCGCTGGATCGCTGCGGCGGAAAACCCGCTCACCGCCCGGGTGATCGCCAATCGGGTATGGCAGCACCACTTCGGCCGTGGGATCGTGAGAAGCGCGAGCAACTTCGGTCTGATGGGCGACCCGCCGACCCACCCGGAGCTCCTCGACTGGCTCGCGAGTGAACTCGTTGCCGGAGGCTGGCGGCTCAAGCGGCTGCACAAGTCGATCCTGATGTCGGATGCCTACCGCGCCTCGAGCATCGGCACATCGGTGGCCCTGACGAGAGATCCGCTCAACGACTCGTTCTGGAGGTTCGATATGCGGCGCTTGGCCGCCGAGGAGCTTCGCGACTCGATCCATGTCGCCAGCGGCGAGCTCAACCCACGGATGTTTGGGCCGGGGGTCTATCCGGCGATTCCACGGGCCGTGATGGCAGGACAGTCGGTACCGGGAAAGGGTTGGGGATCGTCGCCGCCCGAGGAGCAGGCTCGCCGGAGCGTCTACGCCCACGTCAAGCGGTCCCTCATCACGCCGATCCTGGCGGACTTCGACCTGGCCGACACCGATACCTCGTGCCCGGTGCGTTTCGTGACCACGCAGCCGACTCAGGCCCTGGGCATGATGAATGGTGAGTTCCTCCAACAACGGGCGAAAGTCTTCGCGGAACGGGTTCGGCGCGAGGTCGGCGCGGCGGGCCCCCAGCCCACCGTCACCGCCGACGACGACACCGCGGCACTCGTCCGCAGAGCGGTGGAAATCGCCCTCGTGCGGCCAGCCGGTGACGATGAGGTAACCCGGGGTGTGGCCCTCGTCGACAGACTCGAAGGCATGGATGGCGTGGCGCCGAGCCGGGCCTTCGAACTCTACTGCCTGATGGTCCTGAACCTGAATGAGTTTTGCTACCTGGACTGACTCCGTGGAGATCGTCTCAATGTTCGGAGAGTTGCACCGTCCCGCGAGCCAGTTCTGCCGCCGGACCCGTCGGGAATTCTTCTGGGAGGCGGGCGCGTCGTTCACCGGACTGGCGCTCGCGGGACTCCTCGATCACGGGTTTCTCGTCCGGCAGACCCGCGCGGCCGACGGCACGCCGTTCCAAAACCCGCTCGCTGCGAAGCCCCCGATGTTCGCCCCAAAAGCCAAGAGCGTGATCTTCCTGTTCATGTATGGCGGCCCGAGCCACGTCGACACCTTCGACTACAAGCCGGCCCTCTATCCGCTCGACGGCAAGACGATCCCGGTCAAGACCAAGGGCCGTGGTGGCGAGCGGAGCGAGGGGCGCGTGGTCGGGCCGAAATGGAATTTCAAGCAGTACGGCGAGTGTGGCAAGTGGGTGAGCGATCTGTTCCCAAACATGGCCCGCCACGTCGACGACATCGCCTTCATCCACTCGATGACGGCCGACTCACCGATCCATGGCTCGGCGATGCTGCAGATGAATTCGGGCAAGATCCAGTCGGGCGCCCCCTGCCTCGGCTCCTGGGTCAACTACGGCCTCGGGAGCGAGAACGAGAACCTCCCTGGATTCGTCGTGATGCTCGATCCGACGGGCGGGCCGATCTCCGGGGCCAAGAACTGGTCGAGTGGGTTCATGCCGGCCACCTTCCAGGGAACGCTTTTGCGGAGCAAAGGCGCTCCGATCCTCGACCTTGCGCCCCCCGACGACATGCCGCTCGAGGCGCAGCGGCAGGTGCTCGATGCTCTTCGGGAGGCCAACACGGCCCACCAACTCGCCCGCGGTGACAACACCGAACTCGCCGCCCGGATCGCCTCGTACGAGCTCGCCTGGAAGATGCAGGAACATGCTCCCGAGGCGGTCGATCTCGAGAGCGAGACCGTGGAGACCAAACGACTTTACGGGCTGGACAACCCGCGGACGGCCGACTTCGGCCGACGCTGCCTGCTCGCCCGCCGGCTCGTGGAGCGGGGCGTGCGGTTCGTTCAACTCTACTCGGGCGGGGCCCACAACGACGACAACTGGGACGCCCACGGGGACCTGGTAAAGAACCATGCGTTTCACGCGGGCAACACGGATCTGCCGGTGGCCGGGTTGCTCTCGGACCTGAAGCGATCGGGCCTGCTGGAGACCACGCTGGTGATCTGGGGAGGCGAGTTCGGACGCCAGCCGACGGCGGAGTATGCCGCGGGCACGGGCCGCGACCACAACTCGTACGGGTTCACGATGTGGATGGCCGGTGGCGGCATCAAGGGGGGCGTGAGCGTGGGAGAGACGGACGAACTCGGCTCGGCGGCCATCGCGCCGGTGCACGATGGCCGCACCGGTTTCCATGTGAAAAGTCTTCATGCCACGGTTCTCCACTGCCTGGGCGTGGACCCGAATCGGCTCTCCTACTTCTTCGGCGGCCTCGATCAGAAGCTCGTTGGCGTCGAGCCGGTCGAGCCGATCCGCGAGATCCTGGCATGAACGCCATCTCGAAGACTCCAGCGTGCCGGACAAGGCTGCTCGCGATTGCGATGGCATTCGGTGCAGCATCGGCCTGGGCTACCGATCCTCCGCTGGCTGTACAGACGGGCCTGCCACGGCGAGTGATCGCCGCCGACTCATCCACCAACACGCTGGCATGCATCGGGCCTGACGGCCGGGTGGAGTGGAGGATTCCCTGTGGCGCGATCCACGATCTGCACCTGCTCCCCGACGGGCACCTTCTCTATCAAGACGGCTGGACGCGGATCATCGAGATCGACGAGTCCCGCCGCCGGGTCTGGGAATATGACGCGACGGGACACGGTAACCGGGGGCGCCCGGTCGAAGTCCACGCGTTCCAGCGGCTTGCCAACGACACGACCATGATCGTGGAGTCGGGCCCGGCGAGAATCCTGGAGGTCGATCGCTCCGGCCGCATCACACACGAGATTCCCCTCACCGTGACGTCGCCATCCGCTCATTCCGACACCCGGAATGCGCGAAAGACATCCGCCGGCTCCTATCTCGTCGCCCACGAAAAGGATGGCGTGGTTCGCGAGTACGACGCCGCCGGCAAGGTCGTCTGGGAGCACGACGTACCGCTCTCCTGCGGAGAACGGCGGGGCGGTCATGGACCCGAAGCCTGCGGCGACCAGGTCTACTCTGCTGTCCGGCTCGACAACGGCAACACGCTGATCGGCACTGGCAACGGCCACGGCGTGCTCGAGGTTTCTCCTTCCCACGAGATCGTCTGGCAGGTCGGTCAGCGCGATCTCCCGGGCGTCGTGCTCGCCTGGGTCACGCAGGTCGAGCGGCGACCGAACGGCAACACGCTCGTCGTCAACTGTCATGCCGGACCGGAGCAGCCACAGATTCTCGAGATCACGCCGAACAAGCGGGTCGATTGGTCATTTCGCGACTTCGCGACGTTCGGCAACTCGCTGCCCGTTGCCGTGGTGCTCGACCCCTGAAGGGCGAGACTCGTCATCGCGGACACCGGCAGGTGGACACGTCCTCGGTCGACCGTCAGCGTGGCACGTCGATCGTGAGCAACTGGTTCCAGGCCCGGCCGTCGCCCGCGGGCAGGTTCCGCACATAGGCGATCCGCCGGCCGTCCGGAGAGAGGACGCAGGCCTCGGGCCGCGGCCCGCTGCCGTCGCGAACCGGCGGCGTGAGCCGCGTGAGGCCGCCGTCCGGGGCGGCGACCAGACAGACGCTGCCGTCGACGACGCAGGCGAGGCCCGTCCCATCCGCCTTCCAGGTGAAGGCGCTGGCGATGCCCGTCGCGGTGGCCGTCAGTTGCCGCGGTTCTCCTCCGGCCGGATCGACCGTGAACAGCTGCACCACCCCCGTGTCGTCCCGCATCAGAAACGCGATCCGCGTGCCGTCCGGGCTCGACCGCAGCCAATGCCGCGGACCCTGGAGGCCGGGATGCCGGCGGTCGGCCGTGAACGTCAGCCGCCGCTGGAAGACACCCTGCGGCGGAACAGGCCGCGTGGTCGCCGTGCCTGCCAGGGGCCCATCCCGCTCCCTGGCCAGGTCGGCGAGATCGTCGGGCAGATCCACCACGAACACCTCGCTGATGCTCGCGCCCGACGCGGCCACCACGTGCCCCTGCAGCGCCAGGGCGCGGCGCCGGCGGATACCGTCGGCCGCGACGTAGCCGTCCGCGCCGATCCAGGCCTCTTCGCAGGCCCTCGTGACCTCGTCACTGCCGCGCCGAGGTGTGTCGGTGAGCCGTGTCACCAGCACCGAGAACGCCGAGCCATCGTGGTTGCGGGGATGCGTCTTCGGTACCGCAGTCGGCCGGCCGCAGACGCTCACGCCCACGCCACGGAGGTTCCGTTCCGCGTACCCGCCCGCCGATGCCGCTTCGAGCACCGCATCTTCGTACGTGAAACTGACCGCCTCCGCGTCGGGCGCGAAGACGTGCACGTGGCTGCCCCCGCGGAGGGCGCCGGCGGTGAAGGGGGGCACGAGATCGCGGGCGTCGAGGGGTTCCGCGATGCCGGGCCGCGATGCGCGAACCACGACGCCCTGCCGACGTGCGGGGCCATACTCCCAGTCGGCCGTGGGCCGCTCCGGGCCGAGGATGAACACCACGCGGTCGTCGACGGGGCTGCAGGTCGCCACTCCGCAGCAGGCGCCGGCACGGGCCTCGTAGAGCACCTCGACCCGCCCCGTCTCGACCTCGACCCGCTCGATCCGAGTGCCGTCGAAGGTCGAGCCATCGGGCGTCGAGCGGATGTCGTAGACGAGCCACCGTGAGTCGGGTGACCAGGCACCCGCGTTGGTGAGCACGTGGCCGTGCGGGGCGGCGGTGATCTGGCGCGGCTCGGGCATGGTCCCCGCCGGAGTCGGGATCGGACGAGTCACGGCGGCGGCAGTACCAGTCCCGCAGCAGCCGGTGACGTCGGGGCGACCGGGGCGGGAGGCTGGGGCTGGCCGAACACGGCCTCCAGTCCGCGCCCGATGCCGTCCTTGATGACCGCTTCCGCGGTGTTCTCGACGATTCGCCCGAGGATCGCTTCCAGGGCGGCGGCGTCGAACTGCGGCCTCGACACCGTGCCCTTGAGGGGCACGAGCAGGGGCGTGCGGAACAGCTGCCCCAGCACCGGGGTCTTGCCGACTACGTCGCCGCGAAGGGCCACCTCGAGCCGCGCGTCGAGCGAGCCGTCGTGCCCGACGCTCCCCTGCGACGTGATCACCAGCTGGCCCGCATCGATCACCAGGCCGTCGTGAGCGACTCGCCGCCCGGCGAGTCGGACACGGACCGGATCCGGACGCACCCGGAGCAGCACCGCCTTGTCACCGAAGGCGAACCTGGGATCGATCACGCTCTGGAGCTTCACCAGCAGGTTCGCCAGCGGCTGGATGGCGGCGGCAGGGGTGACCTCCAGGTGCTCGAATGTCAGCTGGCCGGCAAGTTCACCGGCAAAGGCGTCGGCCAGCGGCAGCCGTGCGCCGGCCAGGTCGACGCTGACCACGCCCGACGTGTGTGTCGAGTGCCCGAGCACCGGCACGAGCCACTTCATCCAGCGGTCGCACAACGGCCCCGACAGCGTCACCCGGTCGACGACGCGTCCCGGCGGCACGATGAGTTCACCCGGAATCGGCTCGAGCCGGATCCACGGCGCGGATCGCAAGCGCCCACCTGCCGCCGGCACGTCGAACGGCCCCAGCGCCAACTGCCCCTCCAGGAGCCGCACCGCCAGCTCCCCCGGCGCCAGGGGAACACCGTCGAGGTCGCCGGCCGTCCAGGCCAGCGAGGTGTCGACGGCCAGGTCACTGAGCACGCCCGGGCGAACGGCAGGTGAAGACGACACGGGCCGCGTCACCCGCGCGGTCAACTCGCCCGCGGCGTCACCGCCACGGGTCGCGGCCAGCCAATCGGCGGGCAGGGGCAAGGCCGCCGCTGCGGTCGGTGCCGGGGTACCCGGGGTGGATGCGGGGAGCACCGGGCCGAGCGAACCGCGGATCGCAAACGGGCGGCTCCCCGAGCCGACCAGCCGCACGCGACCGCCGGTCCATGGAGTCAGCAGCCGAGACACCTGCTCCCAGTCGTATGCCGCAGTGCCCTCGAGCGACACCAGCCGTCGCGACGTGAGGTCGTGCACCGCGCCGCGCGCCGACGCCGCGACCGTGGCCGACTCGATCCCCAGCCGGTCGATTTGCAGGGCGTCGCCAACCATGCCGTCGGCTCCGAACGGCCGCGTCACTTCGAACACGCATGCCGGCCGCGGCTCCATCCACATCGGCCTGCCCGCCGCTCCCGCCGCCACCGCGATCTGGCTGCCGGTCGCTTCGAAGAGCACGTTGAGCCCGGCCTGCGTCTCGCCGATCTCGCACGTGCCCCAGCCGCGGCCCGACACCGGCCAGCGGCCCGCCATCTCCGGTTCGACCAGCCACCGCTCGAGGCGGGCAAGGTCCGCCTGCCACTGCATTCGCCCCCTGATGCGGTCGATCCACCAGCCTGCGGCCGAAGGATCCCACGCCAGTCCGCCGCTGCGGAGCGAGAGCGTCGCCGAGAGCAGTTCCGCCGTCGACAGCACGATGCGGCCGCTGGCAGCCTCCACCCGACCGCTCGCCGAGGCGATGACCCGCGGCTCGGCGACCTCACGGCCGCGCCAACGGGCGGCGAGCTTCTCGACCTCGATCCCCGCACGGTCGAAGTGCCAGGCGTCTCCCCGGGCTGACACGGATGCCGCCGCGGTGATCCGTCCCGACGACTCGAGATCGCTCGGCATCGACACCAGCATCGCCAGTCGCGGCTGCCAGCCCGCGAGATCACCCGTCAGCCGGCACTCGGCCGCCACGTTGTCGGCCGCGGCAGCCGGCCGCAGCCAGGGCACTCCCTTGGACGCCGCCAGGCCGCAGACCGCGGCAAGATCGACGAGCACGCCGCCGGTCAAGGATGCCTCGAGACGGTCGTCCCCGGAAGCCACGATCGCCCGCGCTGCGTCGAGCGCCGCCAGGCTTCCGGTGACCCCGCCGACCACCTCGGCCTCGATCGCGACCTGCTCGTCGCGCCACACAGGGAATCCCGGCGCCTCGATCGCCAGATCGGTGATGCTCGCCGCGAGGTTCGCCGTGGCCGCCGCCGCGCCACCCCCCGCGGCGAGATCGATGCGGCCCGTGGTCCGGCCGCGGGCCGTCACCCCGAGATCGAGGAGTTCGGCCAGCCCGGCGGCCACGGCGCCGAGGTCGGCCGTCCACTGGATGCCCAGTGCATCCCCCGCGCCGGTGGCCGAGCACTCCAGCGCCTCCGAGACGATCCGCGCCTCCTCGAGCCGCAACCCCTTCGACGGCGCTGGTCCCCGGCGGGCCTTGAGCCAGCCGCTGAAGGGCTCGTGCCAGGCGAGTTCCCGCGGCTGCGTCGCCGCATCGCCGGCGCGTGTCGCCACCAGGTCCCGGGCCGTCGCCCTCGCCTCCAGCAACCGGTCGGCACCGTCGCCGCGGGACGCGGCCGCCAGCGTGAGCGTGCCCCCCGTCACCCGCACGTCGGGCCGCACCCGAACACCGTCGGGCAGGCCCCGTGCGGCGGCGGCCATGTCGACGTCGACGGAGAGCGTGAAGTCGTTGTCGGCGAGTTGCTCGAGCCAACCGCGAACATCCGCCGTCGGCAGTTCCAGGTCGCCGGTCACGTCCGCGCGGATCATCGGCGACACGGCCGCCAGCCGCCGCACCGAGACCCGATTCCCGCGCAGTGCGACGTCGAAGGGCACGTCGCATCGCTCGATGGTGAGCCGCTCGGCGAGATCGGACGAATCACAGATCGCGAACTGTTCGACGGCCACGACCCCCTGGGCGCGGCGGCCGTCGACGGCATCGGTGACGTCGAGCCGCAGGTCGGCGATGCCGTCGAGGAGTTGCGGCAGGCCGAAGCGCGTGGCGACGACGCTGGAGAATCCCAGCGGCACCCGATGGCCGGCGACCGTCATCGTCCGCGTTGCCGAGACGGCAGCCGGCGACGAGATCGACCAGCCGCCGTCTCGGACGAGCACGGCGGCGGCGGCGGTCGGGATCGTCGAACGGTCGAGCCGCGGCGGGTCGGCCATGATCGGGGAAGGGGAAGGGGAAGGGGATGAGGAATGGGATGGGGCCGCCGGCAACTCGCCGGCCCCGGCCGAGTGGCGGAGCCGGCCGGCCGCGGTCCAGCCCGCCACCACCCCGTCGGCCCGCAGCGTGCCCGCCGCGATCACGTCGGACATCCGCCAGGCGTCGCGGCGATCGACGTTCACGAACTCCACGGTGCCGTCGACGATCTCGAGTTCCAGTTCCGGCGCCGTCCCGACCCCTGCCAACCAGGGGGCGAGGATGTCTTCCAGCGAACTGCCGTCCCCGCGAACCTCCACGAGGGCCTCGGGGCTCACGAGCCTCACGGTGCCGAGGCGGCGGCGGTCGACGACAAGCTGGGCGAGTCCACGGTCGATGATCAGCCGGGGCACGATCAGGGCGGCACGTCCCCCGCGATCCCGCAGCACCACGTCGCGGAACTCGACGCCCCCGGTCCAGCGCCACGTCGCACCGCCGCTGGTGATGCTGCCGTCGATGCCCGTGAAGGCCGCGGCCAGCGGCCGATCCCGCAGGGCCGTGCGGACCACCAGGTCCGGAGCGAACCAGGCCGCCGCCGCGAACGCCGCCAACGCGAGGACGAGCGGCACGCGCCGCCGCCGGGAGCCCGCCGCATGACCGGGGTGTCGCCTCGCCATGCGGCGGAGTATAGGAGTGCCTCTCAACCCCGCGAAGGCGGGAATCCTCGGGTTTGCAGCCGCACGAGATCCTCGGGCGTGTCGATGTCGACGAAGGAATCGAGGCCGGCGTCGATCCCGGCGAGTTCCCCGGCCGTCACCAGCCTCACCGCGGCCGGCTGCCTTCCGGCGAGGTCGTCCAGCAGACGCCTCGGGCCCCCGCCCCGGGCGACCACCGCCCCGATCGCCGGAGCCAGGTCGCAGGCGACGACCGCGGTCAGCACCTGGGGATGCCCGCCGATCATCGGGACCACGAACCTCGCGGCGGACGCGCGGGCCGCGTCGAGGAGGAACCGCACCACCTGGGGCGCGAGCAGGGGCAGGTCGCAGGAGCCGACGAAGGCAAAGCGGGGCGGCCGGGGCGATCGCGCCGCGTGCTCGAGCCCATCCTTCAGGGCTGACAGCGGACCCGCGGCGGGCATCGAGTCGCGGATCACCTCACTGCCGTCGGGGAGCGGCGGCAGCGGCTGGCCCGCGGCCGCCACCACGATCAACTTCGGCACGGCCTGCGCCACGGCGTGGCAGACCCGCCCGAGCAACGGCTCGCCGCGATACACGACCGCGGCCTTGCCTCCGGGCCCGACGGGCAAGCCGGCCAGCCGCTCGGACCGGCCACCGGCGAGGACGATCCCGACCGCGTCGTCACTCATGCCGATGGTCTCGTCCGGCGGTGCCGAAAGGTCTTCACGATACCGCGGCGGTGTCCTGCGGGCCGAATCCCGCGGAGGAGGAGGCCGGCTTGCCCGACCGGGATGACCGGCGAACCATGCGATCCGCTGCGGCAGGCACAGCCACAGCCACCCGGGCATGCCGGACGCCCGCTTGTTCCTCAAAGCCGTCCGGTTCCGCCGGACGGGGGAGACGGCTGCGGCAATGGCTGGCGACGGGGCGTGCCTGACGTTCGAGACCCTGTCGCTGGAGGCCGTCCGAGGGCTTGTGGGCCCGCATCCCGGCCCCTGCCTGTCGCTCTACCTCCCGACCCATCGCACCGTCCCCGACAACGCCGTCGACCTGCCGTCGTTCCGGCACCTCGTGGGGGGCTTCGAGGCGGCGCTGGCCGCGGCGCATCCACGGCACGACATCGAGCGGCTCCTGCAGCCCTTCCGGCGCCTGGCCAGCGCGATGCCCGCTTCTGGCGGCACACCCGCGAGGGCCTCGCCGTGCTCGCCAGCGAAGGCCGTGGCCGCGGGTTCCTCGTGCAGCGAAGCGTGCCGCCCTTGGCCGTGGTGACGGGGCGATTCCATCTCATGCCGCTCGTCCGACTGGCGGCCGGCCTGCAGCGGTGCCACGTGCTCGCCCTCACCAGCCGCGAAGCCCGGCTCCACGAGGGGACGATCTGGTGCGACCAGCGCGGCGCCTCGCTCGACCGCCTCGATGCCCGTCCGCTCGTGCCGCATCCAGGCACGGAGGCCGCCACCGCGCTGCGGCGGGCCGACGTCATCGACGAGGAGATCCTCGAGCCGCACCGCGTCGAACGGGGCCTCGGACCCGCGGGAAAGGCCGGTCCTCGGGCCGTCCACGGCGGCGCAGGCTCCAGGCGCGACGACGTCGACGCCGACACGGAGGTGCGTTGGGCATGGATGAATGACGGAAGGTGAGAGTCCTTTATGGGGCCTGTTGGAGGCAACCAGAAGCCGGAGGCAGC